>Ga0102934_1003727_pt1 | contig 10317 bp, 12 predicted proteins | sample SalPonR2_A_D1_MG_FD_78175 | JGI IMG/M metagenome (GOLD analysis project Ga0102934, IMG submission 78175) | Salt pond soil microbial communities from South San Francisco under conditions of wetland restoration - Salt Pond MetaG R2_A_D1_MG | ecosystem: Environmental > Aquatic > Marine > Intertidal...
CCAAGGAATTGCCATTTCTATTCCCCTCCCGGCCTCCCTCCCTCCCTCCCTCCCCACCTTGCCCTCCTCCCAGCCCTGGCTCTTGAACGCGCAGGTAGAATCAGCGCGTGAGGCGTCTCTTCGAACCATGATAACTCCTGTGTTGAACAACAAATCCATCGCATGAGGAGTGTTGGAACGAGGGGGATGAGAACAGAAGGTCTCGACGGAAAGATCATACATGGGCATGTCTTCTAGGAACAGATGAAGGGATCGCTTTCTCCTCCTCGACACACTTTGCGCCACAAAGGCTTCCACTTCCCGCGACCCCGGCATCAAGCCCTGTGACACACAACGCACAGGTTCAGGCATGCACTTGCTTGCCATTCCTGTGTACCGGCCAGGGCGCATCGGCGAACACATGCTCGCAATTCTCGCACGGGCCGGCTCGGTATATAGGTGACGAGGTTATTGCCCTCTTTAACTATCAAATCAGGACCCAAGCATCCACCGCTTGTCTCCGCACCCTCCACGAGTCGTCGACACATGACCAAGCAAGCACATGGCGGGCCCGGGCGCGGCATTGTCGTGGGAAGACGGGTGCGACCGGGGAATGAGTCATAGACATGTGGCTCCAGCCGTTATCCTCGCTCGACAGAAAGCCAACAAAATGCCCTACACGTCACAAAAAAATGTTCCGACTTATGGTTTGTTTGTTTTTTCCCCACCCTGTCCACTCCGTTGAATTCTAAGGATGGGGATATTTTCGAGTCTTCCTGTCCCTTTTCGGTGTTGTCCTTGGTACGGACACCGTGAAGACATTTATATGGACGGGTATCGGGGAGTGTGGCCTGATAAAATCCGCTTTTGGCTTGCGATACCCTGCCTCATGAATTATTCCTTGCATCTCCTTCTTCCCATGGCCGCCAGGGATGATTTTGGACGCTTTAGGAATGCATTAAAAGAAGCAATGCAGTGTATGAAACCACATCCATCGTTTTTGCGGCGTTATTATGCGTCAGTTTTTATTTGTGACATGAACCTTCAATCGCTTCGGACGATCTAAAATTTCGAGCTGCTCGTTCGCCCGCTCGCTACCTGGTGTAAAAGAAGCTAAAACAAAAGAATGAGTGGACCATTTAATGCAATTTACCTATAATTAAAATTTATGTTACCACATCTACTTACCACGTAGTCTCGAAAAGTCTGAACGAGGGATTAAAATGGCTCGAGGGGTTTCCAAATCAAGAAGACCTTCAGGACACTGTCCCACTGAGCTTTTCAATGCATAAAACCAAATGTGTTTCCACAAACAAAGCAGGTAGATATAGCATTTCTTCTCCATTGCGTTGAGATATGTTGCTCTTAGCTGCTCGTTGCGCCATGGGATGACTTCTTACGCTGAATCATACCCCCCTACCTCCCCAGAACGGGTGACCACTGGTCTTTCTTCCTTCGTCAAATATTGTACTTAAAACAACGGAATGTCTATAAATAATTGAATGTAAACTATCACAATCGCTAAGGGCTACCTAGAGGCAATCGTCCACTCTCGTTCAATTCAAGGCATGTCTTTTTCTCCCGCGCGTCCGGTATTTCTTCAAGTGCTCCTGTCTGTTTCATTGTTGCCCGGGGCGAGTAGCCGCAATGTCTGTGACACCATCCCTTTCCCAATACCACTGATACCACTCATCCACCTGATTCAGAAAGGCGTGCTAGCCCATGTGTCTCTTGTTTCTTCTTTTCTCCCTACGTATCCCTTGACAATTTAGTTCCATTCCTGGCATCCCTGTCTCATATTCCCTCTCCCATTCTTTTCGTAAATATTCCATTCATTTCGTACACATTTCTTCAAACCTACTGACTTTTGCTTTTTCCTCCTGCTAGATTCTCGTCCACTGGCTTGCTCCCTTGCATTTTTCTCCCCTTGGTCCCTTTCCCTCGCAATCGTCGCCAGATAGCACTAAAAGTAGAACCTTCCCCCATATGTGCGTACACTCCCAGCTCGCTCGCAGGCTTCTTGAGCCACCATTTTTCCTAGGGAAAAGATCCGTCCATGAATAAATGTGAGCGACGCAAAGACCGACGCGGTTTGTACATGATACTGGGTTTGCTGAGGTTAATGCACATTGTCGAGGGCGAGATGAAGTCAATTTCAAGCGATGTTCATCACATCTTCTTCCAATCCGTCCTCAATCATAGGCTTTAGCACTCCAATCCCTCGCCAAAACTCACTTTCATAACCAGATGCAAGCGGTTCTGCATCACTCATCCTGATCCCCCTTCGTTGGTTTTTGCTACCAAACAACACACACACAAGCTCAACGCTAGATCTTTAACCCCCAGACATCCGTCGCGTGTAAGACATATAGGTTAGCCATTTTCATCCTCCTTCATACCATCCTCATCACCTCGACGACCTGTCTTTCCATTCTCCCACTGACGCGCTTACCTCCATTTTGTAAAACAAACTGCCGTCATAGGCGCTCCTCACCGCCTCCTTGGACACCAAGCCGTTCTCATCCGCCGCCAGAAGCCAGAGAGTAAACCATTCGAATTTGTTGGAGAACCAGCCGAAGAAATCGTTCACTTCGAAGGTGCTTTGCGTCATCTCCCTGGCCGGATCGTGGGTAATTGGCAGATGTTAGCTCTTTGTCGCCATGACCATGCGTACCACCACGTCGTGGATCCGCTCCTGATGTCTACTTGTTACCCTCCCTCGCCTCGCTTCCCTCCCTTCCTTCCTTCCCCCTTACCAAAGATCCCGAAAACTGAGTCCTCCTTTTCCGTCGTGGTCCCATTTGGCGAAAATGTCCTCGAAGCGTTGCGGTATGAAACGGCCTGTCAAAGGTTTAGATTTTGAAAGCGTGCTTGTATTAGATCTTTCTTGAACGGCTATGATTCTCCAATCATGAACCTCTCTATAAATATCGCCTACCACGATTTTCATCCAAAAGTTGATTTATAAATTTGCTTTCAGACATCGCTTACTACTCTTTTTTACAAGGCGTCCAAGGACGGACAAGCTCATGGGGGGGGACAATCTTCAATGGGAGTGGCAATCAGTACCTTCATGATCGTACACCTCTTGGTCGCTGCCATGCTTTCCTTTATGGATGTTACGCGTGTAGATGCGCATCAAGGGGTCGATGAGGTAGCCCGGGTAGGATGCAATGGAAAAAGCAGGGTTGACCACAAAGACTGAGTAAGAAGGGGAAAAAATGGAAGGGATGGTGGGTATAAACCAATGATAATCAAGCCTTCCTTTCGACCTTGGGATTGGAAAGGGGGAGGGGATCAATTGCGGGAGACCGTGACTCACCTGCCCAGAGGCAGAATGCCCAGTTGAAACCAAGGCGACGGAACCTACACGTTCGCGTATCAAAATTCATAAGCGAAGCCAATTCCTAACTGGGTGCCTTTTCAGATAAAATCCGGACATCAGAGGGGATCAAAGCAATCCTGCAAACAATACTTTTCTTTGAGGTACATACCCACGGAATGTATCCAGCATGGTAATGACACCATCCCCACTGCTATCGAAAAAATCCACGTGTTGCTGCATCACCTGATGAAGCAGAAAAGGCACTGAAATGAGTCGCAGAGATCATCGTTTTGCATGTTCGAGTCGCTCGGCTCAAAGCTATTATCAAGCTGACAACAGCCATTTACCCTATCCACAACGATTTATTGCTTTCAATAAAAAAACAGTACACTTACCGTTCGCAAATTGGTGCCCATCTTCTTGTAATTCGGCCCATCTGGTGAGGATCCAAACGGCTTTTCGACTGAAGCTGCCTGTGTCGCACGAGCCACGCCAGGTGCAATCAACCCTTTCTCCTCCAAATGTTGCGCAGGAGGACGACGAGCACTGGCAGGATTTTCAGGGGTAGTGGTTAAAAAGGGCAAATTCCCCTGAGTGAATGAATGGACCTCGCTAAGACAGGCCTCCTGTTGAGAATTAGTGGGCAATAAGACGCTGGGCATCTGCTTTGCAGCCAACACGGTTGCGTTGTGCTTTTGGAAAGATGAAGCAGCCGAATTTTTCGCCTTTGATCCGCCGAAGCTGGACATGTGATAGTTGTTATCGACGGTGGTCGTCATATTACTCGATGTATCGTAGGTCTTTCTTTTATCTTGGCTAGTCGAGAGACCTGTCGATGAATAGGGAAGTTTGTGTATGGAAACCAACTTTTTCCTCCCTCAAACTTCACACCCCACATGATAGAAAGTTCAGTGCACATGGTCGGAGGTAGAGATTTTTCTTTCATATCGCGTGGAACCGCAGAATTATCAACGTCAGTAACGGAAATTTAAACCTTCAAACTAAGGTTTTGATGACGTTGTCATTTCTGTCGTGCTGAAGTTTATATCAGTCACGCATCCGCACGACAATTGTGTTGGGTATTTTTGATATTCTTTACACTATTATTATTTTCATCTTTTGGGACACACTCTTTCACCTTTTCTTTTGGATCTTCTCGCACTAGCTTCTTCCTTTCCTCAAACGCTCAGGCGGCCTCAAGAAATTTCCGGGGCTGATCATACTATTTCAGTCGCAAAGATGCTTTCATAAAAACCATAACACAACTGTCGGTCGCATAAATTTATTCAAATGGATAATTAAAATGTGCTTCACAAGCACTGTCTTTTTTTGATAACTCTATCGCTGGTCGTCCCTCCACACATCTCGCCAAGACAGGGGACCGAGACGTCCCCAAGGGGACGATGCTCCTGTAAACCCCCTTCTCAGCGACCGAAAGTCTCTGATACAATTATGCTTTCGTTGTCTTACGAATTCTGTTTACACAACACAGCAGAGTGGAGGAGAATGTCCAAATTTTGGGGAAATGTGTTTTGCTTAACAGTGCCCACTGCATTCCAAAGGAAAGATAGCCATGCGTCAAGCCCACAGGCTGCAGTACATGCAACAACATCGACATCTGCCAAAAAACAGCCAGGAGTAGGGCGAAAGCACAAGCATGATTCCGTGTTTTTCCCGCTCGTGCCCCGTGCATTCGTGAGGTATTGATCTTTTTTGCTTTCCTTCCCTCTCAAAGTCTCGTACATTTCTTGTGGAATGATGTCACCTGAACGTGTAATATTCATGCGTGTATTTTAATATCGATTCACGAGTAAAAGGTTTCGTTTGTGGTGCCCCAATTCAGGCTTCCATGATTTCCACGGGTCATTGTGGCCCCCTTTTTGACGCCCTCCCTCCTCCCCACGCTCCTTTTCCACCCTTCTTCTCCCCGATCTCCGCTCTGGTCTCTTCTTCAGTTATACAGGCACCGTTAATGGACGGGGAGAGAGACATGGGACAGGAACTTGCATCTACCTTAATGGCGACTGTTATGAAGGCGAGTGGCAGGTAAGCGCAACTGAATGGAAAAAAGAGGGTGAGTGTTGTCGAAAGCAGGGGTAAAAGAATCGAAATAAACAAAAGTTAAGCAGGTATTTTGATGGCCGGTCATGTAATAGGGGAAAAGATGGGTTCCTGGAGGGTAATATTGAAAGGTGGCATTAGGATGTCGGGAAGGAAGACATGTGTGCCGATGTTGGTCGTCGTTTCTCGATCGGGCACCTTCTTGTTGCTTTGCTCCCACCCTCCAACCCTGTTTCCTCTCCTTTTTTTCTTTTCCTTCCCATTTTTATGGTATCAAGAACGACGAGAAGCACGGGCGCGGGATATTTTGGTACCAAGACGGGAGGCGCTATGAAGGTAGGAGGGAAAGAGCGATGAAAAAGGAGCGGAGCGGGTGCAAGTGACCATGACAGCCTGCCTGGGGGAGGGAAGCAAGAGAGAAAATGCTAGAGTGACGGAAAAAAAGATCGGCGTGCAAACATCCTGAGCATCGCTTTCGACCCCTCTGATCCACACAGGCGACTACGTACACGACAAGCGAGAGGGGACGGGCATCTACTTCTTCCAGGTAGTTCCTCCCCTTTTGTCATCTCCTAACCCTAATCCTGACCTTTGCAACTCCCTTTCTTCAACCGTCGCTTGCTTGCTATATGAGGCTGTGGCATGACTCGCCTTTTCATTCCTCCTTCTCTTTTCACTCTTTCTCTCTAGAATGGCGACGTGTATGATGGCAACTGGATCGCTCACGGTCGTGACGGATATGGAGTGTTGACAAAGAGGGATGGCAGCGTTTATAAGGGAGCATGGGAGGTAGGAAAAGAAGACGAGGCAGAGGAAAGGAGAGGGAAGAAGCGCGATGTCTGTGGCCTTCAATTAATACAATCCTGTGCGATGGAAAAGACTGAGGAAGGAAGGAATGAGAAGAAAAAGTGAAAGAAGGGATGGGGAGTATGAGTAGGATAGCCGAAAGTCCAAGTCCACCTCTTCATCTTTCTTTTTTCCAATCATTATTCTCCCATGCTCACATTTCTCAATCTTTTGTTGTATCTTTTCAGCACAATGTTTGTACGGGTGAAGGAACCTTAACTACCTCCGACGGCGCGGTCTATCGAGGATCCTCTGTCAACGGTCTCCGTCACGGGAGAGGAATCGACATCGGGTAAGTCCTACCTCCCTCGCTCCCTTCCTCCCCTTGCCCTTCCTCTTTGCTCTCGCCTCTTTCCAGCCACTTCGCAACCTTCCCCCATACTTGCGTTCAGCGCCTACACATGCGGGCACAACAATCCTTTGCCTGGTTTTTCTCCTTCTTTTCCTTTCCAATCATGTCGAGCCTGTTGACACATCTTTTCCCCTCTTTTCTCCCTTTTTTCCAGCACGGACGGTTCTGTTTATGAGGGAGACTTCCATTCAGGCCTCCGACACGGTCTGGGGATTAAAGCATACTCGGACGGGAACCGGTACTTCCTTTCCCCTCCCTCCTTCTCCCTTGCTCCTCACCCTTTCCCTTTCTCTTCTCCTTTGGACTCTCTGTCCCCCCCCTAAGGCTTCTGTCCTTCTCTCTTTCCACACGTAGGATAGATGGAAACACACGGTCTCCCTCTCCTCGTGTAGCGCTGTTCCATTTCAAGGAAAAGATCCCTTCATTCTTGTCATTATTCCTTCCTATCTCCCTCCCTCCCTCCCTCCATCCCTTCCTTGCCACCACCCCCATAGCTTTGAAGGTCGCTGGCGCCGCAATCAAAAAGCCAGTGGAACGCTTTCTTACGGTGGAGGGGGGTACTACCAGGGGAGCTTTGATGCGCAGGTGCCTGTCCTTTTCCCTCTTTCTCCCCTTTTCCAACCCTCTCTCTCCCTCCTTCTCCCCTCTTTTGCTGATTTCATCCCCTTCCCTTCTTTTCTTTCGTCTTGCCTACATTAGGGACGGAAATCAGGTCGTGGAGGCGTCGAGGTCATGCCAAACGGGGACCGATACCAAGGTAAATAAAAAACACATAATATATATATAGAGAGAGATCTCATTGCTCCCTTTCCTTCTTCTTCAATTTTCCCCTCTCTTCCTTGCTCCTTTGCACCGCTTGACCTATCCTTTTCCTTTCGTGGTTCCCCGCGTCATCCCTCTCGCCCTCCCCTTTCTCTCTCCGCAGGGTCGTACGTCCACGACCGACCCGAAGGGGCAGGAACATTCTACCGAAAAGGAAAGCCTTTGCGCGGCCTGTGGGAAGGAGGTTATTTCCAGGGCCCACTCCCTCCCTCCCAACAACTTTCTGTCTCTTTCCCTCCCCCTCACTGCCCGACGCAAGACAGCCACTGCACGGAAGGAAAAAACGCGGAGGAAAATGGAGAGAAAGGGGCACAGCGAAGAAGGGAAAAGAAAGAGAAGGAAAAGAAGAAAGGGACAGATTTCATGAAGAAGGAAAGGAAGGACGATGAATCCCATTCCTCGCCGTCTTCTTCCCTCCCTTGTCTTCATCCCTCACTTAACGGTGGAGTGGTCCCTAGAAAAGAAGTCGCGGGCTCCATGGATAGTTTGCTATCTAGAGTAGAAGAGGTTGGAAAACTAAGGGACATTAAAGAGGGGAAGAATGAAGAGGAGAGGAAAGCTATTGGGGAGAGTACAACCGACGGGAGAGGTGCAGAGGGATATGAGGGGAAAAAACGAGAGGGAGGGGAAACACAAATAGATTTGCCTTGCGGCGCGTAATATGAGGAGAAATAAGCCACCAAAAGGATAAGATAGCGTAAAAAAGCAAATGGAGGCAAAGGAGAAAGAGATGGGACGAAGAGGAAGAAAGATAGATAATGGAAATCTGAAGCGAGAAGAAGCGAGGGCAAGCATGTCACCAATGTGCTGGAGAGATACAGAGAATAAAACAAGGTTTGCTCAATTTTTTCGTCAATCTCTTGAGTTTTGCTCCTTGCGTGATCTGAGAGCCTCAAATGGCCCTTCTGCTCGTATAATTATGTTTCCTTTCACCTTCAGGTCTCCAACTATGTATCGCTCGAATCCCTAATTTATGATCGAGCAGGCTCACCGTGCATGGTGCACGCTCTCCAGTATTGCACATTACACACCGAGAAAATACAACTGCCCTACTAACTCTATCTTCGAAAGTCTAGAAGAATTGTGTTGGAGGGCGAAAAAGTATTGTGGGAAGCAAGACGCTACTTCCACATGCTCTGTTCAGTTTGTTTTAAAATTTCAAAATTTCAAATTCCAGCTGTCAACGACTCTCCGATTTTTTCCCTGACGTCTACTACCAAGTTCCTCGCCTACCATAACCGGCTTACGGCACGCAGTCACGTCACAGATCGTAAATGCCTCCAAACCTTTCAAGTTTCTTGCTACCTCATACGCTCTTACACTCTTGTGGCGGGCATTGATGGCGCTAGCCACATGTTTGGTCATGTCCTCGCTCCTTGTCTGGTGTTCGTCTCTCTCCCCACCCCTCCCCTGAGAGTCGGGGGGCCCAAGTGCATGAAATTGTCGCAAGCCTTTTTATAAGCTGGCACCTAAAGAATGCATTTTCATTAATTACAACTAAAATTTGTAAATGATATGCATCATGTTGATCATAACATCCTCATTTCATGTTCATCCCCCTTCCTGGAGAAAAGGTCTCCTCCTGGCTGCAGCTACCACAAATTCTTAGCTCTTCTTTAAGTATTGAATTTGTTAGCTTATGTCTGATTTAAAGACTACATCTGGAAGCGGGGGTGCTCCTGTGGAGGCCACCGGCACCGGGATGCCAGATACCCAGCCCGTCACGACCAGGTAGGGCGCCAAGGATTTTTCAAAAGAGGGCGCCGATTGCCCTCGGAGTTTCAAATTAAGACAAATTTCTGCTTCTAATCCTGTTTTTTAAGCGTCTTGCATTAGCACCCTTGTTTCAGGGCTACCTGATGCCTACCTAACAAGTTGTGGCAATGGACGCAACTTACAGTAAAAATGCATAGTTCTGCTATCATCTACTACCAAAGTTGGGCTCCGTGATACTTATATCATGGAGAAGGCTTGCGCAAATTGAAGTCCGCAATGTTCCACACAGATCCATGAATGTATGAGAAGGAAGATATTCACACTACATTTCCTATAGATACTATAAAACGAGGAAATCATATCTGGCGACATAGAGAGAAAGAGAACGCGTGTGCAGGTGAAATGCCTCTGTTAGCATCCATACTGAGCCTCTTTCCTGAATTTAAATTTTCCTTCCCCCCAGCCCACGACCCGCAGAGGAAGCCCTCCACGTCCACTTTGAGACCAAGACACCTTCCACGGAAAACGCTTTGATGGGTGCGTCTCGCCTTGGGTTTTATTGGGGGTTTTGGGGGGTTTCATTGGGGGTTTTATCGGGGGGGAATGTCCCTCTGTCCCCCCTTTTCCATTTTCTTTTGTCTTTTTTTCCCGCCACACCTCTTGGCGCTTCAGGGCATAATCTATCGCGAAGCGGATCCAGCTCTCTCTGCTTCCAAAAGCACGATGCCGCGTAGATTAAGAACACCCTCTTTTCCCCTCTCCCTCCCTCCCTCCCTCCCTCCCTCCATCCCTCCCTCTCGACGCAGGGACCAAGTCCCCCGGAAAGAAGGGGCGTCCGTCCCTGCGCTCTCAATCCAGCTTTGGAGGGAGGCTCATGGCAAGTTTGTCCAGGACCTTATCGGCGCTGACGCCGCGCAGGAAGGAGGAAGAAGGTGGGAGGGAGGGAGGGAGGGAGAGGGGGAGGGAGGGAGGGAAGGAGGGAGGGAAGGAGGGAAGGAGGGAGGGAGGGAGGACCGGGGCGGTGTTTTGCGCCTTCCAAATCTGATTGACGGGGCACAAGAAGGATTATTTTTTAGAAAATAAATTCCTAACCCTAAACGATTCTAAACATGTCTCACCTTCCACCCCCCTTCCCTCCCTTCCTCCCTCCCCTCCTCCCCCCCCCCCCCCCCCCCCCCCCCCCCCCCCCCCCCCCCCCCCCCCCCCCCCGCGCCCC
>Ga0102934_1003728_pt1 | contig 10316 bp, 8 predicted proteins | sample SalPonR2_A_D1_MG_FD_78175 | JGI IMG/M metagenome (GOLD analysis project Ga0102934, IMG submission 78175) | Salt pond soil microbial communities from South San Francisco under conditions of wetland restoration - Salt Pond MetaG R2_A_D1_MG | ecosystem: Environmental > Aquatic > Marine > Intertidal...
TATTATACCGACTATGACAGCAGAGAGGACTTAACTACTGTTAATATGGATGCCAAAACCTATCTGTCCGGGGAAGCTGCTTTAAAGGTGAAGCCTTCACCCAGATTGTATTTACTGGCAGCTGTGGGTCACAGTGAATACGGCTACAAACAGGATAACAAATTTCGTTCCCAAAACCGTTTTTACGACAACATGATCTATCTGGGCCAGATAAATTATTACTTACTGGATGATATTCATCTTACGCTGGTATTTAAAAAGGTTCAGAACCGGGAATTAAGCAGTGATGCCGAGATAGATGAGAACTATTTTCTTAATACTTTTGGCGACAGTTATAAATACCTTATGGGATATATAAATATAAAGTTTTAGGGGGGCGCATGTACAGAAAATATATACTACCGGTTTTTATAACGTTACTCTTTTCCCCTCTGTTTCTCTCAGGGGAAGCTGTAACTGTAAAAGTAGAAGATTTCAGTTTTGTCAAAGGATACTGGCATATCGGCGACTGGGGCCGCTTCAGTGATGTAGAGATATCCGCAACCAATCTTACACCCGGACCGCAGAAACAGGGCAGCAGTATAAAAATACATTATTATTTTAACAAAGCTGCCATGTGCCAATTAATGGTAAACCTTATCCGGCCCGTACTGATACCGGGCCGGGCCCGGCATGCAAGTGTTATGCTCCGGGGCAACGGCCGCCGGCATGAAGTTATAGCTCTGTTTATTGACCGCAAGGGAGCAACCTGTGCGGTAAAATTCGGCAATATTGATTTTACAGGCTGGCGGCAGGTTGAAGGCCCGATCCCCGCGGTTGACAGTAAAGGTAAACCCTTAAACTATCCCCTGGCTTTTCAGGGTTTTCAGATCCATAACTGGGCTGACCAGAGTTTTAACAGTAATGATTATTTTCTGGCTGATGACCTGCTGGTGCGATCAGATATTCAGGATCTTAAAAGCCAGGCTTTCAGTGCGGTAGTTAACTTTGAAGATGCCACAGGTATTATGACTCCTGCTGAGAGGACCCGTTTTTTTACCAAAATTTTTTCCTGGGCGCCTTTTGCCCAGCAGGTTAATCTTGCTTTTGTGCTAAAAAACGCGCCGGGCAAGACTGCCTACGCCAAGGAAATACGGCTTGAAAACTTACGCGGTTACCGCAATATAATTTTTTCGGTCCCCGGGCTTTCCTGCAACGGCTACAGCGGCCTGGTACAGTTAAAAGACCGGGGCCGGATTTTGTATGAACACCAGTTTCATTTTGTTATATCACCGGGCAACAAAGTACAGGGACTTAAACCCGGCTCACCTTTTGGTGTATGTGTACAGGGACATGAGCCCATGTATGAGCAGCTGGCCCGGATCGGCATCAAGCATACCCGTACTTATCACTATTTTCCCTACTCCTGGACCGGGGAGAGTAAAGATGATGCTTATTATTTTAACGGCGGCGGCGGCATGTACAACCATGCAAACCATATACAAAGTCTGACCCGGGCCGGAGTTATGGATCTGGCTGTTATCACCGGACAGCCGGAGTGGAACTGTAAATATGATAAAAGTTACGGCGGGGATGTTACCAAAGGACCGCCGGCAAATTATGAACTGTACGCAGAGATGATAAGCCGTTTTACAGCCCGTTTTAAGGATAACTTAACTATGGCAGAGCCCTATAATGAACCTAATCTGGAAGCGGAGAAATGGTGGGGTGGCGAAGATAAGTTTCCTGATACATTTAACAAGGTACAACAGGCCTTTAGCAAGGGGGCACGGCAAGGTAATCCTGATATAAAAGTAACTACCTGCGGTATGGCCGGTTTTGCAGCGCCTTATTTCAAACTCCTGAAGGAACGCGGTTATCTGCAGGGTGTTGATATTGTAAACGGTCATACCTATTATAAAGACAGGTCACCCGAAGCTGCCAATCCGGAAAAGGAATCCGCCATCTATACCGGAGGCATCACTAAAGAGCCTTTACGCCTGATAGACCGCTACCGCCAGATGAACAATTTCCGCAACCGCTATTTCCCGGCCAAAAAAGTATTTTTAACAGAAGTAGGCTGGAGCGATGACAAAGGTTTCGGCTGGAAAGTAGGTAAATATTTTCAGGCCTGCTATCTGGTCCGCAACTGGATATGGGCTGTAAGTGAAGGAATAGATAAAGTATACTGGTATTTCTGGGGCGATAACCGCTGGCTGCGTAAAGCTGACCATCATTTCGGCGCAATGGGTATCTATGATATTGATTTTTTTCCCAGACCCAGCGCCGGAGCACTTAATGTGCTGATAAACCAGCTTAGCGGGGCACAATATACCGGTGATCTTGTTTTTCCTAACGCGGTTTACGCCAAAGTTTTTGAAACCCGGGATAAACAGCCGCTGATGATTGTCTGGGCCGACAGTGCTGACAGCGGGCATTATGAAGAACTGCTTATCCGGCCGCAAACTGCAGTTGTTTACAGTGATATGTGGGGTAATATTACAACCAATACTGAAAATAAAATACGTGTGGGCAATGCCCCCCTTTATATTACTTCCTTAAAATGGCCGGACCGGGTTTTGGCTACTGCTAATGTGCGGGATACTGCTTTGAGAACCTGGCCGTGTGTGGCAGGGGCGAATAAAACTTTTTCCATAAAAGCAGCTGCTGTTAATGCCGGCGGTGCGGGCAGCGGCAAGGTAAAAATCAGTGTGCCAAACGGTTTCCGGGCGGAACCGGCTTCTTTTTCCTATAGTCCGGGAAGCAGTAAAACCGTTAAGCTTAAGATACCCTATAATGCCTCCCGGAAAAAGCTCCATAACTGGAACATCACTGTTACAGCTGCCAACGGCAGAGAGAAAATATACCGCCGTAAAATCAGAATCATTAAGCCCTTTACTGTAGAGATAGAGCCCTTGCGCGGAAAAATGAAAAACAATCCCGAGCTTCAAACCAGTATAAAATATATTGGTAAACAGCCGGTAAAGACCGTGGTAAAAATCCAGACACCGCCTTCCCTGACCGTTACACCGCCGCAGGCAGAGCTAAATTTTACTACTGATCTAAAAACAAACCTGAAATTCCGTTTTAAGCAGACAGGCGGCGGCCCGGAGACTGTATACAGCAATATTACGCTTCTAATGGAAAATAAAAAGAAAAACATCCGTATAGCAAAAAAAGTACAGCTGGGAATTCTGAAAACCCGTAAATTGAATTCCAAACCGGTTATTAACGGTTCGCTCTCTGACTGGGATAAACGTTACAGGCTGCCCCCGGATATGGTACTCAGCCAGCTGAACCTGCAGGGGGAGATTTATACAGCCTGGGATAAAGACGGACTTTATTTTGCTTTCCGGGTGGAGGACAGCAAAATCCAGGCCAGTCATCAGACCTTCTGGAGCGGTGATGCGGTTGAGCTGTTTATAGACTCTACACTCAGCCGGTCACCAAAAGCGAATAAAAGCACCCATCAGTTCTGGATTACATTACCGGATGGAAACCGGACCGGCAAAAAGCAAACAGCCCGTATCGGCAGATGGCATATGCCCGGAGACAGCCTGCGCGCCAACCAGCCTGATGTTGACAAGGCAGAGGTTGCCTATACTTTTAACGGCCTGGCTTACAGTATTGAAGTTTTTATTCCCGAATCAGCTCTGTATAGAATTGACCTGGAAGCCGGCAGTGAATATGGTATTAATATTAATATAAGCACCAAAGAGGGAAAAGAGTTATACTGGCTCATAAGCAAAGCAGCCGGCAATGCTGTTTTAAAATCACCAGAGAACTGGGGTATTTTACAGCTTTCCAGATAAACCGGAATAAAACCGGTTTAAAACAGAACTATGCTTTATAAAGTTTATTTATCAGTGCCAATATATATTTTACGATTAGCTACCAATGCCGGTTCTAAAAAATATATTTTAATAAATAAAACTTCAGTTAAATTATATTTGTAATTCATTAGCGATTTTTTTTAGAGCTTTTTCATCCAAAAAGTTATAACCCGTAAAAAAACTGTCAATTGCTATAATATACTGACCGTATTTAAAACTTATTTCCATAGTTCCATCTACTCTCATATTATTTAAAAACCACCCCCGGTTACCTCTTACCTGTGTTCTTTTTATTTCTATACCTTTTAACCTAAGGTAATATTTCATATATTTATTGTCTACACTCTTTGCTTTTGGTAATGAAAAAAGATGATAAACGTCTTTACTTGATGATTTGGATTCAAGGTTAAATAAAGACATAGACCAAAGTTTACTGTTTCTTTCCATGTATGCAATAGCCTCCCAATACCCAACCATTCTCTTAGCCCATTTTGCATTGTCTTTTTCTCTGACATAAGAATAACCGACTCTTTCCAGTTTAAATCCTAAAAATTCCTTTTCATTTAAATTATTATTTCTAGCCGGCAAAGAAAGGAGAGTGTTTCTAACTTCCGGATAATATAAAAGACCCTTCCCATCAGCATCCTGTTCGATTAATTTTTCAGCTGCTTTAACAGGTACATCATCCGCCTTTACAAACACGAGGTAAGGATTATCCCGGTAAACTCCTATAAATTCTACACGTTTCTTTTTTGCTTTTTTGCCGGATATAAAAAAAGCTCCAGTAATTTCACCCATATCTGATTTGTATTTTTTTTTTTCAACAATTACATCTCCGTAATATGATTTTAAACCTTCATAGACTTTCCGATATCTTTTTTTTAGCCATTCTAATCTTTTGACATCTGATTTGCATATAGTAAGCGTTAACTGATAACCATATAACTTTTCTCGATATTTAGCCATAGCAATTACTTTACTAATATTCTCTAACTCATTTAAAGTAACTGTTGAGGGAAAAGATCTATATATATTAGCAAATAGTACTTTATATGCTGTTTTAAATTTAGAAAGTTTTTGCACTTCCTGTAACCTTAAAGAAACAACCCTATACTTTTTATCAACCGGAAAATAACCAATAGTTTCAACAACTGCCTGAGACATATCGGGAGTCTTGCGTTTAGGAGAGTTTTGCTCTTTCTCTGTTTTTGGGGGAAGGTCAAGTTTATTCTGGTATTTATTATAGTTGAGAATAACGGTAGAATCCAATCCTGATTTAGCAAGTACAGATTTATGATTTTTAGCTTCCTCCAGTGAAGTAAAGGCTCCGGTCTGTAAATCGTGCCAAAGTCCGCTAGTACCGGTAAACTTAGATTCTATATATGCATTATATCCGGCATCATTAAGTTCATTCTTACTGTAGAGAGCTTCAGCCAAGTCTCTGTATCTGGCTACCCGCACAGTATATGGATGTTTTTTATCAGCCGGATTATCGCCAAAAAAAATTAGTTTTATACCACTCCCAATTCCTACTAACAACAACAGCAAAGCCAAAGCACCGAGAATTTTCTTTTTCCTTTTGATTAATGTTTGTTTTATTTTATTTAGATTTAATTTTTGCTTTAAGGATTTTGGTTTTATTCCACTAACATCCGTTTTCAGGGAAGAAAAGTTTTCTGCTGATTTTTTTTTATCTTGCTGAGCAATGTAGTTAAAAGTTGAATTATTATCAGATTGGTTTATTTCAGGTTCATTATTTTTACTGTCATTTTCCCTTTCTTGAAATTCGTCTTCATCTTCAGGAAACATAGACTACTCCTTTATTAAAATCTGTATTAATTTATAAATTATTTTAGCCTATTTAACTTTTAAGTAACCTGATAAGTTGGATTATATTTAAATAATTTAAAAAATTTCTATCAAAAATAATTTTAACATATACTATAATCGATTGCAATTATTTTTTTATGCTTAATACACACCTATAACTGAATTAAATAATAAATAGCTAAAAATAGGGGAAACCCTGAGAAAGGGCGTTTTAATTTAAAAATGGTAGCTATTTGGGTGTAATTTTCAGTTCCAGTGCGAGTAATAGTTGACCAGAGCACCGGTATCCGCTTTTGAAGGGCGTTATGTACCGAGGAAAATATAGGATATATTTTCCCGGTGCATACCGAGCGCTGCGGCTGACAGGAGGTCAGACGCAAGCGTCCCTGAAAAAGCGGGTGCCGGTGCTCTGAGCAGCGTTTTGGCTTTAAGATGAAACCGCATGCACAGTGCCCTCCCCGGTTCTTTTTAGGCAAACAGCCGGGTAAAAAACAGTAAAGACGGAGCATAAAAAATAGCCGCTTTTAATAGGGCCTTTTGAGCCGTTGTTCAAACAGGACGCTTGAACAGGTGAAAACGGAGTGCAGCGTTTGCCGGGAAGGCAAACGCCAGCGTCCCCGAAAAAGCGGCTATTTTTTATGCGCCGGACGCTGAAATTTTTAGCCACGGTAGACTGGTTCCTGCATATTGCCGTAAGTCAACTTCCGCCTCAAGTGCCGGGTTACACAATATGATTAAAGCCAAAGCCGGCCGGTGCTCCGGTCAATGCTTTCAGACTTAACAGAAATACACAAGCAGGGTAGCACTTTCCTGGTTCCCTTTGGGCAAATAAAAAAGAACAATATGACGGCTATTTATCATAATTGCTTTAAAGTTTCACTTATATTACAATTATTATTAAAATACAGGTTAAAAAATGGCTGAACGTAAGGGTACCAGAATGATCCGGAAAAACAAACTGCAGCGGTTTAAAAACCGTTACCCCCAACAGCCCTATACAATCAATTTTACCATACCGGAGTTTACATGTCTCTGTCCGGTTACCGGTTTTCCTGATTTTGCTACTATTCATATCACTTACCAACCTTTAAAATACTGCGTTGAGCTTAAAAGCCTGAAATTATATATTAATGGCTTCCGCAATAAAAACATCTACCATGAAGATGCCGCCAACATAATTCTAAATGATCTGGTTAAACTGCTGCAGCCGGGTTATATGAAAATTTTTGCAGATTTTAATGTCCGCGGAAATATACACACTACTGTTACTGCCGAACATGGAGAAAAAACTGATGCCGGATCAAGCTCCTGAGGGTAAAATTGCCGACCAGGCTTTTGTTCTGCTTTCCGGCGGCCAGGATTCTTTTGCTTCCCTGATGTGGGCCATGTCCCGTTTTAGTAAAATCAGCGCTGTTATTATTAACTACGGCCAGAGGCATCAGGTGGAAATTGAACACGCTGTACGCATAGCTGAAAAATATAAAATAGATTATAAAACCTTTGATATAAGCGGTATTTTTAATTCCATAGCAGTCTCTGCTCTGCTGGATAAAGATAACCCGGTTGATGATGCAGCCAGACACAAACATGCCCGGGGGCTGCCAGCCAGTTTTGTTCCCGGACGTAATGGCATTCTGCTTACCATAGCTGCCACTTACGCTTTTAAAACCACTGACCAGCCCCTTCATCTGGTAACCGGTGTATGCCAAAGCGATTATTCCGGTTACCCTGACTGCCGCGATAATTTTATTAAAGCTAAAAGTATTGAACTTGGCCTGGGTCTGGACCGGGAGGTAATTATCCATGCCCCTTTAATGTGGCTGAATAAAGCAGCTGTTTTTAAAACCGCTGCCCGCTATAATTATCTCACTGAAATGATTAACATGACAATGTCGTGCTACAACGGTGATCACACTAAACACCAATGGGGTCAAGGCTGCGGCAATTGTCCGGCCTGCCGCCTGCGCCGGCAGGCTTTTGCTGAGTACCAAAAAAATGGCTGAAGAATACTACATATCCGAATACTTTGCCTCTATGCAGGGAGAGGGTAAAACTCCCGGGTTGCGCGCCTATTTTGTCAGATTTTTATTCTGTAATTTGCGCTGCCGCTGGTGCGATACTGCTTATGCCCGGGAAGCGGCAGACCCTGAAGCTCTCCAAGCCCTGGCGGCTGAACAGATTATTGCCAAAATTAAAAACAGCAGTCACCAGCATATAGTCTTAACCGGCGGGGAACCCTGTTTATACCGGCTGGATAAACTTGTAATACCGGGAAAAGATTACCAGGTGGAAACCAATGGCACCATACAACCGGATAAAAGCATAGATATGCGGCTGCCGGACGGTACTTTTATAAGCAGAGAAGCTATGGATATTGATCGCTGCCGCCGGTTAAACTGGATTATCTCTCCCAAACTGGCTAATGCGGGTTTTGCCTATGATTTTGCCAGGCTTGACTACTGGAAAACTTATCCGGATGTTATTTTTAAATTTGTAGTAGAAGGCAGCAGCGATATCGCAGAGGTAAATCATATTGTAAAAAAATATAAACTGGACCCGCTTTTTGTTTATTTAACAGTACAGGGCATTACACCGGCTGCGCAGCAGCTGCCGGAACTGGTAGAGGAAATATTAAAATCAGGTTACAATTATTCGCCCAGATTGCAGGTACTTTTGTGGCAGGGAGAACGAGGCAAGTGAAATATTCCATAACAAAAACTTTTTACTTTGACGCAGCCCACCGGCTGCTGGAAAGTTTTACCCGCAAATGCCGTTCTCTGCATGGCCATACCTATAAAGTTAAACTCAGTTTACAGGCAGACCAACTTGATGCCAACGGGATGGTTATTGATTTCGGCGAGTTAAAACCGTTTAAAGACTATCTTAAACAGCATTTTGACCATGCAGTATTACTGCAGCAGGGAGATCCTCTCATAAAACCCCTTACCCTGGAAAAACAAAAAATTACAGTGCTGGAAAAAGCGCCTACCTCTGAGATTTTAGCCAGTTTGTTTTTAAATGAGGGTACTAAATTATTGGAAAACAAAAACGCACGGGTAAGCGCAGTAGAAGTCTACGAGAGCAGTACTTCCCGGGCAGAAGTCAAGGTGTAATCTATGCCGGAATCCATATTTAAAAAACTAATGATCATTCTGGAAAAACGTAAACAGAGCAGCCCTTCATCCTCTTATACTGCCGCTTTATACCATAAGGGCATTTACGGGATAAATAAAAAAATAACCGAGGAGGCGGAAGAGGTATGCCTCGCTGCAGCCGACTCAGATACAGACCATCTTGTTCACGAACTGGCTGATCTATTTTATCATACATTAGTGCTTGCCTCCTATAAGGATATAAAACTGGAACAGATTACGGTTGAACTGGAAAAACGTTTCGGCACAAGCGGTCATACTGAAAAAGCGTCACGGAAACAAAAAAAATGACCTCTCCAAATACTTTACGCTTTGCTGTCCCCAACAAAGGACGGTTAAAAGAGCCGGCTCTGAGTCTGCTGCGGAAAGCCGGTTATAAATTCAGACTGCGCGAACGGGCTCTTTATGCAACATGCTCCAACGCTGATATTATTTTTATATTTGTACGCACTGCTGACATTCCCCAGCTTATTGCCGGAGGCGCTGCTGATATGGGAATTACCGGAGAGGATCTGATAGAGGAAAGCGGCGTTAAACTGCACTGCTTGTTACCGCTTGATTTCGGCAAATGCCGTCTGTGTATCGCGGGCGACGCTTCTGTGAAAAAAAAAGATCTTTTTTATTTTAAGAACAGTTTGATTGCAACCTCTTTTCCGGCTATAACAAAAAAATTTTTTCAGCAGCAAAAAATCAAGGTGTCTGTGCTGGAGATGAACGGTTCGGTTGAACTGATGACTGCCCTGGGCAGAGCCAAAGGTATTGTTGATGTAGTTGAGACAGGAGACAGTCTAAAAGCGCACAATCTTGAAATCTTCAGTGAGATAGGAGAATACCAAAGCGTGCTGGCCTGTACAAAAAAAATGGCGCGTGATCCCCGTCTCCTGCGCATCAGAAGACGGCTGGAGGGTATTATTATTGCTGCCAAATACAGTATACTGGAATACAACATCATGGAAAAGGACCTGCCGCAAGCCGCCCGGATAACGCCGGGTTTTGAATCCCCTACTGTTTCCCGTCTGGAAGAAAAAGACTGGCTGGCGGTCAAAGTAATGGCACTTAAAAAAGAGATCCCGGTTATTATGGACAAGCTGGAGCATACAGGCGCTACAGCTATTATTGAAACCGAAATAAAAAATTGCCGTTTGTAATTACCAGACAGCGCCACAAACAAAGAAAAACGAATATAAGCCACGGTATACCTGTTCCTGCATATTGCCGTAAGTCAACTTCCGCCTCAAGTGCTCGGTTATAGTATGTTTTTTTGGCTGATTATAAATAGCAGCCGCGCAACCTGTGCACGGTGCCCTCCCCGGTTCTTTTTAGGCAAAGAGCCGGGTAAAAAACAGTAAGGACGGAGCAGGGAGATTGCCGCTTTTGACGGGGCCTTTTGAGCCGAAAAAAAGTCAGGATGACTTTTTAGGCGAAAACGGAGTGCAGTGTTTGCCAGGAAGGCAAACGCCAGCGTCCCCGAAAAAGCGGCTGTCTCCATGCTCCGGACGCTGTGATCTTTAGCCACGGTAGA
>Ga0102934_1003729_pt1 | contig 10314 bp, 6 predicted proteins | sample SalPonR2_A_D1_MG_FD_78175 | JGI IMG/M metagenome (GOLD analysis project Ga0102934, IMG submission 78175) | Salt pond soil microbial communities from South San Francisco under conditions of wetland restoration - Salt Pond MetaG R2_A_D1_MG | ecosystem: Environmental > Aquatic > Marine > Intertidal...
TCTTCGTCCTTCGGGAATCAGATGGGGCCAGTAGAGTACCATGATGTGAGAAAAGTCCTCGATGCCATCCAGAATCCCGTCATATTCCGGGAAAATTTCAAGCTCGGAGACCAGGGTTTTGATCCACTGGTGCTGCTGACGCACCTTTTTCATATGCTCTTTAAGTTCGATGCCGTTTTCGGTGGCGCCAAGAGACGGTTCTTTGATGTCGTTTTTAATCACGCCCACCGGGTAAATGGTAAAGCCGGCCGGATGCTGGTCGCCTGCAGTCATAATGCCTCCGTTTCATCGGATTAAAATTTAATTTGAGATAATGCTCATAAATGATAATTTATAAGTCAAGCGGCAATTTGGGCCATAGAATAATAGATTAATTTAAGGAGGTAGCGCATGTATTTCAAACAGATTACCGTCCCCGGTCTCGGATGCAATTCCTATGTCATCGGCTGTCCCGGGGCCCGGCAGGCGGTGGTTGTGGATCCGAAGCGCGATGTGCAGGATTATATGGATATATCCCGGGACGAGGGGATGAAGATTACCCGCATCATCGAAACCCACGTGCACGCTGACCACGTGAGCGGCAACCAGGAGTTAAAATCCCGCACCGGGGCGGATATTTATTACAGCGCGCATGCGCCCGTGGCATTTGATCACAAAAAGTTGAAGGAGGGCGATGTGATTGAATTCGGCATGGTAAAGCTGGAGATCCTGGATACGCCCGGACACACGCCGAATTCCATATCCATCCTGGTCACAGATAAGGCCCGCGCAGATGAACCCTGGATGATTTTAACCGGCGATCTTTTGTTCGTGGGCTCCATCGGGCGGCCGGATCTGGCCGGCGAGGAAATCCTGGAGGACCAGGTCAGAAATCTCTATAATTCGCTTTATGAAAAGCTTAAGCGTCTGCCCGATCACCTGGAGGTCTATCCGGCCCACGGCCAGGGCTCGCTCTGCGGCAAGGGGCTTAGCGCCAAGTCGAGCAGCACCCTGGGCTATGAGCGCCGGACCCAGCCGGTGCTGAAATTTTCGGGGTTCGACGCATTCCACGATGAGATTGCCGGCGCCTTTCCGGTGCGGCCGAAGAGTTTTACCCACATCATCAATACCAATACCCAGGGCGTGCCGCTTCTGGAGCGCTGCCCGCTGGAGCAGACCCTGAACCCGGATCAGTTCGACAAAATTCGTAAGCAGGGGGCCACTATTATCGATACCCGGGATACGGCTTCATTCGGCGGTTTTCATATTCCCGGGGCCATTAACATAGGGTTTGAGAAGCAGATGGCCAACTGGATCGGCATGGTGATCGATCCCACGGAGAATCTGCTTCTCGTAGTGGATGACCGGGAAAAATATGATCAGATGACCACTGAACTCCATCGGATCGGCTATGACAACGTCTTCGGATGGCTCTCCGGCGGGATGTCCGCCTGGATCGCCCACGGCATGCCGATTGACAGCCTCTCCCCCATTTCCGCCCAGGATTTAAAGGGGCAGCTCGACCGCCGGGAGTACGGCCGTATCGTGGACGTCCGCACCCCGGAAGAACGCCCGCAGGCTTATATCGAGGGCTCCACCCATGTGCCCATGACCGACATTCTGGCCAAAAGCCTGGATCTTCCCAGAACCGAGGAGGTGATCACGGTCTGCGGCACCGGTTATCGGGCCAATATCGTGGCAAGCCGGCTTAAGCAGGATGGCTTCACCCATGTGCACAGCCTCGCGGGCGGGCTTACCGCCTGGCAGAATGCGGGATACGGGCTTTCCGCCTAAATTGGGATCCGACGGACATCCCGGGTTTCCGTATCCACTATGCAGAAGCCCGGATCGCCGTCTTTTCCCATGATTTCGCCGGGATTGAGAACCAGGGTGTCGCCGGTCTGATCTTTGAAAAACGTGTGAGAGTGGCCGAAGCAGACAAGATCATACTTGCCCGTGGCGGCCAGACCTTCGGCCACCGGCCACTGATGGGTATAGGCGATACGGCGGCCGTTGACGGTGGTCTCCCCGATCAGGCTGGCCAGCTGAATCCGCCCCTCTGAATTCAGGGCGGTCTGGGTGAGGAGATACTGATCGCCGTCATTGTTGCCGAATACCCCGTTTACGGCAATGCCGGCCGTGATTAGCTCTTTTAATACAAACGGCGCCACAAAGTCCCCGCAGTGGATGATTTTTTCAGCGTTTTCCGCTTTGATCAGATTCAGGGCGTTTCTCAGGTTTTCCAGATGATCATGGCTGTCGCTCATTACCGCAATCCGCATTGGTTGTGTTTTCCTCCTGTACTGTTTGATATATTTGCCCTATATAATTAATGTATTCGCCCTAAAAAATAGGCGTTCGTATGGAATTTTTCAAATTATCCGGTTTGGCGGGCGGCCTCTGAAAGTCAGGAAAATATTTGATATGATGGTTGTTCGGCTTACTTTTGTTATAATGGGTGATGCCATCCAAAATCGACTTTTTATGGCCTAAATTGAGCGTTTCAGATTTTTAAAAATATGATTTTGTAAAGGATTATAATTATTTATATTTTAGCCATCTGAAACCCTCCGGGATTTTCAAATTTACCGCATCTACTGCGTCAGATGCAGCCTCGCATAGTTCACTATAGCTCGCCTGCATCTTCCTTGTATCTGCGGCAAACTTGAAAATCGCTCAATTTAGGTATAGGTCTGTCAAATAACCTTGGAGCCGTAAATCATGGAAAAAAAGAACTCCCGCGAAAATGCGGCGGAAAATAAGGAAAATCAGTCAGCCGGTGCCGAACTGGCGGCGTTTTTGAAATCCCATAAGAAGGAGCGGCATGTGATCGTGCTCCAGGAGTTTCCGGATCCGGACGCCATTGCCGCGGGATTTGCGCATCAGTGCATCAGCAGTCATTTTGGTATCGAAACCGATATGCTCTACAGCGGCCGGATCAGCCATCAGCAGAATCTGGCCCTGGTGCGGCTGCTTGGCATTGAAATGACCCGGTTTGATTCATCAATCGATCTGTCCGGCTATGACGGGGCGGTGTTTGTGGACAACCAGGGGACGTCGGCGGGCGCGATTGCCGATGCACTGGATGAGAAATCCGTACCCCCGCTGGTGATTGTGGATCATCATGAGCCCCAGAACCGGCTCTCCCCCCAATTCAAGGATGTGCGCCGCGACATCGGGGCAACCGCCACCATTTACACCCAGTATCTGCAGGATGGCATCATAGACATTGATAAAACCAATAAAATTCATACCATGATGGCCACCGCCTTAACCCACGGGATCATGACAGACACGCGGGGGTTTATCCGGGCTCAGCCGGATGATTTTGATGCCGCTGCCTACCTTTCCGCATACCGGGATTCGGATCTGCTGGATCAGATCATGAACCAGGACCGGTCCAAACAGACCATGAAGGTCATTTACAAGGCATTGGGCACCCGGGAGACAGTGGAGAGCTTCTCGGTGGCCGGCATCGGCTACTTACGGGCGGAGGATCGGGATGCCATTCCCCAGGCCGCGGACTTTCTGATAACCGAAGAAAACGTCCACACCGCCATTGTCTATGGGATCGTGACCGGGGAGAACTGGGAGGAATCCGTTATCGGCTCGCTCCGGACCAACCGGATTACTATTGACCCGGATCATTTCATTAAGGAGGTGTTCGGAAAGGATGCCAAGGGCCAGTATTTCGGCGGCGGCAAGGTCTCGGCCGGCGGGTTTCATATCCCCATCGGGTTTCTCTCCGGCGGAAGTGACGAGGAATTTCGGGAACAGAAATGGGAAGTCTTTGATGATCAGATCAAGCAGAAGATATTTGCCAAAATCGGTGCCCAGCCGAATAGCGCCAAGGAAGAGGGCAAGCAGTAAAAGGGGGTTATTGAAAATAGGCCTGCATCACATACTGGGAAACCATCCGGTGGGTGTTGAAGAATGAGCCGTTTAACGCAATATTGTAGGCCATCATGTCCAGCCAGTGCTCATGGTTTTCATAAAAATACGGCAGCACCTTGTTCTCAAGCTTGGCGAAGAGGTCGGCGGCATCCTTTTTTCGGGAGTTTTCCGGCTCGTCTGCGCCATCCGGGTTCCGTCTGCCGATGCGCCAGCCCGTGAAATCCTCGATATGCCCCTCCAGCCACCAGCCGTCTAAAACAGACAGATTGATCACGCCGTTAAGCGCGGCCTTCATACCCGAGGTGCCCGAGGCCTCCATGGGCCGAAGCGGCGTGTTCAGCCAGACATCCACGCCGCCGACCAGGAGTTTGGCCCGGTACATGTCATAGTTTTCCAGATAGCAGATGTCGATCTTATCCCTTATCGCGTCCATTTTTTCATGAATGCCTTTAATCAGGGCTTTTCCCTTTTCATCCTTGGGATGGGCCTTGCCGGCATAAAGGATTTGGATGGGGCCATGCGCATCCACCAGCTCTCTCAGCCGGTCGGTATCGGCGAGGAGCAGGTCGGCGCGTTTATAGGCGGCCGCCCGGCGGGCGAACCCAATGGTCAGGACATCCGGCCGCATGCTTAAGCTGCATCGTTCATTGACAAAATCCAGAAGTTGCTGCTTGGCATTCAGGTGCGCCGTCCAGATTTTCTCCCGGGGAATGTTTAAGGCGTTTCGAAGCGCGGACGGGTCATTCGGCCAGCTCGGGATGAACCGGTCAAAAAGCTTGGCCATGGCGTCCGCCACCCAGGTCCGGGCATGGATGCCGTTGGTAATGGAATCGATCCGGTACTCGGGAAACATTTTCTGCGCGGTTTCCCCGTGCTTTTTGGCCACACCGTTGATGTATTCAGAATGATAAAGGGCCAGGTAGGTCATATTCAGGTGCCCCTGTTCATCAATAATATTGTCATGATCCAGGCTGTCCACATCAAAGGATTCGCCGAACAGCTCACGCACCATATCCCTGGTAAACCTGTCATGACCGGCCGGCACCGGCGTATGGGTGGTAAACACGCACATTTCACGGACGGTTTCGATGTCCTGCTGGAATCGGTCCATTAGCTCCAGGGTGAGGAGGGCTGAATGTCCCTCATTCATATGATATGCCTCGAGGTTGTCGTGGCCTAAGAGCTGGAGGATCCGAACGCCGCCGATGCCTAAGACCATCTCCTGTTTCAGGCGGTAGCGTTCCTCGCCGCCATAGAGGAAACCCGTAATTTCACGGTCTTCCGGGGCGTTTATCTCAATATCCGTGTCCAGAAACAGAATCGGCACGCTGTCGCCCTTAATCCCTTTGACTTCATGGACCCATGCCTGAATAATCACTGTCCGGTCCTCTATAGTGATGGTAATTTTCTCCGGAAGCGGGGTCATATATTCGGCTGGGTCCCATTCCACGGGGGTTTCTATCTGATTGCCCGCCTCATTGATTTCCTGATGGAAATAACCTTTTTTGTATAGAAGAGAGACGCCAACCGCCGGAATGCCCAGATCGGCAAAGGATTTTATGGTGTCCCCGGCAAGAACGCCCAGTCCGCCGGAATATATGGGCAGCTCCGCGGACAGGCCGATTTCCATGGAAAAATAGGCGACTTTTCGTTCCTGAGGATTATATTGGGCGTATGGGTTCATGTAATTTTCCTTATTAGTAGGTTAAGAAATGTTGACGAATCAAAAAGTTATCATATATCCTTCAGTTTAATCATCATTACAATGATCGCAAAGGCTTATTGCCGTGGCAGGGCAATGCCCCTCCGGGGTGCCTGTTTTTTTGCCGGGCATCCGCCGTTTGTTTTTTGATTTAAAGGAATGATATTTTATGCAATTCATTATCAAATGATTTAAACGCTCAATTCAGGATAAATTATGGATGCCGCCCTTTTTAACAGCCCCGCATTAACCGTTGCCCTGGCCCTGGTGGTCGGTATCGGAATGCAGGCGCTCGCCCATCATATCCGGGTGCCGGGAATCGTGCTTTTGCTTGCCGCCGGTGTGGTGTGCGGCCCGGACGGCATCGGGATAATCCGGCCGGAATTACTGGGGCCGGCGCTAAATATCCTTATCGGATTTGCCGTGGCGGTGATACTGTTTGAGGGGGGGCTGAGCCTCAAATTCAGCCGTTTAAAGCAGGAACGCAAATCCATCCGGTATCTGATACTGATCGGCGGCGGCATTACGGTGGCCGGCGGCGCGCTTTCCGCAAGGTACATACTGGGATGGCCCTGGCAGACCGCCGCGCTTTTCGGCACTCTGGTGATGGTGACCGGTCCAACGGTAATCAATCCGCTTTTAAAGCGTCTAAAAGTCAATCGCTCTGTGGCCACCGTCCTGGAGGCGGAGGGGGTTCTGATTGATGCCATCGGCGCAGTGGTGGCCATTGTGGCCCTGGAGGCGGCGCTAAGTCCCACCCACAGCAGCCCGGCCATTTGGCTGTGGCATGTGGTCTCCCGGCTTGGGTTTGGCATGATCTGCGGGGCGGTCGTCGGCATGGCATTGGTCGGCATTTTCCGGCTGCGCCGGCTCATCCCGGAGGGGACGGAAAATGTGTTTACCCTGTGCACGGTGTTAGGCCTCTATCAGATTGCCCATGCCATCCTGCCGGAGAGCGGTATTGCGGCGGTTACCATGGCGGGCGTCATGGTGGGCAACTTCGGCACCCATTTTTTGGAGGATCTGTCGGAGTTTAAGGAAGAGCTGACCGTCATGCTGATCGGCCTTTTGTTTGTACTTTTGGCCGCAGATGTTCGGATGGAGCAGGTCCAGGCGCTTGGCTGGCCGGGGGTCGCCACGGTTTTAACCCTTATGCTGGTTGTCCGGCCGGCGGCGGTGTTTGCCGGCACCCAGCTCTCTGAACTCCATTGGCGCGAGAAACTCTTTATCGCCTGGATCGGTCCGCGCGGCATTGTGGCCGCGGCTGTGGCCTCGCTTTTTGCCGCCGGTTTGATTAACCGCGGCATGCCGGGCGGTTATGAGCTGCGGGCCCTGGTGTTTTTGGTCATTGCGGCTACGGTGTTGTCCGCCGGCCTGACCGGCGGGATCGTGGCCTCGATTTTAGGCGTGCGCCGGCCCAGCAATTTCGGCTGGGTGATTATGGGCGCCAATGAACTCGCCCGGGCAGTAGCCAAGCTGCTTAAGGAATCCGGCCAGGAGGTGCTCTGTATTGATTCAAACACCCAGCACTGCCTGGCCGCGGAGGCGGATTGTACACGGGTGATATGCGGCAACGGGCTGCAGCCACGTTATTTGGCCCGGGCGGAAATTGATACCCGAAAAGGGACGATCGCGCTTACCCCCAATGAAGAGGTGAATTATTTGTTCCTTCAGCGGGTAAAAGCGGAAATTAAGGAGATTTTTCTTTTTTCCGCCCTGCAGGCCGGCAGCACATCACTTACCGAGGGGATGCTGAGCCAACAGGGAGCGGAGGTGGTTTTCGGCGTGCCGGTGGATGTGGACCTATGGACGCACCGGTTCCAGCAGCGGCAGGTATTGCTTCAAAAATGGCAGTATGCCGGCGGTGCCGAAGAAGAGTTCAATGTGCTCGAATATTCCCCAAAATCGGTTATCCTCGCCGGGGTGGTCCGCGGCGGCAGTCTGTGGCCTGTGGGTACCTGGCTCAAATTGAAAAAAGGGGATGAAGCCTATTTCTTTGTCTATAAGCCCGAGGCGGAAGGAGTTGATGAATACCTGCTGGGCGCCGGCTGGAAGCCGCTTGAGCGGCAGACCGAGGAGTACTTTTCGACGTCTATCTGCGAACTTGCGGAAAGCAGTTAGTTCACGCTCAATTTAGGTTCACATCATCAGCATCGGATCCACATCAATGGCGACGCGGGCATCCTTGTGATTCAGGGAAACGCCGTATTCAAAGATGAGGGCGCGGATAAATTCATGAAGCGGCTTTGTATAGGTTGATTTTAAAAGAATCTGCCAGCGGTAGCGGTTGGCGACCCTTGAAAGTGGGGCTTCAATTGGGCCGAAAACCTGGATCGTATTTTGAAAAGCGGGCGCGGCCTGCTTTAGTTTTTGGCACGCTTCGCCGACAGCCGCGGCGTGTTTTTTGGTTTGGTCAAGATTTTTGCCGGAGATTTTAAGCTGGATCATCCGGGCATAGGGCGGGTAATTAAATATTTTTCGAAACTTGATCTCTTCCTTGTAAAAGCTTATAAAATCCTGGTGCCGGGCGGCGGTGATGCTGAAATGGTCCGGATTATAGGTTTGAAGCAGCACGGTTCCCGGCTGGGTGCCGCGCCCGGCCCGGCCCGCTACCTGGGCAAGGATTTGAAAGGTGGTCTCACCGGCCCGGAAATCCGGAAAATTAAGCGAGAGGTCCGCACAGATAATCCCTACCAGGGTGATGTTGGGAAAATCATGGCCCTTGGCCACCATCTGGGTCCCCACCAGGATGTCGATGTTCCGGTCCCTTAAATCCTTTAAAATTTTGACCAGCGTGCCCTTGCGCTTGGTGGTATCCCGATCCATTCTGGCCACCCGGGCATCGGGAAAGAGATTTTTGACCATTTCTTCGATTTTTTCCGTCCCCAGCCCCAGCTGTTTGATGCTTGATGCGCCGCAGATGTCGCATTTGGCAACGGACGCCCGGGTATAGCCGCAAAGGTGGCACTTATAGGCATTAATGCCTTTGTGGAGGGTCAGCGTTATATCGCAGTTTTTGCATTTAACCGCCTCCCCGCAGGCCGCGCATACCGGAAAACTGGCAAATCCGCGGCGGTTTAAAAAGAGCAGGACCTGCTCCTCGCGCGCCAGGGTGTCTTTGATGGCCGTGATCATCGGTGTTGTGATGATGCGCCGGATGCCCCGGGTTCCCTGGTGCTCGCGAAGATCGATGAGCTGAATATCCGGCGGCGGCTGCCGGTAGATCCGATGCTTTAAGTTGACCTCCCGGAATTTGCGGCTGGCCACGTTGTAGATGGATTGAATGGACGGGGTGGCCGAACCCAGCAGAACCACCGCGTTCGACTGCTTGGCCCGGACCACGGCCAGATCCCGGGCATTGTATCGGCACCGGGATTCCTGTTTGTATGAGGCGTCATGCTCCTCGTCTACGATAATGAGCCCGAGGTCGCTAAACGGGGCGAAGATGGCCGATCGGGCGCCGATGGCAATGGGGCTCTCCCGGTTGACGATCCGCATCCACTGGTCATAGCGCTCGCCCGTGGAAAGCCCGGAGTGGAGCACGGCAATGCATTCCCCGAACCGGGCCCGAAACCGCCGCTCAATTTCTGATATCAGGGCGATCTCCGGCACCAGGATAAGCGCCGAAAATCCCAGGTTAAGGGCATTGGCCGCGGCCTGCATGTACACCTCGGTCTTTCCGCTGCCGGTTACGCCGGCCAGCAGGAAAGCCGCAAATCCATTGCCGATTTCCCGGCAGACATCCGAGAGCACGTGCTGCTGATCCAGGGTGAGGGCCGGCGGGGTATCGGGCGTTACCGTATCGCCGAACGGGTCCCGGTAGACCGGTTTTTCATAGATTTGAACAAATCCCTTATCCTGAAGGGCTTTTATATGCCGGGAGGCGTTGGGGGCCAGCTGATTCAGCGACTGGGCGGAAATTTTACCGGCGGATTGGATGCTTTCAAGGATCTCTTTTTTGGCCTCAGACAGAGACGCCGTGTCCGGCCTGTCGGTTTTGGCGGCGACGTAGCGTTCAGTCTTCGGCCGGGTGCGGCCGCCCCGGATTTCCCGCCGGCGTTTCAGCCATCCCTGATTTTCCATTCGCTGGAGAGCGGCTTGTGAGACATTGCGGCCCAGGTGGTTTTCTATTTCCTTTATCCGAAGGGATTGATTGCCGATGATGTTCAGGACCTCCCGGTCAGTATCGTCTGCAGAATCGGCCGTCGCCGCCTTTTGCCCGGCTTCCGTGCGGGTTAGCGTGAGGTATTCGCCGAGGTTGATCCCGCCGGGAAGGGCCTCGGAAATGACCTCGCCGACGGGATGCACATAATACTCGGCAATCCATTGAAAAAACGGGAGCATTTCCTCTGGAAACAGGGGCTTTGCATCCAGGATGTCCTCAACAGGCTTTATGCCGGGGATCTCTGATGAATCCGCCGGGCCCATCACATAGCCGCTTACCTTTCGGTTGCCAAAGGGCACGAGGACCCGCTTTCCCTTTTCAATCAGCGGCTGCAGAGGTTCGGGCACAGCATAGGTATAGGTGCCGAATACCGGCAGCGGGACGGCAACTGAAATATATGAATAATCCGTGTGCATATGGCGAATCTGATCACTTGCTCTCGCAAAGACGCAAAGAGCGCAGAGTGATTAGGTTTTATTCCTTTAGTCCGTTGACAGTCCGGATGATTCCTTCCTTCATCGTAGCTGCTCCAAAACGGTTTCCGGGGCCAAGTTCGCGGTGCACGGCAACTGAA
>Ga0102934_1003730_pt1 | contig 10312 bp, 9 predicted proteins | sample SalPonR2_A_D1_MG_FD_78175 | JGI IMG/M metagenome (GOLD analysis project Ga0102934, IMG submission 78175) | Salt pond soil microbial communities from South San Francisco under conditions of wetland restoration - Salt Pond MetaG R2_A_D1_MG | ecosystem: Environmental > Aquatic > Marine > Intertidal...
CAGCCGTTTAAGCACTTTTTCCGCATCCGCCAATAGTTTTTCCAGCTCATCATAGGAATTTTCCGGGGTAACGAATTTGACCAGCTCCACCTTATTGAACTGATGCTGCCGGATCAACCCGCGTGTGTCCTTTCCGTGGGAGCCGGCCTCGGACCGAAAGCAGGGTGTATAGGCGGTATAACATATGGGCAGGTTTTCCTCATCAATAATTTCATCCTGATAGATATTGGTCACCGGCACTTCGGCGGTGGGAATCAGGTAATAGTCCCAGTCCGCCAGCTTAAAGAGATCCATTTCAAACTTGGGCAGCTGACCGGTGCCGGTCATGGATCGGCGGTTTACGATAAACGGCGGCAGTACCTCGGTATACCCGTTTTCCGTGATATGAAGATCCAGCATAAAGGAGATAAGCGCCCGCTCAAGCCGCGCCCCTGCGCCGAAATACAGGGGAAATCGGGACCCCGTGATCTTGGCCGCCCGCTCAAAATCGAGGATATGCAGGGCCTCACCGATATCCCAGTGGGCCTTGGGGTCGAAATCAAATTCCGGCCGCTCGCCTTCTTCCCGGACCAGGCGGTTCTGAGTGTCATCCGCGCCCACCGGAACGGATGCATCCGGAACATTGGGGATGCGGATCAGGATCTCATTGAGGGTGTCCTCACATTCCGTCAGCTCCTGCTCCATTTTTTTGATTTGGCCGGAAACCTCGCGCATCTCGGCAACTTGACCCTCGGCGTCTTCGCCGTTTTTTTTCTTTGTGGCGATTTCATCAGACACCACATTTTTGCGGTGCCTCAGGGCCTCCATTTCAGAAAGGATTTCCCGGCGCCTTTCATCCGCTTTCTTAAATGTATCCAGATCGGCGGCATCCCCCCGTTTCTGCAAAGCCTCTGAAACCGCAGATAAATTTTGTCGGACGTACTTGATTTCCAGCATAGTGTACCTATATTGGGTAGTGTATAAGTATACCTAACAGTTCATAAAATATTAAAAGTTACCACCCTGCATCAAAGGCGTCAATAATTATTGAAAATTTAAAAAAAATCATATATGAGGGGTATTTATTTTTCTTTTTTTGGAGAAAAGACTGATGGAGGATGTCAAAGAAAAAAAACAGGAGCTGCGGAAGCTGATCGAACAAAAGCTCGAATCCCTCTCCCGCACCGAAATCCAGAAGAAGCTGGGCGCGATCGAAGCCCAGCTGTTTGAATTCGCCAATTTTATTGAGGCGGAAGTTTCCCTTCTTTATATCAACACCGATCGTGAAGTGGATACGGACCATATTATCCGCCGGTGTATGGACAGCCCCAAGGATATCGTGCTGCCGCTGTTTGACGACGCCAACGGCGGGACCAAGCTATATAAAATTCAGGATGTGGATGCAGACCTGAGAAAAGGGGCCGGCAATGTGCGGGAACCGAACCCGGAGCGCTGCAAACCGGTCTCCATGGACAATATCGATATCGCCATTATCCCGGGGCTGGCATTTGACGAAAAAGGCGGGCGATTGGGCATCGGCGCCGGGCGTTATGACCGGATGATTCCAAAGCTGCCGGTCACGGCCAGAAAGGTGGCCTTTGCATTCGAGGATCAGATCACCCAGATGGTTCCCATGGAATCCCACGACAAGTTCGTGGATATTATCATTACAGAAGAACGTATCATCTACAAGATTTAGCGCATCGCTTCGCCCGCTGCGATAAAATCAAAAGCCTCAAGAAAGCCTGCGTTTCCGGAATCTATGAAACCCATTGTTGCCATTATCGGACACCCGAATGCCGGAAAATCCACTCTGTTCAACCGTATCACCCGAACAACGGACGCCCTGGTTGACGATCTTCCCGGTGTTACCCGGGATCGAAACTATGGGAGCGCCGAATGGGATACGTCCGCATTTACCCTGATTGACACCGGCGGATTTGCCGGGGTGGAAGACGAATTCACCGCCATGAGCCGGCTCCAGGTAGAGAATGCGGTCAGGCAAGCGGATGCGGTCATCCTGCTGCTTGACGGAAAGACCGGGCCCTCTCCGCATGACCGGGAACTCCTGGAGCTCGTTCAGGCCCATCATAAGCCGGTGGTACACGCGGTGAACAAGGTTGACAGCGAGACCCAGGAAGACCGTTGCTATCCCTTTTATGAGCTCGGTGTGAAGCGGTTTTTCCCAATTTCCGCGGAGCACGGCTACGGAATTTACGAACTGCTGGATCAGTTGACCGCCGAACTGCCCGCTGCCGCCCCGGAACCGGAAACCGAAGCGATAAAAATCGCTGTCATCGGGCGGCCGAATGTGGGCAAATCCTCCCTGGTTAACCGGATTTTAGGTGAAGACCGGGTGATGGTGAGCAGCCAGCCAGGCACCACCCGGGATGCCATTGATACGGAATTCTCCGTGGATGGCAGCCGCTATATTTTCATCGATACCGCCGGCATCCGCCGCAAAAGCCGGGTATCCAGAAAAATTGAAAAATATTCCATTATTAAGGCCCTGCGAAGCATCGAACGGGCCGATGTGGTCCTGATCCTTTTAGACGGCCATGAAGGCATCACCGACCAGGACGTCAAAATCGCCGGCTACGCCTTTGAACAGGGCCGGGGCTGCATCTTTGTGCTCAATAAATGGGATATTGTGGAAAAAGACGCCCGGACCATGCAGCGGATGATGGACTGGTTAAGAAGCGAGGCCAAGTATTTAAGTTTTGCCCCGGTTTTAACCGTATCCGCCCTGACCGGAAAGCGGGTGAACCGGATCTTTGAAACCGTTGACACCATCTATGCCCAATATACCCGACGCATTTCGACCGGACCGCTGAACAAGATCATCGAGCAGGCCACCTGTCGCACCGAGCCGTCGCTCTTTCGCGGCCGGCGCCTGAAGTTCTATTACGCCACCCAGGCATCGACCCGGCCGCCGACATTCGTCTGCTTTGTCAACTACCCGGAAGGCGTGCATTTCTCTTATAAACGCTATCTTATCAACCAGATCCGGGCGGAAACCGGCCTGGATCAGGTACCGGTGCGGCTGTACTTCAGAAAACGCGGCGAATCCGAACCCAGGCAGAAAAAAAAGCGCCCGCCGGCTAAAAGGAAAAAAGCCCGGAGGCGGGCCTAATTCAAGCAGATATCCGTAATGGCGTCCTCTGACGAATCCAACAACAAGACTCGAAATCTTTTTGATGCGCAGTCCCGAAACACCGCTGATGCGGCCCGGCCCCTGGCCGACCGGATGCGGCCGAAAACCCTGGATGCCCTGATCGGGCAGGAACATGCCGTGGGTCCGGGGACCCTGATCCGAAATGCGGTCATCGCCGACCGGCTGTTTTCCATGATTCTGTGGGGGCCGCCCGGCTCCGGCAAAACCACCATCGCCCGCATCATCGCGGAACAGACCCGATGCCATTTCGTGCATCTCTCCGCTGTCCTCACCGGGGTTAAAGATATCCGAAGCGTTATCGAAACCGCCAAGGAACAGCAGCAACTCTACCAGAAGCGCACCATTTTGTTTGTGGATGAAATTCACCGGTTCAACAAGTCCCAGCAGGATGCCTTCCTTCACCATGTGGAAAGCGGCCTGATCACGCTGATCGGCGCCACCACGGAGAACCCCTCGTTTGAGGTCATATCCGCGCTTCTATCCCGATGCCAGGTCATCTCGCTTGACGCCCTTTCTGAGGCGGATATTGAAAAACTGCTGACCCGGGCCGTGACGGATGCCGAAAAGGGACTGGGAAAAACGGAATTAACGCCCTCGGATGCGGCGCTTTCCCATATTGTTTCCATATCCGACGGTGACGGCCGCGCCGCTTTAAACGCGCTTGAAATTGCCGCGTTTACCACCCAGTCTGCCGGACGCACGGAAATCACCCGGGAAGACTTGGAAACAGCGCTTCAGCGCAAAGCGCTGGCCTATGACAAGGCCGGGGAGGCGCATTACAACCTTATCTCCGCGTTTCACAAGAGCCTGCGCGGGGGCGATCCGGATGCGGCCCTTTACTGGCTGGCGCGGATGATGGAAGGCGGCGAGGACCCCTTCTACATCGCCCGGCGAATGGTCCGATTCGCCTCGGAAGATATCGGCAATGCCGATCCCCGGGCGCTGACGCTTGCCATGGACGCCATGGCGGCCTACCGGTTTCTGGGGTCTCCGGAAGGGGACTTAAGCCTGGCCCAGGCAGCCGCCTATCTGGCATGCGCACCCAAAAGCAACCGGATCTACACGGCATACGGACAAATTCAGAGAACCATCAAAAAAACCGGTACCCTGCCGGTTCCCTACCATATCCGCAATGCCCCGACCCGGCTCATGAAAGCGGAGGGATATGCGGAAGGGTATCAATACCCCCATGATTACCCGGATGCCGTGGTCGATCAGGACTATCTGCCGGACAAACTAAGAGGAAGTTCGTTCTATCAGCCCACGGATCGGGGATATGAAAAAATCATCAAGGAGCGCCTGGATTACTGGCGGGGCATCAGCCGAAAAAAGCCGAAAAAATAAGTTTTACTGATATTTTTCCTGCAGCGCTGTCAGCTGTTCCAAATATATATCCTGGTATATCAAGGCATTCTGATGGCGGATGTCATCCAGCGATAGCCTGATGTGGGGCCGGATGTCAATGCCGTGGCGGTTTAGGGTGGCCTTATTGGCCTGATCCAGCACCAGCACGCTGTAGTACCGGGTCAGGCACCGGATGGTGGAATCCCGCCGCAGGAGGTAGCTTTTGCCGGAAAGCGTCTTTAAAAAGAAACCCGCATACTCGTAAAGGGTTTCCAGAGAAACGATCGCCTCTCCCTGGCCGCCGCAGCCGCCCAGTTTGACGTAGTAGTCATAAAAATTTAGCATGGCATGCTCCAGCACATCGGCTTCCGTCTGCATGATATGCTTGACAAGTGCAATCCGCTTTTTATCGAGCGCGCGGAAAAAATGGGCCTGATTGTGCATGAGACTCACGATATCCTGAGTCTCCCCGATAATCAGCGGCGGGTTTTCGGATAGCGCAGCCACCATATCCTCAAAAACCTGGCGGGCGCCTTCTGCCTCAATCCCGGCGGCCTCGACAAATCCCTGCTGGTCGAGATAGCTGAAGAAGGCGTCGATTTTTTTCTCCAGCCGGTAGCAGCTGGGGGTATCCATGGCTGCCATGGTATTGACCGGCGGCTTTTCCGGCGGCTCTCCAAAAACTTTTTCGATTCGTTCGGCAGCCGCTTGCTTCGGTGTCTGTTTGGACTGGGTCTCTTCTTCCAGTTTTCGTTTTAACGCTTCAACCGTTTCTTCCCGGGCCTCGGTTTCGGCCGCCAGTTTTTCCGCCTGTCTTGACAGGGCGGTCCGGACTTCTGTCCGGTGCCACTCCATGACTCTGATATATCCGAAGTAGCCGATGATGGCGACGATAATCAGGGCGATGACGGCAGCGATATACTTTCCGGCATTGGACGGGGCGAATTGATGATCCGGCATTTGAAAAACCAGGCTCCTTATTTGAAAAATTTATATTCAAGGCGACCTGAGGGAACAAACTGGCACTTGGCCCATTTAATTTTAGTATAGCATGAAATTGAAAAATGTCGAATGCCTCATATGAAACGCTGCCCCCCTGGCCAGCATAGTCTTACCGGTGCCGGGCGGCCCCAGTAAAATTAAATATTTGACATATGCTCCGCCCAATAATAAAAAATATTGGGTATATGCTCAAAAATTTATTTGTCTTGCCACGTATTAAAAACCGATGTCCGCCGTCAGCTCACCCCATCCCCTATAATTTTTAAAGGAGCGCAAAATGAACCGCAGATCCTTCTGCCGCCTAACATTCGCTGCGTTCGTAGAGCTTTTTCTTTTCGGATGCGCCCGGGACCAAGCCATGATCCGTTACCGGAAAGAGATTGAAATCCCCGAATGGCCGGTGCGAGAACCGACGGCGGCTTTGGTAGTCTTTGACTCCTGGAGCGGCAACACGCAAATGATAGGGAAAGCCATCGCAAAGGTCCTGGATTGCCCGGCTGTCCACCTCGCGGAATTAGAGGATGGCCCCGTGCCGCCCCATGACCTGCTTGTGATCGGCTCCCCTGTGCACGGGGGCATGACCACCGACCGAATTAAGGAATTTTTATCCCGGATTGAACCGCCGCGTTTATCCGCCGTATTTGCCACTTTCGGCGCCCCGTTGTTTGGCCCCTTAACCGCAAACATGTGCCTAAACGATATGGAAAAACGGCTGTATGACACGTGTATCGGCCGGTTCAAGTGCCACGGATTCCATCAGATCCTGCGCACCTACCCTAGCCATCCGGACGAAGAAGATCAACGGGATGCCGCCCGTTTTGCTGCAGGTATGCTTGAGCGGTGCCGAACCTCCGGTTCCGCAAAAATATGCCCCAAAACCGAAAAGTCTGCCGCATGATGCCTGCGGCCTGCCGCAGACGGATAATGACTGACGACTCAACAGGTGCGCGTAAACTGCATGGACAACCGCAAAAATCTCGGCTATGGTGTGGCCATAAACTACAATCCCATCGAAAGGCGCCCATGAAAAAACGATCGATTGCCCTGTGCTTGACCGGCGTGCTTGTATTAGCCGGTCTTGGCCTTTCCGCCTGTTCCTTTAAGGAAAAGCTGCCGGACACGGCCGTTGAAATGCACGGCAAATGCACTAAAATTGACATCGGCCCAGGCCCGGAGGATTTTGTCCTGGACAAATGGCAGCACCCTGCGCCGCGATTTCTGATTTCAAGCTGTGAACGGCGGGAACCGACAGCAGACGGCGATATTTTCTTTTACGTGCCGGAAACCAGGGATACGGGCATTATGCGGCGCACCGGGGAGCCGGCGCGGCTTGCCGCATTCAGGCCCCATGGCATAGATATCCGGCACGCTGACGGCACTACCCACCTTTATGTGATTCTGCACGACCCATACGAAAGCGGCGGGCAAAACAAACATGCGGTGGCGGTTTACCGGGTATTTGAGGACCAGCTGTCGCTGGTCAATTGGCTCGAAGATGCAAATTATCTCTGGTCGCCCAATGATCTCTCCGTTATGAAAACCGGCGACATTTATTTAACCAATGATTACCGCGGCAAGCTGGATCTCTATTTTAAGCGAAAGGCCTCGGAGATCGCCCTCTACGACGCGGATACCGAAAAATGGCGGATTGTGGCAGATAGCCTGGCGTTTGCCAACGGCATCCTGGCGGAACCGGATCAGGTGTTTGTGACCACCACGCTGGGCAACCAGGTGCTCGCCTACCCCCGGCGCCCGGATGGCAGCTTAGGCCAAGGCGAAGCGGTGGCCTCCCTAAAAGGCGGGGACAACCTGACCCGTTACGGCAAATACCTAATTACTGCGGCCCATTTTGACGATTTCGCGTTTTTACGGCATGCCAAGGACAGTGAAAAACCGGCCCCCACAGTGGTCATGCGGATCACCCCTGAGACGGGTATGAAAAAGCCGATTTACGTCAATTCCGGCGAATTTATCAGTGCGGCCTCCACCGCCATGGTATACAAGGATAAAATCTATATCTCCCAGGTGTTTGATCCCTTTATGGTGGTTTGTGACGCGCCGCCGGACATCGATTGGTGACGTTTTATGGAAGAATATCTGCAGCCCACGCCGTGCATTGATTTTAACGCCCCTCCGGTCGCGGCCTTTGCCGATGAAACGGCCGGCCAATCAGAGGACCCCGAGACTTTGGCGGTGAACCTGTATTACGCCATCCGCGACGGGATCCGCTATGACCCCTATGCCATCGATTTATCGGTGGCAGGCCTAAAGGCCAGTACCACCCTTAAAAACGGCCGCGGCTGGTGTGTGGCCAAGGCGATTCTCCTCGCCGCCTGTTGCCGGCATAAAAAAATTCCCGCCCGTTTAGGGTTTGCCGATGTCAAAAACCATCTGTCAACCGAGCGGCTGCGTCAGCAGATGCAGACCGATGTTTTTTACTGGCACGGGTATACGGCCATATACTTGAACGGGCAGTGGCTTAAGGCCACCCCGGCATTTAATATCGAACTTTGTGAAAAATTTTCCTTAAAGCCTCTTGAGTTTGACGGCAAAACCGACTCCATCTACCATCCATTTGACCTTAAGGGTAACCGGCACATGGAATACATCCGCCATCGCGGTGAATTCGCGGATGTGCCCTTAGCTGAAATCATTGAGACCTTTGAGCGGGAATACCGGCCGGCGGATGAATCCTGGCGGAATGGGGATTTTGAGAAGGACGCGGCAAAGGAAACGAAGCGTTAGCGCATGACCTTGACGTCTTTTCCGGCAATGCCGAACAAAAAAAGCTTCACCCAGGCAATGCCCAGGCGCAGCAGGGCCACGTCATCGGACTTGATTTTTAAGCGGATGTCGGATTTAATCTTGTATCGCTTAAGAAAGCTGCTGTTTAAAACAAAATCCCGGAACGTATCCACGTTATACGTGGCCATAAAGGCCATCCGCCCCTTTTGCCCATTCGGCCCCTCACCGCCCCACGGGTCGGTATGAAACAGGCGCATGAAATCCGCCCATTCCACGGTCATCTGGTTATAAAACACCGCCTCCTGGTCGGCCGCCCAGGTATCCTTGGTCCAGGCGGTCTCCTCAAACTGTCCATGACAAAAATCCGGGGGGCGGAAATAATGGACCAGCCGGCTCTGGCCGGTCTGGGCATCATAATAAATCCCGTGCTCAATGGGAAACGCCCGACAGGTCTGGGGGCGGTCCGGATAGACGCGGCAGCCGGCATCAGTTAAAAAGGGGCAGGTCTTTTCCGCGTTTTCCGCCATATGCAGAAGTACAGACGGGAAGTGGCTGCCCTCGCGGACCACGACGTCCGCGTAGGCGTCGATAAACTCGCCAGAGGTCATCCCCAGGCATTTTCGCAGCCGGATCACATCATAGGGGTACAAAAACAGGTTTAAATTCCGGCAGCACTGGTTAAAGCAGGAAATACCGGGGTAGCACCGAAAACAGAACCGATCGGTGTCCTCAAGGAGGCGTCCCGGGATCTCCGCCGGGTTATCGGTTTCCACATACTTCATAAAAACGATTCCTCTTCAGAATATACAGCGGCATCCACGAGCATCTGGGCCACGGTTTTTTTGAGCCGGGTTTTAATGCCGCCATGCGCCCTAAACGTCTGCTCCAACCGGGCCATTTGGGCATAAAACGGGGTCCGGTCAAAGGGCGCGTAAGGTTTCTCCCCGCAGACGTTTTCAAATTCGCCGCATCCGGGCCCATAGGTTTTGGGTTTGCCCGGCAGGCGCAACTCATGGGGCAACCCATGGAGTCGGCAGATCATGGGACGGTACAAATAAAGAGCGCACCAGCCGTTAATATTGGCCGGACACATCAGGCGATTCGCGCCCGGGGCATTTCCCCGCCGGGCAGCAGCTACCTCCCGGGCCCGGTGATAAATCTCCTTTTGCCGATCAGCAGCCAGTTTATTAAAGCCGGCAAGCAGGTAGGCGGTTTCAATATGGGTATGGTGATAAAACCGGGTCTGGCAGCAATTATCCGCGCACCCCCGGCAGTTAAACCCATATGCGGCGGCGGTCTTTTCGTAGGCCTGATCCATTTCCGCATAAAGCGCCGCCAGCCGCTCAAAAAAATCACCGGGATCCGGATAGAGGGTATCGGAAAACATAGGTGGCATCGAGTGGATCAAACCAGGGGGGTGGGCACGAATATGTCGTTATAGAGATTTAATACGTAACGATCGGTCATGCTGGCGATGAAATCGCAGATCAGCCGGTCCAAGCGAGCCTCCTGATGATAGGTGGCCGCCATTTCCATACCGGAGAGCTTGCTTTTCATGACATCGGGGTTTTCGAGAAAATAGCTGTAAATCTCGATGATGATCTTTTTGGCCTTGATAAACTCGGCATGCACCCGCTCCGACCGATAAACATTCTCATAGAGAAAGGCGCGCAGGCAGTTCATGGCATCCGCGACCGGATCGCTCAATTTTAAAATATATTCAGCATCCTGAATCTCGCTTGAATAGATGAGATCCCGGATCATGGTGGTGGCGCGCTCGGAATGCCTGGAACCCAGGACCGCCTCACAATCCTTCGGCACCTGGGATTCTTTGACCACACCGCTTCGGATGGCGTCATCCAGGTCATGATTCAAATAGGCGATGATATCGGCAAACCGAACAATCCGGCCCTCCACCGTGCAGGCGATCTCCGATGGGTCAGACGGCATGATGTCGCCAAAGCCCTTGGAATGCTTTAAAATGCCATCCCTCACCTCATAGGTCAGGTTGAGCCCCTGGCCGTGTCTTTCGAGCACGTCCACGACCCGCAGGCTCTGCTCGTTATG
>Ga0102934_1003735_pt1 | contig 10306 bp, 12 predicted proteins | sample SalPonR2_A_D1_MG_FD_78175 | JGI IMG/M metagenome (GOLD analysis project Ga0102934, IMG submission 78175) | Salt pond soil microbial communities from South San Francisco under conditions of wetland restoration - Salt Pond MetaG R2_A_D1_MG | ecosystem: Environmental > Aquatic > Marine > Intertidal...
CTCCCTCCCTCCCTCCCTCCCTCAGGTGATGGACGACCTGGACAGGCATGCCTGGGTCATGGGCGGGGCCTCGGAGCGCTTCCGACGTGAGAGCCGAGAGCGACGGGTGGTTTTGCACGCCCGCGCATCCTGTGTCATCAAAATCGATCCTCTCGCCCCTTACAAGGTAGGGCACTGCGCCTTTCCTTTCCTCCTCCCTTCCCTCCTTCCTCCCCTTCCCCCTCCCACTCGTCCTCCTCCCCCCCTCCCCTAACTCTCTCTCCATCCCCCTCCCTGTTTCCCTCCCTCCATCCATCCTCCCCTCCCCTCAGCCCTCTCACGTGGAATTTGTCGGCCCGGAGGCCGTCATCGGTGCATGGACTCGACGCCTGTACGCTGGCATCGGGGACTGGTGAGCCTCACTCGCTTCCCCTCCTCCCTTGCTTGGCTCCTGCTTTTCTGTCTCGCCGCCTCTCTCTCTCTGTGAGTGAGCTGACGCTTTTCCATGTCTCCTCCTCGCTTTTTCTCCCCCTCCTTGGGCCCCGCCCTGTCGCGCAGGGATACGGCGAGAATGCCTCGACAGAACTTGGAAGCCATCCTCGGATTCCCCTTCCCTGCCCCTCCCACCCCCTCGGATGGAGGAGGAAAGGGAGAGGGGTGGGAGGCGGCCTATGTCGAGGAGTGCTGCATTTGCTATGCCTATCGACTGGGAGATGGATCCTCCAAGGAGAGGGGAGGTACGACGTGGGAGAGGAAGGGTGCGAAGAGAAAGCAAGGGGAGGAGGTCGAGGGCAGGGTGGTACCCTCAAGTCTTCCTCGCCCTCTCCCTCTCCCCCGTCCCCATTTTTTCTCTTAGATATCCCCACCGTTACCTGCGAGAACGAGCGCTGCCGCCGGCTCTACCACTCTGTCTGCCTTCGCCAGTGGCTTCAGACGCTCCCCGACGTGAAGATGATTCGTAAGCACCGAGGAGAGAGCGATCCACCAGGCGCTTGAAACCTTCTCTTAACTCTCACCCAATCAACCTCCCCCTTCCCCCCACCTTGTCCTCCCTCCATCCCTCCCAGGCGGGGGCTTGACCAGTCGGACTACGTTGCTGGGCTCCTGCCCTTTCTGCATTGAACCCATCTCCCTCGAGGTGGACGCCGTCGGTTTCGGCTGAAGGCGGTCAGGAGGGCGGCTGCCACCTGCCCTTGATCGGGGACGTGTCCCTGCGCGGGGGGGTTGTCGCACTCTCCCAGTGCTCGGATTGAGCGATGCCTGCCAGCACCGGCTCGGTTCAGGGACGCAAGACGAGGCGGAGGGAATGGGCGCGGGCCCGGTGCCCAGACGACGCAAGCATCCAGACAAACGTGGGAGAGAAGAAATTAACCCAAAAAAAGTGACGGAGATGTTGCCAGCAAGTTTAGACTTTGCAGATTTTTGAGTCGACACTTAATTTACCGCTTGCCTTCTTATTTCTCTTGGGGCGACACCCCTACTCCTTGCTTCCTCCTCATCCCCCGCGTTGTCGAAAGATTCTCCTACGTCACCCTCCCTCCGCCCCTCCCTCCTTAAAACGCAAAGCCATTGGCGCCTGTTCCTCCTTGCTGCGGCTGTGGCGGCCAGACCGGCTGCTGCTGTTGCGATGAGGGTGCGGGCCAGGGCGGCTGCTGCTGGGGGAAGCTCGGCGGGAAGGAAGGGAGGGCGTGACCAGGGCCTGTCGGAGGGAGGGAGGCAGGCCGCGAAGGAGGGAGCATGGAGCCGGGCATCCCCGAGACCGTGCCTCCAAACCCACCTTGACCGTGCTGAGGCTGGGAGTGCTGTATCGCAGTCACAGGGGTACTCATGGTTTCCAGGCCCCATCGTCCTGGCTGCGGGTGAGGTTGTGGATTGGGGGTAGGGGCGCCGGCAGACCCTGTGTGCCCGAACGGGTTCGACGGGCGGTCCTGTTGGTAGTGTTGCTGATGCTGATGCTGCTGATACTGTTGTTGCGATTGCTGTTGGTAATGCTGTGGCCTCTGCTGTTGATATTGTGGTTGCATGAGCTGCTGCTGCTGCTGCTGCTGCTGCTGCTGCTGCTGGTGGTAGTGGTGAGGATGGTGGTGCTGCTGGTAGTGGTGAGGATGGTGCTGAGGGTGGGATGGGACGGTACCGTAGGCTGAAGTTACTTGCGCGAGGGTCGGGTTCACAGGCTGGGCGAGGGGCTGCCCGTAGGGGCCTACAGAGGGAGGGAGGGAGGGAAGGGGAGGGAAGGAGAGAGAATAAGGACACAACAAACCAAGCCACAGCTCAAAGCTGGCGTCGGGAGGGGGCCGTGCAGTCCCCTCACAGATCCCGCGTCGAACTCTCCCGCCCTACCCGGCTTGTGCTGCGGCTGAGAGGCCGCCGGCGACATGAACATGGAGAGAAGCTGGTCGGTAGTGAGCTTGGGCTTCCCACTGCTGGTCATCTCCACCGTAGGAGGGGGCGGAGGAGGGGCGGGAGCCGGCGGCCCCGGGACAACGGGGGATGGTGCCGGCGGAGGAAGGGAGGCAGGGACCGAGGGAGGGAGCGGCGTTGGTGCAGGGTCTGTGAAGTCAAGAAGGTCGACTACAGGCGCAGGGGCTGGGGCAGGTTTGGGAAGGGAGGGGGAGGAGGAGGGCGGGGCGGAGGCAGGGAGGGAGGAAGGGGAGGGGGAAGGACGGGCACGCGGCTTGCGTTCCCGGGTGGGGGGCGCGGAAGGGGGAGATGGACCGTTGTTGGTGGGAGAGGCGCTGAAGAGAGGGAAAGGAGGGTGAGGGGAAGAAGAAGGGTGAGACTAGGTCGATCCATCGCGGGGACCGCCCCTGCCCATTCCACCTGCCTCCCTCTCCCCGCGGCCTGGCATACGCACCGGGAAGGGGCAGGCTCTCGCCCTGGCACGGACCCGTCCTTAGGCAGGAAGCGCTTGTACTCGTACTTGTCCTGAAAGCCCATGCAGAACGGGTCCCAAAAGAATAAAGGAGGAGAGGGAGGGAGAGGGAGGGGAGCGTGATCAGGTGCCAACACAGCTCGGTAGCAAGAAGTACCGGGAAAAAATACCCCCACGCTTCCTCATGGAAGCCGCATTCCTCCGCATCCCGCTTCGTTCTACCTTGATCCATTTGGTCATCTGATGCACGTTCGACCAGTCCGAGGGCCGGGCGTATCCCGGGGGCACCTGGGCCTCAAAATAGGCACGGGCGCGGCCATTGCCCCACTTTTCCATTTGCTGTACGTATAAAAATATATGTAACAACATATGAGGATGTGGACCTGATAGGCCTGCCCAAGCTCTTCGCGGAGGCTGGCTTGACGCGTGCGGATACCTCCGGCCCCTCTCGCTTCCCTTACCTCGACGTGCTCGGTCTTCCATTCGTCCAGATTAACGGAGCGGACGAAAGAGATATGCACGCCCAGATTCCGGTGAATGCCACTGCATTTAATACAAATGAAGGTACCGAGGGTGGCGGAGGCCCAGCGCGGGCCTGTGTTCGTGGAAAAAAGTAAGGAGAAGGAAATAAGCTTGGGGTGGGCAACAACTTTGGAGCGAAAACAAGAAATGCAGCTTGTCAGGGCGCTGGACGAGCTCCATCGCACACCGTGAGAAAAAGACATTTTTTGTGAAAGCTTCGCATAACAGGCTTATCAAAGAGGCCATCTTCCGCAGGAAACGCACTTGAAATAAGGGCCTAGACAGGAGCAAAAGAGATACGTGAAAATACCTCGTTCAGGAGAGTCCGCGCAGATTGGGTTCTCAGGCCGCTTTAGGAGATCCTCAAGCCTCTTTTTATTCTCTGCCTGTACAGGCATAGTCCCCGAAGGCCCAGAACGACGGTAGGCCATGGCAATGAATAAAGGTGGGCTAGAGCGTGCGGTGCTCTGGCTTCCTGCGATTGGGGCGGCGGGTGAGAAGGGGAAGGGCATGATATTAGCAGGGCCAAAACTAAGTAAGAGATGACAACATCAATTCTTAGCATTCTGATAATATCTGCTTATCCAAATTGGAAGGAAAGTGGTCCTAATGCTTGTGTATGGGGGCAGGAAAGAGTGTACGAGGGGAAGTCCGGTGGGCAAGGAACACACGGCAGCGGCAGCGAGGCAAAGCGCCAGCGATGTCCGATAAGCGGGGACAGACCGCCGTACACCTGCACAAATCCACTGCTCATCCCATTCGACTAGGTGACTCGTCCTGAAAACGTAGACGTGGGCCGCAACGTTCGTAAAGACGCGGTGAGTGACCGACTTTTGCCCGCCCGGGGTCTTCTCTTGCTCGGCGCCAGAAGCCAGCAAGCGAGAGCAGACGCACACGTACCCTTTACAAGGGTTCGATAGAGTCCTCATGTACAAAAATGTTATCCCTCCGGGCGGGAGTGCGAGCACAAGCGGAAGCGTGAGACAAGGCACGATAACAAACAAGATAAAAGCCATCGTGTATGACCTTGATGGTACATTGCTAGACACCGAAAGCTTGTCTACTGAGGCCATTCAAGCCGTCGTCGGGGCGTACGGCAAGACTTTCACTTGGTACGTGTTTCCACATGGGGAAAAAGGGAAATTTTACGAACAAATTCAGAAAAATAATATTCGGTTCGTCTGTTATATTGCAGGGACATCAAAAAGAAGATTCTTGGCATGCGCGGTGAGGAATGGGGCCGCGTAGTTGTCGATGGTACGTGTCTAGAATGAAATTTTCATCTCCCTCCTCTGTTCTAAGGTTCCTTGCCATTTCTCTATCAGATCTAGGTCTTAGTGATCAAATAGAGCCCATGATGCTCGTAAAGCAATGGGAAAGGGAACTTGAGGTTGTAACCCCGACAGTACAGGTATCTGACATCTCCCAACTATGAATTAACACCACCGCACATGAAGTTATTGGTCCCCTCTCGTCGTTCTGTGTCATCGTTTTTCTCAACATTTTATTATTATCGATCTGTGTCGCCAAAAAAAACAATTTTTACATCGGTGGATAGGATGTTTTCTGTTTTCGTCTCGTGGCAAAGGTGTTACGCTCGACCGCGGAAGCCGAGCAACTAGTCTTTTCTACATTGCTTCGACCCAGACTTTCTTCTACAATAGATAGCTGCGATTATTCTCGCATGACATATTCGATACTATTCTATTCCAGTTGTTACCAGGCGCGAGAGAGATAATTCAGTTCTTCGACTCCAAAGGTCTTCCTCAAGCGATAGCCACGTCCTCCTCCGACTTACTAGTAGCGCACAAGCGCACACATCACGAAGATCACGTGTTTGGAAGAATGCGAACCATAGTGACCGGAGACGACCCCAAGGTGAGGCGATGATTCAAGAGGAAAAAGACAGGGAGGGGGCTCCTAATTTATTCCACACATATCCATCGTCGGCGTCTCCGCTTCTCTCTTCCGCCATACTTGCTACCCTGTATATCCCTTCGCTTCCTTAGGTTGTCCGCGGTAAGCCTGCCCCAGACATCTACCTGGAGGCGGCTCGACGGTTGGGAGTGGCCCCGGAGGAGTGCTTGGTCTTCGAGGATGCGCTGACTGGAGTGAGTGGACGGGGTGGGGGACAGCGTGCGGGTGGACAAGAACAGGGACAATCTTTTGTTCTTGAGAGCATTTTTTCCCGCCTGCCTATTTACTACTTGTTGTCCTCTACCCACCTCTTGCTCTCTTTAAGCTCCACGTCTGTAATTAGCCAATTTTTCCTTGCAATGTATTTTCTTCATTTCATAAGGTGTTGTCGGGAAAGGCTGCCGGTATGTTTGTGGTAGCAATTCCAGATCCGCGCCTTGACGCGGCCTGCTTCCAGGCGCATGCACATCAGGTATGCTAGGTCGGACCGTGTCCGCTTTATGGCCACGAGAAACGACGATGATTGCCGCAACGGTGGCCTGCAAAGACCTTAAAGTATCTGAAGCAGGTTGTAGGATCATTATGCATTCATATTCATGCTCTCGATATTCTCCTCCACTTGGATTTGCAGGTCTTGAAAAGTTTAGATACTTTTGATCCCCGAAGCTGGGGATGGGTGGAGGACAATATCACGTTCTCCACGATTCAATAGTAGCGTGAAACATTCTGTCAAGAGGCACTGTGATTTCTCTGGAAAATTTTTAATCATGCCAAGCAGAGACAAACAGGAGGGAAGAATAATCGAGTTGATTTTTTGTCTCTTCTCATCGCGAATACAAAGCTGAAAGTCGGGACGACGGCAAGCAACTGTCTACCAAAGCACAATTAGGAGTATTCTGGTTGCGAGTAACTTTCATTTGGCTGATTCTTTTTGCAAAACCTTTCGATTATATTAAGCATTGGCTTGGCTTTTCTGAATAATCTTTGTTAGCTTGTCCTTTAAGGCTCTGTTACACGACTCTCGGTCTGCTTTCCCCCCAAGATGTAACATTTTTTATTGGCTTGGCTTTTCTGAATAATCTTTGTTAGCTTGTCCTTTGAGGCTCTGTTACACGACTCTCGGTCTGCTTTCCCCCCAAGATGTAACATTTTTTATTACATTTGGGCATATTTAACTTTCTGTGAAAGAAATCGACATTGACGACGCCTGGAATGCCATCGGGTGAACTCATTATTCTCCCTCGGTGAGATTCTTTGCCCTTTTTAGTGCTAAAATGGTGAGATTCTCTTCCCTTTTTAGTGCTAAAATGGGCAGTCGCTGGAAACTAAAGGTTATGAATGAAGATTTTCAGTTGAAATGATACACGACAGGAGAACAGGAGAACGTCAAGAAAAGGGAGAAAATAGTAGAAACCGGTATTCTCGGCGGTTGGAGCGGATTCCCGTTCAAGCGTATTTTCATGCAAAACAAATAATGCGAAATTACGCTCGACCTCTACCCACTCCTACAGAACAATCTCCCCCAAAAACAAGGTTTTAAAATGTACCCCTCAAGCATACACCTTGCTCCGGCACTGACGACGCAGAGCACTTTTTTTTCTCCTGGGTTTCCCCCGTGGGGACTCCGTTGCCGGGATCGCATCTTCCGCCTGCTGTCGCGAGATCAGATCCTGGCCTGAATGTTGGTCATTCGTTCGTGTTTGCCCGCGCGCGCCGTCGCTACGGAATCCATACCACGCAATTCTGCTGGTTGGCGGGCCACACATGGTATGATGGGCTGTCTTGGTGTGGCGCGGCGGTCTGTAATGCTGGGTACTGGCATTTCCGCGAGACGTGATGTCGATGAGCGGGATGGGCGACGCAGGCGATGCTAGCAGGAATTGCAAAGATCAACGATGCAAGCAGGAACTTTCACAAGTGGAGAACATAGGGGTGTCCACACCATTTCCCTCCGGACATGTGACACTATTTTTCTTGTTTTTCCAAAGATTGAGAAATAGTTGCGCGTGAGATTTCATCCTCATCGTCATCGCATCTTTAGCTGGCAAGCTTCGACGTTGTCGACGAGGATCGAGAAGAAGGTTGACATGCGGGCGGTATATATATGAACCAATTTTCACACAAACATTTACTTCTCATACCTTCGCAGGACTAGCATGCCCACACGGTAGTAGCACTGAACAGACAACATGCTAGACCGGTCTAAGTCGCCACTCCACCCGCAGCGTTGCCTGACGTGGTGTGTAGGGTTCGCTGCGGCGGCCGTGCTAGGAGCTCAGGCATTCGTCCCCCCTTCCACGTCAACACCTTCCCGATTACCGTTGGGAAACTCCTGTCAGAAATGCAATTCTCCACTTCTGGCCTACCGTGATGCATTCAGTCATGGAGATCAACGCTCCTCCGGCGGCAGCACCCGCAGTAGCGGAAGAAGCGAGCACGGCGATCGGCATTACGAGAGGGAATCCATCAGTAAAGAGCTGGACGAAAGCGGTGAAAGCACCCGCAGGAGCTCGAGTTCAAATTTACCCTTCATGAGCAAGAATCCTGAAGACCTTGCTCCCACTGCATTACGAGGAAGTCCGTCGCTATTCAAGCAACGGAAGCAGGGAGGCGGACCTGAGTCCTCTTTCCCATCCTCCCGCTCCTTCTCCTACTCAACGGCGCCCTTGCCGCCCCTGGAATCACTTGCTGGCGGTGTTCCTGGGGGATGTTCTACAGCAAGCAGTAGAGACCCGCCCCGGTACGTAGAAGGAGTGTCAAGGCGCCACGATGCAACATTCATCCTCACATTCCCTCCCGCATCCTCCCCCCTAGTCCTTCTCCTCCCTCCAACGGACAACTGGATTCATCCTCCCTTTCTCCGGCCTCGTTGGCCGCTGCCATCCACCAGATCGTCAGGGTGCGTTCCCCTTGAAAAAATTCTCCTCCCTACCCTCGTTTCAGCTCGCGTCGCACCTATGCTCCATTTCCTCCTGTGTACGTCGCATCTCAGCCCACCGTTTCTCCCCAACTGTCACCAGGAGTTAACGACCCCACCCAAGGGTCCTGGGGCGGCCTCACCCGAGGCAGCAGCAAAAAGGCTCAAGCAGAAAAAGGTGAGACAAAGAAAAAGGGACGTCAGGGTGAGGGGACTCACAACACGTTCAGGAGGAGGACGGGGAGAGGGAGAATACCGTGCGTTTCGAAAAGGGTCAGGATTCCAACGGGATGACGGAAGAGCAGCTGTTTCCGCTCCATTCTCTTTATCTACGGCTCGTTTCCCTCCTGCTCATCAAATTGTTCTTCCACGCGCCCAGCTCATGGAGAAGGAGCTCGGAGCCCTTTTGGCAGTCGCCGAGAGAAACGCGGGCTACCTCTCCCCCGAGGCCGTCACCACCATCATCAACGCGCTCTCCAAACTTCCTCCCCGGTGCGTTTCCCGGACATGAAGAGATAAGGCCATGCCCGATATGACTTTGATCGAGACCCCGTCGTTGTAGCGGTGGTGGATGTCGAAGTGGTGACATACGATGTGCGACATGACAACTGCTTAACTCGAACCACATTGTAACGTCCCGGACGTGACTCTCCACCCATCAATTTCTTCTCTTGTCGTCTCCCTATGGTCCCCCTGTCCCTTTGATACCAATATCTGCAGCGGCCTGCGCAGTGTCGTCCCTCTCTCCGCCTCGTTCCGTCCTCTGCGCGAGCAGCAGGAGAAAAAGGAGAGCGGGGGAAGAAAGAAGAACCACGTTGCCGAAGTGTTCGCCGTGGCGAAGGGGGAGGTGAGCAAGGGGGCACATGGTAGTGAGGGCAGAGGAGAGGGAGGAGGTGGCGTCCTGTTAGACATGGAAACGGTGACGACGACGCGGGGGAGATGGGAGGATCTTTTCATTGCCTGCGAAAGAAAGGGAAGACAAGGCGGGAAAGCTAGAGGAGGACGGCGAGTGTAGAGGATGGCGGCAATAACATGCCGGGAGGATCGTGTTCGCTCCTCATTGGCGCCTTCGCCTCCTCGGTCCACAGGTCTGGCCTTCCCCCACCGTCTCGCTCCTGCCCGCCCTCCTCGCCCGCGCCCTGGAGGTCGTCCACGACATGTCCCCCAGGTAGGTGTCTCGTCCCTTTCCCTTTTTGCCATCCATTACAACCGTCTTTCATCTCTCACGCCCATGTCGCCTCATCCTCCTCCTTCCCCCCTTCTCCGTCTCCCTGCCTTAAGGTGTGTTGCCACGACCGTCAACTCTTTGGCGCGCTTTCGCTCCTCCGTGGCCCCATTCTCGCTCCCCATTCCTCCCTACTTGCTCGCGGGGCTGAGTGCGCAGGTGAGAAATTATTTATGATGGATCCGGGATTGGTCACCGAGAGAGGAAGGGGGGGACGGAGGGATGGACGGACGGGGAGGGCTCGACTGGGAGAGGGGACAGAGGGGAGAATGACGCGATGGAGTCGGGAGGGAATAGAAGGATGGCTGGATCTGACGGGACGCGCGACACATCTACACTTGTACGCGCAGGCGCAGAGATTCTTCGTCGTGGAAGAAGAGCGTGGGGAGGCAGGGAAGGAGGGGGGGAGGGAGGGAGAGAAGGAGGGGGGGAAGGGAAGGACGCGGACAGGCAGCGGAAGGGCAGGCGGCTTCGACTCTGGCGAGCGTTTCACCCCGCAAGGTCTCTCGAATATCATCAATGGCTTTGCACGTTTAGGTGAGGAAACTATTGCCTCTATATTCCCCTCTGTCTTCTCCCTTGGTCCCCGCCTGTCTTCCTCCCCTGACGCCTCACTTCCCCCTCCCTCCCTCCCTCCCTCCCTCCCTGCGCAGGCTACCACCCGGGACGTCGATTTCTGGAGCTCTTTTGCAAGGAGCAGCTGAGAATGATGGAGGAGCTGGGCCCTCAGGTAAGGCAGGAGCGGGGAGTGAGAAAGAGAAAGTAGGACCGCGAGCGAGGCGATCGTCCGGCGAGCGCCCGGTGTGTCTTCATGACATGTGGAGCACGCCGCCGAGTGCCCAAGGTGCCTTCCCCCTATCCCTCCCCCTTCCCC
>Ga0102934_1003737_pt1 | contig 10303 bp, 5 predicted proteins | sample SalPonR2_A_D1_MG_FD_78175 | JGI IMG/M metagenome (GOLD analysis project Ga0102934, IMG submission 78175) | Salt pond soil microbial communities from South San Francisco under conditions of wetland restoration - Salt Pond MetaG R2_A_D1_MG | ecosystem: Environmental > Aquatic > Marine > Intertidal...
CCCCCCCCCGACACCTCGACACCCAGAGTCTCTGCCATCTCTCCCAAGGCCAGTATGCCGTTCCGGCGGGTTTCCGCATCTGGCTCATCCCCTACCCTCCGATTAGGCGCCAACTGGGTCTCTATGGTGTCCAAAAGCGCTGGAAAGGACGGAAAAAGGAGCCGCGCGGGGAGGGCGCCCAAGGCCCGAAGAAAGCCTCGGGTGACAGCGACGTTCTCGTCCGTCTCCACCAGACGCCGGTATTTGTCCACAACCCGCGCCTGCAGACGTGCTGAGGGCTCGTCCATGCCCCTTCCGAAGTAGGCATGGGTAAAGGCCCGGATGGCTGCGACGGCGTGCGCCCGGACCGCGTCCGCCGGGTGCCTCAAATTCTCGTCCAGGGAGTCGAGCAAGCGGAGTTGCGTTTTGACGGACAGAGGCACGAGAGCCAGGGCCAGGCACTCGATCAAACGACAAGCAGCCTCGCGCACGAGTTCTCCGCCACGGCCTCGGTAAAGGCGGGCCTGCTCGATTCGAGGCACGATGGCCACTACAGCCTTGAGGGTCTCCCCGGGCAGGAAAGAGGGGAGCTGGCTCAAGCCCAGCAGGAGCTCGGCGACGCCCAGCAAGGCTCCATGGCGACAGCAGAGGTCCAGTGCGTCCACCTGCGCGACGAGGGTGGGGAGGATATCGTCCAACAGGAAGGAAGGGGCCAGGCCGGCCATGCGATGGAGGGCCTGGCTGCCTAACAGGCGTATGGACGGGTCTGGGTGCCTGAGCTTGACCAGAGCCAAGTGCTCGATGATTGACCGAGTGTAAGGCGGAAAGTGAGCCACCGCGGGACCGATGGACAGGTAGGCAGCCTGTCGGTTCCCCAGGGTGAAGTAGTCGGCCGCCGCGAGAATGGCGATCCCGTGGGCAAAATTCCGGGCCCCCTGACGGCCCACGTTTTCCTGGAAAGCGGCCGCTGCCGCCCTTCGGCAGTTGATCTCTCTGTCGAAGAGCGCGGTCAGAAGCATGCCAGTTGCCAGTCTCTGCACATAGGGGCGCATTGCTTGGGGTGAGTATGCACGCGCGAAGGCCCAGCAGACGTAGCAGGCCGCGTCCCGCACGTGGGCCCCGACGCTGGCCTGCCCCCGGCGGACGTCGTACCGCAAGGCTCGGGTCACCACCGGCACCGCCAGGCCCAGTCTTCCCGGCAAGAGCGACCCGCGTCGGGCCAACTCGGCGAGAGCCAGGCAGCCGCCGTGCCAGGCGCTGTCTGGGGCGCTCTCCGTGAAAGAGGAGAGGACAGAGGCCACCACCTCGTCCGCGTAGGACTCGGGCAGCCGACTGGCGATCCGACCTAAACCCTTTGCGGCGGACCAGCGAACCACGGTGTCACGGTCTCGGAGGCCTAGAAGAAGTTCCTCCACGATATCCTCCAACGCTTCCGGCACGTCCTCCTCGTCCTTCCCCTCTTCAACCTCCTCTTCCTCGCCCCCCTCCTCGGTCCCTCTCTCAGGTCCCAATCGTCGCCCCCCTCGGGCCTCCTGGACGCTGCGCAAGTTGTCCAGCAATGACCGTTGTCCCCGCCGGTACCGCCACGACGCGACGCGCGGAGGCAAGTAGGCGAGGGCGACGCGCTGTAAAAGTTTTATCTTCAGCTTCCGACTCAGCGTGAGGCTTCCCAGGTCACTGGATGGGCCCTGCGCAAGGCAGCGCAAGAGGGAGGGCAGAAATGCGAGCAGGTTTTGTCGGTGACCAGCTTTGAGCAGCACTGACAGAGTTTGCAGCACCCCCAGTGGTAAAAATGCCTCCCCTGGGGCGGCCAGGGTAGCCTCGAGTCCTCCTCCTCCACTCCCTCTCTGCCCCCTTTCCTCCATTTCCGCACCTGCCGAAGGATCGCGCACCCCCAGGACGCCTTCAGCCCACTTCAGAAAGACGGCGAGCTGCCCGCATTCCATGTCCGGGCGCTTCAAAAGACTCGCGAGGCAGACAGCGGCGGCTTCCCGCGTGGGCCCTGGATCCCGCAAGTACTCGGTCGCCTGGTCACAGATAGCACCCACCAGCGTCACGCTTGACTGTGCCCGCCCAGACTGTCCTGCGTCTACGCCTGAATCGATGGAGCATATGTTGAAGGGCACAAGGACGAGCATGCTAAGCCAGAGTAGGAGTATGTATCGGGTCTGCCATAGTCCGCAATCCTGCCGGTCTTGTGATTGCAAGGCGTGAAGGACCGGCTCCAGGTCGGTTGCTTCATGAGGAAAGAAGGTAATCACGGTCTTGCGACCGCGTAGCCGGCATAGCACGTATACAAAGGCGAAAAGCGCATCTAGTTGGGCGTTGCGAAATATTTGGAAAGGGAATGAGGGAGCCGGCGCCGTTACCTGTTCAGCTAGCCGTTTATTTTGCCAGCTCAAAATAATAAGTCGGGCTCGCCCCATGGTTAGGGCTAACATCTTTTCCATGGCAGGATCTAAGAGAGTACTTTGCTCTAAATATTTGTCCAGTACTTTTTGTAGCCATTCGAGCTCCCCCGTAAGAGAGGCGGGGGGCTCTGGCCCTGCTAGAAGCGTAAGCCGAGCTAGCACTTCATCTCGCTCCACAAAATAGGTCGACTCGCAAGAAGTCTCTTCCTCATCCCTGTCGTGGCCATTGTTGGAGTCGTCTGGGCAGCTTTCCATCGATAGCTGTGGTTGTGGGGGAGCTAGGGGTGAAGAAAAGGAGGAAAGGTTCGCCAAAACTGGCCGAGGCCTTTTTTGATACTGCCGACGTTGGCCGGGCTTTTTCGCAGCCCTGGCGCATCGTTATACCTAAGTAGAAGGTGTTGTTTGTTATCAACGGGTTATAAACTAAGAACCATGTCTTTAAATAGCACCATGCCATTGTGCAAGTTGCCGCTGGATCCACTCAGGATCTACTTGAGCAACAAGAACAGGAGAAGCACGAGGAACCCTGCAGTCGGACCCAGCGTGCCTCCGCAGTGACAAAACCAAGCACTAGGGATTTCAGCCGAACAGAAGTGAATATTCTTTACATGCAGAACTTTTAACTCCTCATTCGCTCATGTTCATGGTTCCCAATCTTGTCTATTGTGCTCAAAAGGCTGTGAATCTCAGATGAGCCAAAGCGAAACCGGCGCCGTCCACCTACATAATCGTTCAACTACATTATCATCACCATGGCTTTTAGAAGCCCGCCAAGAGATTGATGCCAAGGCAAAGCCACCGGGGTCTTTAGGTTTACTGGAGGACTGGGCAGTTAAAATCTCAGACATCCAACAAACTCTGCGCCCACATATTTCTGCTGCTCGCCTAGTACTCTTCGCAGGTGATGTATTGGCACAGAGAAAAAATCAAATTATGTGAGGGTAAGTATCAGGTTTCATTATAATCCTATTTCTCAAAGAACAGGTGACCACGGCATTACGCTATCTCATCCGGGCGTGTCAGCGTATCCCCGGGAAGTGACAAGACCTATATTTCAAGACATCGCTTCAGGGACTGGAGCAAGTGCAATCCTAAGCCGAAGCAACGGCTGCGAACTGAACATCGTTGACGTAGGCATTGATACATGTAAGGATGAAAGATATCCATATGAGAATGGCGGTGCTTCGTTCACGATTGCCGGCGGGGCGCATCACATCACTGTGACCCAAGCGAAGGTGAGTAGGGGCTCGAGAGACATGACGCAGGGCCCAGCGCTAACCCCCGAGGAACGGGCTGCAGCCCAAAACGTGGGAGCCGAGGCTGTGCGAAGATACCTTGCTGAACATGCGAAGGCCCACCCTGCCCCAGGTGCCATCAGTTGCAACGAGGACACAACGGGAGGGGCGAGTTCTCATTCGAGGCTTGCGCTCTGCATTGGTGAACTTGGCATTGGAAATACCACCGCTGCCGCTGCACTCGTAGCCGCATTAACAGGCTCGCCAGCAGCGCTGGTCACGGGCAAAGGAACGGGTCTAGATCCGGACGGGGTGAACCTGAAGGCTCAAGCTATTGAAAAAGCTCTTGCTGCCAACAGTGAGCTGGTCCGGGAGAGGGATCCCGCCCACGTCCTCGAAGCTGTTGGGGGTCTCGAATTGGCCGCCATGGTAGGCGCTTACTTGGAAGCGGGTCGATGGCGCATGCCTATCTTGGTCGATGGCTTCGTGTCGGGGGCAGCGGCTCTGGTCGCACTCCATTTTCACCCTCCTCTTGCAGCATTCTTGTTCTGGAGCCACCAGTCAGACGAGAAAGGGGCCTCAGTGTTGCTGCAGGCCGTGGCAACCAAGGCACAGGAAATCGATGTACCCTATTTCCCGCCGCCTCTCATGATGAGTCTCCGACTTGGGGAGGGAACTGGGGCTCTTCTGGCTTTGCCCCTCCTGAGATCCGCCTGTGCGATCATGCGGGAGATGGTAACCATGGACTCCATGGTCGAAGGAAAGAAAGAGTGTCGCGGCATTGACAGCGAAACAGGAAGTAATCAGGACAAGAAGGAACTCGGGCCGAAGTAGTCGATAAAAATGGGAAGGGGGACTGCAAGATTCAAGTTTGAAAGCTATGAAGTACTTTTTACTCCCTCCAATTTATTTGCCCAATTTTTTTCCAACAGTGTGACAGACATGCTTATACTTTTGTAAATAACTTTTTTTGCTAACACTCGGCGCGAAAGCCAAAGTCAATCAAAGGCCGAGATGTCAAAATAGGCAAAACGGCTGTAGCCGCCAGCATGACGAGAGGGAAGGGGTTTGTCTGCGTCTGCTTGAGATCAGCGCTCAAGAGCAGATATACGCACAGCTCGCAGACCTGAATCGTTGCGCCTAAAAAATCGCCAATGACCCCCCCAATGATCAAATTTCCGTAATACGACGCCCCAAGAGTGACCAGAACCACGACCAGGAAGACACTCATGGCTTGCTCAACAGGGAGGAGCAACACGGGAACAAGGATCGTGACCAGTGTGCCCAAGCAGAGACGAGGGAGAGTCAGGAGCCTCTGAGAGTCCGCAAACCAATTGTAAAGCCCTCGCTTGGCACTTTGCTCATCTTGAATGTAGTGGCAGGAGTATATTAGAGGAAGGACAGTCCATCGAGACACTGTATGGGCCACTAACAGGGCCACGCTGGCGGGAGAAAGGGATAAGGAGGGCAAAAAAGTGCTTATCGTTATGTCCGACTGCGACAAGGATTGCAAAACCTCCAAGCTCTTTAGTTTCATCCCCATGACGAGAATCATGCCCACCAATGCATAGGTTCCCACGCGAGTGTCTGTCATAATGCGCAAGATTTGCAAGCGCCCCCACCCTCCCCCAAAGGCATCCAAAGAATCTGCGAGTCCGTCTTCATGAAAGGCTCCCGTTATCCATACACCAGCTAATGTCGAAGCCGCTGCAGCGACAAAAGGGGTCCAGAGCACCGCCGCGGCCTCGAGCCAGACAGCCGCCCAAATTCCTACACAGAGCCCTAAGAAGGGGAAATGCATCATCGACCGCATTAGATAAGCGGGGTGATGGTCGGCCTCTGCCCAACGAGGGACGTTTAAACGCGTTAGGAAAATGACAGCAGTAAAAAAAACACGCTTCTCTCCGCGCAGGAACGGCAGGTCAACATAAGTGTCTGTGTCTTCGTCCGTGCCCGCTCCACGGTCTTCAATCTCTTTCTTGGAAATGACCGACAAATCATTGTCATGAACAGCTGAGGATGTCTCGGACGCTTTGGGCGTTGCTTTAGTCCTTTTTGTCGGAGTATTCCCACTGCTGCTGCGAGTTAAGGGCCCGCCACGACGATTTGGCGCCATCGAGCTTCTTTAAAGAGAGGAAAAATGTAGAAATGTATCCACGAAATGATATGGAGCCCGGTATGAAGGCAATTTCCTCTCCGATGCTGGGAGAAAACTCCTATTCTTTGTCGATAGGAAACGGACTTAAATCAACAGAGAGTCATTTGCAGCTGAGCGCACTCGCAACGCGAGGAAAGGATACGCTTTGATTACAAGCGGCTATCGTTTAATGCGATGGACCGGGAATTAGAAGCTGATTCGGTCCAAGTTGGATGAGTGACACGGAAAAAACATGCACACTGGGAGGAGCGGGAGGTAAAAGCCGTCTTTCCAACACGGAGTATGTCGAAAAAGAGCCAGAAAGAAGTGAATGCGACGCATGGGCCCTTCCCTTTGTGTTGAACTACTCGCTCGCGGTTTCTCTTAGCACGCTGACCGCAGTGTGCGACAGGCTTTACGGCTCTTCCTCCTCGCTCGGGAGAGTCGCGAGGCCTAACCGCCTGATTGATACGCACTTCAACGGCGTTTCCACTGCAAGAAACAAGTCGACACCACTGTGTACACGGCCTCTTTCCGCGCGTATTAATGCGCGCGCGACCAAAAAAACAATGGGAGGAAAGGAGTGGTAGCTCCGAAAGTGCAAGACCCGATGACCGCGGTTCCGGATCAACCGACTGGGGGCGGGAAGGCTCTAGTACACCTTGAGCGGAATCCAAACATTGTTCCTACTGCAAGTGCCCCTCCTGACCTTTTCTCCTGAATCCCTATTTGGTAAACGATTGTCACTACTTGAGCATCTATTGAGGCATTTTTGTTGCGTAGTAGTTTCACTGGCGTTTCAAAATATGAAAGGAATGCGTCTCGATCGCGCTTATTTTGCCTCTGCCTCAGCCACACACCCTGCGCACTGTATCTTTGCCTTGCAGTTGGGTGCAGCACTGCAAGCGAGGCTTCCTACTCGCCTTCCCCCCCGTTGCAAGCACATGTTTAGTGAAGCTGTGTTTACATGTATAGAGCATGGTCCTATGTTACGACCGAGTAGTCGTGTATATTCTTGCTCACGCTTGTTGCCTTACTAAATCAATACCGTATTCCCTGTCGCCCTCCCACCTGTCCCTGTTTGAACAGGAAGCCGCCACCATGAAGTCCGCATTCTTCGTCTCCTCCCTCCTTGTTGGGGCCCAAGCGTTCAACCCCACGCTTCCCTTGAATAACGCTTTCGTACAGCGCCAGGCAGCCCGTGCCGAGCCCATTCGTGCTGTGAGGACCCGAGGCGGTGAGTCAGAAAATTGTGGGCAGGGGATGGACGAGAAGAGATCGGAAATCTAAGATATTCGCTGCAGACCGTCTCAGCATGCTGTGTTGCCTTTCTCAATGTCTTTCAGGGGCTTTGTTAAGCTCGGAAAATTAAAGATTGTGAATTATCTTTCTTGTGTAACTTCGCGCGACCTGTCTCCTCAAGTATCTATCAGTACCTTGCATTACTTTGTGACGCTGTGAATGATTTTCATACCTCGCTTGTCGTCCAAGTTGTGTGTGTGCAGGGTTGTATGGCAATAATTGTGTGCGGTCTGTGGTCAGTTTCCCGCGCGCGTGGCTCAGAGCTCGATGCATGCGGCGTCCACAGAGCCCTTCCCACGTCTCCGAGCGAGGTCTTGACTTCTGTCGGACAATTAATGGCTAGGGTGGAAGACATTTCGTGGTCTAAACCATCTCCCCTTATACACGCAGACGTGGACATGAAGTATCGCGTTGTGGTGGTCGGCGGGGGGCCCTCGGGGTCGTGCGCCGCGGAGGAGCTTGCCAAGGACAAGAATATCGAGACCGTCTTGCTGGAGCGAAAAATGGACAACGCCAAGCCGTGCGGCGGTGCTATCCCTCTGTGCATGGTCTCCGAGTTCGACCTGCCCGCCGAGATCATCGACCGGAAGGTGCGCAAGATGAAGATGATCAGCCCGACCAATCGCGAGGTGGACATCGGGCAGACCCTCAAGCCCAACGAGTACATCGGGATGACACGGCGGGAGGTCCTGGACGGTTTCCTCCGACAGCGCGCGGTGAACACGGGCGCCACTGCGATCAACGGCCTGGTCACCAAGGTGGAGCTCCCCACTACCGAGGGAGGGCGGTACAAGATTCACTACTCCAATTTTGAGAAGGGAACGGGCGCGGCGGGGGTTCCCGAGACCATCGAGGCGGACGTGATCATCGGTGCGGACGGCGCCAATTCCCGCGTGGCCAAGGCGATCGATGCTGGCGAGTACAACTACGCGATCGCCTTCCAGGAGCGTATCAAGATCTCGGAGGAGAAGATGAACTTCTACGAGGAACTGGCAGAGATGTACGTGGGGGACGACGTGTCGCCCGATTTCTATGCCTGGGTCTTCCCCAAGTACGACCACGTGGGGGTGGGCACTGGCACCGTCATCAACCGCCCCGCGATCAAGATGTATCAGAAGGCCATCCGAGACCGAGCGGGGGACAAGATCGCGAACGGGAAGATTATCAAGGTAGAAGCGCACCCGATTCCCGAGCACCCCCGTCCCCGACGTGTGGTGGGCCGGGTGGCTCTGATCGGAGACGCGGCCGGCTACGTGACCAAGTGCTCGGGAGAGGGCATTTACTTTGCCGCCAAGTCAGGACGCATGGCCGCCCAGTCGATCCGAGAGCTCATGGCGGGAGGCACGCGCTTGCCTACCGAGAAGGAGATCAAGGACACATACATCAAGGACTACGACCGACTCTACGGCCCCACCTACACCGTGCTGGACATTTTGCAGCGCGTGTTCTACTCCTCCAACGCGGCCCGCGAGGCCTTCGTGGAGCTCTGCGAGTCTGAGTACGTCCAGAAGGTGACGTTTGACTCCTACCTGTACAAACGCGTACAAGGAAACAACCCTGTAGAGGATATCAAGCTGCTATTCAAGACGATCGGGGCCCTGATGCGCGGGAACGCTTTGGCCCCCCGCGACAAGCCCGTCTACAACCCGGTGGAGAGCTTGAAGCGTCTGTAAGCTCGGTCGGGGTTTTGCAATGAGGGCGAAGGCCTATGAATAGAGGGGCACGCGGCAAGTGAAAGGGACTGACAGCAGAAGGACTGACCGCCTAAGCTTGAAGAGGGCAGAAGACGAAAAGCAAAGCCGAACAAGCGCAAAGAAATTAGAGCAAGGCAATGGAGGCGGAGAAATTGGAGGGTGGGATGCCCTCAGAGCAAGCTTGACAAATCAGGAGGGGAGAGGAGGAGAAAAGGGAGGGATATTCCCAAGACGGGACCGGGTGCCAAGAAGCAGCCGTGCCCTCGCACGCTGTCATAGATAGAGACTTCGACGAAGAGGACAAATAACCCTATAAAGAAAATCCTCACTGACCACACCATCACCTTCTTGCGTCCATGCCTGAGAGATGTCTGTTTTCAGTACATACTTCTTTATACGGCTCTCACTGTGAAACATCCGTGGCACCATAGCGCGGCTCTTGTAAGCCCCTCGGCCCTGTGGACGACAGCGGCAACAACGCGCGCCCTTCCTCCTCCACCACTTCCTCCTTTGTGCTCTCAATTCTTCGGCAAAGCGTCCACACCTTGCAACCTGTCTTCTCCACCCGCCGAGAGCTAGCACGTCGAAGAAAGAGTCCGAGCCCGGCGGCTAGAAGGCTCACGACGAGAAAGCAGAACGTCCACGGACATGCCTGAACATCAGTCCGTGAGCATCGTACGAGCGCATTGTGGGCTGAAGAGGGAGCTGAGGAGGACGCAGAAGAGGGACGACCCGGTGATGAGAAGCTGTCGCTTCGGAAATCAAGCGGCCACGAGACTGGCTGCGCGTGATAGGAGGGTTGAACCTCCGCCTCGTGCCGATTCAGGGACCCGACAGAGGCAACGGCAGCGACCACGCCCAAGGCCGTCGAGGGGGCGCTTGGAGGAGAGGAGTCCAGGTGAGCAACTGCTGCAGGCACTACGACAAGGCCTTCTCGCCCAACCGCAAGAGCGCAGCCTGCCCTTACCTCGCTGCTTTGACCTCTAGCACCAAGCGAGGCCTCGGGGGGGCCGTCTGCGGGAAGGTCATCCTGAGGGCTCCACGGATGGGAGCCGCGCCCCAGCGGGGGAACGACCCTGGACCCACCGGCTGATGCAGCGCCCGCACTGGCGGCTGTTTTCTCTTTCCGACAGCACGTAACGCGGGTAAACCAGGCGGTACTCCTCTCGTCGAATTCTCTCCTTTCGATTCTGTGCTCGTCCTTCCGAAGCGCAGCCTTGGCCTTGGTACACAGGCAACACCAGTCCTGGAAGCCTCGAGGACAGGCCTGAGAAGCCTCGTACAGGTAGCGGAATAGAGGGTCGTACCGGAGCTGGGCGTCCCCGGCTGCTGTCTCGCCCTTGATCCTCGCACTATCTTGGGTGTGGAAGGCTGCTTCTGAATGGGAAGCGGCATCGGGCGCGGTTCCGCTCCTCGCCCGAGAGCTCAAGCCTTGCACTTGCTTCCCCGTCCTCAAGGCCTGCCATCGCCCCGCCTCGGACACCCTGCTATCCGCGCTCAGAGGCCGACCCTCCCCTACCCTCCAGCCCCCGTCCTCCCCACCTA
>Ga0102934_1003738_pt1 | contig 10303 bp, 7 predicted proteins | sample SalPonR2_A_D1_MG_FD_78175 | JGI IMG/M metagenome (GOLD analysis project Ga0102934, IMG submission 78175) | Salt pond soil microbial communities from South San Francisco under conditions of wetland restoration - Salt Pond MetaG R2_A_D1_MG | ecosystem: Environmental > Aquatic > Marine > Intertidal...
CCATCGGGATAGAAATACTGGTATTGACCATGGCGGATAGTATCTGTTCCTTGTGTGATGAATTCAAACGATTCCCTGGGCTGTTCCGTTCCCTCGTAGAAGGAGGTGGCGGTCTTCTGCGCAGAGAGTGGCAGCGTAAGTGAGAGAAAAAAGGTAAGTATGGCTATTCTCATTTTACTTCGAGTAACATTTGTGATCCTTCAATGGAAGTACGGTGTCCGTAATCCATGAGGAATGCAATGGCGTACTGGCCTGGTGAAAGCGTTTTGTTCAACGAAAGAGCTACCTTTCGGCTCTGATCGGGGTAGATGGTGATCTGTTTAGGTTTCATCTGCTCCTCCTCCATCGTTTCCATATTGGCGATAGCAAGAAAGGCCTTGGCATCCAGCACTTTGTCACCCTGGTTGATGAGAGTGGCCTCAAAGCTCCGGTATGTATCACCTGGTTTGGTTACTTCAGTCAGGCCGGTAACTTTTCCCTTATAGTTTTGGTTTGAACGCGGACTTTGCTGGAGGAGGACGACGATACGGGGGATCAGCAGAACACCGGTGGCCAGCTGTTTATCAATATTCGAAGCCGTTTGTTCTTTAGCCAGTTCAACGGGTATCATTCCCCACCGGGTGGAAAAACCGTTCCTGGGAACAGCGAGGTTCAGCTGTATTTCGCCGGACTCGTTGGGATTCAGTTCGATAAAAGCAGGGTTGATGGTCAGCCAATCGGCCATCGTGCGGGGTGTGCTTCCCGCTTCCACGCTCTGCTTGGCTCCTTTTTCATTGATGATGTAGTCAGTCAGGTTCAGGACAAACTTCTGCGGCTCGTTGCTGTGGTTCCTCACGGTGAGGATCCGGCTTTGTGTTTCGCCCGGATTCGCATCGAAAGAAATCAGAACCGGGGCCACCTCGAAGTCCTGTGCAGACATGGTAATTACCGTAAAAAAAAGAATATTCATAAATAATATACCTTGTTTTACATGTAATTTTAAGCCATTCGTCAAATTTATCATATATTTTTTCTATGTTTGCAATAGGATATTGGTAATGGTAGCGACACAAAAGCAAAAATAATCTTTTTTAACAACAAGATCATAGTAATTAAAATTTAACAAAATGAAAAAGACTTTGATTGTATTATTGGCTGCCCTTCTGATGGGGGGAACAGCATTCGGACAGGCAGTAAGTGACAGGAACGTCATTCCTGTGGCTGTAAACCTGAACCAGGTGTTGCGCATGACCATTACCAACGGTGGCAATATTGAGTTTGTGTTTAATACCATTGATCAATATAAAAATGGGATTTCCGGGGATGCGGTGACGAACACAATTTCAGCTGACATGTATCAAACAGATTTCACAATTTCATCCTCCACCCGGTGGAAAATTTCTTACGGTGCTGAATCAGCCACTTTTCTTGGTGTAGATGACCCTGGTCACACACTTGCGCTTAATAATGTTGGTTTTTCAATTATTTCGAATGGCGCACATCTCTTTGAAACAACCGGACCACAGGCTACAACTGATACTGAAGAATTGTGGGATGAGCAGCAAAATGCAGAAGCTGGTGTGGATGGTGCCCCTGCGGCCCTTGTTCAGTATCCGGCAGACCTGATTGAGGATAATGATAGTGGTACGCAGGCAAATGCCGGAGATGCCACTGACAACGATTTTACTCTTGTTTGGCGATGTGGAACGGGAGAGGATACAAACGGAACTATTCCAATGGCGTCTGAATCATTGATTGATCAGAATCCTAGTCCGGATCCCGACCGTTATGTTGCCAATGTATTATTTGAACTCTCTGTAGATAATTAGTCGATATTTAACAGTAGTTTCGTAGTTTAAGGCAAATATGTTTGAGAAATAGTCAACTTCTGGTTGACTATTTCTATTTTTACTGTATGACAAAAACAGCTTTCTTTTCCGCTATTTTAGTCTTTGCCGGTACCCTGATTTCTGCATCACTGGCCGGGCAGAACTGGAATTCTGCCCGGCTTTCGTTGTTGTATGGCGGAAGCATCCCCTTTAACTTCAACTCCATCAAAGCCTATTCGGAAGGGATTGAGATCGTGGATGGTACCATCCTGGGGATTACACTGACCGATAACAATGAGCCGGGACATGACCTGGAGGGGTTTGAACTGACCTTCAAAACATTTAACGGTCAGACGGCTGTCAGTGGTACAGTAAACGATCTGCCGCTAAATGTAATCCGTGTGAAGGCAGAGAATAACCTTGGATTGGGTGCTGGAACTACCACTGGTTATCAGGACCTGGATGCTGCATCAACCATACTGTTCTCCTATACAAGCATTCCGTTTTCAGATTTAATCTGGGACACACACCAGCTGTCACTTTCCTATGAATGCGGCAAGCCGCTATCGGCAGGCGGAAACGGAACACTCCTGGGGAAGCCCCCCGATTATTATGCGGTGGAGATTGAAGTTGAACTGATTCCTACAGGTCCGGGATTTTAAACATTAACAGGAAACAGCTTTGTATTTGAACAGAGAGCATATGGCGGTGTTTCGTTTTGCAGCACTGCAGCTGGCATCGCACTTCTCCAAAAGAGCCTTCAGATACCTGCTTCTTTTTTTTCTGCCACTGCTGGTCCATCCGGAAATCCTCACCGCACAAACCCGGCAAAACGGAAACACGGAGACAACAATCCTGTTTGAGTTTGTTAAAAAAGAGATCGAGCTGTCCTCTTCGGGATCATTCTTTAACGCTGTGAAGCTGGAAAACAACAGCGATGAACCTTTCTCCGGGGCTGTACGGATTACCGTTCCGGAAGGTTGGAGCATCATCGGGGGAGGATTTGCAGAGGTTGAATTGCTTCCGGGAGAGGAGAAACTGCTCCCATTTAGAATTTCTGTCCCTCCCGGTGCACTGGGGGGCATTTCTTTCACCATCAATGGCGAAGTCAGGGGTGAAGAAAATTATTATGACTATGCAACTTCCTATGTATCATTGGTTCCAATTTCAAAATGGGATTTTCGGATCGATTCAAAAAATATTTACCTCAGTGATTTTAAACCCCAGGGTGATTTCGTTGTGAGACTTTCTAACAAGGGGAATACGAATGAGATGATCAAGCTCAGTTTTAATACGGGCGACCTGCTTGAATATGTCAACCCTTTACAGAATGACAGCCTGCTGTTTGTTGAACTCCCCGCATTCAGGGATACGGTAATCACATTTACGGTAAAAGAGCGGACCGGCTTGTCTTATGCAGAGGAGCGTTCCCTCATCAATAACTGGCGGGCGTCAAGTATCCTCTTAATGGCTTCCACGCAGGATCAGTCCAGGTCAGCCAGCATCAGGATCTCCCCCCTAGAGAGCCAGCGGCTTAAAGACCGAAAGTATTCCAATTCCCCGCTTAATGTTGACCTTACGCTGAACAACATGCTCTCTGCCCAGCTGCCAAAGATGACGATGCGGTTGAACGGCAGGATTTTCTTTCCTGAATCACAGCAGTTTCAATATAATGTGGGGGTAAACAATGTCTACTTTAACCAGGAACGAAATAGTGATTTTGACCTCTCCCGCCAGTTGCGGTACCGACTGAAGTATACCGATGAGCGAACCGCTGTGGAAATGGGCGACAGGATGGGCGTTGGGGAGCTGCACTCCCTTAATGGCCAGGGTATCAGGGCGCGGCATACCCTGAATGATAACAGCACCGTCTTTGTAAATGCTGCAACCAATCTGGTTACGAAGAATATCGGTGTCTATGCTGGCTACAGCCGGGTGGTAAAGGGGGTGGCTTTAAAGAGCGGTCTGACCCTGGAGTCAAAAATGAATTCGCCCGACAGCCACTATTCATATTCACTTGGAGGGTCTTTTAGATTTCTCAGGGACCATAAGGTCAGGATCATGACAGCCACCACTCTAAGCAAATTCAGCAGCAATCCGTCTCTTCAAAGCGACACAACCACCGTTGGGCTTGCCTACCGGTTGTCGTACAGTTATAACAGGAAACGCTTCTATCTCCGGATGGATAATACCAATACCCGGCTGAGTTATCTCAGGAACAGTGGCATCAACAGGATTAATATCCGGTCGGTCTACAAACTGGAAGGGGGCTCACTGATCAGGGGAACCTATTATCGCAACAGCTATGATGCCAACAGGAACAACTTTGGTTCTGTTTACCTCGGCAACAGAAACATCAATGATAACGGAAACATCTATTATTCCCTCAACAGGGGGAATATTATCTATAATGCAGGGCCATCCTATACCAATTCAGTGCGTGCATATTATAATCCTGCCAATGGATACCAAACTATCTACAGGAATCTTCAGCCGGGGCTGTTTGGCTCGGTCACCTTCCGAAGAGGGACTATGCAGAGTATTACCCCGTACATCAGGTTCAATTCGATGTTTGTAGACTATTCATCGGATGATCCGGCTTTTGTTCCCTACAAAATTAACGGGCTACTGCAATATACGGCCGGGCTGAGCTACTATGACCAGGCCTTCAAATTCAATGCCTACTTCAGTAGTGGTGAAGCGTCAGATATATACAGGAGCGTAGTTGTTGAGCGCGAACCACAGGTCAACCAGTCTTTTCATCTCCGGCCCTATTACGAGCGTTATTTCAACGATGAGACGATCCGTGTGAGCGGATACCTGAATTACTCCTACTACCTGCCATCAATGCGGGAGAATGCTAATTTCAACCTAACCTCTAGCTTCTACCTGAATGATGGATGGCGATTATTTGTCAGCCTGAACCTCTTCAGGGCCGTAAGGGTGGATGATGAGGTGGGCCGGATCGCTACCCGGGATGTCAATGTGATGTCGGGCGTGACAAAATCATTTGATATACAGCAGCCACGGTTAAAGTATTACGACCTTACCCTTGTAGGGTTCAATGATCAGAACGGGAACGGTATCAAAGATCCGAATGAGAAGCCGATACCGAATGTACTGATACAGATCACCCGTGATCCGAAGAGAAACCTGATCAATCAGACCGGTTTCTCCGAAGTATCCCTGGTCACCGATCCTAACGGCGAAATCTACTATGAGGGAATTCCGGAAGGGCACTATAGCCTGAATATCACCGCACTGTCTAACCTGGAAAACCTCTTTTTTCTTAACGGGGAGAACCAGGAGATGGAAGTGCATGGCGACCTGGTCCATTACCTTCCCCTGGTGGAGTCGTACCATGTGAAGGGACGGGTTCTTGTTGACCGGGACCCCAACTCCAATGAGGGGAAAATCAGCCTTGAGGGAATCCGGGTAACTGCTGTGGGTGAAAACGGGGAAACCTATTCTGCACTCACAGACAGTTACGGCAGGTATGTACTCAGTTTGCCCAAAGCTGCCAATTACGAGGTGAACATCTACAATGTGTTTGGCGAGCAGTTTGTACTTGAGCAAGGCTGGTTCAGGATCCAGTTCGGTACAAATAAAACGGTAAACCTTGACTTCAGGTTCACCGAAAAACGCAGGTCGCTTCAATACGATGAGGGAGAAAAGTTTTTTGACTTTAACCTGCAGAGGAAATGAAGGCCAGGGACCTGGACTTTTTCCAGTATCTTTAAGCTGGTTCTAAGTGATTGTCATTGATATAGTTACTTCTTATTTCCAATGAAAAGGGGTTCATCTGTAAAAATTCAATCACCATTTTTTGCGATCCAGTCAATATATTCAGGAAGTCTTGATGCAAGAAAATAGGGCAGATTATACAGGGTGAATTGTTTGCCGCCGGGAGTCTGTACTTTTTCCTCATAAAATGTATTTGCCAACAATCGAAATGCGCAGGAATGATTTGTCCGTTCCATAAACTGATGTAAGGACCTCAATTTTCCCTGGGGGCCGGACTTAACCTCAATAGGAATGAGAAATTGAAGATGTGGATAGATCAGGTCAACTTCAGAAGTAGTATTTGTTTTTTCTCTTACCCAGAAATGCAGACGCCGGCTTGTTTCTGAAATCTGGGATTGAAGCTGTTGATATACCGCATGCTGAATGATCCTTCCTCTGTATGCATCACTAAAATCCTTCAATCCGATTAATTCTGATTGTATTCCAAGGGCATGATTCAGCAGACCCGTATCAAGAAATTGTAACCGTGGTTTCCGGGAATAGTCCACCTGTACAGGAAGCTCAGTACTTGTAACCGGATAAACAAGCTGAATCAATCTTGACTTATCCAGGGCCCTGAGTGCTTCACCAACCTCCCTGCTCTTATAATCCGAATTACCGAACCCTGCCATCGTAATTCGGTCCTTTTCGTATGCTGCAGTTTGAATAATATGTCTAAGTAAATTTTTCCGGGTTTGATTTTTACCATATTTCTCTATGTCATCCAGATAGGCTTGCCAAATTTCTTCATAGATCTCATTTAGTACAGCAACACTTTCTTTTTCAACATAATTTGCTACAATCTCCGGCATTCCCCCTATGATCACGTATTGATGAAAAAAATTAGTTAAAACATTATAATAATGTTGCTCTACAGGAATATTATAAAGAATCTCCAGCGCCTTTTTATTCCCGGTTGCATTTAAGAACTCTTCGAAATCGAAGGGATGCAAAACCAATTGTTGTACCCTACCCACTGGAAATGACTCGATATCATCCAGGGCAAACTCCAATAACGAACCTGCACAAATCACATGAAGCCCGGGATAATCCTCATAAAAGAACCTGAGCATTTTAATGGCAGATGGAGATTCCTGTATTTCGTCAATGAAGATCAGCAGTTCGCTCTGATTAAGTTCCATATCTTCCCGAAGTAAAAGCACCTCAAGTATCTCCTTAACAGAGGATAAGCTGAAAAGGTCCTTATCTTTCTTACGCTCCAGGTTGATTTCAATAAATGATTTGTACTCATTTGAAAATGCCCTTATCAATGTCGATTTTCCAACTTGCCTGGCACCTCTGACGATCAAAGGTTTTCTGCGTTCAGAAGCTTTCCATTCAAGAAGTCTTCCATATATTTTCCTTTTATAATACATATTTATGTTTTATATCAGGGGTAAATATAACATTTATTTGTAACACATAATGGGTAATTTGAGAAGATTATTGCCTCAAATAAGGACTAAAAGACAGAAATGAAGTAAAATAGACCAAAAGTAACCCAGGGAAGTGAGCGCTCCCAGGTCAAAATCAGATATGTGTCAGGGAATAGGCAGAAAACATTAAGCATCTATACATCCGTCTGTTAGATGCTTACAAATAAAACTGGTAGCTCCACCAGGACTCGAACCTGGATCTACGGTTTAGGAAACCGCTATTCTATCCCTTGAACTATGGAGCCGGTTTATGCAGCATGAAATGATCATGCGTTATTCGGGTCGCAAATTTAGCGGAAAAATGTTTAGTGGCCAAATTATTAGCCGATCGGGAACAGACCTTTGCAGTATGTTGCCTGCTTCCGCAAGGATCTCCTTCCTGCAGGGTTGCGTGGCTGATCGTCTAACGATCCAGGAACTGTTTCAGAACTTCTTCAAGCGGCTCCTCGAACACCGGTTTGGAAAGGTATCCGTCAAATCCCTCCTGCAGAAACTTATGCTCGTCTCCCTTCATGGCATAGGCTGTCTGGGCAATAACCGGTATATCGGGAAACTCCTTCTTCAGGATCCTCATGGCTTCATCTCCCCGCATAACCGGCATCCTTATATCCATAAAGACCAGGAGCGGCTGATGCTGCCTGACTTTCTCAATGGCTTCCTCTCCGTTCACCGCATGAACCACTTCCAATTCATACAATAACAGGTACTCCTCCATCAGTTGAAAGCTGGCAAAGTCATCTTCTGCTACCAATACAAGACGATTCTTCATAGCTGTAAAATTCGTGAATACATCGCTTCAAGTCAACTCTCCCCCCTTATTTCTCCTCAGTTTCTTGATTTCCGAACGATGCTTTTTTTCTTTTAACCGTTTTTCCCGGGCGGCTTTGCCGGGCTTGGTAGGGATCCGCTTTTTCCTGGGTTTTAACGCCCATTCTACCAGCCGCAAAAAACGTACCGTAACCCGTTCCCGGTTACGCAGCTGGGAACGCGACTGCTGACTCCCGATAATCAGAATTCCTGAAGGTGTAAACCTTCCGGAAAGCCGATCCAGGATCCGCTTCTTCTGCTCCTCCGAGAGCGCTTTACTCGCTGAGGGATCCCAATGCAGCTCCACCCGGGATTCAGTCTTGTTGGCATGCTGTCCTCCCGGACCACCCGCCCGGGATGTATGATAGGTCACCTCATTCAATAACTGATCCCGCATAGTTTAAAAATAAAGATTTAAATGGGTTATACAACCATATTCTACACAACGTTCCAATCTCCGGGTGAAATTACCCGACATGGAAAATCCGGAAATACAACAATATATTGTTTAACTAAAAAGTTCAAGTATTTCCTCTTTTTGCATATTTTTCAATGGATTATTCGAAGTGACAAACGTTTTTGCCAGTTCGGATTTACGCTGCTGAAGGCGCTGAATTTTCTCCTCAATGGAGTGGTTGGAGATAAACCGGTATACAAATACATTTTTATCCTGCCCGATCCGGTGAGCCCGGTTCAGGGCCTGCATCTCCGCAGCCGGATTCCACCAGGGATCCAGGATAAATACGTAATCCGCCGCGGTAAGGTTTAACCCCACCCCGCCTGCTTTCAGCGAGATCAGGAATATGCGGCAATCCTCCTCTTCCTGGAACCTTTTTACCTGCTCTTCCCGGTCACGCGTGGATCCGGTCAGTAACGCATACCCGGTACCCTCCCGGTCAAACGCATGCGCAAAAAGCTTCAGGTGCTTTACAAACGAAGAAAAAACCAGTACCTTGTGCTTCTCCTCCAGGATACTGTCGATCCCGCGGTGCACTTCATCAAATTTCCCGGACCCGTGTTCATACTCCTCATCGACCATCAGGGGGTGATTGGATATCTGGCGAAGGCGCGTCAGCGCTTTTAACACCATCATTGTAGATTGTTCCAACCCGATCTCCTCGAAATTTTCCAGAAGACTGTTCCGTACACTCGATTTCTCCTCCTCGTACCAGCGTGCCTGCTCCTCGGTCATGTTACAATACCGGAACTGTTCATAAACAGGGGGTAACTCCTTTGCCACCTCCTCCTTGGTTCGCCGGAGGATAAACGGATTGATCAGCTCCTTCAGCCGCTGCTCCTGGCTTTTGTTCTTCTTCTTTTCAATCGGCTGAACGAATTGCTTTCGAAAGAAATGCAGGCTTCCCAGTAACCCTTCATTGACAAAATTGATCTGCGACCAGAGATCCGTCAGCGAATTCTCGATGGGCGTACCGGTAAGCACCAGTTTGTGGTCCGACTGCAACTCCTCCATGGCCCGGTAAAGCTTGGAGGAAGGATTCTTGATCATCTGGCTCTCATCGAGGATCACATAATGAAACGCAAAATCCCTGATCTGCTGAATATCCTGTCTGACTGTATGATAACTGGAAATAACCACATCGTGAGAGGAGAAATCCTTCAATGATTTATCCCGCTGGTTCCCGGCATACAGGAAAAATTCCAGCGAAGGGGCAAACCGGCTCAACTCATTGATCCAGTTATGCATCAGGGAAGCGGGTACCACAATCAGGGAGGTGGGACGCGGCTGGTCTCCGCCGAAGAGCGAGAGCTGTCCGGCCGGCAACGGATCCTGGTTGGAAGCGGATATATACTCCTCCTTGTTCTTAAGCAATATGGCCAGGGTCTGCAGGGTCTTCCCCAATCCCATATCATCGGCCAGGCAACCCCCGAATCCGTTCTGCTGAAGGTAGCAGAGCCACGAAAACCCTTCTAGCTGGTAGGTTCGCATGTCGGCTCTCAACCCTTTCGGCATATCCGGTGACGGCAGCGATTCACGGGTATTCAGCCGGTCAAGGTGCGCAATCGTACGCGCATGCTCTTTTCGCAATGCCTCATCAACCAATGAGAAATGCTGTTTGTGCACTTTCAACAGGGGGTCGCTCACTTTTCCGAACTCAAACAGGGAAGTGTACCTCGCAAACCACTCCCGGGGAATAACCGCCACCGTGCCATCCGGCAACTCATACAACCGGTTTCCATGGAGGATGTGATTCCTGAGTTTGATAAAAGGAATCTCCCAGCTACCCAGCTTTACCACGCCATGAATATCAAACCAGTCATTCCGTTCTTCAGAACTGATCTCCAACTCCATGGAACCCATGAAATACTCCCGGTCCATTTTCTGCCTCACCTCAATCCCGTTCTCCTCCAGGAATGCTGCATTTTCATTAATAAAATTAACATATTGATAAACTGCATCTTTATCAGCATCATCTGCAGTTTTCCTTAATAGATAGCTGGTTTGATCCC
>Ga0102934_1003739_pt1 | contig 10302 bp, 10 predicted proteins | sample SalPonR2_A_D1_MG_FD_78175 | JGI IMG/M metagenome (GOLD analysis project Ga0102934, IMG submission 78175) | Salt pond soil microbial communities from South San Francisco under conditions of wetland restoration - Salt Pond MetaG R2_A_D1_MG | ecosystem: Environmental > Aquatic > Marine > Intertidal...
GAAAGCGCCGATCCGATACGATCCAGGATACCGCCCACATCCTTGGAATTGCTGGTCACGGTCGCGTCGATCATCCGGCGATCAGTCAGTTCGACATCAGATACTTCAAGCAACCCATCGACGAACATCCGCAACCCGTCTTGGGTTGGAATGCGCCCGGCGCTGATGTGGGGGCTCCCGAGAAGCCCCATATGTTCGAGATCCTGCATGACGTTCCGGATTGTCGCCGCGCTGACCTTTTCGCTGAAATCCCGAGTGAGGGTGCGTGATCCGACAGGATCACCATTGGTGAGGTAGCTCTCGACGACTCGGCGAAACACCTCGCGTGAGCGATCGTTGAGTTGGTCCAGGATTTTGCTGGCGTCATTCATTCGGCACGGTTCCTGTCTGGCCCGCCATTAAAGACAGGCGGCGGCAAAGGTCAATCGGGCTTGCCATTCGGGGCCCGGCGCATGTATCCCCAAGCCAGATCAAAAAGGGGAAAGCGATGCGGCCTTCGGGTAGAGACTTAAGTGATATGCGATCAGTTTCAATCGAAACCGGTGTGCTGAAACATGCCGAGGGCTCTTGCCTGATCAAGATGGGCGACACCCATGTTCTGTGTTCTGCAACGATCGAAGACCGGGTGCCCCCTTTTGTGAAAGGCTCCGGTCTGGGCTGGGTAACGGCTGAATACGGGATGCTGCCACGGTCCACGGGCAGCCGGATGCGACGCGAGGCGACCGTTGGCAAACAAGGCGGGCGGACCGTGGAAATCCAACGCCTGATCGGGCGGTCTTTGCGCGCCGGGGTGGATCGCGTGGCATTGGGCGAGCGGCAGATCACCGTGGATTGCGACGTGATCCAAGCCGACGGGGGCACGCGTTGCGCCTCGATCACCGGCGGTTGGGTCGCGTTGCGGCTGGCGGTCGCCAAGCTGATGAAGGCCGGTGAGGTGATCAGCGACCCGATGGTCGATCCTGTCGCGGCGGTGTCCTGTGGTATCTATGCTGGGCAATCGGTCCTTGATCTCGATTATCCCGAAGATAGCGAGGCCGGAGTGGACGGTAATTTCATCATGACGGCATCGAAACAGCTGATCGAAGTGCAGATGAGCGCAGAAGGCGCAACATACAGCCGGGACCAGATGAATGCTTTGCTCGATCTTGCCCAGAAGGGCGTGGGCGAGCTGGTTGCCAAGCAACGCGAGGCTACGGGTGCGTAAATTCACCGGCGATACTCTCTTGGTAGCGACCCACAACGCCGGCAAGCTGGAAGAGATCTCGACGCTTTTGGCACCTTATGGGGTGACCGTAGTCGGGGCATCTGAAAAGCACCTCCCCGAGCCCGAGGAAACCGAAACTACCTTTGTTGGAAATGCTCGCATCAAGGCCCATGCCGCCGCAAAAGCCACGGGCTTGCCTGCCTTGTCCGATGACTCGGGGATCGCGATCGACGCACTTGGTGGCGCGCCCGGAGTTTATACAGCAGATTGGGCCGAAACAGAGACTGGTCGTGACTTCACAATGGCGATGACCCGGGCACATGACTTGCTTGTCGCAAGCAAACAGCCGCAACCATGGACAGCCCGATTTTGCTGTACGCTGGTGCTGGCTTGGCCTGATGGGACGGACGACGTGTTCGAAGGTATGGTCGAGGGCTGGATTGTGTGGCCGATGCGCGGCAACCATGGACATGGGTACGACCCGGTTTTTCAACCGATAGGCCATGAACTTACCTTCGGAGAGATGGATCGTTGGGAAAAGAACCGGATCAGCCACAGGGCGGATGCGTTCGAGAGATTTGTCGCAGGTTGTTTTGGCTGAGGATTGGCAAAACGGTGGATTTGGCCTTTATCTTCACTGGCCGTTTTGTGAGGCGAAGTGTCCGTACTGTGACTTCAACAGCCATGTCACGCGCACGATTGACCAATCTCGCTGGCGTGCGGCTTATGTGCGCGAGATTGAGCGCTACGCGGCTGAATTACCGGGACGCGTCGTAAACAGCGTATTCTTTGGTGGCGGCACGCCCAGCCTTATGGAGCCCGAGACGGTGGCCGAGATTCTACAAGCTGTATATCGCGCCTGGCCGGTAGCCAATGATCTCGAGGTAACGCTTGAAGCCAATCCAGGGTCGGTCGATTCCGGGCGCTTTCGGGCCTATGCGGGCGCAGGTGTGTCGCGTGTTTCGCTGGGCGTTCAAGCGCTAAATGACCACGACCTGGGGCGCTTGGGGCGCGTCCATTCTGTGGCGGAAGCAATACAAGCGCTTGATATTGCGAAGAAAAACTTCAATAACGTCAGCTTTGACCTAATCTATGCGCGACAAGATCAAGATCTTGAGTCCTGGCGCCAAGAGTTGACTCGCGCCTTGAAAATGGCCGTGGATCATCTCTCACTTTATCAATTAACGATCGAGGGCGGTACAGCTTTCGGTGATCGCTATGCGGCGGGCAAGCTGTGCGGGCTGCCAGAAGATGATCTTGCGGCGGACATGTATCATATCACTCAAGAAATCTGTGACTATGCAGGCTTGCCAGCCTATGAAGTCTCAAACCATGCCAGATCAGGTTCAGAATCGCGGCATAACTTAATTTATTGGCGGTATGGCGATTATGTTGGCATAGGCCCTGGAGCGCATGGTCGAATTACCTGCGCAGGTCAGCGCCATGCGACGGAAACCTGGCTCCAGCCAGACCGTTGGCTACGTGAGGCTGAGAGCGGCGAAACGGAAACGCGACGCGCGGCTCTCTCAGGTCCGAGTCAGGCTGGCGAGTACCTGTTGATGGGGCTACGGGTGGCCGAAGGTATCGATACAAGGCGCTTCACTGCGCTGAACGGAGCTCCACTTGATCACAGAACACTTGAGTATTTGCGCGAGATCGGGATGGTTGCGATGGAGGGTACGCGGCTGCGAGCGACGCGGAGCGGTCGCGCCGTACTGAATGCTGTTATCACAGAACTCCTGCCGGCAAGCCAAGCCTGATCATATGCTGAGCATGCCGATCAGCCGATCAAGTTGCTCGAGCGAAACATAGCGGATCGTCATCTGCCCATGCTCCTGGCCCGGCCGATGATCAATGGTGACCCCCATGGACAGATTCGCCGAAAGGTCGTCCTCCAGCGCCTTTGTATCGGCATCCTTCGCGCCTGAAGGACCGGATGATGTACCGGATTTCTTCTGGCCGCCTCCGGCCGTTTCATCAGATTTGGCAAGTTTCTCGGTCTCCCGAACCGAAAGGGATTTCTGTATAACCTTTCGGGCCAAGCCAACCGGATCTTCTGCAGTGATCAGGGCCCGAGCGTGACCAGAAGAAAGGCGGCCGTCACGCAGATAGGTCAGCACTTCGTCAGGCAGGTTGAGCAAGCGGACAGCATTAGCGATATGGCTACGGCTTTTACCCAGAACATCGGCTAGTTTTTCCTGGGTATGACCAAATTTTGACATCAGTTGGCTGTAGCCCGTCGCCTCTTCAACTGGGTTGAGGTCTGCACGCTGGATATTCTCGATAATTGCAACCTCAAGTACCTCGGTATCATTGAAATCGCGAAGAATGACGGGAATCTCGTGGAGCTTCGCCATCTGGGCGGCGCGCCAGCGGCGTTCACCCGCAACAATCTCGAATTCGCCGTCGCGATTTGGATTACGACGCACAATAAGGGGCTGAATAATGCCTTTTTCCCCGATTGAGCGCGAAAGATCGGCCAACGAGTCAGAATCGAAGTGGCGACGCGGTTGACTCGGGTTTGGATGAACCTTTTCAACTGGCACCATCATATCAGGTTGTGCTGCAGAGCTCTCATCCCGGGTCGGACTCGCGTCGTTGACATCTGCCATGAGCGCAGACAGCCCCCGCCCAAGACCACGATTCTGGACTTTCTTGCTACTCATGGCCAACTTCCTCTTTTTTCAGGCTGCAGCCCGGGTGTGTTTCCGCATCACTTCGCGCGCAAGATCGCGATATGCCTGCGCGCCCTTTGAATTTGGATCGTAGCTCAATACAGAGAGCGCATAGGATGGCGCTTCGCTCACCCGGACATTTCTCGGAATGCGGGTCTGGAACACAAGATCACCAAGATTATCCCGCGCGTCCTTTTCAACCTGTGCCGAAAGATTATTGCGCGCATCCACCATGGTAAGCACAATACCCTCGATGCGAAGATTGGGATTAGCAGTCTGACGAACCTCGCGAATTGTAAGCATAAGCTGCGAGAGGCCTTCCAGCGCAAAAAACTCGCTTTGCAAAGGGATGAGGACAGAGTGCGCGGCGACCATCGCATTCACCGTCAGCAGGCTGAGGGATGGAGGGCAGTCAATAAGAATGATATCAAGCGCCAACGCACTCATAGCGTGCTGCCGCAGAGCATCGTGTAAAAGAAAGCTGCGTTTTTCATTGGACATCAACTCAATATCCGCAGACGAAAGATCAACCGTTGCAGGGATGATGCTTAGATTGTCATGGGGTGTTTCTTGTACGATCTGATCAAGGGGCACATCATCAAGCAGAAGATCATAAGTTGTGTAATCGCGCGCCGCCGGCTCAACGCCAAGGCCCGTTGAGGCGTTGCCCTGTGGGTCGAGATCGACGATGAGCACGCGTAATCCGGTTTCCGCGAGCGCTGCCCCGAGATTGATTGTGGTCGTCGTCTTGCCAACTCCGCCTTTCTGGTTTGCTACAGCGATGACTCTCGGGTTGGTCTGACTCTGGGGATCAAGCACGGAGCACTCCTGTGACGCTCAAGATAACGGGACCGATTTCTGTCTTACTGTTATCAACTTGGTAATCGAATTGCCACTTGGATTGCGCCTCGGACAGTTCTCTGCGCCAGTTTTCTCCCTTTGAAAAGAGTGCGCGCCCATCCGCGATCATGTGGAGTTCAGCAAAAGACAAAAGCGTGGAGAGGTCTGCTAAAGCACGTGCAGATAATATATCGGCGTTCTGACGTGGTGCAGCTTCGATCCTCTCCGTGATCACTGTGGCGTTTATAGCCGTCTCGCGGATTACCGAACGGAGAAAGGCGGATTTACGGGCGTCACTTTCTATAAGCGTTGTCCGGAATCCGTTGGTACGCTCGGCCCCAAGAATAGCCGCAATAAGGCCGGGGAAGCCCCCTCCTGATCCAAGATCAACCCAGTGTGTGACGCGCGAAGGTGCCAAGCCGTAAACTTGAGCAGAATCAACGAAATGTCGAGTCCACAAGCTGTCTATCGTGGATCGCGCCACGAGATTGATACGCGAGTTCCACTTTTTCAGGAGTGTAGCATAAATGTTGAGACGCTCACTTGTTTCACGTGAAACACCATCAATGTCGTTCATGCGGATCGTGACCGTCGATCATGTCGCAGACGCGCGAGGATAAGGGTTAACCCAGCAGGAGTCATCCCGTCAATGCGTGCCGCCTGGGCAAGGTCCTGAGGTCTTGTTGCCACTAGCTTGGTTTTAAGTTCATTTGACAAGCCCTGGATGTTACCAAAGTCAAAATCGGATGGAATCGACTGCGACTCGTCACGGCGCAACATCTCGACATCACGCGCTTGTCTGGCAATGTAATTGGCATAAGTCGCGTCGTTCTTCAACTGCATCCTGACTTCGTCGTCAACCTCTGCCAATCCAGGATCAAGCAAAGTCAAATCGTCAAACGTCGTGCTAGGAAACGCCAGCACTTGAAACCCACTGCGACGGGCTCCGTCTTGATTTACGTTGAATCCCGCAGATTGGAGGTCTTTTGGGGTATAGCTCTGCGCTTCGAGTTGCGCCCTTCCCTTCGTGAGACGATCGATCTTTGCAAGAAATTGCCGCTGGCGCTCACCGCTGGCGCAACCAAGACTAATAGCCATCGGGGTCAGCCGCTGATCCGCGTTATCGGCCCTCAGTGACAGGCGGAATTCTGCGCGTGAGGTGAACATGCGATACGGCTCAGACACGCCGCGGGTCGTCAGATCATCTATCATGACGCCTATATAGCTATCTGTGCGGCTGAAGCGGACAGGATCCTCACCCCGAACGAACCGAGCCGCGTTAAGCCCAGCAACCAGGCCTTGTGCCGCTGCCTCTTCGTATCCAGTTGTGCCATTGATCTGCCCCGCCAGAAAAAGGCCTGAAATATCCTTTAGGGAAAGGCTTTGCGTCAAGGCACGAGGGTCAACATAGTCATATTCGATTGCATATCCCGGCTGGAGTATCTTCGCCGCCTCAAGTCCCGCTATTGAACGAACGTAATCAGCCTGGACAGATTCGGGCAAAGATGTCGAAATGCCGTTTGGATAAATCACGTCATCATAAAGACTTTCCGGCTCCAGAAAGATCTGATGGGAGCTTTTGTCGGCGAACCGAACGATCTTGTCCTCTATCGAGGGGCAATAGCGTGGCCCAACACCGTCAATGCGACCCCCATACATTGCGGATCGCCCAAGGTTTTCACGGATGATGTCATGCGTTCGAGCGTTTGTATGGGTAATCCCACAAGAAATCTGGCGCGCTACAGGCGCGGTTGAGAGAAAAGAAAACATGACTGGTTCATCATCCGGTGGCTGTAAATCCAATCCGTCCCAGTTGATCGTTTTACCATCTAGCCGCGGGGGCGTCCCGGTTTTCAGCCGTCCGAGCGGCAAGCCAAAGCTATCAATCCTGGCAGCAAGCTGAATACTTGGTGGGTCACCCATGCGACCGCCGGGCCGCGACGCTTCACCGATATGAATGACCCCATGAAGAAACGTGCCAGTGGTGAGAATGACCGCCTTTGCTGGAATCTTGCTTCCATCAGCGAGCAAAACTCCCGTTACGCCTCTCGATGCCGTCAGAAAATCTGCAACCTCGCCTTCTATCAGCGTAAGATTCGCCTGTCTCTCCATCTCACGCCCCATCGCTTCTCGATAGAGCTTGCGGTCGGCCTGCGCACGGGGTCCTTGAACAGCGGCCCCTTTGCGACGATTTAGAAGTCGGAACTGGATTCCCGCCTGATCGGCCACACGACCCATAACACCATCCAAGGCATCAATCTCGCGAACGAGATGGCCTTTTCCCAAACCACCAATAGCCGGATTACAGGACATCACACCAACATCGCGCCTGGACAGCGTTACAAGTCCTGTAGACACACCCATGCGTGCCGCCGCGTGGGCTGCCTCCGCGCCTGCATGACCGCCCCCAATTACAATGACGTCAAAATGTTTCACGTGAAACACTCCTCATTTGCCGAGGCAGAAGCTGGCAAATATCTCATCTAGAACCGACTCGATGTCAACTCTCCCTAGCAGAGAATCAAGAGCGCGAATAGCGGTGTGCAACTCTTCGGCTACAACATCGATGTCGGGCTCTACCTGTGAAATTAAGAGCGTCACGTTCTGCAGTGAAGAGACGCCGCGCCGCATGGCATCCTCATGTCTGGCACGGATCGCTATACCAGCGCCTGCTGCGCGCTCTTCGAGAACAACCCCGATTTTGCGGACAAGCTCATCAACACCCTGTCCAGTCAGGCCCGAAATAGATTGTCCTACATCCCCATGAAGATCACCCTTGCCTTTCAATACGATGTCCTCCTCCCGAACAAGATCAATGGGAGCTGCTCCATCCGACGTCAAAAAAACTCGAAGATCTGCCGCGGTTGCCCTATCTCGCGCCCGAGAAATGCCAATGCTTTCGACGGCATCCTCCGTTTCACGCAGACCCGCCGTATCCAGTAAAGTGACTGCCAGGCCGTTCAAATCCATACGCACCTCAATGACATCACGCGTCGTGCCCGCATGCTCCGACGTGATGGCCGCATCACGGCCGGCCAAAGCGTTAAGCAGAGTAGATTTTCCGATATTGGGCGGGCCAACAATCGCCACCTCGAAGCCATCCCGGATACGCTCTGCGACACCTACACCCGCGATCTGAATAGAAAGGTCGTGACTGACTTGGTCAACCAGGGCCAAGACGTCTAATGATACATCCTCAGGGACATCCTCGTCGACGAAATCAATCGTTGCCTCCAGAAGGGCGGCCGCTCGTATCAAGGACTTGCGCCACCTTACCGCCTTTCGCCCCAGATCCCCGGACAAGACGCGCATCGCTTGCCGCCTTTGCGACTCGGTTTCAGAGTCGATCAAATCAGCGAGCGCCTCGACTTGCGTCAAATCCAATCGTTCATTTGTGAGTGCCCGCCGCGTGAACTCACCTGGCTCCGCTGCCCGCAGAGAATCAAAACGACCCAAGCACTCAAGCACCACAGATACGACCGCCATACTCCCATGCACCTGCAATTCAAGAACTGGCTCCCCGGTAAAGCTCGCCGACCCTGGGAAGTGAAGCACAAGCGCCTCATCAAGACGCTCACCCTCTTGATTCAGTAAAACACGCAATGTGGCTTTTCTGGGCGTTGGTACGCCGTCACAAATCACTTTCGCCACCTGTTCGACATCGGGGCCAGAGACGCGAATTACCGCCACTCCGGCCTTTCCCCGCGCAGTCGAAACAGCATAGATCGTATCCATCACACGACCCCGCAGATAGGTTTAGGTATTCATGGAGTCGAAGAATTCCGCGTTTGTCTTCGTCTGCTTCAGCTTGGAAAGAAGGAACTCGACCGCATCCGTCGTACCCATAGGATTGAGGATACGCCGCAGAACGAAGGTCTTCTGAAGGTCGGTCTTGTCGATGAGCAAGTCCTCCTTGCGGGTGCCGGATTTCAGAATGTCGATCGCGGGGAAAACACGCTTGTCCGCAACTTTACGATCAAGAACGATTTCGGAGTTACCAGTCCCTTTGAATTCTTCGAAGATCACCTCGTCCATCCGGCTACCAGTATCGATTAGCGCTGTTGCGATGATCGTAAGCGATCCACCTTCTTCGATGTTCCGGGCCGCACCAAAGAACCTCTTGGGTCTTTGCAGCGCGTTTGCATCCACACCACCCGTCAGAACTTTACCAGAGCTTGGAACCACCGTGTTGAAAGCCCGTCCGAGGCGCGTGATGGAATCAAGAAGGATTACGACATCTCGCTTATGTTCAACCAAGCGCTTTGCCTTCTCAATCACCATTTCGGAGACTGCTACGTGCCGCGTTGCCGGTTCGTCGAAGGTCGAACTTACAACCTCGCCCTTCACTGATCTTTGCATATCCGTGACTTCTTCTGGACGCTCATCGATCAACAAAACGATCAGATAGCATTCAGGATGGTTCTTCTCGATGCTATTGGCGATGTTCTGCAACAGAACCGTCTTACCCGTCCGCGGTGGCGCGACAATCAGCGAACGTTGCCCTTTACCGATTGGTGCCACCAAATCTATTAACCGCGCAGATCGATCCTTTATCGTCGGATCCTCAACTTCCATCGTCAAACGTTCGTCGGGATAAAGCGGCGTCAGGTTATCAAAAGCAATCTTGTGCTTAGCGCGTTCTGGCTCTTGGAAGTTGATCTGCGTAACCGACGTGAGCGCAAAATACCGCTCATTATCATCCGGTTGACGCATCTCCCCTTCTATGGTGTCACCCGTGCGCAGCGAGTATTGGCGTATCATGTCCGGAGATACATAAATGTCATCCGGACCAGGAAGATAATTCGCCTCGGGCGAACGCAGGAAACCAAACCCATCCTGCAACACTTCTAGCACACCATCGCCGAACACGATCCAGCCTTCATCGGCACGTTCCTTGAGGATCGAGAACATCATCTCGCCTTTTCGCATTGTCGAGGCGTTCTCGATTTCGAGTTCCTCAGCAATCGAAAGCAGTTCCTTGGCACTCAACGCCTTGAGATCGGACAGGTTCAGACGGTCGTCAGACATGATACATCCTATGGTCATACCGGCAACGGGCATGTCTTTGGTGATATGGGAAGGTCGCGGCCACCCGGACGGGCGCTTAACCCATGTCTTAAGCCCGATGGCGTCGAAGGTCAATCATTCCTAAATGTCAGATGGAAGCGTCGACACTTGGTCGATCTTATTAATAAATAAAAGAAAAAAAGATTTATAGTTGATTGTAGGCAGGGCAATACCTGTGGATCAAATATTCGCGCATTGTGTTATCCACTTGTTGGTAAGGTTGTGAATTGTTTAACGACACAGGGAAAATGTCTGGATTGCGAAGAAATTAATATATAAATATCAATATGTTGATCACATGGGTGTGCTGCGCAGATATCTGTCAATCCTGTTGACAACTTACCTGGCTGAGGGATTTCAACACGCCAAGAGTCATCCTTGTCAGATCGGGATATCAGAGCCACAGTATGGCAAAAACTACGCGAACGATGATGATAGTCGGCTTTTGGCGGAACTTCGTTTGGCATCTCCTAAAGACACCCTTAACATTTCCTTAAGGTTATCCACATGACACTC
>Ga0102934_1003740_pt1 | contig 10300 bp, 13 predicted proteins | sample SalPonR2_A_D1_MG_FD_78175 | JGI IMG/M metagenome (GOLD analysis project Ga0102934, IMG submission 78175) | Salt pond soil microbial communities from South San Francisco under conditions of wetland restoration - Salt Pond MetaG R2_A_D1_MG | ecosystem: Environmental > Aquatic > Marine > Intertidal...
AAAAGGAATTATTGAAAGATATAATAAACAATTTAACTTTGTGAAAGAACATATAAAGAAGAATTTTAAAATTCTAGACATTGGTTGTAGAACGGGTGGTTACTTGAAAAAATTAAATGAGAATGGATATAAAAATCTCTTCGGTATTGATGTTTCACAATATGCACTTAAACTATGTAGAGAAAAATTTGATTGTTGTGAAATGGATCTTATGAATATGGGATTTCCAGATAAAAGTTTTGATTATATCCATATGAGCCACGTATTGGAGCATGTACCAAATCCAATTGTGGCCTTGAAAAATGTATCAGAAGCTTTGAAAGAAAATGGTTTATTGTTTATAGAAGTACCATTACAAAAAAGAAAAATTTTTGAAAAAAGAAATAATGGTCACTTTTATTTTTTTGAAGAAGAATCCGATCTGACTGAATTACTGGAAAATTATGATATATTGAAACAAGAATTTACTAGAAACGGAAGAAAAAAACGTAATTTCAGACTTTTATGTAAGAAAATATAAAGGAGAATAAAAATGGGTAAATGTATATGGGTATTGGGGGCGGACGGATTTTGCGGATGACCTTCAACTCTTCACTTGTCAAACTTGGGATATGATGTTGTGGCAATTGATAATTTTGCTAGAAGAAATATTGATGTTGAACTTGGCTGTCAATCATTGACTCCCATTGAACCTCTAGAAAAAAGAATAAAAGTATGGGAAGAATTGACAGGAAAAGAAATAAGGTTTGAATATATTGATATTTCAGAGCATTATCATAGAATTTTGAGTTTATTGAAGGAAACTAAACCGGAGGCTATAGTTCATTTTGCAGAAATGAGAGCAGCTCCGTATTCAATGAAATCCTCTTTTCACAAAAGATATACGGTTGACAACAATGTCAATGCTACCAACAATATATTATGTGCCATAGTTGAATCGGGTGTTGATACTCATTTGGTTCATTTGGGGACTACCGGCTACTATGGATATGGAACTGCGGGAATGGCAATACCGGAAGGATATTTACCCGTAAAGGTAGATACAGACGAAGGAGAGAAGAAACTTGAAATTATTTATCCTCCAAATCCCGGCTCTGTTTATCATATGACAAAAGTTATGGACGCAATGGCATTTTCATATTTCAATAAAAATGATAAGATAAGAATAACGGACCTTCACCAAGGTATTGTATGAGGTTGTCAAACAAGGGAAACAATGATGGATGAAAGACTTATAAATAGATTTGATTATGAAGGTGACTTTGGCACTGTTCTCAATAGATTTCTTATTCAAAGCCAAATAGATCATCCATTGACAATTCACGGCACTGGTGGTCAAACAAGGGCATTTATAAACCTACAAAATACAGTAGAATGTGTCCAGTTAGCAATTGAGAATCCACCAGAATCAAATGAAAGAGTAAGGGTTTTGAATCAAACTACTGAATGTATGAATATTTTGGAATTAGCAAATCTTATATCAGAGAAAACAGGTGCGGAGATAAGATTTTATAAGAATCCAAGAAATGAGGATGATTATAATGACCTGAAATTTGAAAATGATGGTTTATTGAACTTGGGACTTCAACCAATAACACTTGATGAAGGATTATTATTTGATATTATGGAGATAGCAAATAAATATAAATATAGAGTAGATATGGACAAGGTTATTTGTACTTCTCTATGAAATGGCAGTAAAAGTGTGGACAGGGAGGGTAGTAATATACCACAGGGAAATGGTGTTTAGGAGTATATATTATTTCCCTTTGGCGGCTGACCAACCCCAGTCTAACAGATGCCGAATAAAATGTAAAGGTGGAAAACGCAACAATAAAAAATAAGGTGGTCTTATTATGTATTGTACAGTTGTTCTTGATTGCCAAAAGGGCACATTTCAATTGGAATCAAACATTGAAATGAAAGATGTAAGAGATTTTATAATTGACTGAATGAGAACTGATATAGGAAAGGGTGAGGATAACAGGGAATTGCAATGAAAAGAAAATTACTATATCAGTATATATAAGAATGGCTCTGGATATGAAGTAGAGGATAATTGCAATAACAGAGATTTGAGGCGTGGAATATTAGGTGCTTTTATAAAAGATTTCAAAAATATAAGAAAAGAGTATTATAAGGAGATATAAAAAATGAAAAATGTGTTGATTACTGGCATAGCAGGATTTGTTGGTGCCAACCTATCCAGGCGTTTATTGGCAGATGGAAATTATAAAGTTTATGGAATAGATAATTTCTCCACGGGAATAATAGATAATGTACCAAAAGATGTTATATTGAAGTGAGGCAGCATAACAAATGACCCAAATATGTATTTTCATTGAATGGAAGCCGAAAGTATTGATATTGTTATACATTTGGCAGCAGATAGTGGAGTAAAACCTTCTGTTGAAAATCCTCTGAAAAATGCCAATGAAAATGTTATGGGAACACTTCAAATGCTTGAATTTGCCCGTAAGAATAGAATTAGAAAATTTATATTTGCGTCCAGTGGCGGGACAATTCTTGGTGCACAAGAACCTCCTGTTCACGAAGATAGCCCTATAAAACCTATTTCGCCTTATGGCGCAAGTAAGGCTTCTTGTGAGCACTATTGTAATGCATATAATGAAACCTTTGGATTGAATACCACAATTGTTAGATTTTCCAATGTTTACGGACCTTATAGTCTCCATAAAGAGAAAAACTTGATACCAGCATTTTTATTATCTTGTATGTACCCAGATAAATATGAATTTCAATTATTTGGAGATGGTAAACAAACAAGAGATTTTATATATGTTGATGATTTGGTAAACGCCCTCTGCAAAATTATTGAAAATGATGATAAATACTCCGGAGAGACTTTTCAAATAGCAACTGGGGAGGAAAATCCTATAAATTATGTTACTGACAGAATGAATATTTATATGGACAATAAATTTAGTGTAAAAAAGGAAATAAAAAGCGGTCCAAGGCAACTTGGAGATGTTGAAAAAAATTATGCACTTATAAATAAAGCAAAAAAGTACCTTGATTGACAACCAAAATACTCGGTTGACGAGGGAATTGACAAACTATTTGATTTTTATCTATAAACTATGGAAACTTATAAAAAATATCTAAAATTATATTTATCTGAAAAAAATAAAGAAAAAAATATCAAGATAGATGACAGAAGCCATATAATGAAACTTCTGGACAAAGCCAACCAGGAATTAGAGAAGCATTATGATGGAAAGTATGAATTTCATATATATGCTAATGAAAATGGTATAACTCCAGATAACCTAAAATTATCTCCAAAGAAGAAAAGAGAAATAAAAGAAATTTGACTCCGTTTCAATTCTGATTTATCTAAAGTTCAAAGAGATTACGAAAAGTATCTACAAGAAAGTTTACAAGATGACGAAGATGTTGTATAATACTAGTAAAATATACTAGACAAAGGAAGGATAATATGTCAAAGAAAAATTATTTATCAAATAAAGAAATACTACCCGAAATCATCAAATATAAAGAAACGGGAGTTGCTTCGGAAAGATTTGGTGAAATTATACTTACTATTGCCACAAGATTATCTACAAAACCTAATTTTGCAGGCTATACTTGAAAGCAAGATATGATATCAGAAGCAACCCTTACCTGCCTCAAATACGCAAAAAATTTTGATTCTGAAAAGTCAGAAAATCCATTTTCGTATCTTACCACCATATGTTATAATGCTTTTCAAGCATATTTGAATAAACAAGATATACATAGTGTAATAAAAGATGAGTGTTATAACAAATCTTTCATGCTAAAAGATGACCCCTACACCGCAATCAATTATGAAGAAATGAAAGGGGACAAAAAGAAAAAGCAAAAGAAAAAAACCAAAAAATAAATTGTCAGGAGAATAAATTGTGAAACATTTAGTTACCGCCGATACACACTTAGATAGAAAAAATGGAAATATTTTGGAAATAGATATAACTTCTGAATTTTTTCAGTGGGTTATAAATGTTTCCAAGGAAAGATCTGTATATTCACTTATACATTTGGGAGACTTTTTTCATAACAGAAGATCCGTATCAATCCCCGCCCTATGCAAAGGAAGAGAAATAGCATTTCAACTGAAAAATCAATTTGTAGATGGTGTTTCAATAGTCAAGGGAAACCACGATATTTATTATAAGAATTTATTGAAACCAAGTAGTATTGATTTTATGAAAAACTTGGGAATCAATGTGGTAGAGAATGTTTCTCTGAGTGAAAGTCAAAATATATTGCTGGTTCCTTGGCTCGTAGACTCTGATATGATAGAAACCTTGGTTGGCAATAAATATAATGTCAAATATGCTATGGGACACTTGCCAATCAATGAAATTGTTATAAATTCCAGCAGAATAACTTCAAAAAATGAAATTCTGGATATATCAGACCTCTCCAAGTACGAATTGGTACTTTCTGGTCACTTTCATCAGTATGGAAAATATAAAAATATCATATATATAGGTGCTCCATACCATATGGATTTCAGTGATTTTGGAGAAAGAGGAATATACCTTTTTGATGATGAAACAGGAGATATTGAATTTATTGAATATACGAATGCTCCAAAATATTTTGTTATAGATGCCGAAGATATGGACCATAATAAAATAAAAGGAAATAATATACGCTTGGAGTTTTATAATAACATCGGTATAAACAAAATCAACGATATTATCAATTATGTAGAGAGTTTGGAGCCCAATTCAATAAATGTTGCATATAAATTCACCCCTTCGTTTACAAATGACGAAAATTTTGATAATCTTACCGAAATAGCAGGAAACAAGGAAATACTTGTTGACTACATCAATAAATCTGAAAGGCCTCAAAATATAAGAATGGGATTGATAGAAAAAATTATAGATAACTTGGAGTCAGAGATATAAATGGTACTAAATTTTGTAGATGTTCATTTCAGGAATTTTCTGAGCTATGGAAATAATTGAAACCATATAAAATTTGAGAAGGGTATAAACTTTGTAGTGTCTGGTGATAAATCCAGAGCAAACACCATGGGGAAATCCTCTTTGTTGAAAACTGTTTCATTTGCTCTGTTTGGTAAGATACCAGATGTGAAAAAACCTGATATTATAAATTGGGGAAATGGAAAAAAATGTGAAGTATGATTGAGACTTATAAAGGGCTCCGAAGAATTTCTTATCAAAAGAGGATTGAAGCCAAATTTTCTGGAAGTTTATAAGAATGGAAAACTGCAACCAATTGACTCGGATTTGCGTATTGCACAGAAAAATTTGGAAGACAATATTCTTGGACTAAATTTTGAAATTTTCAATAATCTGTTGTCCTGCAATCCTAATAACACCATATCAATACTTGACACTACCTCTGCAAAGAAACGTCAATTTATTGAAAATCTATTTTCTGACATTTCATACTTCTCCAATATGATGGAGAAAACAAATGAAAAGCTAAAGTCAATGAAAAAGAAAATAGATAAGAATAACAATAGAATAGAGTTTATTGAAGATAATATTCAAACACTTTCAAAGGAATTGGAAAGTATTGAATTTCCTGATATAAATGAATCATATAATAAGTATCAGGAATGTTTGAAAAAATACAAGAGAAATAATGGAGAAAACCTTGAAGAAAAAATATCTGAAATAAAAGAGAAAATAAGTGATATAAGAGCAAAACTGAAAAAATATGAAAATGCCGAATATTGTATGAAAACAAAGGCATATGAATATGAAATGAAGTTGAATAAACTCAATGATGACCTGAAAAATTCCAGACAAAATGATAAAATTGAAAATGAACTAAAAGAAATAAATGAATTTATTCAAAATAATGAATATCCAGAGGATAAAACTCAGGAACTACAAGAGATAGAAAAGAAAATATCATCTATAAATACTGAGTTGACAAAGAGCCAGGCAAACATAGATAATTTGAAAGAACAGAAGAAAAAGTTGAAACCAGACTATTCTTTGAAAAACAAGGTTGTTTGTCCTACTTGTGGTAATGAAATTGACTATGAAAAGACAAAGGAACACTTCAAAAAGGAAAGGGACAAGATAAACAGCCAAATCAAAGAAATTGAGAAGGATGTGGAGGAAAAAAATAAGAAATTATCTCAGTTGAATGAGGAAAAATCCTCTTTGGAGAAAGAGAAAAAGGAATCATCTTCCTTGACTACAAAACTAAATAATATGTATGAGAAAAAAGAATATTTAGAAGCATTCCTTGGTAAAATAGAACCAGAAGATGTTATATTGAATAAAATTGAAAGAATAAACAAAAAGTTATCTGCTGTCAACAATGGCAAGAGTAGAATAGAGAAATTTGCAGAAAGTACCAAAGAGATAAAAAAATCTCTTGATAATGAGCTGAAAGAAAAGGAATCAAAACAGAAAAAACTCAGTGAGTTGCAAAGGGAAATTGACAAGGCAAAGCTAAAATATGAAAACGATAAAAATAATTATGAGAGTATAGAGGAAAGGATTTCAAATAAAAATAACAAGATAGAGGATCAAAAGAAAGAAAAGAGTGATTTGGAGAAAAGTAACAAGAAGCTGAATTACCTGAAGGACCACTTTGAGTATTTAAAGGAGTCATTAAAAGATAGTAATATAAAAAGTCATGTTATAAACACTATAATACCATACCTGAACCAGAAGGTGAATGAGTATTTATCGGAGTTGGGGTTTGACTTCTATGTCATTTTTGACAGTTGGTTAAATGTCAAAATCAATGGTCCGGGCGGTAGATTGGAATGTGAACTTGGAAATATGAGTGGTGGTGAGACCAAAAGTATTGATTTAGCTACCAAATTTGCGTTGATGGATATTGCCAAGATAAAGGCTAAAACTTACCCAGATCTTTTGATTTTGGACGAAATTTTGGATACCAGCATTGACGATTTTGGTATAGAAAAGCTTATGGATATTGTTAGTCTCAAGCAGGAGAAAGATGATATCAAAATATTTATTGTTAGCCATAGGAAAGAATTGGCAGAATACTCTGGTGAGAATATTTATAGAGTTTGCAAGAAAAATAACTTTTCATATATAATGTAGGAGAGTGAAATGTCAAAGAAATTAACATATGAATATGTCAAGGAATATATAGAAAGTTATGATGGGTATAAGTTACTATCGGAGGAATATAAAAATAATAGTGAGAAACTAAAAATACAGTGTCCAGAAGGACATATATATGAAGTAACTTTTGGTAATTTTAAAAGTGGACAAAGATGTCCTGTTTGTTATCATCAATCTACTTCCAGTGAACCAGAAAAAGAAATACAAGAATTTATACAATTTATTTATGATGAGGAAATTATCAAAAATGACAGAAGCACCATTATAAATCCATCAACAGGTCGCTATCTTGAACTTGATGTTTACTTGCCAGAGATAAACAAGGCAATTGAGTTCAATGGTTCTTATTGGTATTCACTTCCCAATAATGACAAAATCAAAAAAGAGCAATGCAAACGCAACAATATCAATCTTTTAGTTATTGATGAAGAAAATTGGATGTTGGACAAAGAAACGTGTTTGCAAGCCATAGAAAATTTTATAAACGAGTAAAGTTTACAATAAAGCCCGATTATGTTATAAAGGATATAATAAATAATTTAAAAGGAGAATAAAATATGTCTGAAACTCCAAAAAAAGTAGAAAGAATGGAAAGAATGTTGTCAGCTGCCGGCATTTATATTGAGCCGAACAAAAGATACCCAGATCCTTTTGAGGATTTGGAAGATGAAATGTTTGAAGAATATATAAAAGCCATCAAGGAGGAAAGAGAAGCAAACAGGAAAATTCTTGATAGTATGCAAAGAAATATGTCATTGATAGCTAGAGCCATCCCTTCAATGAAGCAGCGAGCAACGGAATTCAAGGAAGATTTCAATTTTTTAGAAAAACAAATAACAAAAATGTATAAAGGAGAATAAAATATGTCACGTTATGAACAAGCAACCACAGATGTTTACAAAATTATGAATGACCTTATTGGAGACCATTTCAGCTATTTGGCAGGTGCCAACATTGAAATTCTTTTTGATACTAAAAAGAAAAAGAAAGATGGCCGTTATAGGTTAGGCGCCATTCAAACCACAAACGACCTTACCAAATTTCTTACAATGTCAGATGAAGGCACTCCCGCCGATTATATCATGTATCTGGACAAAGAGGTTTTCACCAGCATTGACGATGCAGACAAGAAAAGAATTATTTTTCACGAATTATGTCATTGTTCTGTTGATTTGGAGAGCAAGAATCCTTACAAAGTTAGGGACCATGAGATTCAGGGATTTTATGATGAACTGAAATTCAATGAAGATGACCCAAAGTGGACTCAAAGGCTATCAACAATTGCAGAATCCATTCACGAGGATGATGAATAATGGTATATGCAGGTATAGGCTCCAGAAATACACCATACGAAATTATAATGCATATGGAAAGTGTGGCTATGAAATTGGCAGATGTCGGCTATACTCTTAGGTCAGGTGGTGCCAATGGAGCAGATGAGGCATTTGAAAGAGGTTGTAGAAAAGCAAATGGCAAGAAAGAAATTTTCTTGCCAATTAGAAATTACAATGGAAATCCATCTGATTTATACCAACCCACTGATAAAGCAATGGAAATAGCTGAAAGATTTCATCCTGCTTGGCATAAATGCACAAAAATTGCCAGAATATTTCTTGCAAGGAATTCACATATTGTCTTGGGAGAAAACTTAGACCAACCAGTTGATTTTATTGTATGTTGGACAGAAGAAACAGGAGGAACATATCAATCCTTACGAATTGCTAAAAATTATGATATAGTGGTCTATAATCTGAGATATGATTTTGATGATTTCAGTAAATTTCTTAGTGATATCAGGAAAGGACAATAGTTTATGATGAGCAAAAAAGAAAAAAGGGCTTGGGAGGTATTCAAGGTGTTGTTAGGAAAGACACCTAAATATCCTACCAATATAGTAGAAGCAGATACTATACTGTTTTATATGAGAGCAACGGAGATTGTCAATTCCGTTGATAATCTTGAATATATCTATAAGATGAACGGAAAAATTGATAAAAATGTTCTTGAAGGCGAAGAAATAGAGGAATAGGGGAGTAGATTATGGCAAAAGACGAAAAATCAAGTTATTATGATGTAGGTGGTATAGAAGTATTGGAAATTATCAAAGCAAAGCTCACGGAAGAACAATTTCTTGGTTATTTACTTGGAAATTCCTTGAAATACCTTACTCGGTGTAATTGAAAAGGAAACTTTGAAAGAGATTTGGAAAAAGCTAAGAATTATACTGCTTGGGCTTATGATATAATTCAAGATAGAAATAAAGATGAATAAAAAATAATAAAAGATTTTGAGAGGTTAAAAATATATGAAATTTTTTATTTTTTCTAGACATTTTTCTTTATTTTTTAACCAATCCTCTTCTTTTATTACCAACAGTTCAATTCCCATATCTAAACATTGTTCTTTCTTTATTTTATCTCTAAAAATTGCGTCTTGTTTTTTATGCTAATACTTGCCATTAAATTCTATGGCTTTGTTTATCTCTGGCAAATAAACATCTAATTCAAGGTAAAAACCTGTCAATGGATTTATAATGGTGCTTTTATTATTATTAATAATTTTACCATTATATATTAACTTTACAAAACTTTGTAATTCCCTTTCATAGGTAGAAAATGATTTGGAATTACAACAATGTGGACATCTATTACCACTACGAAAACGGCCAAATGGAACTTCATATTGATGGCCGTTTGGACACATTATTTTCAATTTTTCACGGTTATCTTTATATTCCTCTGATAATAATGTATAATTAAAAGATTCTATATATTCTTTTACATAGTCATAGGATAATTTTCTTCTTTTTGATATATTCTTATGGTTACATTTTGGACATCTTTGTCCGGCTTTAAAATTATGAAGAGTCATTTCAAATATATGACCCTCGGGGCATTGTAATTTCAACTTTGAATTGTTACTTTTATAATTTTTTGATAATAGTATATAATTATTTTTTTCAATATAGGATTTTACTTCAGTATAAGAATTTCTTTGTTTTTTTGAATTTTTCTCTATGGCGCACTCGGGACATCTATGTCCGGCTCTAAAATTATCCCAGGACATATCAAATATATGACCCTTGGGACATTTTATTTCAAGTTTTTTTGTACATTTGACATATTCTTTTGATAATAATTGATATTCTTGACTTTCAATGCAAGATTTGACATAATCATATGTGAGTTTTTTAGACAAGG
>Ga0102934_1003743_pt1 | contig 10293 bp, 11 predicted proteins | sample SalPonR2_A_D1_MG_FD_78175 | JGI IMG/M metagenome (GOLD analysis project Ga0102934, IMG submission 78175) | Salt pond soil microbial communities from South San Francisco under conditions of wetland restoration - Salt Pond MetaG R2_A_D1_MG | ecosystem: Environmental > Aquatic > Marine > Intertidal...
CCCCCGCCCTGCCCCCCGCCCTCCGCGCCTCCCTCCCTTCCCCTTTCCCCCCGCCCTGATCCATCCTCCCCCTGCTCCCCTTGCGGGATGCACCGATAATCGTAGCCGTACCAGGGCACGCCCAAAACCAATTTTTGAGGATCCGCCCCCAGGATCAAATATTCGCCGAGCCCCCACGCCAAGGCCGGCAACGCCGCATTGGCGCTGGCCACACATTGGGCCATTACCTGAGAACGCGTATCGTAGCCCATGATGTAGCCCAGGTCCGCCGCCTCGATCAACCCTATGTTGTCGTAGTACCTCCCATCGACCCCATGCGGGCTCCAGGCAAGGCACACGGACACTTGAGATCCGGGTATCCTGGCGTGCAAAGCCGCGCGGGTCTCGGCCACCAAGGACACGTACTTGGAATTGGCAGGATCCGTTGGGAGCAAGGGTGCTTCGAAATCGAACACGATGCCGTCCAGGAACTGGGTTTGAATTTCCGTTACGGTCGTTGCGATCCAAACGGCCCGGGCGGTGGCATCGTCGCCGGCCAAGATGGGCAATGGCTCGGGGGCGGCCATGACCTAAGGGAGACACACGAAGGAGGGAAGGTATGACAAATTGGACAGGAGTACGAAAAACGTGAGAGAGGAATTTAAAACGAGCAAAACAGCTTGGAGTGGTGCGGAGCAGATAGGAGGAACGCCTTGATCCCCTGGGGTTGAGGGGCATAGAACTACGTGGGCGATGACGTTTTACATTCTGTCACACACACCCTTAAACGCATGTTTTCGAATGCGTTTGCCTCCCTTGACGACAGTTTGAGGACATTGAAAAAGGAGAACGGGGGCCCATCCTACAGCAGCGCCGCACTCTCTGTAATCTAGGGACAGCATTATCATGGTCATACTCTCCGTAGGGAGCCAATTCGACAAGTGATAGGGCAGTTTCCCGTGCACAAAAAAACGTGATGGCAATGATGTGCCCTTATATGAAGATGGGGGGAGGCCGAAGTTGATCGACTTACCACTCTGGCACCATGGGCGTGGGCTACGCACATGAGTTGGGGCGACGGGTTCCAGGCAACTGTAGTTACCACATTCCAGTCATATCCCTCGAACCTGCTGTCGTTACTGCCCCTGTTACGGAAACCAAACACTTCTTTCGCCCGCTGGCCTTGAATGGGTTGGCATAGAGTGATATTGCTACACGGGCAGCCCGGCACCCGCACCTGAGTCTCAGCCCGAAACGCGTATAGGCAGCAAAAAAGCAGGAAAGAGAAAAGGCTTACGACGATCCGCTTCTTTACGCAGCCGAAGAACATCCCTATACGTTTTGTTCATGTAATGTTATGAAATTGTAAACTTGCCGTCAACATGTGGCCTTAATAAGAGACGAATGGTAAGTGGAACCGTTCCTGCGTTGGATTCGGTACACGTGACATGCCAGCAACCCAGCCCCTGAAAAGAAAAAACCAATACACATGCAGGCAGCCGGTCTCGGAGTGCACAATATGCGTATATATGTAATGCTCATGGCTCACTGTGAAGCATCAAAATTTTTAAACCCACATGCAGCTATATTCCATCAAGTCGACGACGAAATGAAGAAAAGGTCAAACGCTGCTGCTACAGGATCTGCGCTTTTACGTAAAAAGGCAACTTAAAAATAATGTGATACGGTATAAACACTCATGCTCCAAAACTTCACGAAACCAGGTACTTTTGTCAAGAAGGTTGTATTTCTAGGGGAGTCTTCGCAAAGCACTGGACGCGTCTCCATCATGGAGGCAGCACACCAGATACTTTCACTTCCCTTATTTTGTGAGTACCCTCATGCCAATCACCGGCCATGAACAGAACATATATGTAAGCTTTGCGCACCACGGACCCTTTTCGCCACCAGGAAGTAACCAGCCACAGCATTTGTGGCAGCATCATGTTGAAGTTTACAAGGAATACGCCCCAGACGCTCAGGCTCTTAAAAATATGTCGATCCAGGTCTGCGGATGCACAAATTGCTCTGGAACCCCGTTATCCAGTGCGGTGACGTTAAAATTTGTCTATTAACTCCGAATTAAGAATGCATTGAGTGTACAAGCGTCTACATCGACCACATCAAATGCGATTGAATCCCATCCGACAGCCATACCCACGGAAAGACCTCTAGAACAAAGGCATAAGCAAAATATCAGTGACAATTGATGCAATAGAAACTGCCCATGTCCTTTTTTCATTCAATTCATAGACAGACGACAGTGACGGCATCCACACTTCAGGTATGGTGTAAGCTTTGTGTTATGAATTTTTCAAATATGGAGAGCAGGACCTGACCTGTTGGAAATAATTTTTGGGGGGCAAGAGGGAAGCAGAAAATGACAGGAAAGCAAATTGTACGCAGTTAAAGATTAAATAAAGGGGGAGCGCTCGCGTTGAGACTATATGCATAAAAGTGCCGATCATTTGGCGTATGAGCTCACGTGTCAATACGGGGAAAAGAAATCAGATTTACATCTCAGAGCACTCGCGCACTCAGTATTTTATTCATGTACAATTGTGCAATGATGTGAAAATGCACGTTCGGCAAGGGACATGTCTTCTTGAGATCATTCCCCCGGGATCACGTTACCTTTTCGTTATCTTCCTCCAGAACGACCCGTACCAGCACCAACCCCTCCGGCGCCGTCACAGCCAGCGCCCTACCCTCGCAGCCATCTTGCCTCCATTGCTTCTGCTCCCCGTCCCTCCCACTGCTACAACACTTCTTCGCGTCTGTGCAAACAAAACTTTTATCCCCATCGCTGTCACTGCGGCGTGAGCTCTTACCGTCCATGCTGTCGCCAGAACAACTGTCCTCCACTACTCGCAATCGTTGCCAAGCATCCTGAACTTCTTCCCTGCTCCACCTTTTGACGAGTTCCCACCTCATTCCTTTGCGTGCTTCTACTAAACTCAGGAATTTGTGCCCCGCGCATGATTGTTCGTGTGGGCACACGAAGGGATAGGAAGACCCGCTCACACAGGCGTCGATGGTAAGGAAGGCGACAGCAGAGGACCTGGGGATGTGTGAACGCGAAGAAGAGGTCAAGATTGCGTATGTTACTACGGCCTTTGCATCAATGGAGAAGGACCGATTGGGGAAAGATTCAAAGTAAGAAGACTGGTAGAATGAAACATCACTCTGACTGACCTGGTGAACGCTGACTTTAGCTTCGGAGATATTGAGAGCAGGTTGTGAACTGTATCCAGAAGTGCAAGTTGTGTCTGCAGCATTGGGGTCACCTCACAGCCAATGAGGCATAATTCATTCGCAGATCGACAGGCATCAACAAGGGCGGGAGCTAAATTTGACGGACAGCAGCCCCAGGAAAGCTCCAATGCTTGAGCAGAGAAGTTAGTGGGGCAGGTCGCTCGTGCAGCCGTGTTCATAAAACGATCAGAAAGATTCAATGGAAGACTTGTGTGGAGAGTAGCGGGGATTGAGGCCCTAAAATGGGCGAGATTGACCTCACATAAAGCGTGTGTCTCATCGGTGAGGAAACAATTTACGTACTTTCCGCCGCATTTTAATGCAGTGGCCAAGGCAACTAAACCGCATAATCCCGCGCCTGCCCCGAGCTCAATGATTGTCAAGGTTGTTTGTGGCTTCATTGGGCGAACTGATGGACCGAAATTAAGAAAGCTGCAGAGATACTCGCTTACGACGAAAGCAGCTGGCCAGACCTCCCCCCCAAGCAAAACCATTGACGCATCCTCGTATACCCAAACAACATCGTTCACAGATCTTATCTCATGATCAGTAAGGCGATATCCCACACGTTGACGAGGCATAATGTGCCTGTGTGCAAGATAGAATCGTCATTTTAAAAATGTTAACAAACTTCGGGCTGGGAATGACGGTTGACAAAAGTAACTGTCTATGATACGCGACGCATGTTCCTGGGAAAACTGTTCTTTTCCAGATGTCAACAAACTGGCTGGCTCCAGGGACACAGTTGTTCATCACAATGAGGCCTAATGATGAAAGTCTACTGATACATTATTAAGTTTCGTGTTCTCATGCCAGGAGGGAGCATATGTATCCAAGACGCGTGGGATGTTTTGCCCGGCCATTGAACCTCCTGTACTCATGTGGTCCCAATTTCATCGAAAGCACTGCGTTCGTCTCGCGCAAACATGGTAGGGACTAAAAAATATCTAGTCTCACGGCTTTTATTCTTCCAAAACATTAGAGCTGTCAAAATCGCTACATTACCCGTGCTTAGTCTTGTCGCATCTGCAGCTACCCGCGCAGCCGCCGCCTTTGGCACCCCTTCTCTTGCGTCGAACAACAATCGCGTTGCGCATCTTGCTGGCTTAAATCATCGTCTATCCCCTTTGAAAACCGTTGTATCTATTTCTGAACAAGTCTCAGATACACAGAATACCATGGAATATGCCAAAGCAATGACCGAGACATTGGAGCAGCACAAGCTTCCGCTTCGCAACGATCGGGACCTGGATCCTTTGTTGGAGTCCATCGGGGACAAGCGATTTGTCTTCCTGGGAGAATCTTCGCACGGAACACATGAGTTTTATACATGGCGGGCACATATCACGAAGCGGCTTATTGAAGAAAAAGGTTTTAACTTTGTCGGCGTCGAGGGGGACTGGCCTGATTGCTACGTAGGTTTCTGGCAAAGTCGATCATCAAATTCTTCCGGAACTTTTCATTTTTTTGACACATCTGAAATGAATGAGACATCCTCATATTGTACAGGAACTCAACCGTTACATAAAAGGATTCAAGGACTCAGCCAAGCATCCTTCTGGTAAGTTCCTTTAGGTCCAGAACTTTTTTGGTATTTCGCCTGCGAAATATGATATGATTTACCCCATCCATAAATACCTCACATATTCAACAATAAGATGTGATGAAGGCCTATTTTAAGCGTTGGCCAGTTTGGATGTGGGGTAATTGGTAAGTGCGTGGGGATACACACGAGAGTCGATCGGACCTGTAAGTATTTTTAATGGGATATAACATTCGGGTCTGATGCATCTTTTCTTTGTTTCAGGACTTAGATTGCTCTCATAAGATCTGTGTGCCTACCCATACCATAGGGAGGTTGCCGCTTTGACTGGCTGGATGCGTGAATTCAACATGAAACGTCCTGCACAAGAGCGCGTCGGCTTTTACGGTCTGGATGTGTATTCCCTGATGGAGTCCTTAGAAGCAATTGTCAAATTCATGCGCAGTGTAGATGGGGATGAGTCAATTAAAAGTGCCGAGCGAGCTTTGGCCTGTTTTGAACGCGTGGCCACGATGGGGAAGGAAGACGTAGGCCAGGCGTACGGGATGGCAGCTGCTCTTACTCCTTACTCATGTCGGAATGAGGTTGTGAAATTGCTCGTAAAGGTGCGAGAAGAAGCCGCCAAATTGTCGGAAAGCCCCCATGACGAGGAAGCCAATGAGAATGCTTTGAGCGCAGAATTGAATACTAAGGTGCGTTTTATAACCAGTCGGGAGAGGAGCTCAAGGCAAGACCGGAGAACAGCTTTTATGGAGCTATTCGGTTCCTTACTCATTTTATTCTTTAACTTGCATCGTCAAAGGTGGTTCTGGACGCGGAGAAATACTACCGGATCATGGTAGACGGAAGCGACGACTCGTGGAATGCCCGGGACACGCACATGCACGAGACCCTCCGACGACTTTCTCATTTTTACGGTCCCAAGAGCAAGGCGATTATTTGGGCGCACAACACCCACAATGGGGATGCGCGGGCCACGGACATGGCGATGGGGGGGATGCACAACATTGGACAGTTGGCTCGGGAGACTTGGGGCAAGGAGCAAGTGCATCTGGTGGGCTTGGGCACATATCAGGGAAGCGTCATGGCGGGAAAGCGGTGGGGTGCGGATATGGAAGTCATGCCCCTGCCCCGTGGCGTCCCTGGGTCTTGGGAACACATTTGTCACACAGCTGGCAAAGGTCAAGATATGCTGGTGGTTCCTGAGGTGCTACGGCAGCCTTTGTTCGAAAAACGCGTCGGACATCGCGCCGTAGGGGTCGTCTACAATCCATCGCGGGACCGAATGCAGTACGTGCCTTCAGTGATGAAAGCACGCTACGACGCTTTTGTTTTCCTCGACACCACCCGGGCATTACATTCGCTCAAACTTCAAGCAGATCCTACCGAAGTCCCGGAGACTTACCCGTGGGGGGTGTAATCGACCCTTCCAGACTCAGGCCTGCACCTTGAGCGCACTGGATGCGTGATAAAGGACGCATACAGCAGGAGATTGGATAGGAATTTGGAAAAAAATCTCAGATCCAGGCAGAGAAGATTCGCGCATTGCAGCGCCAAATGCGGTAAAAATGCTTTTGTAGAGGAAAAAGACTCTCAAAGCTACGCATAAGCAATGGGTGCGACGAGCGAGGAAAGCCATCAAGTCAAAACAATGATGCATGACAAATCATTCACGCGATATGTTTTTGTGAAGAGGGCTCCGATGAGAATGTAAAAGGGAGAAGTTTATCTCACACACGTGCAAGTACAGACCGCAAGATGGAAAAGAGAAAAGATGAAGACAAACAAACAAAAAGATCAGATTCGCAATATTGCTGGAAAATGATGGCTGAAAAATGTCACACAGGAAGATTTACTTTATCTATTGATACATTGAGCAAGCACACACGTAATGTTTTTTTCCAGAACTGGGATTGAAGATATGGCTTGAAAGGTGCTTTGCATGCTTTTTCCAAGAAAATATCAAAATCGAAAGGTGCTCTGTTTTGACTTGGCCCATAGAGCGTATATTTCTTAACTTTAATGGCCCATGGCGTTGCCCTGGTCAGGTCGGAAGGGCGGAAGAGGTACAAAATGTATGAAGGGGATGCCCGCCTTCCCAGCAGCAAGCAATACCAGAAGCTTTTTTTTTGCGATGAGAACATGATCGCGGCTCAACTTCATAGAAAGATGGCTTTCTTTTATTTTGGACGGAGGTTTGAACGGAAAGAAGAACACTGAGAAGGAGAAAGCGCTGGACATTGCAGCTCTTTTTGAGGGTGAGGAGGTTAGCTAAGCGGCGACTCGTGAGTTAGAGGAGCAGCAGGCGCAGCTTCGGGCAGACACCAGGAAATTGACCTCCAATTGCTCCATGCATTACGACTTAACCAGGCACTACTGGCACATGTGCGTGAATTATGCATCATTTGCCCTTTATCTTGCTCCTGACATTGTGGTGGGACCGTGAAAATTCATTCGACATGGTCCTTGGTCTTGGGGTCAGCTCGTTGAGTAAAAGATACTTTCTGAGAGCTTTCGATGACCTTGAATACGAAGGATCAGGGTTGAAAAGCATTTTCGTGTGCAACGCTCTCGCTCGAGGGCCTTACACGGTTCGGTCACTATTGGCTGGGCCATATGAGGAAGATTAATATCAAGTTATTGTTTAAAAGAAAAGCTTTACCCGTTTTATGTGCTGAAAACTTTTTAAGCACTCCGGAGGCACTGGACCCACCAGATCATTTTCACTTCAATTCTACTACTTCAGTGAGAGCCGAAGTTGGCCTCGGATGCTTAGTTATGCGGGCGCTTTGTGAAATTTTAAAGACGTATCGAACAAAAGGCACGTCTTTCTTAATGGAGAGAGGACAACTACAGCCTTTCTTTGGCATCCGTTGTTACATGAACGGCAGTTGCAGTTGCCTATACAGGGTACCCTTCCATGAGGTTTCCTTCTTTATTCTTCTCGGTGTAATCGTCCCGTGTGAGATGTTTCTTGTGGTAAGCTGCATGAAAGGATCAAATGTGCAACGTGAAGCACTGTTACTCGGTCAAAGTCGAGGACTGGTGCGATTATGGTGCCACCCAAGGTCTCCTGGCCTCTCCCTCGCTATCTTTCTGGAGCGTTTATCCGAACTTTCTCCTTGCGTTGTCCTCCACCCCATCAAACTAGGTGTGAAAGCAAAGACTTCAGAGAATGGCTCCATTGAAGAATTATATGCAGCCTGCAATGGTGCTTGCTGCAGCCACGGCCGGCATGACGTCGGCCTTCCTGCTCCCCGCCATGCGCCCTGTCCCTGCCCCCACGACCGTCACCTGCGCAGCAAGGACGTCGCCGCTCTTCTCCCGCTCTTCCACGCCCTCTGTCACGCCTGCCAGGCCCACCAAAGGCACGATTCTGTCGGCCACCAATTTTTTCGAATCATTTTTCGCGCCCAAATCCGCCTCTGGGGCCGGTGCCCGTGGGGGAAAGAAAACCATCGTCCTCACGGGCACTTCTTCGGGCCTGGGCAAGGCGACGCTCAAAGCGCTCTGTGCCCGCGGTGATAATTTCGTGATTTGCGGCGTCAGGGACATGGAGAAAATGCAGGCCGTGGCGGAGGAACTGGGCTTGGACCCTTCTTCCTACACGATCCGTCCCTTGGACCTCTCATCCTTCGCCTCGGTGAGGCGCTTCGCCAAGGAAGTGAAGGCGGTGAAGGGCGGTAAGCCCTTGGATGCCCTGGTCTGTAACGCGGCCGTGTACCTGCCTGCCCGTGACTACCCGACGTTCACCCCGGATGGGATCGAAGAGTCCCTCCAAATCAATCACCTCTCCCACTTCCTCCTGGTTTCGCTCCTGCTCGACGACTTGAAGAAGGCCAAGGACCCCCGCTGTGTGATCGTGGGCTCCATCACCGGGAACGACAACACCATCGCCGGGGCCTTTGTCTGGCCGCGAGCCTCCTTAGGGGACTTGAAAGGGATGCAGGAGGGGGCGAAGGAGCCTGTCTCGATGATCGACGGCAAGAATTTCAACGGGGCGAAAGCCTACAAGGACAGCAAGGTAACTACCACACACGGGGTGGGAAAATGCCATGTAGACATCGAACGTGGGATGGAGCCATGTCCGAGACCTGGACTTAACGCTGGACATGGGGGTAGAGGGTGAGGGAGGCGGATAGTGCTCCTTGGGGCGACGGGGAGGAAGCGGCGGCCGGGCACGAGAAATGGGATTTCGAGGATTTCCCACTGATCCTCCCTGTGCCTGGCCTCGCGATGTGATGAGCGTGGAAGGGTCAAGAACGTGGCCCGGTCTCAACCACGCCGCTACGACGCCCAACCTCCTTCTTCTCTACCCCTTCCCACCGCGATCCCTCGCACCCATCTCTCTCTCTCCCCCCCTCTTTCCTCCCCTCCCTTCCCTCCCCCTCAGATGTGCAACATGATGACCGTGAACGAGCTTCACAAGCGGTACCATGACGCCACGGGCATCACCTTCTCCTCCATGTACCCCGGGTGCATCGCCGAAACGGCCTTGTTTCGGGAAAAGCGACAGTGGTTCCGGACGCTCTTCCCCCTCTTCATGAAGTACGTCACGGGGGGCTACGTGTCCGAAAACGAAGCCGGCGAGCGTCTGGCCCAAACCGTGTGGGACCCGGCGTTGAAGACGAGCGGGCAGTACTGGTGCTGGAACGGTCAGGCCCAACAGTTTGGCTACTACGACCCTGCCACCAAACAAGTTCGAGGCGCGGGCGGGAGCGGCGGAACCGTGTTCCCTGGGAAGTTGGCGGGGCAAGTGATGGATCAGGCCAAGGCAGAGAAAATGTGGGAGTTGAGCTCGGAGATTACGGGGGCGACGTGGCCGAGCGTAGGGGTCCGGGAATTGGCGAACGTGTGAGGGAATGGAAGGAATATTGGGGAAGGGAAAGCGATGGAAGGGATGGAAGGGATGGAAGGAATGGAAGGAAGGGTGTGGATAGATCGGACGTAGGGAGAAGAGGAAGGCCGCGTGGGAAAGGCGGGTGGAGGGAGAGGCAAGGGGAGGAAGGAGGGAGGAAATGAGGAGGTCGGCCTTCGGACGAGAAGGAAGCGGTGGGGGAAGTGGGGAGAATGCGGGGAGGTAGGGGAGGGAGGATGCGACAGGAGGAAGATGGGACCTGCGGGGTAGGGGAGGGACGGAAGAGCCGGAGGCAGGAAGGCAAGCGGGGGTCAGGAGGAGAACGAAGGGAAGGACGCCGGGGGGTAGAGGCGGGACTCGGGCGTCAAATGGGCGGAGGAGGCTCTGCTTGAGCACAGGAAATGAAATATACACGGGGTGCAGCATATCCTGGCATGCCCGGGCAGGCGGTCGGGCAGGCCATGGGCGGATCGGATCGAGTCCCTCCCCACCCTGGCTCCTGCCTCCTCTTCTCCTTTTGTCAGCGGACGTCGTGTTTCTTTCACGCGGGTCCACAAGTCGAGTTTCCCTCCACCGCCTGTTCCCTCCCCCCCTTTCACACGTCCCTCCCACCTCCCCCTAAACCCGTCCCCGCCCCCCCCCTCCCCCCCCCCTTCCA
>Ga0102934_1003744_pt1 | contig 10293 bp, 11 predicted proteins | sample SalPonR2_A_D1_MG_FD_78175 | JGI IMG/M metagenome (GOLD analysis project Ga0102934, IMG submission 78175) | Salt pond soil microbial communities from South San Francisco under conditions of wetland restoration - Salt Pond MetaG R2_A_D1_MG | ecosystem: Environmental > Aquatic > Marine > Intertidal...
GCCCGTCTCGCTGGCTTTCCTGGCCGGGCCCGTATGGTCGGCATGGCCCTGGGCCGGGCGCCCCGGTCGCGCAAGCTGCCCTGGCATCGGGTCGTGAACGCGCAGGGCAGGATCAGTTTTCCGGTCGACAGCACGAAGCATCAGACCCAGCGGCAGCTGCTGGAATCCGAGGGCGTGGAATTCGTCGACGACGCCATCGATCTGGACGCCTTTTCGCCGCAGCGGGCGATGGATCGCCTGCTGTGGGGGCCAGGATAAGAAAGGATCAAGGGTCAGCCGTAAACCGTTAACCGTAAACCGTTTTTCCCTGAACCCTGAACCCTATCCTTCCCCCAACATCTGTTCCAGCATTTCCCGGCCATTGTCCGGGCGGGTTCGGTAGCGGCTGAGGATGGTTCTGCAGTGGCTGGCGCGAGCCTCGATCAGGCTCTTCTTGATGGCCGGAATCGACGAGGGTGGCATGCTGAAGTTGACCACGCCCAGGGCAAGAAGAAGCCGCACAGCAGCCTCGTCCCCCGCCAGTTCGCCGCAGACGGTCACCGGACAGTCGAAGTCGCGCCCCACCGTGACGATCTGCTCGATCAGGGTCACGATCGCCGGATGCCCGGGATCGTAGAGATAGCTGACCTGCTCGTCTTCCCGGTCGATGGCCAGCACGTACTGGATCAGATCGTTGGTCCCTACCGACATGAAATCGAGAAGGGGCGCGAAATGACGAACCGCCAGGGCGGCGGCCGGTGTTTCGATCATCGCGCCGACCGGGATCCCCGGGTCGATCTGCTCACCCCGTTCCTGCAGGGCCTGTCGGCACTCGTCGATGATGCGGCGGGCCTGATGAATCTCGTCGACCTGGGTCACCATGGGCAGCAGAATCTGGACGGGCCCGTGGCAGGAAGCCCGAAGAATGGCCCGGATCTGCTCACGGAACAGATCGGTGATCGCCAGCGACAGGCGCAGACCGCGCAGGCCCATGGCCGGATTGGGGCCCTTGCCCAGCATCAGCGCGGGCGGCATCTTGTCGCTACCGGCATCCAGGGTCCGGATCGTGACCGGCTTGCCATCCATGGACTTGACGGCGGTGCGATAGGCCCGATACTGGGCCTCCTCGTCCGGCAGACGATCACCCAGAAACAGGAATTCTGTCCGCATCAGGCCGATCCCGCTGGCGCGCACGGATTTACAGCGCTCGAACTCGACCGGCAGCTCGGCGTTGCCGTAGAGATGAAAGGATTCGCCGTCGCGGGTCTTCGCAGGCCGCGAGACGTAGCGCTGCAGTTCATCGCGATGGCGGAGGCTGGCCTCGCGCTTGTCCTGGTAGTGGCGCTGGAGGCTCTCCTCGAAGCTCAGCAGCAGCGCGCCATAATGGCCGTCGAGGATGACCGGTTCGCCCTCGTTCACCCGGTCCAGGGCCTTGTGGATTCCGACCACCATCGGGATCTCCAGGCTGCGCGCGAGGATGGCCGAATGGGACAGCGGCCCGCCGCGCTCGCTGACCAGGCCGGCGACACGCCGCTGGTGGAGAACGGCCATGTCCGCCGGGCCCAGTGAGGGTGCGACGATGATGGTGTCTTCGAGCTGATGCGGAACCTGTGAACCGAGCAGGGTCGCGGGCTGCTCGGACAGCTCGCGCTGGATCAGATTGACGGCCTGCTCGAGGTCTTCCTGACGCAGCGCGATGTAGTCATCGTCAATCGAGCGGAACCGTTCCAGCAGGGCCTCGCTCTGCAGGGCCAAGGCCCATTCGGCATTGATCCTGGAGTCTCGGATGCGCTCGCTCGTGGCCTCGGTCAGCATCGGGTCGCGGAGAATCAGCCGATGCGCCTCGATCAGTTCTCGGGCGGTCTCGCCGCCCTCGCTCATTCGCTCCAGGAGGCTCTGGAGAAAACGTTCGGAGCGATCCATCGCCCGCTGCAGGCGCTCCAGCTCGGCATCGATCGCTCCGGCATCCAGGTGATATTCGGGCAGATCCAGCTCACCCGGCGTCAGCCGGTGAACGCGGCCGATGGCGATGCCGCTGTTGACGCCGATACCGGTCAGGATCAGGCTCATTCGGCTTCCCCGAATCGGTCGTTGATCAGCTCGACCAGGGCATCAATTGCCTCGTCGGCCTGATCCCCTTCGGCCTCGAGGACCAGCTCGGTACCGCAGGGTGCGGCCAGCAGCAGCACGCCCATGATCGATTTGGCGTTGACCCGGCGATCATCGCGAAGAACCCAGATCTGGGCAGGGTAGTCGGACGCGACCTGGACCAGCTTGCTGGCTGCTCTGGCATGCAGGCCGAGGCGATTGCACAGACTGACCTGGCGCCGGATCATGTCTCGAAAATCGCCCGCTGACCGCCGTCGCAGGCCAGCATGGCAAGTTCTGCAGGGGCCTTGTCGGCGTGATTGAGCACCTTGAGCAACATCGGCAGGTTCAGACCGGAAACCACCGGCGTGGCCTGACCGGTCGCTGCACGGCAGGCCAGATTGTGCGGCGTGGCCCCCGGCAGATCGGTCAGAACAATGGCACCAGCCAGGTCTGCGCCCATGGCCAGCGCGGCGGTCACGCTGGCCAGCGCCTCGTCGAGATCGGCCCCTTCGCTGACCGAGACCGTGGTCATCGGCACCAGCCGCCCCAGAATGATCTCGGCCTGGTGCCGCAGTGATTCACCCAGGCCGGCATGGGTCACCAGCACGATTCCGGTCATTTCTCGAGCTCGCGATGTGCCACCACCACCGAATGGCCGTCGCTGGCCAGCGACCGGCCCAGCTCGCTGGCCAGCCAGACCGAGCGGTGCTGGCCTCCCGTACAGCCGATACCGATGGTCAGGAGACTGCGCTGGTCTTCTGCCAGTGCCGGCAGCCAGCGCCGGATGAAGGTCAGGACGTCCTCCCTGAAGTCCCGCACGATCGGGTGAGCCGAGAGAAACTCGGCGACATCGGCGTCCAGGCCGGTTCGTGCGCGCAGTTCCGGTTCCCAGTGGGGATTGGGCAGACAGCGGGCATCGAAGACCAGATCGACATCGCGTGGCACGCCGCGCTTGAAGGCGAAGGACTCGAGCACGACCGAGGGAATCTGGGGCTCATCGGTCTGGCCCACGCTGCGCCAGATCTGGCGGCGCAGCTGATGAATATTGGTCTCCGAGGTATCGACGACTGCATCGGCACGCTGGCGAATCGGTTCGAGCAGCTCTCGTTCGGAGCTGATCGCCGCCTCCAGCCCGGCCTTGCCTGCCAGCGGATGCCGCCGGCGAGTTTCGGAGAAACGCCGAACCAGGACGCGCTGGTCGGCGTCGAGGAACACGACGCGGAAGGCGTTTTCGTCGCTGGATCGGTCGAACAGATTGATCAGTCGCTCCAGACCGTCCGGCCCGGTTCGGGCGTCGATGCCGATGGCGACTTTCGGATAGCGTTCCGGCTGCCCCCTGACCTCGTCGATCAGATCCGCGAGCAGGCCGCCGGGAAGATTGTCCACGCAGTAGTAGCTGAGGTCTTCCAGCGCGTGCAGGGCAACGCTCTTGCCACTGCCCGACAGGCCGCTGATCACGACGATCGGATGGGTCATTGCTCGCCTCCCATCAGGCGACCGTGGCGCTCGACGAATTCGGCTGCGGCATCGAAACCGCGCATCCTCAGGACAAAATCACGCACCGCCGCCTCGGCCATGACGGCCAGATTGCGCCCGGCCATGACCGGCAGATTGATCTGTGGAATGGACAGGTCCAGCACCTCGCGTGTTCCCATATTGCCGGTCAGACGATCGGCTTCCAGCTCACCCTCGCCCGGCAGATGAAGATGGATGATCAGGCGCAGGTATTTGGTCGACTTGACCGCGGAGTCACCGAACATACGGCGCACGTTGAGGATTCCGAGGCCTCTGACCTCGAGATAATCGCGCAGCACGGGCGGGCAGCTGCCCTCGATATTCTCCGGCGTCAACTGGGTGAATTCCGGCGCATCATCGGCGATCAGACGATGGCCGCGACTGAGAAGTTCCAGCGCCAGCTCACTTTTTCCGGTGCCCGAATCCCCGGTCAGCAGGACACCGATGGTGAAGACCTCCATGAACACGCCGTGCACGGTGCAGCGACGGGCCAGGCGCTTCGAGATCCGGTACTCCAGAAAACTGACCAGATCCCAGGCTGGCCGTTTCGAGGTCATCAGCGGCATGCCGATTTCGCGGGCCGCCTGCTCGAGGTCGTCTGCGATCTCAAGGCCCGAGGCGACGATCAGGGCTGCCGGCTGAGAATCGACAATACGCGCGATGGTTTCCCAGCGCGCCTTCGAATCGAGGCTGTCCAGCCAGGCGTCCTCCTCTTCCCCGATAACCTGAATGCGGTTGGGATGGATCAGGTTGAGAAAACCGATCAACGAGGGGCGGGACTGAATGCCGGTTGCGGTGATGGTCCGGTGTTCTGCGGCGCGAGCACCACAGACCCAGCGCAGATCAAGTCGGTCGGCATAGGCTCTGAAAAGCTCAGCCGGTGTGATGCTGGCGGTCATGTCGCCGCTGGGGCGTCCGCCTCGGCCTTGAACAGTTTCATCAGATCTTCCGCCGCTTCGACATCGCGCATCTTCTGGCGGTGATTCGAATCACCAAATCGCGCGGCGACATCGGCCAGCAATTTCAGATAGACATCGGAGCACTCGTCGGGCACCGACAGCGCAAAGAAGAGATCGACCTTTTCCTGATCAGGCGCATCGAAGTCGATGGCCTTGCGCAGGCGAATCACCGCTCCGGTGACGCTGTTCTGGCTCTGAACGCGACCGTGCGGTATGGCCACGCCATGGCCCAATCCGGTCGAACCCAGCCGCTCGCGCTGGCACAGGCTTTCGAAGATCTCGCGCCGCTGGCCGCTGTTCGGAGAACGCGCCAGGAGCTCAGCGGCCTTTTCGAGCAGTGACTTCTTGCTGGAAACGGAAATATCCAGGGCGATCCGCTCTGGATCAATCACATCAGAAAGCTGCATCGGAATTCAATTCACCCCTTGAATGGGCCAAGGTCAATCGCGTCAACCGACGTCTGCAGCTCGAGAAGCGGCGCGGTGGTGGTCGGTGACTTTCGCCTTGTGACGGCGAACCTGCCGATCGAGCTTGTCGGCCAGGGCATCGATGGCTGCGTACATGTCCAGATCGGTCGCCTCGGCAAACAATGGGTTGGTTCGGCCGCCGACGGTGATGGTGCCTTCTGCCGTGTGGTCGAGCTTTTCCAGACGCAGGACGAAATGGGCCGAAATCAGATGATCGAAGTGGCGTTCGAAACGCTCGCTCTTCTCGATGATGTAGGCCCGGAGGGCGTCAGTGACATCGACGTTGTGGCCGGTGACTTCGATCTGCATGAATGATGCTCCTCGTATGGGCGAAGTTCCGAGTCTCGCCCCTGATCCATTTCAGGAGTCGGCGACACTCATCTCCAATCTTATACCAGTCTCGGGCTCGAATTCAGGACCGCAGTCGAGCCATCCGGCGGCGCTGCGCCGAGCCCGGAATGCCGAGCTGGTCGCGATACTTGGCCACGGTGCGACGCGCCAGCTTGATGCCGCGATCGGCCAGCACCGTCACCAGCGCCTGATCGGAATAGGGTTTGCCGGGCGTCTCGTCCTGAATCAGGCGGCGCAGCTGGGCCTTGACTGCAGTTGCAGCGACGCTCTGGCCGTCCAGTCCGGTAATTGCGACAGAGAAGAAATGCTTGAGTTCAAACGTGCCGCGCGGTGTGTGCGCGTACTTGTGCGTGGTAGCACGCGAGACGGTGGATTCATGCACCCCGACCTGCTCCGAGACCTCGCGCTGCAGCAACGGCTGCATTGCGATCTCGCCTTCATGAAAGAAGCGGTGCTGGCGCTGCACGATGGCCTCGGTAACGGCCAGCAGAGTCTGATTGCGCATCTCCAGGCCGCTGATCAACCAACGCGCCTCCTGCAGCCGATCCTTCAGATATTTCTTGTCCTCACCGCGACTCTTCCTGACCAGCGAGGCGTACATCTTGTTCAGACGAAGGCCAGGATCGGAATCCGGATTCAGGCTGACCCGCCAACCGTCGCCGCGCGGATGAATATAGACATCCGGCACCACATAGTCCTCATCCTCGGAGCGGAAACGGCTGCAGGGATGGGGGTTCAGGCTGCGGATCAGGTCAACGGCCAGTTGAACATCTGCCCGGTCGAAACCGGTCGCACGAACCAGCTGATTGATCTCCTGCTGGGCCAGGACATCAAGGTGGAACTTGACGATGTGCATGGCCAGCCCGATGCCGGGGCTTGAGGCCGAACGCGCCTCGAGCTGGACGCGCAGGCACTCGCCGAGATCGCGGCTGGCCACGCCGACCGGCTCGAAATGCTGGACACGCTCCAGAACCGCCGCAATCTCCTCGCGAGTGACCAGATATTCGGGCGCCAGGGATGCTCTCAGGGTGTCGAGATCGTCCTTGAGGTAGCCCTCTTCATCCAGCGCGTAGATGATCGCCCGGGCAATGGCCTCATCGGTGTCGTTGAAGCCGGACAGGTTGGCCTGCCAGAGCAGATGCTGCTGCAGAGACTCATCGGCGCGATCGCTGATGAATTCGTCATAGCGCGGCGCATCGCCGGCCACCGAGAATCCGTCCGGCAGGTCGTCGAAACCGTAGTCGTCCTCGAACTCGACCTCGACCTCGGAACTGTCGTCGGAAGGCTCGGGCTGGTCGGCCTCGTCGGCGCGTTCCAGCAGCGGATTGGTCTCCAGGACCTCTCGGATATGCTCCTTGAGCTCGATGCGATTGAGCTGCAGCAAAGAGATGGCCTGGCGCAGCTGCGGGGCCAGCTTGAGCTTCTGGCCCAGTTTGAGTTGTAGTCGGGCACCCGCTTTCATGGGCCTATTCTACGTGGCCACCCGTGTCCTTGTCTTCGGACGAGGCGACATGCTTGCCGCCGGTCCAGCCGCCTCGCCTCAGGAGGCGATCGCCCAGAGCCCTCGGTGCCTCCTCCAGGTCCGTTGCCATGGAATCATTCCAGCGATTGAGAAAGCCATACAGGCAGACCGCGGCGAGCAACTCGACGATCTGCTCATCGCTCCAGTGCTGCCTGAGCCTGGCCATCAATTCCTCGTCTACGGCATTGGGGACACTTCCCGCAGCCAGGGCGTAGTCGAGCGCCAACCGCTCGGCCTCGCTGTAGAGGGGGCTGGTCTGGTACTCCCAGATGGCATCGACTTTTTCCTGCGGCACGCCGCTGATGCCGGCGGCGATCAGCGAGTGGGCCTCGCAGTACTGGCAGCCGGAGGCGCGACTGGCGAAATGCGCGAGCAAGCGCTTGAATCCGGGGTCGACGCTGCCCTTCGGATCCATCACGGCCGCGGTCAGAATACCGAATCCTCGAACGATCTCGGGCCGCCGCTGCATGGTCAGCAGGGAATTCGGCACAAAGCCCAGGATCGATTCGAAGTGCGCGAAGGTATCGGCCAGTTCGGGGGTGGTCTCGGCTGGCAGGGGCTTGATGTGGCTCATGGGATGGGCTCGAGGGTCAAGGAGTGAAGGAACAAGGAACAAGGAACAAGGAACAAGGAACAAGGCGCAAGGCTAAAGGAAAATGGATGAAGGCGAAAGGGAAAGATCGGGGATGGGGTGGGATAATGGGGGGCGCTTTTCTGGTGGCTTGAAGATGATTGTTGATGTTCTGATTGTTCTGACCTGGATTCTGGCCTGGCTGCTGGTGGTGGTCGGACTGGCGGGGATCATTCTGCCGGCTCTGCCCGGGGTGCCGGTGATCCTGTTCGGGCTGGTGCTGATGGCCTGGCTCGATGCCTTTGTTCGGGTCGGGGTGTCGACCCTGATCGGCCTGGGTTTGCTGGCGGTCCTGTCGGTGTTGATCGATTTTCTGGCGACCGCCGAGGGCGCGAGGCGCTTTGGTGCCGGGCGTCATGCCATTCTGGGCGCCACGCTTGGCCTGCTGGTGGGCTTGTTCTTCGGCCTGCCGGGGATCGTCTTCGGGCCGTTCATCGGCGCCATGCTCGGCCATCTGGCAAGCAGGGCCAATCTTGATGCATCACTGAGGGCGGGAGTCGGGGCAACCGTCGGGGTGGTGGTCGGGACGGTGGCCAAGGGCGTGATCGCGGTGATCATGCTCGTCTGGTTTGCCGCAGCCTGGATCTGGTAGAAACGCCGACCCTCCCGACCATCCTGGCTCGGGGGAAAGGGGCCGGATCAGTCGTCGCGGTCTTTTCTCGGGCTGCGCGCAGCGGCCAGCAGTTGCTCGATCCGCTGGCCGGTCTCCGATGAGGTGTCATGGAGAAACTTCAGGCTGGGGGTCAGGCGCAGTCGGATGCGCTTGCCGAGCTCGTGGCGAATCGCGCCGGAATGCTCGTTGAGGAAGGCAATGATCTCCGGCGCCTGCTCGATCTCCAGCACTGCCACATAGACCTTGGCGTGGCCGAGGTCGCGCGCGACCTCGACATCGGTGATGCTGACAAACCCCGATGGTATCTCGTACTCGAAGGCACCGCGGACGATGTCCGCCAGTTCGCGGCGGAGCATGCCCGCCACGCGTTCGGAACGAGCAACACTCATCCTTCGAGGGTCCGCTGAACTTCGATGCGCTCGAAACACTCGATCTGGTCGTTGGGCTTGACGTCGTTGTACTGCTTGACGCCGATACCGCATTCGGTTCCGGCCTGGACTTCCTTGGCGTCGTCCTTGAACCGACGCAGGGATTCCAGTTCGCCTTCGAAGATCACCACGTTGTCGCGCAGGACGCGGATCGGATTGTCCCGCTTGACCACACCCTCGACCACCAGACAGCCGGCAATGGCGCCCAGCTTGGAGGATCGGAAGACGTCCTTGACTTCGGCCAGCCCGATGATCTGTTCCTTGATTTCGGTACCCAGCAGGCCGCTGATCGCTTTCTTGACGTCGTCGATTGCGTCGTAGATGACGCTGTAGTAATTCAGGTCCAGATCCGCTTCCTGGATGAGCTTGCGCGCGGTCGAGTCGGCACGAACGTTGAATCCGATGATGATCGCGCCGGAGGCCTGGGCCAGACTGGCGTCGGATTCGGTGATTCCACCGACACCGGAAGCCACGACATTGACCTTGATCTCGTCGCTGGACAAACGAGTCAGTGAATCGCGCAGGGCTTCGACCGAGCCCTGAACATCGGCCTTGATGACCAGATTCACGTTCTGCGTCTCGCCGGTGCTGCCCTCGCTCATCTGATCGAACAGATTCTGCAGTTTGGCCGCCTGCTTTTCGGCCAGGCGCCCTTCACGGGCCGACTGCTTGCGCTGCTCGGCCGCTTCACGCGCCTTGCGTTCGTCGGTCACTGCCAGGACGTCGTCACCGGCGTTCGGAACACCGGACAGACCCAGAACCTCGGCCGGAATCGATGGGCCGGCTTCCTCGATGGCGTTGCCGGTCTCGTCGAACATGGCGCGAACGCGACCGTATTCGGTGCCGGCCAGGATCATGTCGCCGCGCCTGAGCGTGCCGTCCTGGACCAGGATGGTGGCAACAGGACCGCGGCCCTTGTCGAGCGAGGATTCGACCACGACGCCACGACAGCGCCGCGCTGGCATCGACCGGAGCTCGAGGACTTCGGCCTGAACCAGGATGGCGTCGAGCAGAGCATCGATGCCCTCCCCGGTCATCGCCGAGACCGGGACAAAGATTTCCTCACCGCCGTAGTCCTCGGGGATGACTTCTTCGGCCGAGAGTTCGTTCTTGACCCGATCCAGATCGGCTTCGGGCTTGTCGATCTTGTTGACTGCGACGATCAGCGGCACACCGGCGGCACGCGCGTGCTGAATCGCTTCCTTGGTCTGCGGCATCACGCCGTCGTCGGCCGCGACCACCAGCACCACGATGTCTGTCGCCTGCGCGCCGCGAGCGCGCATGGCAGTAAAGGCGGCGTGACCCGGAGTGTCGAGGAAAGTCACCACGCCGTTTTCTGTCTCGACATGGTAGGCCCCGATATGCTGGGTAATGCCACCCTGCTCGCCAGCAGCGACCTTGGCCCGCCGGATGTAGTCCAGCAGCGAGGTCTTGCCGTGATCGACATGGCCCATGACCGTCACGACCGGCGGCCGCTCGGCTTCTTCACCGGTCTGCGAGTCATCGGCGGCGACCAGTTCCTGCTCGATGTCCTGGGCGTCGGCGGCTCGCGCCTCATGGCCAAGTTCCTCGACCACCAGAATGGCGGTTTCCTGATCCAGCGCCTGATTGATCGTCACCATCGATCCCATGTTCATCAGGGCCTTGATCAAATCTCCGGCCTTGACGGCCAGCAGCTTGGCCAGCTCGCCGACGGTGATTGTCTCGGGGATGTCGACGACGCGCTTGACCGGCTCC
>Ga0102934_1003747_pt1 | contig 10291 bp, 7 predicted proteins | sample SalPonR2_A_D1_MG_FD_78175 | JGI IMG/M metagenome (GOLD analysis project Ga0102934, IMG submission 78175) | Salt pond soil microbial communities from South San Francisco under conditions of wetland restoration - Salt Pond MetaG R2_A_D1_MG | ecosystem: Environmental > Aquatic > Marine > Intertidal...
TAATGATTTTGATAATGCCATAACAAGCGCCGGAACTGTATCGCTTAAAGGACATGCCTATGTTGTTGGTGGCGTTGAGGAAAATCAACATTTTACATTTCTTGATGTTTTTGGCACCTCACCTGGTGATATAAAAAACGCCGCTAAAGAATTAGGTTCATACTATAAAAATCCTTCAAACCATCAAACTATAGGCGATAGTATCACCTGGATGCAGGGAGATTTTCATCCTACGAGCTGGTGGAATGGCAGTGGAATACTAATTGTTAACGGTGATTTTAAGATGACTGCTCATTCAGAATTTGACGGAATTCTATACGTAACAGGCTCCTTTATGATGACTGCCCACTCGGATATAAGAGGAACTGTTTTCATTCAAGATAAAGGAAAGTCCAAATTACGAGCTCACAGTAGAGTTATATACGATGAAGACCTAATAGATGATGATATGGATGCAATATCCTCGGGAAGATCTTATGAACTTTTGAGTTTGGAATAAAATGAAACTTCAATTAATATTTATTGTGATTGCTTAAGAAGGTATAAAATGGGAAAACTATTATTAATTATAGCTTTGAGTTTTATCCTGGTTGCTGGCGTTCTTCTGCTAACTACGGGGGAACATTCCAAAAACCTGCCCGAAACCGTTTCCAAGGATAATGCCAGAGTTATGGGAAAACAGCTGGGAAACTATGCCCTTCAATATGGAATAAAGCAATTAATACAAGGTAATACTTCTTTCGTGGATAGTACTACCGGGTATATAAAAAATTTTGCTGTAATGGATGTTGGTAAGGGTAGAATCGACAGTATTGTATATACAAGTAAAAATGAAGCCGTAGGTCTGGATTCTTACGTCACATATAATGTATCTGATTCCACATATCATCATCATTCTTCTGCATTAATTGAATTTACTATAGATGACAGTGGATTGTCCAATATTACTGCTGCAATAATTACCGGTGGCACCATAGAAATCAAAGCAAAAGCTGTGATTGAAGGAACCGTTATTGAAGATAGTGTATTCAATTTTGAAGAAACACTGGGTATGACTCAGCAAGAGATAATAGATGAAACAAAATCCCGTAATTCTTTTATAGAATACCCTGGTAATAACGAACCGATGCCAGATAGTCTTACCTGGATGGATGATGAGCTCAAGGTGCAAAGTTACTGGCAGGGTGCTGGCATTCTAATAGTTAATGGAGACTTAAGATGCACAGCCCAGATTGATTTTGAAGGAATTTTGATTGTTTTTGGCTCTCTGGATGTGGGAGCACATTCCGAAATAAGTGGTTCTGTATTTGTGATTGACGATACAAGTGCTGGAGCTCATGCCACAATAAGCTTTGATGCGGATGCGATTGAAGACGCATTTAACAGCTTACCCGTCTCTATTTCATATAACATAATAGAATGGAATGAATAGCTATTTAATTATCTATAATTTTAAAAGGAAGTTGTGATGAAAAACAATATTAGAGAGAATAGTAATGACATCTTAAAATGGTGGTTTTTGGTACGGTGGTTCATTATCATCATACTATTTTCTATTAGTATAATAAGGATTACAGAAGTAAAACAAATTACCACCATTATTTTTGGAGCAGCATTTTTGTCTGTAGTTGCTCTAAATGTAATTTTTTATCTACAGGTTAAACAAAAAAGTTATTTGTTCACTTCTTTACAGATTATCTTTGATGTAATATTTGCTACAATTGTTGTTCATATAACCGGAGGACTCGATAGTTCATTTGTCTGGATATATCTAGTACCAGTGATTACAGCAAGTTTAACCGTGGAAGCTTTGGGCGGTATGATATCAGCCCTTATCGGAAGTTTGAGCCTTTTGTTTCTGATTATTACCTATAAAATTGGTTGGCTACAACCATTAAATAATATAAATTTTGAAGAAGTAATACCTTCTGAGCTCTCAATTTTTTTAATTTCTTATACCGGCTTATTTGTAAGTGTTGCTGTTCTTACTTCTTACATGAAGGAAATATTAAAAGATAAAAATCATATAAAAACCGAGCTTAATGATGAAGTCCATAATTTACAGGAAGAAATAAAATCATATCAAAACAAAATTTCAGAAATTGAAGATATCAAAGCAGAAAAAAACAAATTATTGCAAGCAAGTTTACCTATTGCTGAATTAGATCACGATTTGAATACTCCATTGACTGTAATATCTTTAAATATTCGTAAAATCGAGAAGGCTGCTTCAAAATTTGAAAGTGAAAAATTATCAGATGCAGCTAATGATATTACAGAGTCGATAAATAAAATAAAGTCGCTATTAAACAAGGTAGATAGACTAAAACAAAATGATATAATTAGGCAAGCCCAAAAAAGTGAGGAATAATGGATAAACACATCTTAGTTGTTGATGATGAGAAAAGTATAAGGGAACTCTGCAAAGAATTCCTGGAAGAGGAAGGTTATAAGGTAACGTTAGCAGTAGATGGTGAAAGCGCCCTACAGAAAATTGAGCATCAAAAATTTGATCTGTTTATAGTTGACATGGTAATGCCTCGTATGAATGGTTTAAAATTAATTCAGAATATACTGGACATTATTCCAACAGCTATAATAATTATGTTAACAGGACATTCTACAGTGGAAATTGCCGTAAAGGCTGTTCAAGCTGGTGTTTATAAATATCTGACTAAGCCAATTAACGCTGATGAACTAATAACCGAAGTAAAAAAAGGTTTAGAATATGCTGAATCGTCTGATATGGATAAAACAAGTGAAGTCAAACCTAGTTCCACATTTGCACTTAATGAAAAGGAGTTGATGCTTAATGGATTTCCGGAAGATATTAAGAAAGAATTTCTTTCTCTTGGTAGAACTGAAAAATATTATTCGGGCGATATGATACCTCTTAACTTTAAAAATTCCACCTCAATCATTATTGTAGAAGAGGGCAAAATTTCAGTTTGGCTCAAAAACATTGTTATTGAATATTTGCGTCCAAACGATGTTTGGGGGGAAGAAAATTTTGTATTTGCTCGTTCTACTTTTACTGAATTAAGAGCCGAAACCGATGTGAAAATTCTACGTCTTAATCGAAAAAAATTACTCAATTTTTTTGTTTATCAAAATGAAAAAATTTCCAAGCGTTATATGATAAATATCACGAGCAGTATATATTTTAAATGGCGAAAAGCCCTACAAAAAAATATTCTTAATAAACTTTCTACTGAAACAGAAGGATAAAATATCATGAGTCTAAGCTTCCGAAATAACCTGAAACAAGAAATACCAGAAACCGCTCTGGGTGAAGACAGAGCAAGAACAGTTAATCAAATATTAGATGGCAATGAAGATTGGAAATTAGAAGCCCAGGATGCCCTGAAAAAGCTCCTTAAAGATATGCAGAGCAAAAAAGCATCCGATATTGATCTGGGTTCTGCCAGTTCAGATAAAAAAATCTGGATTCGAATCAGCGGAGTAAAACATCCCAATCTGGATGTACCGGAATATACCAATGACGAAATCACTTCAATTGTATTAAGTATTCTTTCTTCAAAACAAAAGAAGACGCTATTTGCAAACAAAAACATTGATTTCTCTATAGGTCTTCAGCTGGAAGAAGATGAGCCTGCCGGTAAAAGAAGCAGATTTCGCGGTGATGTTTATTTTGAAACTGGTATTATTGTAGCAAACTTTCGTCGTATTGGTAAAGAATTATTCCCTATAGAATCTCTTGGTTTTCCCCAAAGAATTGTAAGACGTTTGAACCTGGAGCACGAAAAAACAGGTTTAAATCTTGTTACTGGAATCACTGGTGCAGGAAAAAGTACTACTCTGGATTCCATCATTAATTTGAACAACCAAAGTAATGAAGCACATATTGTAATAATTAGTAATCCCATAGAATATCTACACAGCTCAAACAAATGTATAATTCGACATAGAGAAGTCGGTTCAGATGTTAACTCTTTTCGTGAAGGTACTACTCAAGCTCTAAGACAGGATCCTGATATCATTGTTGTTGGTGAGATGAGAGACCCTGGAACTATTGCCACTGTTTTAGAGGCAACCGACAGTGGTCACAAGGTATTCTCCACTTTACATACAAGTTCTTCTATCGAAACTTTACATAGAATTATTGCGGAATTTCCTCCTAACGAACAGACTCGTATAAGATACAGACTCGCTGACACATTAAAGGTAATTATATCACAAAAACTCGTTCCTGCTAAAAAAGGTAACCTCGTATTGGCAAAAGAAATTTTGTCTATGACAAGTTCTGTGAAAGCAGCGATAAGAAACGACAACATTTCAGAAATATTCCAGATGATTTCAGAGGGAAATAAGTATGGAATGATAACCATGCAGCAAGATTTATTTAAACTTTATAAAAAAGATATTATTTCCAAGAAAGCAGCTATAAGTTATGCAAACAACAAAAGGATTATGCTACAACTATTGAAAGTTTTATAATGAAAACAAAAAACCTTTTTGGGATTTTTCAAGAAGACTTAATTATTAGAGTTGCTCATCTTAAAAAATCTAAAGATGGTATAGAAATTCTGGAGCTTAAGGAAGCAGAAATGAATTATCCGCTTTACCTTGAGCAAATGAAAGAAGGTGAAGAGGAGGAACCGGGAGAAAGGGAATTAAGCGAAGAGATATCTGAACTTGAAGAAGAATTAAATATTCCGGAGATTCCTGAACTAGAAGAAACCGGTGGTGTTGAGGAGGTTGAAGATGAATCTGTCCTCTCCGGAAAAAATGATCTAAAAGAATTATTGCTCAAATTCGATAATAATAAATTTACTATTTCTTTTAATGTAAATGAGGAAAATCTTTTAATAAAAACCTTTCCCGAAGAATTTGCCTCCAATAATATAAATAAAAAATTAGAAAAAGAGTTGCTGCCTAAAGAGGAAAGAAAGGAAATTCAATATTCTCTGGATCATATTATTGAAAATGAAAAAATTAAATCCTACCTACATAAAGGAAATTTCGAGCTTCTTTCTGCCTTAAAGGAAATAAACTTTGCTGTAACTAATAAGAAATTTAGATACTATAGTATTATACCCAACGAAATAGCACTACTTAACTTTGCCAATGAAAATCTTCCTCTGAAGGACAAATCTTATTCAACCATTTTGTATATTGGTAAAGAATATAAAATGGGTCTAATTTTCAAAGGGGATGAATACATAAGAAATTTTCCCATAATTATACCAGACACCTCTTCCCAGAACATTCTAGAGTCTGTTTTTTCAAAAATTCTGTTAGAGAAGGATAGCTCCACAATACCCGTTGCCAAAAACATATATGTTGGTGGTGAATATGTTTCTGAGGATGACATTAAATTTTTCCAGCAAAAATTCGGAGAAGAAACCACGGTTAATCGTCTATCCTTAAGTGAAGAAAACAGTTATATTTTAGAAAATAATGAAAATATTACAGAAGAGGATATTGCCAAGTATGTTATTCCATTAACCATTGCCTGGACAGGTTTACAAACAAATAAGGAAAACTTTTATTACCTGAATCTTTTACCGGAAAAGATCATAGAAAGTCAGAAACACTTTAAACTCAAATGGCATGGATATCTCGTAATGCTTATGATTTTCGCTATAGCTTTTCTGGGAACCACCAAAAACATGCAACTAGAACAAGATATTACGCAGGCAAACAAACGGTCGCTAAAATTAAATAGTGAGATGAAAGAAAATAGGGTTCTGCTGGAAAATTTAAAAAGAGTAAAAAGCAAATTGAGAAGTCTGGAAAAAGACGTATCATTAATTGATACTCTTACCTATAAAAAAAATAATATTCATTATATAATTTCAGAAGTAGGTAAAGCTCTAAATCAAAATCCTCTAAGCTGGATAACGGGATTTACAGGCAAGGAAAATACTTTTAATATAAATGGTTATACTACTCAACGCTACAATATTATTAGATTTTCGGAACTTTTTCCAAATTGCAAAATAGGTAGGATAGTACATGAAGAACTACATGATGTAACTATTTCTGCCTTTAATTTCACTTATGATTATCCGGATATTGATATAGAAATTGCACATTCAGAAACTGAACAAATAGAGACAAAAAAAACTAAAGAGCAGGAAACCCCTGAATCGGGAACATCTAAATCTCCCGAATCTATTAAAAATAAATATAGAAGTATAGTGGATTTATATTTTGAGGAAAAATATTCTGAAGCCTTCAATAAATTTGAAGATTTCAAACAAAATTATCCAAACAGCAGGTGGGCTGGTAATGCTTACTATTTAAGTGGAGAATGTTTATATCAGATGGGAAAATATAATAAAGCAGAAAATGTCTTCCGCACTTTTTTAGATTCTCCTGTTGCCCCCAAAATGCCGGATGCTTTGATCATGCTCGGTAATACCTATATAAAATTAGACCAAAAAGATATGGCTTTAGCACAATGGCGAAAGCTGATAAAACAGTTTCCCGATCATCCTCTCCGCGATGTTGCTGAATACAAAATTGAAGAATACGGAGAATAATTATGCCATATGCCACCAGGAACACCATCGTATTAATATGTATAGCCGTACTTCTTCTGGCTGGTATTTTTATTTTGAATGGATCCAAATCCAGTGAATTAAAAGAAGTAAAGGCTGATAATGCCGATATGCAAAAAAAATTAGATGATCTGGAAAAATCCCATCCTGACCTTGATGATCAGCAAAGTGTCCTGGATGAATTAAACGAACTGGAAAAAAGATCTTTGGCTAAAAACAAACTTATACCGGATAAAAATACTCCTATAGTCACTTACAAATATTTACTTCAAATTTGTCATTATTACTGTCCCAATTTTAAATTTAATTTTAATATGAATAAACAGGGAGAAATTAACAACGTCCCCTATAACTCATATTCAATAAACGGAATTTCAGATCTGGGTACATTGTATTCTTTTATTTATCAACTAGAAACACAGCAACTGCTTACAACTATTGAATCAATTAACTTAAACCCACAAGTTTCAGAATTTGGCGAGGCAGATACTGTAAATTATAATATAAAATTCAATGCTTATTATAAAGAGGATGGTACTAAATTATCAGACATCCCCTTTGATAAAAATAATTATAAATATCTTTCTGCAAATCCCTTTACCCCTAAAATACATTTACCTGACCTTTCAAAATTAGAACCATTCAAAATATATATCGAAAAATCCAAGTTAATAGGTCTAACTGATAAAATTGCCTTTATTGAAACCCAGGGCGGTAGAATTGAGGGACTTTCACCCGGTGACGAAGTAGCATTTGGATCTCTAAAAAGAATTGATAACAAAAATAATAGAGCTATTTTTATAATAAATAAAATTGGCGTAAGAGAAACCGTAATTTTAGAATTTAACAAGGAATAATTATGAAAAAAATAACATTAATTATTTTTGTCTTATTTTTTACATTTTCATGTATCACCATTGCCAATGAAATTATTGATGAAAAAGTAACAATTTATAGGAATACCGAATTTCCTAAAGCTATAAATATCCTGGATAGGATTGCAGAAAAATATGAAGATAAAAGAATTATTAACCAAACTACGATAAAAGCTCCTATAGAACTACCCATCACAGGTATGAACTGGAAGGAGGCGCTTGGTTTACTTGCAAAATACCACGAATTGCAAATTGAAGAACTCCCCTCTGCCTATATCATCAAATCCAAAGAAGAGGTTCTTGAAGAAGACAAGAGTGAATTGAAGCAAATCATTAATAAGAAACAGGTAAGAATAAACGCAATCTTCTTTAAAGTTGATAAATCATTTCTCAAAAGTGTAGGAATTGACTGGTCGACATTGATACAGGGAGAAGTAGAAGCTTCTGTGAATTTTAAAGGTGGCTCAAAAGTAGCTTCTGATATTTTTGAAGCTACTGGCTCCACAAGATTAGAGAATGGTGATATGAAAATTGATATCAATACGCTCCTGCGAATTATTGAATCACACGAGTTGGGCACCGTGATCGCAAAACCCAATATTGTAGTCATATCGGGGGAAAAAGGAAGCATCCAGGTCGGTGACGATTTTTCGGTAAAAACAGTTGATGAAGCAGGAAATGTTACTGATGAATTCTTTTCTACCGGTATCATCATGGATGTTACTCCTCAAGTTATAACTCAAGATGATAATGAATGTGTATTCATGGAAGCTAGAGTAGAAAAAAGTTCTGCTACTCCGGGTGAGGTGAGCACAATTGTTCATAAGAGCCAATCAGAAACAAAACTGCTTTTGTTTGATGGAGAAGAAACTGTTATAGCCGGCTTGTATGATACCGATTATACCACCACTCGCAGTGGAATTCCAATTCTCAAAGATCTACCCTGGTGGGTATTTGGCATTCGTTATCTTACCGGCTACAATCAAAGACAGAAATCTATAAGTGAATTAATCATTATTCTAAAAGCTGAAATTATTGATCCCCTTGATAAATCTCGTAAACGTAATATCACACTGGATGAGCAAAGAACAAAAAACAAGGAATTCGGAAATCGCGCCGATGAAATACATAAAAATGTAGAGGAAGAATACAATGAATAATAAATCTATTTTTAAGTTTTTTATTTTCTTTGTGCTAGTAGCTTGTTCCCTACTCTGTTTGATAATTTCTGGCTGCGATAGTAAAATAACCAAACCGGGTGATTTAAATACACCCCAAAATCTGGAACTGGAAAAAATAACCAGTACTACCGTAAGACTTAGTTGGACATATCTTAGCTCAACAGACGATACCATACAATATATTGTAGCAAAAAAAGAGGGAAATCAGCCCTGGCAAGAATACTACGCAGTAATAATGCAAAAGAATTTTACTGATAATATTAATACTAATGACTCTCTAGTTTATGCCTATAAGATCAGAACATATAATGAAAGTCAAAATGAATTTTCATCATATTCAAATGCTGTGGCTTACTTTTCTGATATTTCCAAACCTACTGATTTAGAAATAGACCAAACAACTCCTTATAAACTTAAATTAACCTGGGATGACAACTCTATAGGCGAAGAAGGATTTGCTATTGACAAAAAAGTTGGTAACAATTCCTGGCAGGAAAATTATTATAGAACTCCTGCCAACGCTACATCATTCTCTGATAGCACAGAATTATTTGAAAAATTCCAGTATAGAGTATCTGCATTTTTTGGAGACAGTTATTCGCAGACTACTTCAAACGAAATTACTCCAAACTTATTCCCCCCTGAAAATCCGGAACTTACCAATTTAGATAATAGTAATATCAGGATTAATTGGACAGACACTAATGCAGAAGAAGACGGTTTTATAATCGACAGAAAAATTGGACATAGTGACTGGCAGCTAGATCACGCCGATGTAGGAGCTAATGTTACAACTTTTGTAGATGATATCTACTATCCATGTGCTACATACTCTTACAGAATAAAGACATACTCTAATGTAGGAGATACTACTTTTATCTCTGCTTATTCCCATGTTCAAACAATTGATGTTAGACTTAATCTCACCGGTAACATAAATACAGCTGGATATTCGAAGGAAGTATGCGTTCTTAGTCCCCATTCCTACGAGCGATACGCAATGATAGCTGATTATTATAACGGATTAGAAATCGTAGATTGTATTAATCCCAGCCAACCTGTTAAGATATCTAATGTGCCTCTACCAGACCGAACTATTTCAGTTTTCACCTCCGAAAAGTTTGCAAATATGGCTTATGCTATCCACAGGAATGGAGAACTAACCATAATAGATATTTTAGATATTAACAACCCAACAATAATTGATACATGCCACACAGGAGGAGTTCATAATGATATTGAAGTTTCCGGTAATTATGCTTATGTTGCAGATGGAGATATTGGTTTATCGATTATTATAATCAGTGGTCCTCCTCATCTTATAACTACACAAGCTATTGCTGGGAACGCAAAGGCAGTATCTCTTTCTGGGAATTATGCTTATGTAGCTACTGGTCTAAACGGTGGAGTAACGAATATCGATATTTCCAGCCCCAGCAATCCTCAGATTCTATCTAGTCTGGATTTCACGGGTAATGCTTTAGGTTTGTATGCTGATTCTTCTTATGTATATCTGGCAAATGGGGCAAGAGGACTAGAAATCATTGATGTAAGTAATCCAACTTCTCCCCAGCATATTGCAAATTGCCCTACTGATGGCTACGTAGTTGACATAAAAAAAGAGGGAGATTGTGCTTATGCAATTGATAGAGAAAAGGGGTTAATAGTTTTTGACATATCCGAGAAATCTAATCCCTTTATTTTGGCA
>Ga0102934_1003748_pt1 | contig 10291 bp, 6 predicted proteins | sample SalPonR2_A_D1_MG_FD_78175 | JGI IMG/M metagenome (GOLD analysis project Ga0102934, IMG submission 78175) | Salt pond soil microbial communities from South San Francisco under conditions of wetland restoration - Salt Pond MetaG R2_A_D1_MG | ecosystem: Environmental > Aquatic > Marine > Intertidal...
CCAGGTATCTGGGTAGGCGTTATGTACAAGGAGCAAAGCCGACGACCATGGTCGACAGGAATGAGCGTGCATAGTACTGCTATAATATTTCCAAAGATGGCCGTCGATTAAAACAAAATGTATAACTCACTTGAAGGATTTTTACTCGCTCGCAATTTCAAGAATCCCGGGTAGATTCCTTGCTGATGTCTTATCGGTCATCCTTTTTATGTCTGATTGCTTTCCTTTATCCCTTTCTATTTCAATATTTTCTCCTGGATCTTATCTCCTTGAGTACAGACTTCTTAACGTGTCCATGATCGAGGGCTGTAACTTGTCATAAAGCGCATGCGAAATCAAGGTACAATACCCTTTGTGGCTTTTTCCGCTGTCCCTCCTGCTACATTCACAACGTCGGAGCCTACGGTCGCCGCCGTGTCTATTTGAATTCCATTTGCATTTGTTCCAATTATCCTTGGATCCTGTTTTAAAAATGTTTCTTTGATGTCGGAGCGGAAGAAGTTTGACGCGAATTCGTTCCGGTCGATGAAGCGCATGATTTCTGGCATTGACAACAACTTTTCGAAGGTATGGTTCCGCCCGACTTCCCGGAGAACACGCATATCAACACCTGGAAAGTGTAGGTCATTAAACACGTCCTGCAGCTCTTCCACCGCTGCAGGATCCCCCTCCTGGGCCCGGCGAAACAAGCTTTGAATGGCAGGGTTGGGATCTGCAGCCATCTTTGCTATTGTTGCGGCTGTTTGCTGAGGGTCTTTCACCTTGATGAAAGCAACTTTGGCAAAATCAATCACGTTCTGCACCCCGATGGCGAAGCCCTCCATTGTCTATTTCCAAGAAATCGGGTGCATGATGAGTGTTTACGAGATGTCAGGCTTGAATTTGGTGGTGCTTCCTGCCGTCTTCATAGGAGAAACCCTTCGCTGAAACCAAACAAGAAGGCTTGATGTCACACCAAGTAAGAACCTTCATTGTCACCCTGGCATTTGCACAGATGCTTCTCTCTAATTCAATGGTTGTATAATCGGCTACAATCCATTTATATGCGTCATTGCTCTCCTTTCAAGGACCTACGCACCTCTCTTGCGCTTAGTCGCCGACCAGTAATCTGACGGAAACCGTCGAAGGCAGCAAGGAGCGGCATCTCTTTCAAAATGCGATGTTGGATCTCAACATTTTTTAATACGGCCTGAAAAGCTTTGCTTTTCACCCCCCGGGTGAAAAGCTCTAAAGGATCCACATTGCCTTTCGCTATTTTTTGCAGGAAAGCCACCTTGTCATTGGGTCGCAATGGCTCTTGTGGGTGTGTATGAGGGATATGACGAGAAACCGACAGAACTTCTATTAGGGGCTTGCATCAACAGAAAAACTCTTAGAAAGGCACTGCCGAGGATAAAGATGGAGAAATGTGAGATAAAGAAACCCCACACAGACAAGAATATGCCTCCTCGAACGTCTCTGCAGTGCCTGCTTCTCTTCGCTTTGCCTCACGTAGTCTGATCGTCAATCTAGTTATTGACGAAGTCGCAAAGACTTTTCCGAGGGGAAGGCTGCTTCAAAGCTAAAGCTCCACTACTCACGATCAAAACCGCTTGCTGCTTGCTGCAGTCGTCTCTTTCTCTTGGCTTGCTGTCTTTCCTTTCCGTTCCGATCATCAAGTGTCTCTTGATTCCTTTGTTGCTCGTTATGGTCAAGTTGCTGTCCATGGGTATCCACAACATTGCCCGTTGTTGACTGAAGGCGGGTAAATGGTCTTGCTTTATCATTTGCTTTCACAATCATCGCTGCGAGTAAGGCGATTAACAGGAGAAGCAAGCTCCTACGGCGCACATTCTCTGTCGTAGGCCATGTCATTGCTGTACGCTTCCAAATCACAACCCTGGATCAACCGTGAGATCATAAAAAAAATGCATGTGAATTAATGGAACGATATGCCGTGGCCCGCCGTCAAATGATCGAGTGCAAAAGAATGTTACCGCCGATCGGCGTTTCAAAATCTGAATGGAGCCATCCTCTCACTCGTCAAATAAAAATTATTCGATCATGCTGTCATGACTATGGAGGCTCATTCAGGCAAGTGCTTGGCACGACAAGGAACCCGTCCCACTTGGTCTCCTCGGCGTGGCGAAGACCGTTTAAATTTGAGTGGACGTAGTCCCGAGCCGTTATTCGTGCTGGGGGGTTCAAGACTTATTACCAAAAGTGCGACTGGGGCGAATGCCCCGCTAAAAGTATTTAATGGATGTGAAGGCCAGTTTTGGATTATTTTTTGGAATGGGTGCTAAGAATTTTGAAAGAAATAAGGAAGCAGCGACAGAAAAATGGCACATGATAGCAGTTGATTTCGGTAAGACACGCTAATTTGATGTTTTGTGAAAGACACGCTTACAGCCCACTTGATGACGACTAATGCTTTGAAGGGTCCAAAGCCATGTGATGTCATTATGTACAGCTCGTATAGCTATGTAGGATGACGAAATTAATGTTCATGTACATAACATGATCACACGAAAGCTATGACGGACCAAGGAGGTCAGGCGGGATCGCCTTGTTCTGATCCCACTTGACTCCTCGTGGTGGCTTCATCTACTATCTATATTTCTCAGTAGCCTGACATTTAAAATTTGACAGAACTTTTGAAAAAAACAATCGCCAGCAACAAATACACCACCTTTTGAACCGTGGGCTGACATTGCATCCCTCTCATTCATACTTTATACAAGTCAAGGCGCACAGAAGATTTATTTTTAAGAACATCTTATTCGGTGGATACGACAGAGGTATGAAATTAGTAGAGTTTCTGCATGAATGTAGGCCCGGAACTTCGTCGGCTCAGAGTGGAAGCTGCTGCATCTATCAAATCAAGTTTCCAAGCTTTGTTGCTCGATTGCGGGTTGTTCATCTGTCTATCTCATGTCCCTTCGCTTCCTCCCCACATCCGGAGGACATCAAGTTATAACAGCAGCGCAATCGTGCGTGACACCCTATTTTAGCGTTGGCTGCCCATCTTCTACTTAAACCACACTCAGAACTCCGGACAATGTATCATGGCCCTTGCTCAGTTCGTCAAGATGGTTCCCTGCTCGCCTCTCTTTCACCGCATCAATGCCATCAGCTCAATGAATAACTGCTCCGGCATGTCCTCAAGCACAAATTTTGACACCATGATGGTTATTTCCTCCACGAAGGCCCGCTCGTGCCTTCCTCTTTCCACGCGCGACTCAGCCGTCGGGATGGACAACCCCCGCTTTCTCTTGCCTCGCCTGCTTTGAAGCCCTTGTTGGCGCTTTTCTTTCCATGACACTCCACGCTTTCGCACGATTGGATTGCGATATGCCAGGTCAGAGGGTGTGGCATCCTCAAGCGAGGAGGAGGAGACGTCATGCACAGAGGAAGAAGACGAGGAGGAGGAAGAGGAACAGGAAGACGAGGAGGAGGAGGGGGAGGAGGTGAACGGGCAGGAGGAGTAAGGAGCAGGATGAGAGGAGACGAGCAAAGCACTCGAGTTACCAATTGCCACATTGTGCTCGCCTAAGTTTTCCTCAAATCGCGCGACCTCATCGCTCGTCAGGCCATATGCGTGGTGGCCACGAGCCTGGTGCTGCCCATCGACCGCCCGGCGACTCCGCTTCTTTCCCCTCTCAGGGCGCTTAGAGCTTGGCATCCGCTCCATACTGTCCCTACCTTCCGCGTCACTGTAACTCCTCCTCCCTAATCCACTTTCCTGGTCCTCGACTAGCTCTCTACCGCCGACTATTCTTCTGTCCTGGCGAAGCGCCTTCACATCCACCCAGGGGAACCCACTGCCCCCCCCTCCCCCCCCCGCCCCGCCCCAAATTATTCCTTCCTTCTTTTCTTGCGGGTGTTCCCCTCTATCAACGCCCTTTGGATCACTGTCCCTCCTCGTCTCCACCTGTCCCTCCACCGCCTTTTGCGGTTGATCCTCCTCCTTTCCTGTCGGAGGCTGCTCAGGTCGGGGCGGTCGATGCTGCATATGCTGCATGAACAGCTGCAGTTCTTGCTGCTCACGTTGCTCCAGATCCTCGTACTGCGTCCGCCGAGGAGGCCGGAAGAGGCGGGCCCGGAGGCAGGCAGGGACGCATGAGACTCGCGTCTGCAGGGTGGACCCCCGCGTGCGGGACAGTGGCAGCCGCAGCAGGCATTGCTCGGCGTCGTGCAGGGTCCGGTATTTGAAGAGGGCCAAGGCCCGGTACGCTTCCTGTACGGCCAGGACGCAGCCGGGGTGGTTTTTGGCGAGCGCGATCTCCAAAGGCGTCCGCCCCTTCCAGTCCCGCAGTGTGAAGTCGGCCCCGCGCGAGAGCAGGAGCCGCACCACGTCTTCACGATCCGAGCGACAAGCCCACCATAGGGCCGTGCATTTGTAGTTGCTCTGCGCGTAGTCGATATCCAGGGTCCAGGGAGGGTGGGGGCGAGAGGCTGGGGCTGCCCGGGCCTGAGCGGGGGGCTTCAGGACCGAGGAGGCATCCGAGGCAGCCTGGGGGGCCACCCGTTTGGCTGCACACGGGCCTTGGTCGAGGAGGACGCGCGCGCACTCGAGGTGGCCGTACTGGCTGGCCACCATGAGAGGGGTTCCACAGTCCGTGGCTTCCGTGCTGGGGTCTGCCCCGTGCTTTAGCAGGAGACGCAAGATCGCTTCCTCGCCCTTCCACGCACAGTGCCACACAGGCGTAGCTCCTGAGCGGTGCGATGCCCTGTTAACTTTAGCGCCGCGCCTGAGCAAGAGCTCTACTATTGCCAATTGGCCGTGCCGAACCGCAACAATCAGTGCAGTGCGACCGTCTGGATTTCGTTCGTTCAGTGTTTCGGGAAATTGTTCCAGAATTAACACGGTGCGCGCTACATCTCCTTGCCGCGCCGCACGACAAAGGGCTTTGACTGCGTGTGGCATGATTGAAAGGAACACAGGCCAGCCTCAATCCCGAGTGGATGCCCTGTGGGTACGCCAAAATTGCCACCCTCTCAACAACAGAGCTTGACTGGGCCGCGGGAGAAGCTTGGGCTTTCCTCCCTCCACCGTCCAGCAGACGACCCCCTGGCACTGATGTTAAGAGGACGTAGACCTGAAATACCGGTACATACGTGAGAACAAAAAGAGACTTGAGAGATATGTAGGGACTGTGACTTCTATTGATCTTCCTCCACAGAGGAGGCGCATGAGCGAGCGACCAGAGAGAGGGGCGATGACACGCTACCCACAGCGAAAGGGGGGGCAGGCGAGGCTGGAAGGAGTGCCTTTGAGTGAATTTATCGCTCGCTGTGACATTTTGCTTCGTCCAGTGGGATTGAAGAGGGATTTCCAATTAGTGGGGCCGAGTACTCGATTTCTCTTAAACCGCCAAAATATCGGCAGAGAGCTTGGTAGCGCACCCTGAGTGCCAGTGTCATCTTGAAGCGTTGCGTCCACCGTGCCCCAAGGGAATTGAGCTCGATGAATGGTATAGAATAATATCTCACGCTCATGCGCACAGGTGTTGTCATGGTCGACACGCCTACGACCACTCGCACTTCCTCCCTCCCGTCCTCCCCCCCTTCCTCCTCCCAACAAACCTCCCCGGCACTACTTCCTCCTTCTCCTCCCCCCTCTGCCCACCGACCAGAGAATACGATCGTGATACCCGCAGATCCATTACAAACACCCGTAGCGCTATATTCTGAGCATCATCCAGGGGCAAGTGTGGAGTCTGCCCGAGGGAAGCCAGGCGGGGGTTGGGGCCTGGACACTGCAAGCAGCGGGGTCATGAAAGTCAACCAGGTGGATGCTCGTGTGCTCGACACCGAGCTCCTCGACCTACTTCAAATCCAATTGTGCAGCATGTTTGCCCCGCCCTTTTTTGCCCCTGGCGTTGTGGACAAGTACAAGCCCGAGCTCAAAGCATTGCTTGATTTCCTTCTCTTCCGATTCACCATCTTCCAAAACGAACCGACTCCCGGCATGCGCATGCAAAATCTCCGCTTCGTGGATGGCCACGCAATCGGGACATCAGTCTCCTCCGCTGCCTCCTCAGTCGATGCTCACGCTCCCCGGGTGAGCCAGCGCCTCCTCCTGGGATTTTTGTGCATCGCGGGACAGTGGGGCTTCGCGAGGCTTCGACGGCACGCACTCGTGGCGGGGTGGGCAGACGAGGTGCAGCACCCACAGCCTCTTATATCTCACACATCGGACGCCCAGGCAAGAGGTCAAGGAGAGAGGAGCAGCGGCACTCGAGGGGGAGGGCAGTGGAAGCGCCGGGCTTATCGCGCCCTCACCAGGGCCGAAAGCCTTTTCCGCCTAGCATGGCTAATCAATTTTCTGGTTTTCTTGCGTGTGGGCAGCTACCCCTCCCTACTGCAGCGCTTAGTGGGCATGCGCCTCGTCTACGGCCCCTCCTCGGGGGGGGCTGCCCGGAACATCAATTTCCAGTTCATGAACCGGCAGCTGCTCTGGGAGCACTTCACGCAACTGGCGCTCTGTGTGGTACCGCTCGTCGACTGGGACGGGCTGCGGCGACAGGTCTCCGGTCTGATCCGACAGAGGAGGGCAGGAGCCTGGGCCGCGGGGGCGGGGGCCGGGGGGGGGAGCATTCCGGGGGCGGGGGGGCCGGACGGGGATATGGAGTGTGTTGTTTGCGGGGAGGAGAGTGCGCAGACCCCTTATGTGACAGACTGTGGGCATATTTACTGCTACTACTGTTTGAAGACGGCATGTCTGCAGGATGACTCCTTCTCGTGCCCCAGGTGCGGGACCTTCTTCGCCACGTCCAGGCGGTGGGTGCCCGGGCATTAGGGGGTTGGAGGGTGGAGCCTCCGACGCGGAAGAGACCGGTGTACAGATTGGAAATGGTGGCCATCGAGCAGTGAAATGTTGCCAGCTCCTTGCCCTTGTGCGGGGTTTTGTACAAAGCTTGTTCTACAGAGAAAGCTTTCATGGCTACTCATTCCGAAAAAGGAAAGCTTTAGGCGATAATCAACTTCTTGAATCTCCGTGTTAACACGTAATTGTTCTATCGGGAAATCTTTCAGTCCCTCCAACTATTCATACACTATTGCTCCACGCACATGTCTCCTCCACTCCTGTAAATGCCACATTCTCTATTTCCCCCTCTCCCCTTCAGCTACGCCCTATGCTCTATTTCCCCTTCATCCTCTAGCTCCGCGAGAAAACTGTCCAATGCTGGTTCCTCCCCCAGCACGTCCCTGAGTATATGACACGGATCCTTCCCACCCCCGTGCACTAGCATCTCTTTCCACAGGCGCTCGCCCGCCTCTCTACTCCAGGGGTCTTGCACAAAGAGCCTCTCCCACAAGTGGGAGGCAAAGACTCGATCGTACAGATACCCGTAGTATCCCGCCCCGTACCCTGTCAGATGCCCGAATCGAGCATGCCAGACCGCCCCCTCCGAGTGCGGCATCTGCATCACCTTCTCCTGCACCGAGGCCAGGAAGGCCGAGGTGGTCGGGTCCTCCGCCAGGGGCTGCGGTCCGAAGAGCTTCTGATCGACAAGGGAGTATAAGACCTGGATCTGGGTGTCCAGCCCCGAGAACTCCCTCTTTGCTGCCCGCAAGGCAGCTGTGAGTTCGGCGGGGATGGGCCGTCCCGTCTGGTGGTGGTGCGCGAACTGGGCGAGCACGCGCTGATCCCAGACGAAATACTCGAGCAAGTGGCTTGGGGTTTCCACGAAATCGACGGGGGCCCTGGTCCCCGCCACGTGCTGAAAGCGCGTGCGGGAGAGTAAGGAGTGGAGAGCGTGCCCGAACTCATGGAAGAGCGCCTCCAATTCGGCATGCGTGAGAAGGACGGGCCCGGCGGGGTCGCACGGAGAGAAATTGCAGACCAGGGCCACCACGGGGAGCTGGTAGGAGGAAGCCCCAGCGGGAAGACAGCCACAGCGGACCGTGAACTGCGCATGGTGCGTGTACTTAGCCTGGCGGGGATAGAGGTCTAAATAGATGGTTCCGAGCTGTCCGTGCCGGGGGTGGAGCAAGACCACTTTTTTCAACTTCGACTCAGCGGGCGCCCAGGCCTCTGTTTCGTCGAGAGCTACTTCCCGCAGCTCTATCCCGAACAGGCGCTGGGAGAGAAGAGCGAGTCCTCGTAGGCAGTTCTCGAGGGACAGATAGGCGGAGACACCTTTTCCATCGGTGCTGGCGCCGTGGCGGGCAGACTTGACAGCACCCATATAGTAAGACAGGTCCCAACTGTGAAAATCCGCGCTGTCCCCCCAACCGCCTTCGTCTTCCTGCTTTGCCCGTTGCAAGACCTCTAACTCTTTCCCCGCCTTGGCTCGGACATTTTCGGCCAGGGCACGAAGGAAACGGTCCACTTCCTCGGGGCATTTCGCCATCTTGTCGGCTAGGAAGCGATGGGCGTAACTTGGGAACCCAAGCTTCCTGGCCAGAGTGTCGCGCGACTTGATGAGACGCGAAAGCACCTCCAAATTCTCTCGCGGACTCGTATTTACCTCCTGATACATACGCCGCCGCAAATTGCCGTCCCGCGCGTACCGCAGGACGGCATTGGCGACGGCTGTATCCGTGGTGAGAGTGAGGAGGTGTGGCGGCTGCCCCGGCGGCTGGTGGGGAAGTATCACGTTTTGCACGATCTCCGAAGGAATCTGCGCAAGGATATCAGATTTGCTGACCTGGAATGAGCGACGGCCGAGAATGAGGTTGTTGCTGAACATAGTTTCCAAGCTGGTGATTTCATTCAGAAGCGCCCGCACTTCTTGTCGCTCCAAATCGGGCAAGTGAATGCCACTGCTCTCAAACTCCGCCTTTAATAGCTGAGCTGTCCGACTTCCTTCCTCATCTAACGTCGCAGCCACATGAGGATCCTTCACCACTGAGCACACGGCTTGATACAAACCAACGTCGGTGTTCAATTCGTGAATATAGCCTGACAAACCCGCGAAAGCCTCTTCAGCGGCTTCCCTCCAAGCTTCTTCGGAGTGAACATTTCGAGCAAGCTCCGCGGCATCGATCGCGATGCAAAGAGTGTTTGAAATTGCGTCCATGTCGCGGATGACATCAACCCCCGCTGGGACGCGCCCTGTGAGAAGGCCGTGCTTCAAATTCTCGCAGCGGCTCACAGACTCCCGGGCCAGACGCAGAAAGTCCTCTGGGTGACGAAGGCCTGTCACTCCAAACAGGCCTGGTGTTGCCGGGATCAAAAACGGGGCGGCTGTGGAAAAGGGCTTTGATACGCAGGAAGCCCTGATCGAGTGATGTCGACGCCGTACTCTGGCTGGTGGTGAAAGCGTGTACTGAAAGCACGCTCCAAGGGTCGGGATGCTGGGCGCATACTTGTTCCCAACTGACAACATTCTCCATCTTCGATACACACTCGCCCGCGCCATGACCGGTCTGTAAGTTTTTTGAATAATGATGGGACAGAATTAGTGTCCAGGCCAGAAGGAAGTTTAACCTCCTCCCCCCCCCCCGCCAAGTGAAGAGGGAACCGTTGGGGTGGGTTGTTGGGCAAACGCGGAGTCGCGAGACGCATAGCTCATATTATCCGCCCTTTCACCTTCTCTACCATGTCAGAATTAGTCGTTGTCTATGAATGCGTGAAGCAGCGGCTGTTCAAGGGTGCGATAAAAGAAACGTAAGGCAGTTTGGCGGTCTCACGTTTGGAAAAATGCTTTCTTTTTACAGCCTTGATCTACACAACTATTCGTAACGCTCTATTTATAATGCCAAGTACAAGATGGGACTTTTGCATCAATGTATGACAGGTCATCCGCAGCTCCACGTTCCATTTCTTCCCGTGGCGCAATAACTCTATCTCCCTCGCGGGAAGCTTGGGTTTTCTGCAAGGCGATCAAATACCGATCCAACCTGGTGTTCAAAGGTTGCCTCGAAATGCTGACGATGACCAGAGACGGGTGCGTCGGCAGCAATGGAACGATGTCCCGCGATGCCCACCTGGGGTCCATGGGCAAGAAGAAGACAAGGCGTCCCCCCACCCGCAGGATCTCGTCCTTGGATGCCAGCTCATAGAGCGTGTAGACGGCTTCTTGTATGACACCTTCCGCGCGAACAGGCCCCTTTTCCCTCTTTCCATAAGGAGGATCTACGACCAGGACGTCGAAAGGGCCCCAGCGTCGGAGGCGTGCGTGGACCTTGGGGTCGTCCGCGCGCCCGAAAAGGAAGTCCTCGGGAGGTCTCAGGCCCAGGACGCGGAAGTTGTCGGTGACGCGACCGATGTCGATGCTGGCGTTCACGTCGACTCCCACCGTCACCTGGGCTCCGAGCTGGGCAGCTGCTAGCAGGAGCCCCCCCCCCCCCCCCACCG
>Ga0102934_1003749_pt1 | contig 10289 bp, 9 predicted proteins | sample SalPonR2_A_D1_MG_FD_78175 | JGI IMG/M metagenome (GOLD analysis project Ga0102934, IMG submission 78175) | Salt pond soil microbial communities from South San Francisco under conditions of wetland restoration - Salt Pond MetaG R2_A_D1_MG | ecosystem: Environmental > Aquatic > Marine > Intertidal...
AGTGCTCCCTGTGCACGGATTTTCAAGATAGTTTCAGGTTAATTTCAAGTTAGCCCGATTTATTTGGCGCATTCTTTATGGCGTGGTGCCGGTATGCCCTGGAACACCCTGAATCAGGCGACGGGCGTTTTTTCCGGGATCAGGCACCGGATCTTCAAGGCTTTAGAAGAGGTGGCTACGTGGAAGAAACGGAGATGCGAGTTCTTTTCCTGGGATCGTCGCTTTTTGTCGGGCTTGCAGCGCAGGTCGGGATGACCTTGCTTGGCCTGGTTGTGATTGCATCTTTCAGCCCGGCTACGGCGGCCGGCCAGCCTGTCGAAGCCAGCTATCTCAAGGCATCCAACACGCAGGCCGACGACCGCTTTGGAAGCGCAGTGGCGATGTGGGGAGACACCGTGGTCGTTGGCGCGCCGGGAGAAGACGGCTCGGACGATTCAGCCCCCCTGTCCGGCGCGGCTTATGTCTACGTTCGCGACGGCAGCGGCAGCTGGTCGCAGCAGGCCTACCTGAAGGCTGACAGCCTCGACGATCGGGATGAGTTCGGTTACAGCGTCGGCGTCGCTGGCTCTTGGATCATCGCGGGCGCGCCCTTCGAAGACGGAAGTGCGACCGGGGTGGGGGGAGGCGACGATAACTCGACCGAATCAGCCGGTGCAGTCTACGTCTTCGAGGATAGCGGTGGTGGGAACTGGGCACAGACCGAGTATCTCAAGGCCTCCAACAGCGGCGTCAACAATCGTTTCGGGACGGCAGCGGCGATCGCCGGGACGACGATCGTGGTTGCCGCTCCCGACGAAGGCAGCGCGGCAACAGGCGTCAATGGCGACCCGGGCCTGGGATCTGCCATCAGCTCCGGCGCGGCCTACGTGTTCGAGCATGCGGAGCCGGATGGCTGGGGCCAAACGGCCTATATCAAGGCCTTCAATACCGGCACCCAGGACCGCTTCGGCCGTTCTGTGTCGGCCTCGGACAACCTGATTGTCATAGGCGCCCATCAGGAAGGCAGCGGCAGCGGGGGGAGGCCATCGGACAACAGTCGACAGGACGCGGGTGCCGCCTATGTCTATCGGCGCGAGCTCGACGGGACCTGGTCCTTCGATGCTTACCACAAGGCCCTGCGTCCCGGAACGGGCGATGTCTTCGGACATGGCGTCGCGGTGGCCGGCGAGGTGATTGTCGTTGCAGCGCTCGAGGAAGACAGCGCCGCAACGGCCATCGATGGCGATCAGTCCGACAACAGTGCCGACGGCGCCGGGGCCGTGTTTGCCTTCCGCGGCGTTCCCTGGTTCTTTTCCGATCGCTTCGCGCAGTGAGATGCGGCATCCCGGCAACTGCAACTCGGCTTCAACGATGTGAGGTAAGGAACATGAGCAACGATCAGCTTGATTCAAGATCATCGCGGTACCGCGAAGTATCCCACTGTAGGATCGCCCCTTGCCTTGGGGCACCCTCGGCAGCAACCCAGGCAAGGCCTGAGCGCCGCGGCTTTGACCTGCGCGGAGCGCTGACAATCGCCATCACTGCGGCGCTCGCCGTGGCGAGCTCCGGATCGCTTCAGGCTGGGTCGGATCCCTCCGAAGTCGAGCTCAGCGCACTGGACGGAACGAACGGATTTGCGATCAATGGCGAAGTCGCCAATGATCGCCTTGGGCAATCGGTTTCCGGCATCGGCGATATCAACGGCGACGGTATCGATGATGCCCTTGTCGGGGCCTTCCTCGCCGATCCGAATGGCGACAATTCCGGTCGGGCCTATGTCGTGTTCGGCGCGAGCGGCGGATTCTCCAGCTCGCTCGATCCATCGACGCTGGACGGCACGAACGGTTTCGTCATCAATGGAGAGGCCGCAGAGGATCGCGCCGGCTGGTCCGTAGGGGGAGCGGGCGACGTCAACGATGACGGCATCGATGATCTGATCATCGGTGCCATCTTCTCCAGCCCGAACGGCGATAGATCCGGCCGGGCCTACGTCGTCTTCGGCTCCGCCGGAGGATTCACCAGCCCCCTCGAACTGTCCTCGCTCGATGGCGCCAACGGCTTTCTACTGAACGGCGAAGCCGAGGGCGACGAGGCGGGTGAATCAGTGGCGGGCGCGGGTGACGTCAACGGCGATGGCATCGACGATCTGATCATCGGATCCAGCCTTGCCGACGGTAGCGGGGACCAGTCAGGTCGCGCCTATGTGGTCTTTGGCTCCGACGACCCGTTCCCGGGGGTCATCGAGTTGTCCTCCCTTGTTGGTGTCAGTGGATTCAAGATTGATGGGGAGGCGGCGACCGACTACGCCGGCGTCGCGGTCGCCGGCGCCGGCGATATCAACGCTGACGGTCTCGACGACCTGCTTGTCGGCGCACACTTCGCTGATCCCAATGGCATTACCTCCGGTCGCAGCTATGTGATTTTCGGGTCGAGTGATCCGTTCAGTAGCCCCTTCAGCCTGTCGGCGCTGAATGGCTCGAACGGTTTTGCCATTAACGGTGAAGCGGCGCAGCATCGTTCGGGTGAATCGCTTGCAGGCGCCGGTGACATCAACGGCGACATGATCGATGACCTGATCATCGGCGCTCCCCGGGCAGAAGTTTCAGGCACTCGCGTTGGTCGCAGCTACGTGGTGTTCGGATCAGAAGAACCGTTTGCCAGCGAACTCGACCTTGCTGATCTGAACGGCGCAAATGGCTTCATCCTCGACGGCGAAGGGGAGTTCGATGACTTCGGAGCCTTCGTGTCCTCGGCGGGAGACGTCAACTTCGATGGCATTGATGATCTGCTGATAGGAGCCGAAGGAGCCAACCCCAACGGCAACGCCTCGGGCCGTGGCTACATCCTCTTCGGCACCGAGCAGCAACTGCCCAGTCCTTTCAGCGTGGCCGCTCTCGATGGTTCGAACGGCTTTGTGTTGAACGGCGAGACCCTTGGTGACAGCGCCGGCGAATCCGTCTCTGGGATCGGTGATTTCAACGATGACGGCATCGATGATGTGGTGCTCGGCGCCCGAGGCGCCGACCCGAACGGCAGCAATTCGGGACGTGCCTACATCGTTTTCGGCCGGCGAGGCGATGCGATCTTCGCCAACCGATTCGAGAGTCCTTGAAGTGGCGCAAAGTCGACGGCAGCACCGAAGTTCCCCGTTGCCGGGGCTCTCGGTATCTACCGCAGTCGAGGTTTCCGACTAGCGCTACTCGCACCTCCGCCGAGCCGGTCTCGCGCCGGCTCAGCCTCGGCGCCAGTTGAAGAAGCGCTCTGCCCAGGCCAGCAAGCGTTCCGGCTTGTTGGCTCGTTTCCAGACCCCGGCGGCGTACTTATTGCCCTCGCCGAAGGTCGGATAGACATGGATCGTGCCCATGATCTTGTTCAGACCCAGCCCGTGGGTCATCGCCAGCGCGAACTCGGGCAGCATCTCGCCCGCGTGGGCTCCGACAATCGTAGCACCAAGAATCCTGTCCTTACCCGGTGCGGTCAGAACCTTGACATAGCCGTAGTCCGCGCTGTCGGCAATGGCCCGGTCCAGATCATCCAGGCCGTAGATCGACACCTGATGGTCAATGCCTTGCTCGATTGCCTCCTCCTCGCTGAGACCAACCCGAGCGACTTCGGGGTCGGTGAAGGTGACCCACGGAATCGCGTCATAGCGTGTGCGGAATGACCAGAAGGGCGACAGCAGGGCGTTGACGGCCGCCGACCAGGCCTGATGGGAGGCCACATGAGTGAACTGATAGGGCCCGGCCGCGTCGCCGCAGACATAGATATTGGGAAAATTGGTGCGCTGGAACTCATCGCTGGCGATGCGGGACTGGTCATCCAGGCGCACGCCAAGGTCTTCCAGGCCGTAGCCGGAGACTCGCGTCCTGCGTCCGAGTGCGACGAGCAATCGATCGAAGTCGAAACGGACTTCTTCGCCGTCACGGTCACAGACCAGGGTCGAGCCATTCTCGACGCGCAGGGCGCGGGTCGAGGTCGCCAGGGTTGCACCCTCGGCGTTCATCTTTTCGGCCAGAAGTCTTCCGGCTGCGGCATCCTCTCGCGGCAGCAGACGGTCGGCCATCTCGACGACCGTGACGCTTGAATCCAGCCGGGTAAAGGCCTGGGCCAGCTCCGAACCGATCGGACCGCCACCCAGAACCACGAGGCGCTCCGGCAGTTCTTCCAGATCCCAGAGCGTGTCCGAGGTCAGATAATCGCTTTGATCCAGCCCGTCGATGGGCGGGACCAGTGGCTCTGCCCCGGTCGCCAGGACGATCGAGCGTGCGCTGATCCGGCGATCGCCGACCTCGACCTCCCAGGGTGAAACCAGCCGCGCATGGCCGTGGATCACGTCCACGCCGAGGTCACGGTATCGTTCCGGGGAATCATGCGGGGCAATCCTGGCGATCACCTCGTGCACCCGTGCCATGACCTGTTTGAAATCGACCTCTGCGGTCATGCGTTTGATGCCATAGCGCTCGCTATCGCGGGCTTCGGCGAGCAGTTTTGCGGTCCGGATCAGAGCCTTCGAGGGGACGCAGCCGGTATTCAGGCAATCGCCGCCCATCTCGTTCTTTTCAATCAAGGCCACCCTGGCATTGACCGCAGCGGCGATGTAGGCCGACACCAGACCGCCGGCGCCAGCGCCGATCACGATCAGGTTGTAATCGAAACGGCTCGGCCGACGGTGGCCCCGATAGACCTTGCGGCGCTTGAGCCAGTTCAGGGTCCAGCGCATCAGCAGCGGCAGCAGACCGAGCAGAACGAAGGCCGCGATCAGCCCCGGTGAGAGGATATCGCCGAGGGAATCGACCTGCGCCAGCTGGGTGCCCGCATTGACGTAGACCAGGGTGGCCGGCAGCATCCCGAGCTGACTGACCCAATAGAAGGTCCAGGTCCTGATCCGGGTCAGCGCCATCAGCAGGTTGATCAGCCAGAAGGGAAAGACCGGCACCAGGCGCAGCGCCAGCAGATAGAACGCACCATCCCGCTCGACGCCTCGATCGATTGCCTCAAGACGTTTTCCGAAGCGCTTCTGGATACTGTCGCGAAACAGGAATCGAGCGGCCAGGAAGACCAGGGTAGCGCCGATTGTCGAGGCAAAGGACACGGCGATCGTGCCGGCCACCACACCGAACAGCGCACCGCCGGCCAGGGTCAGAACGGCGGCCCCGGGAACAGACAGGGCGGCCATGGCGATGTAGACCAGCACATAGATCAGCAGGCTGGTTGCAAAATTGCTCTGAACGAAGCCGAGCAGGCGATCGCGATGGCTGCGCAGGCTCTCCAGATTCAGATACTGGCCCAGGTCGAAGGCCAGAAAGGCCGCGATTCCGGCAAGGAATAGCAGGACGATGAGGAGTCTGACAGCGAGTGTTCGGGACATTGATTCTTCAGCTGGCGGGGGAGGAGTGTGATATGAGACCGTCCAAGCTTACTTCAGCTTGCACCCGGCGTTTGCGAATGGCCTGCAGGATCAGCCCTCAGGGTGACGCCTGCCCTCCGCTGACGCGCTCGATTGCGGCAAGATCTGTCCAGGACCGGACAGAATCGAAGCCTTGCTTGTCGAGCAGTGATCGAACCGCTTCGGCCTGGTCGTGACCGTGTTCGAGCAACAGCCAGCCTCCGGGGACCAGGACTGAACAGGCCTGAACGATCAAGGGCTTGATCAGATCAAGACCGTCGTGACCGCTGCTCAGCGCAATCCCGGGTTCAAAGCGCAGGTCGCCCGCATCGAGATGTGGGTCGCCTTCGGCGATATAAGGGGGATTGCTGATGACCAGATCGAAACGCCGCTCGGGGAGGCCGTTGAGTAGATCACAATGGAATAACTCCACCCGAGCCAGCCCCAGGGCATCACGATTGCGCCCGGCGATTCTCAGCGCCGCCTCGGACAGGTCGCTTAAAGCCACTCGCCAGTCCGGCCGCTCTGCCGCCAGAGTCAGACCGATTGCGCCTGACCCTGTACCGACATCAACGACCCTGGTGTTTTTGTCTGGCAGCAGGGAGATCGCCAGATCGACCAGGAGTTCGGTCTCCGGGCGGGGGATCAGGACTGCCGGGGAGACTTCAAATTCCCGACCGTAGAATTCGCGGTAGCCCAGCAGATAGGCCACGGGGTGACCGGCTGCGCGCTTCTCGACGAACTTCTGGTATCGCTGGAGCGATTCGGGAGCGATCGGCTCATCAAGATGCGACCAGAGCCAGGCCCGGTTGCGTTCGACCGCATGTGCCAGCAGGACCTCCCGCTCGAAACGGTCGACGTCCTGGTTTGAATCCTGGAGCGCGTCGCGATAGCTTGTGGGTTGGTCGATCATGGCGCCCGGTTGCTCTGCAAGGAACAACAGGAGAGGCTGGTCGTGATGAACAACGCGGGAACGTTCGCGAGGGAAGGAGGGTCTGAACTGAAGTTCACGGCGGGCCTGGATACGTCGGCCTGAGGAAATGGTGGCCAGGGGCAGAATCGAACTGCCGACACGCGGATTTTCAATCCGCTGCTCTACCAACTGAGCTACCTGGCCGATTTGCTTGCCTACAACGTGCCTGCATCTCACAGCACGAAGCCGCGTATTAGAACGTTTCGAAACGATTAAGTCAAGAGCAGATTGGCAATCCTATCGGCAATCCTATCGGCAAACACCGGAGATCAGACCATGCATGATCAAGCAGAAATGGCGCGACACCGACGGCCATGGACGAAGGCAGATAGAGCAGTCGGGACGCCCCGGACCGCGTTGCTCCTGTTAGTGTTCATGAGTCTGGCAGCCTGTTCTGCATCGCCTTCCGGCAGACAGGGTGATGCCCCTGATCCCGCCTTGCTGGCGCATGCGGGCGAGCCGGTCAGGAATGTCTTCATCGGGAACTTCATTCGCGACTGGCAGGTTATCAGTCGCAATACGGTCAGGATGGAGTTCAATCGGCAAAGGCATTTTCTGGTCGAGCTCGGGCCACCGTGTTCAAGCGTTCTGGGCGAGGTCATCAGTCTTGAGCTGATGCCGAATCATTCGGGCTACCTCAGCGTTTTCGATCAGGTCCAGGCGGGGGATATGCGCTGCAGAATCGAATCCATCAGGGAGCTGGATTATCAGGCCGCTCTGGCCGAGCAGGTGCCCTGATCGACCTCGGGTTGGCACTAGCCCGCCTATGCAGCTCAGGAGGACTCAGGCGGCACATAACCCACCGCCCGGTCGACTTCGCCGCCAAACAGAAAGGCTTCGGCCTGTTGTTCCAGATACTTCCGATGTTCGGGATTGATCGGGCTGAGACGGTTTTCGTTGATCAGCAGGGTCTGATGGGCCAGCCACTGTTTCCAGGCTGGCCTCGAAATCTCGTCCAGTATCCTCTGGCCAAGCGGCCCGGGTAGTGGTGCTCGGTCAAGTCCTTCCTCTTCTCGATCGAGATAGGCGCAGTGTACTTTACGGCTCATGAGTCAAGCGATGGGATCGGTTTCGTGCCTGCCGGCATCTTAGCACCCGGTGCCTGATAACGGCGGTTCAACCAGGTGATCGCAGCGAGGCCGATGATCAGCGGCAGCAGCCAGCCGAGCATGCTGCTCAATTCTCCCTGTCCGGGAAGCACTCGCGACAGTCCGATCTGCGAAAACGCGATATGGGTGGCAATCCCGTTGCCGATCATTGCGCCGTAGTGCTCCTTCAGCCACCAGTTTCGCGACGCCTCCTGCGCGCGGATGTCCCTGATCAGCGCGATCATCGACATCACGCCTATGCAACCGAAGGGCACAAGGATCGCGGCCATCGAGCTGCTCGCACCCATGATGATCACTGCGGCCCCTGCTGCACCCAGGATGCCCGTGGCAATTCGATGGACGGGCCCGAGAAAGGCTTCGCGATCCTGGCGATGGCGGATCGCCCGAACGCTGGTCAGGCAGCTATGGCTGACCAGAATCAACAGGTAGCCGAGAAACAGGGCGCTGGTGTAGTGGCCGAGCAGATAGGCTTTCAGGGTCAGCGGTATGCCGGTCAGAACGATAACGGTCATGCTGAGCAGATACGCCTGACCGATGCGTCGGTGCAAGGCAGTGCCCTTTCTGTTGAATGCTGCAGTCCAGAAAAGAAGCAGGGCCAGTGTTCCGGCAATGACGTGGGGCAAGACGAACGAGGACAGGGTCATGGCGTTCTCCGTGGTTTCCGGTCGGTCGGGTCAGCTCGTAATCAGGGGCGGTCCGTGTCTGTTCTCGGGCTGCATGATCAGGATGCTGGTGTCTGAAAGCTGATTGAGGTGCCGGAAGTCAGAAGATCCGGGTGCCAGAAGTCATGACTTGTCCCGGCGCGCTTGTGAAGCAAGGCCGCTGGCATGGATACTCCTTCCATGGAACAGACTTCACTCATCGGGCGTCTGCTCAGCCCCCTCGCGATCGCCTCCTATCTGGCACTGGGCGCTGTCTGGTTCTCCAACTCCGGCCTGCTCGGCAACGCACCCTCGGATGGACCCTGGTCGGATCTTGCGGTGCTTGGGTTCCTGTGTTGCTGGCTGTGGTTCCTGATCACTGACAACGATCGGATCACCCCTCCGTCACTGGCCGTTCTTGTGGCCATGGCGGCCTGCACATTCTGGCTGCTGCTGCAGGGGATCTCCGGATCCTCACCGATCCTCCTGATCCTTCTGGCCACGCGTCTGGCCGTGATGTTTCCCCTGTCTGCAGCGATCGCCGCGCTTGTCGGCATCAATCTGGCCTATTTCGTGATTCTTGAGAAGGTCTGGGATGCGTCGCTGTCCAGTGCTTTGATCAGCCTGGCCGCCTATGGCTCGTTCCAGATGTTTGCTTTTCTGGTGCTTCGCTATGGACAGGAATCGGAGCGCATGGCAGAGCAGCTCCGGCTGGTCAACGCCGATCTTCTGGCCACCCGGACCCTGCTTGCCGACAGCGCCAGAGACCAGGAGCGACTGCGGCTGTCGCGCGAGCTGCACGATGTAGCCGGCCACAAGCTGACGGCTCTGAAGATGAACCTGCGCGCCCTTCGGGCCCGGTCCGATGCGCAGGGGCGGGATGCCTTGGCGGCCGCCGATGTGCTGGCCGGTGAGCTTCTCGATGACCTGCGCGCCGTCGTTGCCCAGCTTCGCAAGAGCGATGGTCTGTCGCTGGAGCAGGGCATCCGACAGCTGGCCTCACCCCTGCGCGGCCTCGATCTCCAGGTAGACTTCTCGGATGAATTCAGGATGGAACGGGTCGTCGAGGCCGAAGTCTTCCTGCGCGTGGCTCGCGAGGGCCTGACCAACGCGGCACGGCACGGGCGTGCCAGTCAGGCCTGGCTAAGCCTGTCGCGCAGTCATGGCGACTGGCAGATGCAGCTCGACGACAACGGTCGGGTCCAGTGGCCGGTCAAGCCCGGTATCGGCATGGCCGGGATGAGGGAACGACTCGAGTCACTGGATGGATCCCTCGAGCTCAAACCCTCGGCTCACGGCGGACTCTGTCTGATTGCCCGTCTGCCCGCGGAGGCATTCGAATGAGTGGGGAACATGGTCTGCGGCTGGCTCTTGCCGATGACCAGGCGCTGGTTCGCGAGGGTCTGAAGGCGATCATCACCCCGATTGTCGGCATGCGGGTGGTCGTTGAATGCGAAACAGGTCAGGACCTGATCGATGAGCTGGCAGGAGTCACAGTGGATGTCGTGATATCGGACATCCGGATGCCGGGGCTCGATGGCATCGAAATGACCCGGAAGCTGCGCCTCGCCGGCAACGAAGTACCCGTGCTGCTGCTGACGACCTTCGACGATGAAAGCCTGCTGCCGCGTGCAGCCGCGGCCGGGGCCCAGGGGTTTCTGCTGAAGGACGTCGCGCCGGAGGACCTGGAGTTCGCCATTCGTGAAGTAGCGGCCGGTCGCAGCCTGCTCCAGCCGGTATCGACCGAGGGCGTGCGCAGCCGCTACCAGTACGCCGACGACAGCGCACCATCCGACGCCTTCGGTCCGCGTGAAATCGAGATTCTGCGCCTGCTCGCCGGCGGCTATTCGAATCGCGAAATCGCTCAGACCATTCACCTGGCCGAGGGCACCGTCAAGAACTATGTTTCCGACATCCTCAGCAAGCTCGGCACCCGGGATCGGACACGCGCCGTACTGAAGGCCATCACCCTGAGAATCATCTGAAAGTGCTCGGCAACGAGGGTGGGTCAGGCCTCGAGTGTTTCCAGAAGAATCTGAATCGGCCGGGGCAGACCCATCGGAGCTCCCTGGCCCGGTCGCACCCAGCGGCCTTCGGGCCAGTCCCGAACTGATTCCGGCGTAATGGCGTCCAGGTGCAGGAACTCCATGGTCAGCCGGAAATGGGTGAACTCGTGAACGATCGGTGGGATCTCCTCGCGG
>Ga0102934_1003750_pt1 | contig 10289 bp, 5 predicted proteins | sample SalPonR2_A_D1_MG_FD_78175 | JGI IMG/M metagenome (GOLD analysis project Ga0102934, IMG submission 78175) | Salt pond soil microbial communities from South San Francisco under conditions of wetland restoration - Salt Pond MetaG R2_A_D1_MG | ecosystem: Environmental > Aquatic > Marine > Intertidal...
CTTCGCAATATGATATTGTGAAAAATTATATAGAAAACCAAAAAGAACATCACAGGAAGGTTTCTTTCCAGGAAGAGTATCAGGCCTGGCAGGAAAAATATGGTGTTATTGGTGAATGACTTTTAGATTCTTTACCCCCGAATAAATTCGGGGGCTATTCTCATTGATTATATTGAGATTAGCACCATGCTTCAGCATGGTGTCCATGAAAATATAAAACATGCATTTAACCCGGATCAACCGAGTTCTCTTTGGGGCTTTAGCAGGCTTCCAGAATTTGGAGGTGGAAAGCCAAAAAAATACAGAAAAAAAAATTGATGATTTTCCCAACAAACAACAAAAAAATATTGACAATTACAAACATATTACCTATATTTCCTAGTAGTTTGATAGGTTTTAAACCGAAACAGAAGGAAAGGTTGTAAAAAATGTGGCAATTATCGACAAAGGGAAGATATGGAACTCGCCTGATGTTTCAACTGGCTTTGAATTATGGCCAGGGGCCTATGCTTCTGAAGGATATTGCCAAAAATGAAGACCTATCAACAAAATATCTGGAGCACATTGTTCCTCTTTTGAAGTCAGCCAATTTCATCAATTCCACTCGCGGCGCCCACGGTGGATATGCACTTGCAAAAGAACCGGCGGAAATTGATCTTCGCACCCTAGTCGCCGTTCTGGAAGGTGACATCGCGCCTGTTGACTGTGTTGATTCTCCTGATATTTGCGAGCGCAGTGATACCTGCGTGGCCCGGGATGTATGGTCTATTCTGGAGGACAGAATTAATGAGACTCTGGAAGATATTACGCTTCAAGATATGGTTGACAATTTTAAAGAGAAATATGAGTTAACTTAGTTCAAATGTTAAAAAACTCAAAATATATCATCCTTATTATTCTACTTTTTAGTATAAGTTTAATTGGTGCTAATCAATGTAAGAGCCATTGCTGTAGAATTGATTCGCAACAATCTATCGAACACAATGAGCATGTTTGTATTCTAAACGTTTCTAAATTTTTTCAGGATGCCGCTGAAGGACGCAGTCTGAATGAATTTACCTTAAAAAAACAGATAATATCCTTATTTTATCAGCCTGACACTAACTTTCTTACTAAGCAAAGGTCTTATAATTATTTTGATTTCAACCATGGTATTCGAAAATTAAATAAGCCCTTCATATATCAAAATCCTCCCTTAATAATTTAAAATTCTCCATTATTACAATTGAATTCCTTGCATTGTAAATAGATCAAAATGCAGGGCTATTGGAATTTTAATTTCAATTAATAATGGAGAATTACATGACTAATAAATTTTTGTTGCGGTTATTTTATCGCGCTGAAAAAATTATAATATTTTCTTTAATTTTGGTGTCGATTTTATCCTCTGGAATGGCATGGGCACAAGCTCCTTCCTATTATTCAATTCTTCGACAGGACACTCTCAATACACTTTCCGCAAAACCAACTTTATCCGATTATGTTAGATTCGGTCTGACCAATAATCCAGATATTCAGGCTGCTTATCAGCGCTACAAATCCGAGTACGAAAAAATCAATTCTGCCTCTAAATTACCTGATCCGGTATTGAGTTTGGGTTATTTTGTGCGTTCTATTGAAACAGCTGTTGGCCCTCAGGAATATAAACTGGGGTTGATGCAACCATTGCCCTTTTTCGGCAAATTAAAATTAAAAGAAGAGATTCAATCAACTAGAGCGCGCCAGGCTTATCAAAATTTATCAAAAAAGATGAATTCCAATCGCCATCAAATCAAATCTACATATTATGATTATTACTACTTAAAGAACGCTATAGATATAACGCAAGATCAAATTCGCCTTCTGGAGCAATGGGAAGGACAAATTGAATCTAAATTCAAAACCGGTCAGTCCTCCTATCCTGATCTAATCAAAGCCCAAATAGAGCTTTTAAAATTAGAGGATGACCTGAAAAGTTTACTTGACAATCGCAAAGTTCTCAGAGCTCAATTTAAAACTGTCCTAAATGTTGACTCGCTCTCAGATATTTACATATCCGATGACTTTAAGATTGAATATCCAGATACCTCACAAAATTTTCTGACTGAGATAAAAAAGTATAATCCCGATTTTCAAAATGCCAGAAATGCTGTAAAGATTCAGAAGAAAGCAAAGAAATTAGCCCGGCTGCAATATTATCCCGATTTTGCAATAGGTTTTGACTATATTCTTACCGGTGATAAATATACAGGCGGTACTCAGGTAAAGGAAAGTGGTAAAGATCCTCTTGTAGTCAAATTTTCTATTTCCCTTCCTCTCTGGTGGAAGAAAACTCAATCGAAAGTCAAGGCAGCTCACTTTCGACAGGAGGAAGCACTAGAACAACAAGTTGGACTTGAGAATAGTCTCTCTTCTCAGCTGATCGAAATAACGAATCTCCTCCAGGATAAACATCGTAGAATTCAACTTTATCAACAGGAGTTGATTCCCAAAAGTCAGCAATTATTGGAAGTAACAGAGACTGCTTATTTAAATGGAAAATCTGATTTCATGAGTTTAATAGATGCTCAGAGACGGCATCTGGAACTAACTTTAAAACTCAAAAAATCAAGAGCAGAATATCTCAAAGCAAGAGCCGCTCTTGAAAAATTAATAGGGAGAACATTATGAATTCGAATAAAATTATAGATAATATCAAGAAGTTTTTTAAGCGAATAGGTTGGACAGGATTCGTTATAATTATTGTGGCTTTTAGCATTGGATATTTTGGTGCTGGCAGTAGAAAAGTTCAGGATTCCGAAGCAAAAGCCCATGCCCATGCTGACACAAATCAAACTGAAATCTGGACCTGTTCCATGCATCCTCAAATCAAGCTTGATGAGCCAGGACAATGTCCAATTTGTTTCATGGATCTAGTTCCTCTAGAATCCACTGGCAGTGGAGTTAGTCTTAGCCAGCTCAAATTATCCCAAAGGGCTATGGAACTGGCAGAAATTCAGACCAGTAAAGTTCAGCGACGTCCTGCAATTCGAGAGATCAGTCTATCAGGAAAAGTGACCTATGATGAGACACGTTTAAAAAAGATCAGCAGCTGGATTCCAGGCCGAATAGAAAAACTCTATATTAATTACACCGGTATGCGAGTAGAGAAAGGTGACAAACTTTTTGAAATCTATAGTCCGGAATTAATTGCTGCTCAGGAAGAATTGATTCAGATCAAGAAAACTTTACAAAAGTATGAAGATCAAAGCAGATCTAGTTATCAAAAAACACAATTAACTCTGGAGAAAACCCGTGAAAAACTTCGTCTTCTGGGATTAAATTCTGATCAGATCAACCAAATTGAGAATAAGCTTACGCCTTCCCAAACTATTACTATTCATAGCCCAACTTCAGGTATTGTTACCGACCGAAAAGCTATTCAAGGCAGGTATGTAAACACCGGTACAATTGTTTATAAAGTTGCCGACCTAAGTCAAGTTTGGGTAAATCTTGATGCTTACGAATCCGATCTACAATGGTTAGAAAAGGGCCAAAAAGTAGATATTCGAGTGGCGGCTTATCCCGGCCATGAGTTTTCCGGTCAAATATCTTTCATCGATCCTGTTCTTAATTCAAATACCCGTTCAGTAAAGATTAGAGTAGCAGTTGAAAATTCTGATTTGATTTTGAAACCCGGAATGTTTGCAAGAGCAATGGTAAAAGCAGGACTTACCGAGCAAGGGCAGGTTATTGCTGAAAATCATTTTGACCATAATAAAAAATTGGAATCATCAAAATCACCTCTAGTTGTGCCTGCTTCGGCGGTTTTGTTGACTGGTAAACGGGCGATCGCCTATGTAAGATTACCGGAAAAAGAAGAGCCTGTATTTGAATTTCGTGAAGTAGAACTGGGCCCAAAAGCCGGTCAATATTACGTTGTCAAATCCGGTTTAAAAGCCGGTGAAAAAGTGGTCACGCGTGGTAATTTCAAGATTGATAGCGCTATGGAAATCGCTGCCAAACCCAGCATGATGAATCCTGATGCTGGTGATTCAGAAAAGAAAAATCACGAACATTCTGGCCATGATATGAGCAGCTCTATGAATACTGCTGAAATGGACAGCAAAGAACAGTCTGAAATCCAACTCATAAAAATTAATGATTCAGGATTTATCAAAACTTTAAATAAAATATATGACCATTATTTTGCCTCTCAAAAAGCACTTGCTCAGGATAATTCTCAGGCGGCTATAAATTCATTTCAGAAGATTCATAGTATAATTAATCAAACATCTGGATCCAATTTTAAGATCAGTGAAAATGGACTGGAAAAATGGGAAGAATTATCCAGCAAATTGATGCAATCCACTCACAATCTAGAGACATTAGAATCAATAGAAAAAATCAGGGAAACTTTTGAAACAATAAGCATGACGGTTCTTGATTTAGAAAAGACCTTTGGGCATGCAGGCGACAGAAATTTTTATCAGATCTATTGCCCCATGGCTTTTGATAATAAAGGTGCCAGCTGGATTCAAACTGACAGTTCTGTCAAAAACCCCTATTTCGGTAGTTCAATGTTAAAATGCGGTGAAGTTCAAGAAACCTACCAACCTTACAATTCAGAAAAAAAGGAGGCCCATAATCATGAGTAGTTCAGAACCCCGCAACCTCCTCGATAAAGTAATAAAGTTCAGTCTTCATAATCGGCTGATCATTTTTCTGCTACTTGCTATCTTACTGGTCTGGGGCATTATTGTGGCGCCCTTTGACTGGCAAATTCCCGGAATCGATCGCAGGCCTGTGCCTGTCGATGCTATTCCCGACATTGGTAAAAACCAGCAAATAGTCTTTACTGAATGGAAAGGGAAATCTCCTCAGGATGTTGAGGATCAGATCACATACCCCTTGACAGTCTCACTGCTAGGAATTCCTCAGGTAGAAACCGTACGCTCTTTTTCCATGTTTGGATTTTCCTCTATTTATGTAATTTTCAAAGAAGACGCAGATTTCTACTGGTCGCGCAGTCGAATTTTAGAAAAATTGAACTCTCTCCCCCGCGGTACACTTCCCAATGGTGTTCAACCTGCTTTAGGTCCTGATGCAACTGCTCTTGGTCAGGTTTTTTGGTACACCTTAGAGGGTCGGGATACAGATGGAAATCCAACTGGTGGTTGGGATTTACAGGAATTGCGCTCAATTCAGGATTGGTATGTCCGCTATGCTCTTCAATCGGTAGATGGAGTATCCGAAGTGGCCTCAGTAGGCGGCTTTGTAAAAGAATATCAAATTGATGTTGATCCAGGAGCCATGAAAGAGCAGGGTGTAAGCCTGGATCAAATTTTTCAAGCCGTCCGAAAATCCAATCTCGACGTTGGAGCTCGAACAGTTGAAATCAATAGAGTAGAGTATTTGGTGCGTGGCGTCGGACAGATCGATAATAAAGTGGATATAGAAAATACAGTAATTAAAACTGTTGATAATGTGCCATTATATATCAAAGATGTTGCCAATGTCACCCTGGGACCTGCTCAAAGACGGGGAATTCTCGACAAAGAAGGCGCTGAAGTTGTTGGCGGAGTTGTAGTCGCTCGCTACGGTGAAAATCCTCTTGCCACAATTAACAATGTCAAAGATAAGATCAAAGAAATAAGCCCCGGTCTTCCATCAAAAAAACTTGACGATGGAACTAGCTCAAAAGTAGAAATAGTACCTTTTTATGATCGTTCAGGACTGATTTATGAGACTCTAGGAACTTTGAGCAATGCTCTTCGTGATGAAATTTTGATAACAATTATTGTGATTTTGATAATGGTAATGCATTTGCGAACTTCTTTTTTGATTACAGGGATTCTTCCTCTGGCAGTTCTGTTTATTTTCATTGGCATGAAAGTTTTCCATGTAGATGCCAATATTGTTGCTCTTTCGGGAATTGCCATTGCTATCGGCACTATTGTAGATATGGGAATTGTAGTTTCAGAAAACATGCTGAACCACCTCAATGAAGCCAGCGACGAGGACAATAGGCTCAATGTGCTTTACAAAGCAGCCACTGAAGTAGGCAGTGCCGTTCTAACGGCTGTGGCTACAACTGTAGTCAGTTTTTTGCCAGTTTTCACGATGGAAGCGGCTGAAGGAAAATTGTTCAAACCACTTGCCTACACAAAAACAATGGCCTTGATTGCATCAGTTATTATTGCTCTAACAATTTTACCTCCTTTTGCTTCCCTTATTTACAGAAAGAAAGTGAAGAATAATATTATCCAAAATCTCAGTAAAATTGCCTTGACAATTTTTGGATTAATTTTGGCATTTGTCTGGCTCTGGTGGGCCGGTTTGTTGATCGCTGGATTGGGCACATATTTATTGATCAGGAAATCCATTCCTGAGGTCTGGGAGACAAAGATCAAAAAATCCTTCAACTGGATAATAATTGGTATTGTAGCCTTACTCCTTTCTTCTACCTGGTCTCCTCTAGGTTATGAAAGAGGCCTGCTGCTCAATGCTCTTTTTGTTTTCCTCTTAATTGGTCTGGTGATGGGAGCTTTAATATTGTTCACCAAATTATATCCCCGGATTCTGGGATGGACTTTAAAACACAAGAGAACTGCTCTTAGTATTCCAACGCTACTTGTTCTTATGAGTCTGATTATCTGGCTTGGATTTGGTTCAGTATTTGGATTTATGCCTGATTTTATCAAGAAAAGTGCTCCTTATCAAAGCATGGCTCACACTTTTCCCGGTTTAGGTAAAGAATTTATGCCACCTCTCGATGAAGGTTCCTTTCTCTATATGCCAACAACTATGCCTCATGCTGGAGTTGGCGAGGCTCAAGATGTACTGCAAAAACTGGATAAAGCTCTTTATTCAGTGCCAGAGGTAGAGATGGTAGTGGGAAAAGCCGGAAGGGCAGACACTCCTCTCGACCCAGCTCCCTTATCAATGGTAGAAACTATCGTGAACTACAAACCAGAATACAAAACAGATAAAAATGGAAATCGATTGAGATTTGCTGTAGATCAAGATGGTAATTTTAAAAGAGACAATAAGGGCAATCTTATTCAGGATAAAAATGGACGCCCTTTTCGCCAGTGGCGAGATCACATTCGTACAAACGAAGATATCTGGGATGAATTGGTCAAAGTGGCCCAGATTCCAGGAGTTACCTCAGCACCCAAACTACAGCCAATTTCCGCCCGGATTGTTATGCTACAAAGTGGAATGCGCGCTCCTATGGGAATTAAAGTTAAAGGCCCTGACCTGCCTACTATTGAAGATTTTGGTTTGAAACTGGAGAAGCTTTTGAAACAAATTCCAAATGTTAAGAGTTCGGCAGTGATTGCCGATCGTGTTGTGGGCAAGCCTTATATCGAAATCCATATTGATCGAAAGGCGACCGCCCGTTACGGAATTCCTCTTAAAAAAGTTCAGCAGGTTATTGAAGTTGCTCTTGGTGGAAAAAAATTGACAACCACAATTGAAGGCCGGGAACGCTATCCAGTCAGAGTTCGGTATATGCGGGAGCTGCGGGATGATTTTGACGACATTGGCAATACCCTGATAAGTGCGTCCGATGGAGTTCAGATCCCTCTTAAACAATTAGCAGAAATTAAATATGTAAAAGGCCCTCAGGTCATAAAAAGTGAAGATACTTTCTTAATTAGTTATGTACTTTTTGATAAAGTCGATGGCACTGCTGAAGTCGATGTTGTAGAGCAGGCTAAAGAGTTCATCCAGAACCATATAGATGAGGAAAAATTACAAGTTCCGGCCGGAGTCAGTTACGAGTTTGCTGGCAGCTATAAAAATCAAATTAGAGCCAGTAAAAAACTCAGGCTAATTTTACCACTAGCCCTATTTGTAATTTTTCTGATCCTTTATTTTCAGTTCAATCGAATATCGACCACCTTTATAGTATTTACCGGAATAATTGTAGCCTGGGCTGGCGGATTTCTTTTATTATGGTTCTATGGTCAGAATTGGTTTCTCAATTTTAATTTTCTGGGTATAAATATGCGGACATTGTTTCAGATTCATACTGTAAATCTAAGTGTGGCTGTCTGGGTTGGATTTTTGGCTCTGTTTGGTATTGCCAGTGATAATGGAGTAATTATCAGCACCTATCTGGATCAACATTTTAACCATCTAAAACCCGGATCAATTCCAGAAATTCACACAGCCACAATTGAAGCTGCCACTAGACGAATTCGTCCAGCTATGATGACTGCCAGTACAACCATTCTCGCCTTATTGCCGGTGTTGACCTCCACAGGCCGCGGTTCTGATATAATGGTGCCAATGGCCATTCCTTCTTTTGGTGGAATGCTTTTGGCCATTATTTCAACCTTTGTTGTGCCAATACTATACACAATTGTTAGGGAACGTCAATTAAAAAAATACGGAGAATTGAAATATAAACAAGATGTCTGAGATAAAAGGGATAGATTGACTGCCTGCCTTCTGCAGGGCCTGCCCTACAGAGTGGGTATGCAAAATCCCAGTTAATGTCCCAATAATTCAAAAGAAATATCAAATACCTTGGAAATTGCCCTAGCATGACTTATCTTATGTGGTTATTAGGAAGTCATCGAAAGAGTAAGACCAAAATATAGATTATGTGTAAGATAGAACCAATTGATTTTGAAAACCGAATCGCCTCCCTGCTTCCCCAGGTTGAACACCCTTTAAGATACACGGGCAATGAATTTAATGTAATCAACAAAAATCTGGAAGATGTTCAGGCTACAATAGCTCTGGCTTTTCCCGATCTTTATGATGTGGGAATGGGCTATTATGGACTGCAGATTCTCTATAATGTTATAAATAAAGAGGATGATTTAGCAGCGGAGAGGGTTTTCGCGCCCTGGCCCGATTTTGAGGAACTACTCAGACAAAATAAGATCCCCCTTTATAGTCTGGAAAACAAGGTGCCCCTCAACCAATTTGACCTTGTTGGTTTTTCACTGACCTATGAACTGAGTTACACAAACGTACTCAACATGCTGGATCTGGCAGACATTCCTGTCTGGCAGAAAGAGCGGAGTGGCGACGATCCCTTTGTGATTGCTGGTGGTGGAACTGTTTTCAATCCGGAGCCAATGGCACCCTTTTTTGACTTCTATCTGGTTGGTGATTCTGAAAATATAATTTCCTCTGTTGTTCGTGATGTTGTCTATTTTAAGGAGCAAAAAACTGGTCGTCAAAACATATTAAAAGAGCTGTCAAAAAAATACAGTTGCTTATATGTTCCCTCCTTATATAATAGCGAAGAAATAGAAGGTTTCTCCATTCCAGTTCCCAAATATTCGAAGGCTTCTAAAAAAATCAAAGCCAATAAAGTTACCGAACTTAATAATGATTCTTATCCAGTAAAGCCTTTAATACCACTCGGTAAATCCACCCAGGATCGAATGGTTATCGAGATCATGCGCGGTTGTACTCAGGGTTGCCGTTTCTGTCAAGCCGGGATGAATTATCGTCCGGTTCGTGAGCGAGAAGTCAAAAATATTGACAATCAAATTCGTGAAACTTTAAAGCACACCGGCTATTCTGATGTTTCCTTATTATCTTTGTCCACTTCTGATTACAATGGTTTGGAGGCACTGGCCGATTCTTTACATGACATTATTGAAAGAGATTCCATTTCACTTTCCCTTCCATCTTTGCGCCTGGATAGTTTTGGTGATAATATTGCTCAATTCGCCAGTAAACACAGCAAATCAGGACTCACTTTTGCTCCTGAAGCCGGTTCAAAAAGACTGCGAAAAGTTATCAATAAAAGTATAACGGAGGAGGATTTACTCAAAGCTGTTGACCTGGCAGTCAAGTATAATTGGCGCACTATAAAGTTGTATTTTATGTTGGGCTTGCCAACTGAAAATGATCAGGATTTGGACGCAATTGCGAAACTGGTTAAAAAATTAAAAGACAGGAGTCAAAACCAGCTCAACTTCAATGTTAGTCTTTCGCCCTATGTTCCCAAACCTTTTACTCCTTTTCAATGGGAAGAGCAGGTTGATCCTGAGGAAATGCAACGCCGGCTCGATCGGGTCAAAGATGGCCTTAGAAAATTATCCAGAGTAAAAGTTATGGGGCGGGACCCGCGCTACTCACAACTAGAAGCTATAATGTCACGAGGTGACCGAAAACTGGCGCCTGTCATCTATCAAGCCTGGCAAAGGGGTGCAAAATTTGATTCATGGAGAAAATTCTACTCTTTTGATGTATGGGATCAGGCCTTTGATGATCATGGTATTAATTCAGCAAAATATATTGGTTCCCGCTCAACTGAGTCCCAGCTACCCTGGAATATTATTGATAATGGTGTA
>Ga0102934_1003751_pt1 | contig 10286 bp, 6 predicted proteins | sample SalPonR2_A_D1_MG_FD_78175 | JGI IMG/M metagenome (GOLD analysis project Ga0102934, IMG submission 78175) | Salt pond soil microbial communities from South San Francisco under conditions of wetland restoration - Salt Pond MetaG R2_A_D1_MG | ecosystem: Environmental > Aquatic > Marine > Intertidal...
AAGTATCTATTTCAATCTCTACTGTTACACCCGATATGTCGTAATCAAGAATATTGACAGTCGCGCAATACGCGATAACAGGAAATATCAGCGTGACCATCCAGATAATCACAAAGATCTTTTTCATCAGACACTCCATATCAAAAAGAAAAGAACTGCCATAACGAAGATAGCCTGAATCAGAACAGTTTTTCTTCCGGTCTTCCTCCCGTGAGGAATAATTCCGGCATGCCCGGGGAATACCTTTTGATCCTCCCTTAACTTACCCAGCTTCCACAAAAGATTCTCAAGGTCAGGTATAACCGCGAAAATACCGCCAAGGCAGATAACCAAAGAACAACTCCCCGTAAAAACAAGAATCAGCAGAACAACGACACCTAAGAATATCTCCAATTTCAGACTTTCAAAATCGTAATGAGGTATTACATCAAGCAATACGTGACTCAGCAGACCGCCAATAGACGCGCTCAGTACACCAGGGGAGAAATACCCGATTAAAGCTCCAGCGGCAAAATGTGTAAAAACAGTCAATTAGCTTACTCCCGCTGTACTTTCGATCGATGCGGACAGCAGTTACATGAAATTAATCCATTTTAACAGCTTTTTCAATAAGCATCACCGGGATATCATCCTCAATAGGATATTGAAGCCGGCACTTATCGCAAACCAGGTATTCTCCTGAATCATCACAGGCAACCCTGCCCTTGCATCTGGGGCATGCCAGAATTTCCAGAAGCTCTTTATTTATCGCCATAATATACCTGCACACCTTCAAAAACAAAGAAAAGCCCCTGATTTAGACACAACCCTCCGTATCCTAAATTACAGGGACCTGTAATACTAATTTCTGTTTAACAGCTGACATATATAATTATAGAACATTTAGTACATTGAGGTCAAGTGTTCAAAACGGAAAAATCATAATAAAACCTGTAAAACATTTCACAGATTGTGCGGCCGGGCGGGAATACTCGGGCAGATACGGATAAGCTGATCAGTCTGTACTGAATTTACCAATAGAGGTAAACTTTTTCATTCTCCTTTCAAGAAGAAGATCGATAGAGATACTCGAAAGGCTTTCTAATTGATCCTCAATACATTCAGCCAGTTTGAGAGAATTGCCTTCCGGATCCCTGTGGGCCGCGCCGTGTATTTCATCAATTACCAGATCGACAACATTAAATTCCAGGCAATCATCTGAGGTCAGGCGCAGAGATGATGCCGCGTCAGGCGCTTTAGCTTTATCTTTCCAGAGGATGGCGGCACAGCCCTCCGGAGAAATCACTGAATATACAGAATGTTTCATCATTATCACCCTGTCTCCTATACCCAGAGCCAGAGCTCCCCCGCTCCCACCTTCACCTATGATAACTACTACAATCGGGGTCTTTATCTTGAAGACCTCTTTCAGGTTTGACGCTATCGCGACAGGTTGCCCCCTCTCTTCAGCTCCAACACCCGGATAAGCCCCGGGAGTATCCACAAAAGAAAGAATGGGCAAGGAAAATTTTTCCGCCATCTTCATTAGTCTAAGTGATTTTCTGAAACCTTCAGGGTTGGCCATCCCGAAGTTATGTCTCAGCCTGTCCTTTGTATTTCGACCCTTTTCATGTCCAATGACCATAAGCCTTTTCTCTCTCATCGTAGCAACACCGCCCACGATAGCAGGGTCGTCGCCGTAAAATCTGTCCCCATGGAGCTGGTGAAAATCGTCGAACATTAAATCAAGATACTGCGACATTGTCGGCCTGTCCGGATGACGGGCAAGCTGAACTTCCTCCCACGGCGTGAGATTCCCGTAAACTTTCTCTTCAAGATCGCCAAGTGTGCTTTCAAGTTTCTTTATCTCTCTGGATTCTGCTGAAAAGCCCTTTTGCCTGAGATTTTCTATTCTGTTTTCTAAATCTATTATCGGGGTTTCGAATTCTAAATTCTTTGTTTTTCCAGTCATTATTCCAACCAATCATCAGAAATAGTTCACATAAGAAATTTCCACCGCTCTTGAAATCCCTGATTCCGCCGTATAATTATCAAGCAGATCTTTAAATAAGAATTTTAACCTCAGATTCTCTTTGTAATCTATACGAACGCCGGTATCCAGATAACCCCTTCCCCTCGTCAAGCATGAGGGAATGTCGCCGTTGTCATCATCGAAAGCTCCGCTGTATTCAACCATAAGGACCAATCCGGTGAAAGCTTCGAGGGTCAACCCCGCAAATAAATCCGGTCCCTCTTCATACCTGTTTTCGAGTGAATAATTAACACCGCAGTGCAGCGAAAAATACCTGAGCATATAGTAACTTTTGCTCAGAACCGCGTAGAACCCCTTCGATTTCCGTTCGTATCGTTCCCAATTCTTCAGCCATCTTTCCTGCCCCTGGGTATTGATTCCCACAGCAAGGGCCGGACCTCCTATTATTTCCTCGATTAACCTCAATCTTATTCTTATTCCCGGCCTGTCATTACTGGTTATTTCTCCACGGCCAATGAAATTCTGCAGTCCAAACGAGACACCGATCATCAAACGGTCACGGAACCCGACATCGCATTCGAACAAAAGACTGTTGAAGGGACCGACAGATCCATCGTACATATAACTCCCGTGGGGAATAATGCCGGCTGTTGGACTTTCAACAATTCTTATATCTTCTCTAAACTGCCCGTATAGCCGGCAGGAACCGGTAAATAGTATTAAAACCGCCAACGACAAACTATAAAACAATTTCAACATTTTCTACTCCAGTAATTTCCTCGAGGCTTCTTACAAACTCCAGACTCGGAGATACACTGTAACTCCTCGATCGGACTGAAAACATATTATCACCATTCTTACACCATTTAAAAAACAATTCTTTCTTTCCCGGAAATTTTGACACAGTCTGTTTTAAAGAAAGAAGTTCCTTTTCATTAAAAAGCTCTGAGCGCAGGCTCAAACAGACCTTGCCGGACAAGTAATTCAGCGCTCTGTCAATGGAGAAAATTTTGTCAGCTATCACCTTGCTTTCCCCTCTGTCCTTAGAAGAAATCTTTCCCTTTATCACTACGAGATTTTCTTCTCTCAATTCCTCTCTGCAGCTCTGATAACAGCTTGAAAACACAATAACTTCAAATGAACCCAGAAAATCCTCCATCCCTACAAATGCCATTGACTTACCGCGCCTGTCGAGAATAACCCTGACACTGGTAATCAACCCAGCAATAACAACATTCTTTTTGCTCTTTTTCTCCGAAAGAGCGCAGCTTTCAGTGTTTACTATATGGCTTAGAACATTTTTATAACTGTCGAGAGGGTGCCCCGAAAAATAAAAGCCCAGCGATTCCTTCTCATTTTTCAATCTCTCACTTTCATCCCATGGAGGAACATCTTCAAGCTCTATCATATCAGACGGCGAAGGATTTTCGAAGAAGCCTAGAAATGTCTGTCCCCTGTCTCTTTCACTCTGCCGTTTCTGGGCGTGAACCAGAATCGCGTCAAGGGTTGCCATCTTCTGTGACCTGGTTCCGGGCAAACTGTCAGTTGCTCCGCTTCTTATCAAACTCTCAAGAGCGCGTCTGTTGATACTTCGCAGGTTGACCCTTTCGCATAAATCGTACAGATCTACGAAGGGGCCGTCTTTCCTGGCATCAACAATAGCTTCAGCGGCGGGAATACCCATATTCTTAATTGCTACCAGGCCATAGGTTATTTCTCCATTTGACAGATCAAACTCCTTGCCGCTCGAATTCACGTCGGGTCCCCGTACAACTATTTCCAGATTGTGGCATTCTTCAAGTAATATCATAAGCCGATCTGTGTTCCCCATATCATTCGTCATAGCCGCTGCCATAAAAGCTGCCGGATAATGCACTTTTAAATAAGCCGTCTGCATAGATACCATAGCATAGGCCGCGGAATGTGATTCGTTGAATCCGTAACCGGCGAAATGTGCCATCAGTTCAAATATTCTCTCCGCTTTCTTCTTCTTTATCCCCCTCTCAACAGCTCCTTTTACAAAGAGCTCCTTCTGCTCTGACATAATGCTCTTTTTCTTCTTACCCATCGCGCGTCTGAGAATATCAGCCTGCCCCATAGAAAATCCCGCCAGCTCACTGGCCACACGCATCACCTGTTCCTGATATAATATTACGCCGTAAGTATCTTTGAGAATCGGCTCTAAGATGGGATGTTCATAAGCGATCTTCTTTTTTCCATGTTTACATTCGATAAAGTCCGTAACCATATTACTGCCGAGAGGTCCCGGACGATACAGAGCGTTTATAGCCGTTACGTCTCCGAAGGTAGTTGGTTGTATTTTCTTTAAGAGTTCACGCATACCCTCACTTTCAAGCTGAAAAACAGCTACAGTTTTTCCTTCGCCGAGGAGTTTGAATGATTCAGGGTCTTCGATTGGAATATCCTCGATTGACAGTTTCGAGCCTTCATGTTTCTCTATCAGAATAAGAGCGTTCTGTATGTGAGAAAGTGTTTTAAGCCCCAGTATATCAATTTTCAACAGCCCTATACTGTCAAGAATTTTCATTTCATACTGAGTTGTTATCTCACCTTTACTCGACCTGTAAAGAGGAACGTGGTTGACGAGGGGGGTTGGAGTTATAACCAGACCGGCAGCGTGAGTAGAAGCGTGTCTGGCAAGTCCTTCAAGAGAAAGAGAGAGGTCGAGAAGTTTTTTTATAGATTTATCATTATTATATAGATTCTTCAGTTCAGGTACATCTTTTATCGCGTCAGACAGATTGACACCCGGTTGAGCGGGGATCATTTTCGCCAATTTGTCGACTTCTCCGTACGGGATCCTCAATACCCTTCCGACATCTCTTATAACAGCTCTTGCCGCCATTCTTCCAAATGTTATTATCTGACATACATTTTCCTTGCCGTAAGTCGATACGACATGATCAATTACATCCTGCCTTCTATCATCACAAAAATCTATATCTATATCCGGCATCGACACTCGTTCCGGATTCAGGAAGCGCTCGAAGATAAGTCCATTCTCTAAGGGATTGATACTTGTGATGCCGAGAATATAACAAACCAGGCTCCCCGCGGCCGACCCACGGCCGGGGCCGACAGCAATGCCGGATTCCTTGGCAAATTTAACAATATCCCAGACAATAAGGAAGTAACTTGAGAATCCCATCTCCTTTATAATTCCGAGCTCGTATTTAATCCTCTCGATCACATTATCATTTATTTCTTCAAGCACTTCCGGCGCGCTTTCCATAACGAGATGTTCGAGATATTCGTCAGGAGAAGCAAACTGTTTCGGTATGGGTGACTGGGGAAGTTGTGTTTTCTTATCCTTAAGCTCCAGGTTGCATCTTTCAGCAATATTCAGTGTGTTCCTTAATGCTTCTTTATGGTCGGGGAAAAGAGCTTCCATTTGCTCTGGGGATTTAAGATAAGTCTCGGGATTTGATCTCATAATCCTGTTTTCATCGTCAAGATCTTTCCCCGTCTGAAGGCAGAGGAGAACATCATGAGCTTCATGTTCTTCGGCGGAGCAATAATGACAGTCATTGGTTGCCACCATAGGCAGCTTAAGATCACGCGCGAGATCAGTAAGCTTTGGAATAAGAAGTAACTCCCTTTCTATTCCGTGGTTCTGTATCTCAATAAAAAAGTCCCCTTCGTGAAAAATTGATTCCAGCCTCTTCGCGAAAGCCGCGGCCTCCTGCCTTTTGCCGGCATAAAGGAGTTTAGCAATACTTCCCTGTATACAGCCGCTCAACCCTATCAGGCCTTCTGAATAATTCTCCAGAATGTCGAGATCTATACGGGGTTTGTAGTAAAACCCCTTTGTGTAGGCAATTGAGGAAAGTTTAAGAAGATTTTTGTATCCTGTATTATTTTTCACCAGAAGAACCAGGTGATCGTTCTTCTTCTGAGCGTCTTTGCCTCTTGTGTCAATTCCATCTCTCGCCAGATAGGTCTCCATTCCAACTATCGGCTTTATTCCCGACTTCAGTGCTTCTCTGTAGAATGGTATGGCACCGTACATATTTCCATGGTCGGTAAGCCCCACGGCAGTCATTCCCATATCGGAAGCCCTCTTAACAAGATCTCGGATCCTGATCGCTCCATCAAGAAGACTGTATTCAGAATGGTTGTGAAGATGTATGAAGCCGGCATTACTCATCGTGGGTGCTCCCCAACTTAAGAATTATTCCACAATAAACTCGAAATCTTTGACCGCAATATTACCAACCCTGTCCCCTATCTCTGCTCGAATTGATACTTTTCCTCCCGGCCGGGACGCCGGGATCGGTATGTAGAGTTTTCCTCTAATATCATCCCATTGGCTAACGGTCCATTTGCCATTCCATGTAACCTTCGATGAATATGAATCAACTCCGCTTCCTTCGTCCTCGACAGGAATATAATAAATGTATTTCTTGAAAAATCCACTGCCTGAAGGACTCTCGGTCTTTATTATATTTCCGAGTCTTGGAGGAAGCCCGTCTTTTATATATGCGTATGTGCCCTTTTTATCGAGTTTGACAGCCCCTCTCTCCATTCCCGGTACACCAACACAGTTCCATGCTGAATCACCGGCTTCAAATCTGAAAAGTCCGACACCATCTCCAAAATTACCGGATATCTCAATGGATTCAAACAAATAATCTGCCGCGAAATCCAGATTAAAAGGGGGCCGGATCATATCCAGTCCGTTGCCGGAGCCCGCCTGTAGGGATACAGAATTGACTATACATGGAACTTTTCCATTTAACGGGGATGATTGCAGGTTAACTCTCAGACTGTCGGATATTCTCAAAGGAACCTTTCCGTCTGATTCAAGAATGACAATTCGGGCAGCGTGATATTCATCAAATTCATATCCTCTATAATCTCTTCCCCTGACATGAAACAGGTTTTCTCCATTTTCCACTGTTTCATATTCCAAACGGGCAAGATATAATTTCTCTTTAAGCTCTTCGACCTTAAGAGACGAAACTCTGTTTCGACCTATAAACTCAACTGCCGGAAGAGAGGCCAATATTCTGTCGGTCTTAATCATAAGAGCCAGAGTTTCGGGCATGCGAATGACTTTGCACTGTGAGAAGACCATATCTTTCTCGATCTTCGGCCGGGGAGAAGCAAAACATTCACTGACTGAGGCTCCTTCATCATCAGTCACTTCATATTTGTAAACAGCATTTTTTACCTTGGAAACTATCGCGTTAGCGTACTTTCCCGTATAACGAAGAGGCCTTGTGTTCCAGCTTTCACCTCCGTCAAAAGATTCAAACAGCTTTTCATCTTGCGAACCGCCATCCGGATCGATAGAAGACACAACAGCTTCATAAACATTTTCCAGCTTCTTTGCAGTCTGAATCCTGGGATAGTCATGCAGGGCAAAATTAAAGAGTGCTTTTGCCCTGTTCCCCGATGAATCGCTTACTATCAACTCGCCTCGGTGTAGCCCCTTCTTCAAAATCGTAAGCTCGGTCCTGCTGCTGTCAGAACAAATGACACCATTTCCCGTACGATCTGAGCGCGAATTACCCCTCTTTCTGAATAGAAGATTAAATCTATCTGTCCAGGAATCATCATATAGATCATATTCAAAATCAATTTCACCGCTTTGCCTGTAGGAAAAAGTTCTGTTTTCGATACGGTACAAAAGATTTCCGTCAACCAGCAATTCTATAGATAAAGGACCCATCTTGTAACCGCCGACACTCTGTTCATCCCACGCTGAAATCCCGAACCCAAATACGCCGTCAAGTTGAAGGGTATCTGTATTTTCATATAAATCTGTTTCTTTTACCCTGAAAAACTTAATTTCTGATGAATAATCTTTTCCCGTTCTGCTTCCGCGCTCGAGGGGAATGGCTTCGAGTGCTGAAATTATTGGAGGAGCATTATCGGGTATCTCATAAATATTTAATAGAGGATTAATCGGATTACCGGCGGAGTCTCTAATCTCAAAATGAAGATGAGCGGCTTTGGTGCCTGCCCGGCCGGCAAAAGCGAGGGTATCCCCTCTTTCGAAGCTGTAGATACCGTCTCTAAGAAAAAGTTCAGACCAGTTACTCCCCGATTCCAGCATTTTATAATACTGAAGGGAATCAAGAGCGGCGTCGAAACTATGAAGATGGGCGTATACGGCTGTTTTACCGTTGAAAAGCTTAAGATAAAGAGCTCTCCCGTAACCGGCGGGCTGGACCCTGATCCTATTTACATAACCGTCGCTGACAGCTATACAGGGAATACCGACCCGGCCGAAACAGCGGATATCTATCCCCGCATGATAGTGTCCATCCCTGTACTCGCTGAAAGTAGAACTTAATTGCGCGGTGCCCGCCATTGGCCACATATAACCATCATGGGCAGTTAATGATACTGACACAAACAGAACAATAGCCGATATAAGAATTCCCTTTCTCATTTCAGAATCAAATTAACACCCCTTGTATTCTTATGTCAACTACTCTGAAAAAGTTTGCGCGAGAGGTCATTTTATGCTAATTTGCATAGATACGTATAATGAGTGTTGAGCCGCTATAAAAAATTAACGACTCAATCTTTATTAAACACTTTTATTTTTTTAAATGTCATTGATAGTTTAAGTTATGATTTTTCACTTTTAAAAAAGGAAATATTTTATGCTTAAAGTCTTAAGAGAAAAAACCAAAACTATACTCTGGATAGTTATTGTTGCTTTTATTGGTACAATATTCGCTGTCTGGGGCATGGGAAACAGAGATTCAAATACTCAAGACAGTAAATCCAATATTGTAGGCAGTGTAAATGGAGTGGAGATAGACAGGTCGGTTTATTCCCGGAACCAGTCAATGCTTTACAACCAATTGAAAGAGGAAAAGGGAGATAACTACACACCAGGCGAAACTGAGAGATATATGATTGATAATCAGGCCTGGGAAATGACTATTCAGGATTTTCTGTTCAATGAAGGTATTAAGAAATTAGATATAAATGTTACAGACAAAGAACTTGTAAGCTTTCTTCGCAACAACCCTCATCCTTCACTACAGCAGATGTTTACAGACGATGAGGGAAATTTCAGCTATCAGGAGTATCTTAAAGCCCTGTCTGACCCTTCGAAAGATTGGACCGACCTTGAGAACTGGGGACGCCAGACACTGCCGAGATTTAAACTTGAAACACTGCTTTCGGCAAAGGTAAATATCTCCGAAAGAGAGGTTCTCGAGCAATTCAAAAAAGAAACAGTAAAAGTCAAGGCAAAGTACGTTTCAATCCCCTTTGAAGAAATCTCTGATTTCCAGCCGTCGGAAAAAGAATTGAGAGAAAAATACAGGGAGCTCTCTGATGAATTAGTCGAACCTGAGAAACGAAAAATCAAACTTCTCGAAATTAAATACGAACCTACTGAACGTGATTTCAGAGAAGTAAAAAACAGTATGAATGAAATAAAATCAGAGATTCTGGGCGGTACTGATTTTATAGAAGCCGCTAAGAATTACTCACAGGATCAGAGAACGGCAGAAAAGGGAGGAGACCTCGGCTTTTTTGGTAAAGGGCAAATGGACCCTGAATTTGAGAAAGCTGCATTCTCCCTGAGTGAAGGTGAAATCAGCAATCCTGTTAAGACTGAATCCGGTTATCACCTGATAAAAGTAGAAGATAAGAAGACTGAAAATGGAGAAGAGAAAGTTCACGCCAGACATATCCTTATGGAAGTAACGCCCGGATATGAGACGCAGGATTCACTCTCTACACTTGTTCGTAATGTTATAGAAAAAGTCAAATCAACAGGTTTCGAGGAGGGTGTGAAAGCCCTGGCGCTTTCAACAAGAGAGATACCACAATTAACCAGACACAGTTTCATTGAAGGTATAGGTTACTCTCCAAAAATATCTGATTTCGCGTTCAATCACGATAAAGGAAGCGTTAGTTCAGCTATTGAAACGAATAATTCGATATATTTTCTGAAAATCCTCAAAGTAATCCCGGAAAGCAAAAAACCTTTTGAAGAGATCAAAGATGAACTTAAAGATAAATTGAGAAAAGAAAAGATTGAAAATAGCGCGCTTGAAAAAAGCAAGAAACTGAGGAAAGAAGCTCTCGGCTCAAGCCTTGAATCTATGGCCGAAAATAATAATCTTCAAGTCGGGGCAACTCCTCTTTTCACAAGAAATAACCCCCCTGAGGGTTTTAACTCAAATTCATTATTTACCAGGGCATGCCATCTGCTGCCTCTCAACACTCTCAGCAAACCTGTTAAAGGGAATAATAGTTATTACATAATTATAGTCACAGAGAGAACCGAACCCGACATGACCAAGTTCTCAGAAAACAG
>Ga0102934_1003752_pt1 | contig 10283 bp, 8 predicted proteins | sample SalPonR2_A_D1_MG_FD_78175 | JGI IMG/M metagenome (GOLD analysis project Ga0102934, IMG submission 78175) | Salt pond soil microbial communities from South San Francisco under conditions of wetland restoration - Salt Pond MetaG R2_A_D1_MG | ecosystem: Environmental > Aquatic > Marine > Intertidal...
TCCCGCCCTCCCTCCCTTTCCCCGTCGTCGCCGCCCCAAAGGCCATCCCCCGCAGGTTCAATGCCGGCGTGAGCCGGAAGCGCGCCTGGTTCACGATCTTCATCATTTTAAATATGCACAAATCCATCGGTTGCTGGGTCACTCGACCTCGGGCGGAACGGCCCATGCTCAGCGACGCATAACTCAAGTCTAAGGGAGGGCTAGTCGCAGGAACGCTCGACCACAAGGAAGGCTCGTCGAAGAGGAGGAGGAAGGACGAGCAGGTTTGCGCCAAGTGGAGGTAGTGGGACGGGGCGAGGAAGGGGAGGAGGGCGGACCGCAGGAGGTCGGGAGGAAGGAGGAGGAGGGGAGGGGAGGGAGGGGAGGAGGAAGAGGAGGAGTGGCGCGAGCGAGGCCGGCGACGCAGAAATGCAGAGGAGGAGGACGAGGAGGAGGAGGGAAGAAGCTCCGGGAAGTCTTCGCCTTCTTCCTCCTCCTTCCTTCGCCTCCGGCCCACCCCTTGCTCCTCCAGACGCCTCTTCCCTCCTTCCCTTCCAATTCCATCACCCCTCCGCCCCTTCGCCGGCCCGGCCGTGGACGCTGTAGGCGCCAGCCCCTTTTCCCTCCCGTGCACAGTCCTTCCCATATTCTTTCTAGAAGCCGGTGCGGGCACAAGCTTTCGCTCCTTCTCTGCCCTTCCTTCCTCCTCCTCCACCCGCTTGGCAGCTGCGGCACGCTGCCTTGCCGTTGAGGTCAGCTGTTTCCATACCTCCGCCTCATCCCATCCTTCCTCCTCGTCGTCATCGTCCTCACTCTCTCCCTCATACGATTCCTCCTCCTCCTCTTCCTCCTCATCCTCCCCTTCCTCCTCTTCTCCGTCTTCCTCCCCCTCACTCCACGAGTCGACGTCATCGCCGCTGCTCTCCTCCTCCTCTTCCTCCTCCTCCATCCTTACTTCTTCCTCCTCCTCCTCTGTGATTTTCCACGTCACCCGTCGCGACGGTCGTACCTTCCTCCCCCTCCCCTCCCCTCCCTCCGCCTCTTCCTCCTCCTTCTCCTGGTAGTCTACACGCTTCCGACCTGCTCTCCTCCTTGGGAGCGGCGACGCATCTTCTTCTTTCACATCCCCGCTCTTTTCACGAGCAAGACGGCAACAGCGTATGCTATGCCGCCGTTTCCTCCCTACAAGCTTACTCTCTGTGGGAACGTTCGAAGAGGAGGCCGCCCTGGCCCTTTGATGCGGCGCTTTCCCTCCCTTCTTTTTTCCCATGTCCTCCCTTTCTCTCCCTGGGCCTGTGGCTCTGCTCCTTTTGCGGCCTGCACCTGCAGAAGGAGCAGGAGGGACCGATGTGTGGTGACGTGCGTCATGACCGTGGCTCTTAACTTTCGACACCCATGCAGTGAGCGCCGCACCACGTGTCTTTTTGCTGAATACCCATCCCTGCAGGGGTCGGCAGTACTTCCCACCCATGGTGCGCAATGTGTCTTTGTGCGCATAGGTGGGGCCCTTCAGTAGAAGGCATTTTGGGGTGTGACTGGAAAGGGTGAGCTCTGCTGCCCCGGCGGTGTCCGTCATGACAAGGAGGACAATCTGTCCGACGAGTACGGAAAAGGGAGAAGGAAAAAAGTGTTGAAGTTCAGATTGGTCGTGAGGCGCAATCGTCCACATATTAAGACATTAAATACAGCTGGCCCGCCTCATCAAATCATGTGGGAAATGGGTTTTAAAAAGTGATAAACACAGCCTCCAAACTACGATCCTTGTGTACCAGCCCGCTTCAAACTCGAAACGCACCAAAGGCATTGGCACGTGTCCTTTTCCTCTGAAACACCGCTACTGAATTGTCGAAGGCAATATAGTCTACACATTGAGAAACATCAGTCACTTATAGCCCCACACGACATTGTTTAACCAGATCAAAAGAGTGTTCATGCCCCTGCGCATCGAGGGTACCTCTTCCATCACATGCTTCAACCTCCCAGTCAACCTCTCGACTGCTTTCCTTTCCATTTCCCCGTGATTGACATCTTGGACGCGGCAATACATGCACAGGTGAACGTTGGGGACGAGTATGAGCGGTGGTGCTTCAAACGATGACCTGGGCGAACAACTGCTTGCGTTACATCAGAGGCTATGGAGCCTGATGAATGCTCTCCTAGTATCTCCCCGAGCAAATACTTCCTCTCCTACTAGCCCTACCGGCACCTCTCCTTCCACAGTCTTGTCTAAAATTCGAGCGAATCAAAACGCGATAGACACTCTTTGGGCCAGGCAAATTACCCAAAGTGATCCTCGACAGACGGATCGGTATGTCGTGACCAAAGCGGAAACGGAAGCTATGAAGTCAAGAGTGAGAGAGGCCTATGTGTCGTACACGACCGAGATATTCGCTAACGAATTGGACGCTCTTCGACAGGACCCATCTTTTCGTGGAGCCGACGACGATGTGCGGAGCATGGTGGCTATGCTGGAAGAGGGCATTGAATGGTTGTGGGCACACGACAAGGACACCGACGGGATGGACGAACAGGCCTTGCGGGTGTATGGAGACTTCTTCTCGACATCGAAGGCAAAGAGAGACACGCAAAATGATGTTTCAATCCACGTACGAAGACACCAACTGCAGGAGGAAGCTTTCGATAGGCAACAAGTCTCAGATATCAAGGAGGAAGAGCCAGGCGGGAACGTGGAGCAAGCGACAGATTCTGTGAGAAACTTAATCGATTACAAAATTGCACAAAAATCAGGAAAATGTTCTAGAAAAAGGGGGGGTAAATAGGAAGGAGAAGATAAGTTACGAGATTTCATTCAGGGGAGGGTAGATAAGATCTTGCACACTTTGTCAACGCATCCAGAGCATATGAAGAATATTCTTTCAATAGCCGTTCGTCGCCAATCGCCAATCCAACATTTCTTCTCATTCTTTTTTGCGCGATCTTAATAATTCTTGGGGTCAATGTGTGTGTTTCCGATGCGTCCCCCTGGAGGACATGATGGCCTGTCCCTGGTTCCCACGCCACCATTTGGATCGTTACTCGTCTACGAGCAAGATCCTGTCAAGTCCATAGATGCAGTCATAACAATAGCTTACATAGTCGTGCAATCGATAACTTACAATCCATTCAATCCACATATAGACTCACAGTCCACGACTTTCATTCGTAGGCGGACTCGTTAAATATGCACGTACTTCCTTTCGTTCACATTCTCATGACTCATCCCAAGTTGTGCATTTCCAATATAGAAGGCCCGACTAAAACTGCAATTCGTACAAGCTTGATAACAGAGCACTCCGAAAAGCAATCAGATCAAGTGTCATATCATATTTATTTTACAATTGACATATCCATTGCAAAGATGAACGCTGCTTAGAGATGAAGTGTCATCCATATTCTCTGTGGCGCTAGAATACTTTGGTTCTCATGAAGCGTCACACAGGAGGTCACGAGACCGGTGTTTGGCTATCCGTCGAAGTCTATGGATTTCGCCATTTTTTTCGCGAGAGGTAAAGTGACTCTGTTCAACGTGTACAGCAATGATACCCGTTTCTACCGGCTCCATAGAACTTTCGCACTATGAAAGCAAGATCTTCGGAGGAAGTAGGAAGCCTAACCTACCAATTAAGTCGGACAGACGGCTATCCATACGTCATATTTACCACATCTACATCTACTTCATCTGTATCCATCATATCTGTCACGAATACAGCTCGACCAGGAAAGGTGTCTTCCCGATCAATCTGGTCTACCTCATCTACACGTGACTCCCAAGTCTGGGGACATTTCGAACCTCACACTCTTATCAAAGTAAATCTACGTCGCCTTTTGCAATATTTATACATATATAGTTATATCAAATTAAAAACATAACAGAGCACATATTCGTGCATTGGTTTTCGTTGGAGAAATTATATTTCCTTATCATGGGGCCCTTTTATGTCTTCTAGGAAATTTTCTCGTTGCGTTCGTTGAGCCTCCGCACATGAGACGAATTTCACTGTACTATACTCGTCATTCTCATGACTTAACACCATTACAAGGAAATCCAGCTTGCAATACTTTTGCGCAGAAGCCGTATTGTTTTCCAGTCTTTTCAGACGGATCTGGAACGGACGATTCACTGCTTGCTCTCGCCTTTTTTCCAGTCCACAGGCAGAGAATGTGCGCACTTCCCTCAAAGTGTGAAAGTGTGGAATATGCGAAAGTGTAAGTGCGAGTGCTCTACTCGGATGGTGTACACCTTGACCACACTTTTCCATCGTACGGTCATTTTACAGAGGTTTACGGCTTTAATAAGAGTAAATGCGTATCTACATTCCAGTAGGTGCCTTAGCGGCATCCAGGATCGACGAGTCGCCGAAAGGTTAGGGTTGGGAGGCTGAGCCGTTTAGACGACTGCGAGTAGGGCTAGGCTTAGGGGAAAAGTGATTAGTGGTGAAGTTGAATTACAGTCTTTTACTCACAATGGAGAGTGGAAATATGCACATGCAATAGATAAAGAGGAGACATAAATGGAAAGTCAAGCTGTAAGGAAGACATTTCCCCAAATAAGCGAAGAACAAGGCCCTCAGGCGCTCAGATCCGTCCGTGCCCAGGGCCAGAATCTCAGTCCTTTCTCGTTTGGCCTTCAGAAACGCCTTAGGAGCCTTCTGTGGACCCTATACACCCTAGAAATGGTATATATCTCAATCACACTTTATTCGCATATTCTTCGCACAGCGACATCTCCACTCGCATTTTTGATTCCACTTTGATTTTCCAAGTGCGATCATCCCCTCCCCACGGGTTCCGCCCCAGCTTCCTCTCGCGCAGCCCATGAGTAAGGCTCGATTCTTGTTGTGGAAGGGGTTCAAAATCCGTTATCTTTTGCTGTTGGATGCTCGAAAACACACGGAGTCATTCATAACTTTATGAATTCTGACGAGGAAACTCTTTTTTTCATTGTGACATCTCAACGATGGGCCAAGATTTAATTCAGGTTCACTCAGAAACACCTGTACTGTGTCGTGTATGGGCCCCTAACAGGTATCATGGCGTGGAAAGATATAACAAGACATTTACTCACTTTTGCCGTGATCATGGTCGCGTTTGTTACCACGGTATCGGAAGAATCTTGCCCTTTTGTAAGGGTCAGGTCAACAAGGCGAATACGGAAAGATTCGGTTGTCTTTCGCGTGCGACTGAAAATCGCCAAAATGGATAGGAATGTCATTAAAGCACCTACAAATATGGTTTTGAAGATAACAAGTCCACCATCCTTACGATTTTCCTCTTTTCGAGTCGACAAGAAAAGAAATCGCCCTGTGACGCTCAAGCGGAGTGACGAAGAGATTTACCTTTTCAATGTGCTAGATCATCGCGTCTCGCGACGTCGAATACTATTCCAGGTATTTTAGGAATGGAATGCTATTGTCAATGTATCCGATAAGTATTATGAGCAAATATCTAATAGGCGAACTTCTACTCCTAGTTTAAAGGGAGTAGTCGAACTCTTCCTCGCTTCGGCACCGCCACATACCTTAGCAACGGAAATATCACAGCATGTTACAGACCATATATTATCATAGAGGTCAGTTGGATGACAATCATATGAAGAAAAGATACTTTAAACAAAACATCGAAGGAGAACTTCAGCAATGGGAGCGATAAGGCGTAAGTTAAGGAATTGATTCGCTCATGTAGCCCTGCTTCTCCCTCATATACTCGGTCCCTTAATGTCAGCACGACGACACAACAAATACTAGCGACTGGAGTCCAGATGGGTACTCACTTTACGCCAAATTTCAGCAGCCGTTGGAGGAAGGACGCCCTTCGCCCGTCTTACGCAGACTTCATGCTCCAAACTCGACAGACATTGCTCGTGACTGTTACGAGTATTGCTCCTTCACGACAGAAGAGCCTGTACCATTCTATTTCCAATGGGCAGAGGTGTCAAAGAGTTGTTCCTGTTTTGGATCCCATGTAACACTTATCTGGGAATCTACTTCATCCGTGTACCGCGTAATCCGGAAAGCAAAGCTTGGAAGCTTGTCACAGGAGCAACAGCTTATTGCGGTACGCTTTAGAAGTCTTATTACGTGAGAGACCGACAATAATAAGAAATATTCCATCATATCCTTTGTTCTCATAACGCCTTGTTCCACAGGATGTATGGAAACTTGTGGACGGGATGTTCTTCGACAGAACCTTTAATGGACAGCCTTGGCTCACCGTGTTACAGAATTCTATCAGAAAAGATTATGCTTCGATGGAGGAGGCTTACAACGCTACGAGGGTATGTATGTGTCTAACCTGCTCAAATATTTTGGCATAAAAAGTTGATTGGAAAATTTCGCGCATGGGCAGGCTATGCTAGATTTGCTTCAGGATAATTACACAAGATTCCTTTCACCGAGTGAATACATGGAGTTTCAAGTCGATACACTTGAGAAAGAATTTGCAGGTGTCGGTGTCCGCATGCAAAATGTACGTCACATGCAAAATGTCCAAATCAAGCACATCATTTTACCTCTTCTCGGCCTTTCAACGATATCCTAGGCCACTATCGAAATAGTCTTAGAAGGACCAGCCAAAAAGGGTGGCGTGAAGCCTGGTGACATAGTACTGTCTGTAGATGGTCAATCAACCGAGAATTTGACAACAGAAGTCATCGTACAGCTGCTTAGGGGGCCTCCAGAGACAAACGTCTGTATGGATATTCTCTCAGTCGCCAATGGAGTCATCCAAGAACTTTGTCTAGTTAGACAGTCTGTTGAAAATCCTTCTGTATCCGCTTCCGTGGAGGAATTTGGTGGTGATAAGTATGGTATCTTGAAAGTTGACAGGTTCAGTACAACTACCGCCGATCTTATCGAACGAGCGCTTAAAACATTCTATGAAAACATCCGATTCATAGTATTAGATCTCAGAGGTAATGCAGGTGGACTACTTGATAGTGCTAAAAATGTGAGCAGCTTGTTTTTGCCGAAGTCCACGATAATTTATTCCGAAATTGATCCCTTCACGTCAAAAATCGTCCGAAGCGATGCCGACGGTATAGAGATATCTATACCTATCTTAATTTTGGTCAACAAGCAATCCGCTTCAGCTTCAGAGATCGTTTCGGCAGCACTACGCGAAAATAAGCGAGCAAAAATCGTGGGAGAACGCACTTTTGGCAAGGGGGTCGCGCAATCTGTAGAAGAAGTGACCAATGGTAGTGCAGTCAAAATTACGACATCAAAATGGCTTACACCGCTTGGAAATGATGTCAACAACGAAGGAATTGACGTAGACATTCCCAGCACGTGCAGCGAGAGTGATTCAGTCCTTGTCTGCTTGAAGGATTACCTGGAATCTCTCAATGAATAATGCAATCTGGCATTCAAAAAGCGACGTGGAATTTCAGATTTGATGAGGATTTAAGAACCACTCGTATAAGAACCACTCGTACAGTGGATAGGCATGAAGTAATGGGAGATTTCCGGCGTCGATAAGTCCACTGCCAGGCAAAAATGCGGGAAACATATCACTTCTTAGACGTAAGAGCCAAGTCACTTGTGAAGTAGATGCAACGGATCGACAGCACAAATTTTGGCTGCAGAGAATTTACCAAGATCCTCAATTACGAATAAACGAAACAGATGGATATATCGTTCTCAAATATGAATCGGAGTGACAGTTAGGGGTTCATCTCGTGACTGACTTCTCATCTCTTCCCTTTGACGCGATTACATGAATGACATGATGATATGGGAACAAGGGATCAGCGATAGGAGGTTAAGGGAGCCGTCATGGGCCCTACATTATGTCCGTTATGGGCCCTACAGCCTCCACTACGATGTGCTGATCACAAGTGTGTCGTGTCATGGTTTGCGTCCACCTAATCATTTTGTATGATATATTATTATACGACAACAGAACTGGCGTCGACCAGTGTCTTTCTTCTCTGGTTGTCTATCGTGTTGGTTATCTTAGTACACGATTCTTTGGTGAATCATTTGGTCTGTACTCTCAGGGAGAATAGTAATTGTACTGAAGAATTAATTGCGTCTTGGGTTAATCGTGGCGTTTTGGTTTGTTTATTCGCATCACCCTTGACTCTTTCAACCACGGAATTGCTGGTCCTTGTTTTTTCTCTTCTCTTTTATTTTTCCTTCTGTGAACGGGGGGGCATGGGTTCTTGCCCACGAAGTGAGTGAAGACACACGTATTTTTTTTCCAAATTGAGATCAGCCCACGCGATATCACTTTTCATGTGCAGCAGACAAAATATCTTGTTCAATATATCATGTCCAGCCCCGGTTCTAATCCTGTATGTACCATCCGACCGGAGATATACCCTCATCCTTTGTGTCAATCCGGAGAAAACCATGATCCTCTTGCATAAGGGGTTTCACCTCTGGTGCTTTACAAGACCTTCCAATTGTTCTTCAGGCGCGATACGTATCGGCATTCTCCTCCATTTTGAATGGAAAAAATGAAATTTCACATCTTGCTTAGGTTGGATCATTATATCTCTTACACCGCTTAGAAAAACGAAGACTTGACAGACATCGTAAATGTGGTGATGGTAGCACGGGCGTATTTTACTTGGAGCCTGTGGCTTCTTTCTCCTAGCAAAGCCTAAATCACATATAAGCTTCAAATCCCTTTGAAAGTCCAAATACAGCGGACATCTTCGACTGTGCGTGGGAGCGTGGCTGGTAGAAAGGGTCTCAGCCGGGCTTCGCACTGGCGACAAAAACCGATACACGATCGACCAAAAGTGAACATTCGTGCACGCATTTATTTGATAAAATTATCATGAACATAGATGAATCTTGGACTAGAAAGTACTATCTTAAACGTTTATTCTTTTCTTCATTGTCCGCTGAAAGTAGCACACCTGTGTGCCCTGTACGCAAGCTGGAAACTTGCTCTGAATAGCTGGCGAATCATACTTCCCAGAACAAAAACGTAAATTTGTAGCTTCCAGGAGAAATCTCATTCTCCTACACACAGCCACATCAATATGCATGAAGATAGAAACGAGTCCAGTGATCGGGAGCTTGTGTGATGTACACCATTCCATTGTCTCTTGCCCCCCGAGTAACCTTTTCCCGCACGCTATGGCCGGACGCGGGATGCTCACAGAAGGGAAAGCAGCATCCCAAAAAGATTAATTGACAATGACATTTTGGCCTTCCATACGACAATTTCCGGCATTGGAGGGGTTCATATTATCCATGACACAATTGTGTGGTAGATTGCGGGAATTCGACTTGACATGCACTGATCGCGTCTATGGCAGAAGGATCCTAGCCTGATCCGCCTGCCGAAGATCGAAACGCCATAAGAATTACCACACGAGAAATCCAGAAAGCAACCTACTCATTCACTGGTTCTGAGGAAATTCTTTGTGTAGCTTTTCAATTGTCTATCTGGACCGATTACGGCTAAATTTGTTGTGGATTCGTGGAATCATCGTGTATTAAAGTATTATTGACAGCAGGTAGCCTCCTATTGCAAGTCGCCGGTCATGACGATCGTCAGGGGACTTCAGTAATAAGCCTTCTAGTAACAAGCCCTCTATCTTCAGGGTAGCTCGCCGAGTGTGTACGTCGTTCCGAAAAATCTTTGTAGATGCAACACTCTCTGGGATGATCGATGGCGCGCTCGTTAGTACTTTTCTTGTGTATCAAGGCTCTACTCAAGGCACTTACATATCCCCCCCCGACCTTGCTGTGAAACTAGGATTGATAACGTTCACTGCCGAACATGCAATCCTTGCACGATGCTGCTAGCCTGGCCAAGGTCTCTACAGAGCATCTGATCGAGGAAATCCAACGTCGACTGCGATGCGCCAATAAACAGGAAAAGAAGACCATTTTTATCGGTAAATATGTGCAGTCGTGGAGGATAGCTGAAGGAAAGGAGGCAGAAAAGACATAGTAAAAGAGGAGGGTACAGGTGGTAGATATGCAACCAATTGCGCTCAAATTTTGTTGAGTCTTATCTCGATCCGATCGAAGGGTCCTCTCTCCTCTGGCTTTCCCTCTTTCCTCTTCGCCCTCCCTCTTACCCTCCCTCCCCCCCTCCATTCCTACTTCCCTGCCATTCCATCCCTGGCACGGTGCCTCAGGTCCGCCTGGCTCTGGGAAAGGTACCCAAGCTCCGATCATCAAGGAGGAGTATTGCCTCTGCCATTTGTCGACCGGGGACATGCTGCGAGCTGCTGTGAAGGCGGGGACCGAACTAGGGCAGGCGGCTAAAGGGATCATGGAGAAAGGTACAAGAGGGAGGAAGGAAGGAAGGGAGGGAGGGAGGGAGGGAGGGAGGGAAGA
>Ga0102934_1003753_pt1 | contig 10276 bp, 4 predicted proteins | sample SalPonR2_A_D1_MG_FD_78175 | JGI IMG/M metagenome (GOLD analysis project Ga0102934, IMG submission 78175) | Salt pond soil microbial communities from South San Francisco under conditions of wetland restoration - Salt Pond MetaG R2_A_D1_MG | ecosystem: Environmental > Aquatic > Marine > Intertidal...
ATTCATTGGAGTTCTGATTTCGTGGCTCATGTTGGCTAAAAATTCAGATTTCAACCGGGCTGATTCTTCGGCTTTGTCACGGGCTTTTTTCAATTCCTGGCGGGCTTTTTCCCTTTCAGTAATATCCTGCCCAATTCCCAGCAGTCCGATAGTAACCCAATCTGAAGTTGTTAATGGAGCTTTGATAATATCGAGCAGAACGGATTTTCCATCAGGATATTCAAACCAATCTTCCACATGATGGGTTACTTTATTATTTAGGATCATTTTATCATTACTGGAAAATTTATGGGCTATATCAGGGGGAAATATTTCAGAATCCTTTTTATGGAGAATCTCATCTTTATCCAGACCTGTCAATTTTTGAAAAGCATAATTGCACCCCAGATAACGTCCTTCACGATCTTTGAAATAAATAATATTTGGTATTGAATCCAAAAGATTGGATAATAGAGTGGTTTTCTGTTCCAGCTCGGCTTCGGTTTTTTTTCTGAGAGTAATATCTGATAAAACCCCTTCAATACCGATCGGTTTTCCCGACTTATTATAGACGTATTTTGCACTGGCTAATACAAAAACTGGGTAACCTCTAGAATCCTGTAAAACCAGCTCATAGGACTCCACCTTGCCTCGTTTTTCTATTTTTTTCACAAAATCTTTGTAATCTTCTGGTTTTTGATAGAGAACCTCGTCAACTTTTTCGCCAATCAGGTTTTCAGGCTCATAGCCAAAAAGGTCCTGTCCGGAAGGACTCATCATTCGGATTTCACCATTCATATCTGTTCTATAAAAAGTGTCCTGCATATTTTCAATAATTCGCCTAAATTTACTCTCACTGCCTTGCACTTTCCTATACATTCTTGAATAGATAAAGGAGACTAAAATAACCATTCCGATAAAAATAGCAATAATATGCAGAATTTGGCGCTGAATTTTATCGATTACAACGCTATAAGATGAAGATATAACTACACCCAGTCGTTCTGATGAGATATTCACCGGATAATAAGCCGACAATATTTTTGACTTATTTTCCTGATAATTTATATGATGGGTACTAATATTTTTTAGATTATCATCAATACTTTTCTTAATCGGTTCTAAATTATCAATTTTAATATTTTTGATATTAACCGAGTTTTCAGAATAGATAACATCAACCAATTTTCCATTCTCAAGAATCCATTTCCAGCTCTCTCTTCCAATATAATAATCGGAAAAGATATTTCTAATAAATTCATTTATATTTAATTCAATTCGAAGATTACCAATAATTTTACTTTGTTGCCCATAAATTGGCACATACAGGCACTTATCGTCACCAATCAAGTGAATAGTTCTAGAGTTATGGATTAGTCGGTTATTACTGTTTGCCTTTAGTTCAGAGAGCTGATAATAATTATTGGCATCTTTATGAATCTTACGGGAATAATTATCATTATAGATTTCAATTTCTTCAATCAAATTCTGGTATTTTGCATAGAATCTTTTAATCTTTTTTCGATCATGTTCCGACAAACTTGGGCTGAGTAATAATGTATTTGTAAAGCCTGTGGAATTATTATAGACGACTTCACTTTCAAATTCTCTCCATGAATTTTCAATCTGGCGACCAATTAATAGAATCTGCTTTTCCAGGCGCTGTTTTTCATTATGAACAGCCTGGTTTTTTATTAAAAAGACCTTAAAAATAATTATAGAAATAAATAAGCCCAGAGTGAGAGCTCCGGAAATATTTAATAATCTGCGCTTCAGTTTATCACTCATCCATTATCCATTATCTTTTACTACAGCTAAAATAATCCAATCAGTAAGTTTAACTTTGGAAGTAAAGACTTTGTACCTGTTGTTATACTTTTGGAAATTGTACTCATTTTTATCCTGGTTGAAAATTTTCTGTCCTAAGCTTCGAACATCCGGGTCTTTACTTTTGAGTATATTATAATCTTCGGAACGATAAGTGTCAGATCGAATTATTTCGATATATTTATGATTTTTAAAACCGGGCATAGAGAAAAGATTGGCCAGCTTTTCTCTAGCATAGATCAAAATTCCTTTTGGAGAAAGAATCAAATAATCATTGCGGGTTTTGTCAATATAGTCTTCGACAACATCAGAGATGGTAATATCAATACCAGGAACACCTTCCAGCTGACCATTTACATAAACCGGAGCAACAAGGGATATCATCCAACCTCTTCCTGCAGGATCAACATAGGGTTCTTTAATCCAGACAATTCCTTTATCTGGATTATGAGCTTTATCGGCCATTTTATAAAAATTGTACTTTGTTATATCCTGCCCACTATGAACCTGGGATATAAGGTCCACTCCAGGATATATTCTATTGTAGGAATCCCGAGAATTGTAATAAACCTGAACAACAGCAGGATTGCTCTCAACTATATCCTTAAAAAAATCTTCCATAGGCTCGGTAAAATATACAATCCTTTTTACCCGTTGAGTAATTGGTATATGTCCGGTAACAATGGCTGCTGATCTATTTTTATAATCTTTTGTATAAAACATACCGCTTTCTGAAAAAACATAATTTTCAGTATCAGCTTTGGCAAGATTATTTTCAATCTGTTCTGGATTGTAAAGTGCCCTTATACTATCTCTAAGTTCAGTAATTTCATGTTCTAATGGTCGCAAACTGGAGTCAATATTATGAGCAATAGTTTTAAGTTCAGATCTTCTTTGCTCGAAATTATTATGATTTGAGCGACAATTACTTAAAAATATTACAGTTACAATTCCGAAAAAGATTATTTTAAAAATTTTTTTCTTCATTTGTCTGTCTTTTTCTTTTGTGATTTAAATTGCCATTTTTGTAGTTCCTGTATCTGCTCACCATAAATTTTTACTCTAGAAAAATAATATGTTTTTTTACCAAATTCAAATAGAATATAAAAATATTTTTAATTATTTAAAGCCGTTTTAATTTAATCGAGCAATCAAAGAAATTACTGTAAATATTTAATTAACCCTTGGAATTTTGGCTCTCTAATATTTGTTATGATCAATTAACTAAAATTTGAGAAATGCTCCAAATAAATCTCAAAAAACGAAGGAAAAACCCAACAGTTTACCATATTTAATTAAATTCATTAGATTGAGAATAGCACCAGGCTTTAGCCTGGTGAATAAAGTTTGAACAGAACAAAAATCAGCCTACTTTAGTAGGCTTCCAGCAATTTTGGGAAGTATGCTTAAGCGCCAAAGACATCTCTAGCGAGCCATACTTATAAGTGGAATATACACCCAAAAAAATGGTGCTAAATATTATCGAAAAATAAAATATTTACATTGAATTAAATGGGCGATCGGATTAAAAAAATACAAGAAGGTTGTATAAAACTTATAATAAACCTTAGAGAGCCGTAATTTTCATCCAGTTGTATTTAATAGACCAGGAATAATTTCCGCAAATTTCATCCACCCATCCAATCATCCACCCATCCAACCATTATCAAATAGAAAAATTGGCGATTTTTTCACCATACACAATTTTGATACCAGAAGAATGGGCCCGGGCAATAAAACTATTGGGCGGTCTGTGCGATAATAGTATGAAGGACTCTGCATCCAGAGCTTCGATAGTCCTGCTGATGGAACTTAAAGCTGCAAAAGAGCTTCGGGAAACTGGATAAGAAAAACACTGGAAAATATAAAATTTGCATCGCCGCCGCATAGCGACATCGATAATTGTTTCGATTTTCTTTTTTTTAGGAACAGAATTTGGATCAAGATTAATATTTAGTCTCACATCCCCAAAATGGGATTTGTTTACCCGCAGAAAAACCAGTTCACGTAACCATTCTCCTCTAAAAAGATATTCATCACCAATTTGCTTGAGATATATTTCATTTACATCGTTATTTTTACCATATTTGACCTGATATTGATCATCTTTTTTTAATATGGAAAAATTAATATCCTGACTTTCGAGATCCCACTTAGTATTTGTATTGTTGCCTCTAGTTATTATCTCACCAACATTATCGAGATAAGGAACGATTGTATTCATATTATTACCAATAAAATAGGTCAACCGGCTACGGGTTCCGATGGCTGGATCGAAGTGAATTCCGGAACGAACCTTCATTCCATAAAGCCGAATATACTCATTGACCGTTAAATTTGTATGGATTGTTTCCGATTTTTCTTCAGTCAAATTGAAAATGCTGTTCTGATCGGGGTCAATTATTAAGATTTGACTGGCAAAATTTTGCAAAGCATCATGCACCATATGCCCTATCGCCTGATTATCGCCGCTTAAATTTAAGATAACTTGCTCATTTTTATATTTATCCTGCAATTTTTGAGCTAGTTGTTTGACCTGATCAAAATTGGAAGGTATGATTTTGTATCGACTAAATTTTAATTCATGGCTCGACTGGAGAAGTTTTTCCACATTATCCAGCTTATTGAGGGCCTTATTCTCATGAAGCCAAACAATTTCGTCAGGATTAATAAATTTACCACCCAGATAATTTACAACGGGATTTTTATTTAATAATGAGATTTCAATTTTAGTCACCTGGCTTCCCTCCCCATTATTTGTATGTTCAAATTTTGTGCAACTATTACTAAATAAATGATTTATTATTTATTTATCAAGTGATATTTGCTAATGGAGCGGGTAATCATCATAATTTTTTGGGAATTAGAAAATTATTCCACAGTCACAGATTTTGCCAGGTTGCGAGGTTTATCAACATCCAGGCCATTCATATCAGCGATATAATAGGCCAGTAGTTGAAGAGGAATCACATTGAGAACTGGCGATAATTCTTCTAATGTTTCTGGAATTCTAATGAATTCATCGGAAATTTCCTCGATATCTGAATTTTTATGGTCTGTGATTGCGATCACGATGCCTTTTCGAGCGCGTACTTCTTCCATATTATTGATTACTTTATCCAGAACTTTTCCCTTTGTCGCCAAAAATACAACGGGCATATTTTTATCAATTAATGCGATTGGACCGTGCTTCATCTCTGCAGCCGGATATCCTTCGGCATGAATGTAGGATATTTCCTTGAGTTTCAAGGCGCCTTCCAGAGCCACAGGATAGTTTATCCCTCGTCCTAAATAGAGAAAATTGGGTTTATCTTTTAATTGTTCAGCCAGATTCTTGATAATATTCTTTTGTTCCAGAATTTTTTCAATTTTTTCAGGAATTAAATTTATTTCATTTGCTAATTTACAATCAACTTCCTGTCCCTGTTTTTTTCTCAATTGCAAAGTAAAAAGTAAGAGAGCCATGATCTGCGAAGTGAAGGCTTTTGTGCTGGCAACTCCTATTTCCGGTCCTGCATGGAGGTAGATTCCCGAATTCACTTCCCGGGCAATTGTTGAGCCAACCACATTGACAATTCCTGCTGTTTGATCCGTAGATTTTTGAGCTTTTTTCAAAGCAGTCAAGGTATCGGCAGTTTCTCCGGACTGAGAAATAACCATGAATAGGTCATTATTATTGACAGGAGTATGATTGTATATAAATTCAGAAGCATAGTCAACGAGCACAGGAATTCCAGTCAATTTTTCCAGCAAATATTTTCCCACCAGTGCAGAATGCCAGCTAGTTCCGCAGGCTGTAATTATTACTCTCTCAATTTCATCACTAATATCGAGACTTAATTTTATTGTATCGTCTTTAAGGCGTCCCCGCAGAGTATTGGCAATTGAGGCGGGCTGTTCCATGATCTCTTTAAGCATGAAATGTTTGTAGCCTTTTTTCTCAATTTCTTCCACATTCCACTTCACTTTTTCAATGTGTTTATTGACAGTATTGCCGTTAATATCCTTGATCACGTATCCATCTTTTTCAATAACTGCTATTTGATCGTCCTCCAGATAATTCACGTCTCTCGTTATATTCATAATTGGAACAACATCGGAAGCCACCATCATCTCGTCATGACCAACACCAATTACAATTGGTGAACCTCGTCGGGCTGCAATTATTTTATCTTCATCTTTGTGCATCACTGCTATACCTAGCGTACCTTCAATTATTTTCACTGTGCGCATCACAGCTTTCTGTAGATCACCTTCATAGAATTTGGCAATTAGGTGGGCAATTAATTCTGAATCAGTATCACTGGTAATTTCCACACCCTCTTCACTCAGCAACTTTTTGATGCCTTGATAATTTTCAATGATACCATTGTGAACAATTACAATATCACCACTGTTATCAGAGTGAGGATGAGCATTGATCCGGGAAGGCTCTCCATGGGTTGCCCAGCGGGTGTGAGCAATGCCCCGCTGTCCATCAATATTTACATTATCAACCTCTGATCTTAGATTTTTTATTTTACCTTTAGTTTTAATTGTCTCGATTTTATTTCCATTGGCTATACTAATTCCCGCACTATCATAACCTCGATATTCTAACTTTTTCAAACCTTCAAGAAGCGTAGTTTTGACTTGACGGTCACCAATATAACCTACTATTCCACACATTATTGAACATCCTTTCTTTTTATTGTATTTGATTCAAACTGGCAATGACCTGTTCACTTTTTCGGATTTTCCGATCTATATGATCATCGATCATTCCAACAAATTGATTTTCTTCAAATGTCCCAATCACATTGGCAAAATCCTGTTCTCTGACCTGATCATCTCCATTATAGCCATAGCCGACCTGAGTTTTTCGGGAGAATTCTTTGGCGGCATCATCTTTGAGTATTTTATCAAGCTTAACCACATTATCCCTCCACTCTTCAATTAGTTCAATAAATTCTGAAATACTAATGCTGGTAATATCTTTACCCTGCATTTTTTCAATCATTTTCACGGCCCAATTCCACTCATATTCGAAAAAATTATCATGAATATTATGAAATTCTTTTTCTATACTTTCCAGATCCTGTAAAGCACCACTTTCAATTTTTTCTACTAATTCCAAAATTTTCTCCTCAGGAGCAATCATTCCGGAAATATCCAGCCAATCACCTTGACCAACAGTCGACTCCGGTTTCATTATTTTGTAGAACTCTTTCTGACTATCAAAATCCGATTCCTCCAGACGACGGACTACACAATTTCCAATATATTTCTTAATTCCAATGTCATAATATTTAATGCCTCTTTCTAGAGAGCCGCGTTTAATTTTCACATTGTTATAATAGTAAAAATCAGAAGTCACTCCTGTTGTTTTTTTGAGATTTTTAAGAATTTGTTTTCCATATATCATCTTTTGAACAGTAAAGGGACTTAGCAGGAAAAAATTTATCAGATCTAATTTTTCATCAGATTTGCGCCTATCCCGATTAGGCCATTTTCGAGCATCACGAATTGTACCTACACTGGTCAGATTTACCCCTGGAATAATCAAACTTTCATTATCACCTTCGAATAGATAGGAGAATGGTAAATTGGATGTGTCAGAATTTTGATAATGCCGTCCCATTATCAAAGAAAAGGGACCTACTTTCATTGGATAGAGCATATAGGAATCACTGGCTGTTTTCGATCCTCGCTCGACAACTCCCTGATGATTGGGGCCTAATTTGTACATGTGATTGCTTTGGTTGGAGCCACTACCAGCATTGCAAAAGGAAAACATTCCGGCGATCAATAGTGTGGATTTATGATGGGACACTGTAAAGGGCCCGGCGAAAATTGAGCAAGCTTCACCGTGATAGCCCTCGCAATTTGCAAAAAATAATGAATTTTCAGATGAGAACTGCCGTCCCATTTTGACACCCTGACCAACAAATGTTTCTGATATAATCACATCATCTTTCAAAGTTGTTCCAGTAGAAATAATAAAATCTTCCGCGACAATTCCCTGCTGCAATTTCACAGGCGCCTGCTTGGTACTGGTAATTGTTCCATTATCAAGACGCTTTACCCCTTGAATCACAGCATATTCACCGCACTGTAGATTTTTTATGGTGTCACTATTCATGATCCTTGTATTACGACCTATTCGGCCTGGTTTCCCTTTATATTTTTCTGCATAACTTGCAATCATTTCCCGGCATTTATTTATCATTTTTGGACTATGGCGAAAAGTTGTTAAAATATAAGCCAGTTGAGCACTCAATCTTTCATAGATGGAAAATTGACGACCGCCTCCTTCATTGAGTGGCTCAACCTGAACGCCATTACCAAAACTTGTCTCAAGATCGGTGGCAATAATATCTACATTCTTAATGATTACCTTATCTTCTATATGGTAATTGGCAATGTAATTATCAACGTGTTCAATCAATACATTATTTCCAATCACACAATTATGAATAGTAGTTTTATATATTCCAGTTTTGTAGCATATACCTCCTGTCAAAGTCACTGAATCATCGAAGTAACCCAGTTTAACATTACCGGAAAAATGAACATCTTGAATCCGCTTTGGATTGAATTTTCCGTGCACATCTATTTTGTCCCATTCTTCAGCTTCACAGCCATTATCCTGAAGGACTTCAATCTCACACTTTTTTAATTTTCTATACATATTTTCGTCCATTTTACTAACTCCCTACTATTATTTTTATATTTTATTATGTATTTCTTTTTATGTATTTATTTTATTTTCAGTTTAATGAACTAAATCCTATCTTTTCTGTTTATATTTTGACTGTATTCATAACTTGATTATAAACTAATCTTTAATTTGAAACAATGCAACTATTTTATTTTTTTATATCATAATTCTATTTTTATTATTATTTTTATAACTTTGATAGACTATTAAATATATTTGCATATGCTTCCTTTTTTATCCTTTTAATCAGTTTTCTTAAAAGTATTCAGTAAATAAATTAATTCTATTCTTTCCTACCTTATGATTTTTGTAGGTTATGGACTATATTTTATGCACCAATATTGAGTTCCCCAGGAATGTATCTGCCTTTTCTATCTATAACCTACATTTTCTTTCATGATAATAGCACTAAAAATCATCAGGTATAATTTCACTTAATCTAAAGATTTTATCTTTGGCTTCAGCATTCGGCCAAATATCTGGGTTAAAACCCATGCATTAAAGTTTTTCCTATTGCTATCATAAGATAAAAACCGGTGCAATTCTCATCCTCAACCTTAACTTTAGCCCTAGCCTTAACCTCAACCAATATTATTTTTATTTTTTAATTTGCCTGTTTCATTTTTTATTATAGCTTTAGGTAAGATAAAAATTGTTTTGAGAATAGACTCACTTATTTTCCAAATTGAATTATTTGGTAATCATGACTTCCATAATTAACCTTAATGTAGTTAACAGCCAATTCTACTTTTTTTGAATCTTTGATAATTTTTCTAATGATAAAATTTAAATTTAGAGGTTTTAATGAATAGCAGAGCCAGAAATATACGTTTTGGTGTCTTCCTGTTTATTACTATTAGTCTATTGATATTAATGCTGGCCTTGCTGGTTGGAAAAAAGTTAATTGAAGAGCGGACTACCTATTATATTAATTTTAAAGATGCCTCTGTGAGTGGTCTAGACATTGGTTCGGCAGTAAAATATCACGGTCTGACAGTTGGTCGGGTAGAAGATATTATCATTGATGAAGACAATATAAATAATATAATCGTCGAAGTCAGCATTCGTAAAGACATGCCTATAAAAGAAGATGTTGAAGCCAAACTTGTATCAGTAGGAATAACAGGTTTAAAGCAAATAGAACTAACCGGCGGTAGTAATCAGGCAGAAGATATTCCCCCGGAAGGCTATATCCAACCCGGTCAATCCTATATAGAAAACATTACAGGCCGGGCAGAAGTAATTGCTAATAAAACTGAATATCTAATCAACAATTTAACAGATTTAACACGAGAGCAGAATCGCGAGCAAGTAACATCATTATTAAAGAAAGCCGATACTCTCGTTTCCAACTTTAATACCATTCTGGCTAGCAATCGAGAATCTATCGATAATATCATTGTTAATCTGGATCGAACTACTGAGCGACTGGCTGCCCTCAGCGATACAACTATGATTGCTATGCAAAACATAAATAGGGTAGCTAAATCCAAGGATCTGGTCAAAATTCTGCAGAATACTGAGGCTTTCACTGATAGTCTTTCTGCTATCAAATATAGCTATATTCAGAGCCGAACCGATTCAATCGCTGATCGCATTGACAAAGTTCTTGGTGATCTAGACAGAACGATAAATAATATTGATCTAACAGTTTTAAAAGGACGTGATGACCTTATTGAAGCCATCAGCACAATCGAGGAAACATCCGCAATTCTTAGAGAATTCTCCAGAAGAATCAAAGAAAATCCAGGGGCACTATTGAGATCAAGA
>Ga0102934_1003754_pt1 | contig 10275 bp, 2 predicted proteins | sample SalPonR2_A_D1_MG_FD_78175 | JGI IMG/M metagenome (GOLD analysis project Ga0102934, IMG submission 78175) | Salt pond soil microbial communities from South San Francisco under conditions of wetland restoration - Salt Pond MetaG R2_A_D1_MG | ecosystem: Environmental > Aquatic > Marine > Intertidal...
TCATTCAAATCAGTTGTTTTAATCTCTTTTGATGGTTCTTTGGGAAACGTTTTATAATACAGATTGGCCGAATAGGAATACGAAACATTGTACTTTTTGATTAAATAGGACAACTCGTTCCAGTCTTTATCTCCGTGGTTTTCCGTTAGTAAAGTTTCAAAAGGAATCATACTCAGTTCGGCTTCGGGAATAATGATCAGGTTTTCTATTTCTCCGGAAAGATGATCAGGAATAAGCTTTTGATAGAAGCGGTAAGCATATTTTTTATACATGTTTGCATAACGTGAGCTGGTGGTATAAATCAAACCGTAACGGTAATATTGAATGGTATCGGCAAAATTATCCATGGCAGGCACCGTTTTTATATCCAAATTATTACGGGTAATAGTAAAAATGGTAATGGTACTGTCGGCCTTTAAATAGCTGATCATGGCGGTTTTGGAATCGAGTCTGTTTTTAATTTCTGCAACACTGGCAGGTTCTTGATTATATTTTAACTCAAAATATTCCGGATATTCATTTTCGAACATTTTTATCAGGGCCTCGTATTCACGCTTGGCTGTAAACAACTTATCGTTGAACAATTTTTGTTTTGCGCTGTCGGGTTTTTCTGCAAGTAGCTTTTTGTACAAGGCCATATCTGTTTGCAATTCGTTTTCTTTTTGAAGTAAGCTATCCGCTATTCCTGCAAACTTTTGGGCTTCTGCACCTGCCAGGGCTTCTAACAATACGGACGATTTATTTTTTTCGGAAAAATAAAAGGCTAACTCTTTGTACCGTTCAGAATTTTCCCGCTCTCCTTTTTCAGAAAGTTTAATACACACATCAACCGATTCCTGGTATAGATTAGCCATTTTCTCGCCCAAAGACAGTTTGTCTGATTTTGTGCTAATTTCACGGCGTGCCAGACCTATTAAGGTATCGCAGGCCTGGTAGTGGCGCAGTGCAAGCTCAAGGCCGGCTCTTTCTTCTATATCAGCTAAGTCTTTAGTATGGTGTGCAAATATTCTGGCTTTTTTGTTTAAAGAATGTAATAGGTCACTCCAATCCAGGTGATCCTCTAATATGGGAACTGAATAAACATTAGCTGTATTATTAAAATTAGGCAAACAACTGGCAACTCCTTTTTGGTAATACTCCAGTGCTACGTCGTATTCTTCTTTATTAAGATAAACTTTCCCTATATTATTGTAAGAAGTTGCTACAAGAGTATGCTTTTCGCCATGGATTTCTAATTTTATTTCCAAACTCTTGAAAAAACATTCCAATGCTCTGTCATAGTCTGTCTTACGACTATAAACAATACCGATATTGTTGTAATAGTCTGCTACGGTAGAATGTTCTTCTCCAAAAATAGCTTTAAAGATTTCCAAACTTTTGAAATGATATTCCAGGGCTTTGTTGTATTCAGACTCATCAGTATAAACATTCCCAATATTACCGTATGTAAGCGCTACAGAAGGATGTTTTTCACCCAGGATTTCTTGAAATAGTTCCAAACTCTTAAAATAATATTCCAATGCCTTATCATTTTCCGACCTTTCAGAATAAACATTCCCGATATTACCATATGAACCCGCTACAGAAGGATGTTTCTCTCCAAAAATGGCTTGAAATATTTCCAGACTCTTAAAATGATATTCCAATGCCTTATCATATTCGGACTTATCAAAATAAATATTCCCTATATTCTTATAAGAATTTGCTACATTAGGATGTTTTTCGCCAATGGATTCTAAGTCTATCTCCAAACTTTTGAAATAATATTCCAGTGCTTTATCGTATTCGGACTTTTTGGCGTAAATCAGACCAATACCATTGTATGAACCCGCTACAGAAGGGTGTTTTTTACCAAATATTTCCTGATATATTCCCAAACTCTTAAAATAATATTGCATTGCTTTATCATATTCGGACATTTGCATGTAAATCCCTCCGATATTGTTGTAAGAGCCCGCTACATAGGGATGCTTTTCACCGAAAACTTCTAATCTTATTTCCAAACTTTCAAGAAAATATTCCAATGCCTTATCATATTCGGACTTTTCCCAATAAACAATTCCAATATTATTGTAAGAATCTGCTACAGTAGGATGTTTTTCACCAAGAATTTCTAAATCTATTTCCAAACTTTTTAAGTAATATTCCAATGCCTTATCATATTTTGACTTATGAGCATAAACAAGACCGATGTTGTTGTAAGAACTTGATACAAGTTTATGTTTTTCACCTAGAACTTCTGATCTGATATCCAAACTCTTAAAAAAATATTCCATTGCCTTATCGTATTCAGACTTATTAATATAAATATTCCCTATATTGTTGTAAGACTGTGCTACAGCAGGATGATTCTCACCGTAAATCTCCAATCTGACTTCTAAACTCTTAAGGAAATATTCCAATGCTTTGTCGTATGCTGACTTACGAGCATAAACAATCCCGATATTGTCATATGTCCTCGCTACAGAAGGATGTTTTTCACCTAAGATTTCTATTTTAATTTCCAAACTTTTGAAAAAATATTCCATTGCCTTATCATATTCGGACTTATCAGAATAAATATTTCCGATACTATTGTAAGTAGTTGCTACTGCATTATTTTCTTCGCCATGGATTTTTAGATTAATTTCTAAACTCTTAAGGTAATATTCTAATGCCTTATCGTATTCAGATTTATATTGATAAACATTCCCGATATTCATGTATGACCCTGCTACAGAAGTATGGTTTTCACCCAGAATTTCCAATTCGACTTCTAAGCCTTTAAAATGGTATTCCAATGCTTTGTCATATTTAGATTTAGATTGATAAACATTTCCGATATTGTTGTATGAACCTGCTACATCGATATGTTTTTCACCATGGATTCCTAATCTGATTTCCAAACTCTTAAGGTAATATTCCAATGCATCATCATACTTTGAAGCGTAATAATTTACTGCACCAATCATATTTAAACAATTAGCATTTTTTAAGCTGTTTTCGCCCAGGTGTTTTATGTAGAGCTTTTGCGCTTTTTGGGCATAAAACATTGCACTGTCCAGTTGCCGGGCTTTAAGGCAACTATCTGCCATTTCGAAATAGGTATTGGCCCGGGTAGTATCGGCGGTTAAATTTTGTGCAAAAGAAACTTCTGCGCTTAGCATAATCACGAAGAATACAAGTATTGCTTTGGTGGTTTTCATAACATGGGTGTTTTAATTAATATTTTAAAAAACTTATAGAACTACTTCCCAATCAAAATAAAGGGCGACCAGTAAAACGGATGCGCATATTTCCCTTCTTCTATCATTTGTAGTTTTGCCATTTTCAAAGGTTTTGATATCTGTGTTTCTTGATCCTTTGCATCCAGCATATTCCTGTAAAAATTAATCATCAATTCGGAAGTTGATTCATCTGCAACCTTCCAAAGAGATACAATAATATTCTTACTTCCTGCATATAACAGAGCCCTTGTCAAACCAATCAACCCCTCTCCTTTTATGACTTTTCCCAACCCGGTTTCACAGGCAGATAGTACTGTTAGATAAGCATTTATATCCAGGTTATAGATTTCGCCCTGGTATAAGACCCCATCTTCATTTAATGTTGAATCCTGCGCCAGCAATATACCTGAAAGTTCTGGTTTTTCAGTATTTACAAAACCATGGGTAGCAAAATGCAGATATTTATAATTCCCTAAAGCTCCTGATTTTAAAAATTCTTCGTTGGCACTCTTATTGATCTGAACTTTTGCTTTTTTCCCTTTTTCGTCGAATTCAGAAAAAATAGCTTTCACTTCACTTTCGGTTCCAGGTAACGGACTAATATATCCTCCGTCAATCAACCTCCCCCTGGTTCCCATTGAATCGATCAACTCCGAATCGAACTCCCTGAACAACTCCCTTGTTCTGAGGGTTAATCCTGCGGTATTAGAATCATCAAATACAGGTGCAACAGCTAACCAATCATTCAAATCAGTTGTTTTAATCTCTTTTGATGGTTCTTTGGGAAACGTTTTATAATACAGATTGGCCGAATAGGAATACGAAACATTGTACTTTTTGATTAGATATGGAAGATTTTTCCAGTCTCTATCATTAGCTTCTTCCGTAAGAAAGGTTTCAAAAGGGATCATACTCAATTCTGCATCGGGAATAATGATCAGGTTTTTAATGAGGGGATCAATATTCTCCGGGATGAGTTTTTTAAAGAAAAAATACGCCAGCTCTTTATATTTTTTTGTAAAGCGCATACTACTGCTAAAAATTAATCCATCCCGATACTTTGCGACCAGGTTAACTAAAGAATCATTTAATTCAATTATATTCACAAGCATGGTATCGCTGTATATTGTGCATCTGGTTAAAATGTTATCAGAAGTTGTGTAACTTATGATTGCCGTATTATCATCTATCATTCCCTGAATTTGATTTAATGAAACCATTTTTGTCCCATATTTTAAATCAAAATATGTTTGATAATTTGTCTCAAAAAAATTTACCAGGCTGTCAAGTTTTCGATTGGTATTAAACAAACGATGGCGAAAATGCAATATTTTTAAACTATCAGTAACGATCGATAATTTATTTTTATAAAAAACCAACTCTGATTTTAAATTATTTTCAATTATTAACAGACTATCAGGTATGTGAGCAAATTTTTTAGCTTCACTACTCACCAGGGCTTTCAGTAAAATATATGCTTTTGTTTTTTCTGAAAAATAAAAAGTTGCATCTGCGTATTTCTTTATTTCATCCGGATCATTAGATCTGTTTAAATGTAGTTGACATATTCCTGTTGCTAAACTATATAAATCTGCGGATCTCCTCCCCAACTCAATTTTATCTGCCTTTTTTTGTATTGTATTTCTTAATTGATTAATTAAGGTATCACATGTGTAAATATGCTTTATTAGAATATCGTTATATTTCTCATCATTGCTGTCGTAGAATGCCTGTATTTTATTTAATATTAGCGTTAAAAGTACATTCTTGTTTTCGACATCTTTTGTTGATGGTATGGCATAAATATTTTCATCATTGAATTCAGGAACAAATGCAATAATTGCTTTCTGGAAATAGGCCAAACTTTCTTCAAATCTCTTTTTCTCATGGAAAATTACGCCCAGATTACTATAAACCCATGCTATATCAACATGTTTATCTCCATAAAATTCTTTCCTGATTTTAATTACCTTTTCATAGTAATCTATTGCAGTATCTATTTCTCCTTTTTCTCTGTATAATCTTCCAAGATTAAAAAGATCCGATGTGATTTCAATATGCTCATCTCCATATATTTTCTTTTTTATTTTTATGGATTTATTGAAACAATCTATTGCCTTTTCATACTTATCATTCATAAGATTAAGCACGCCTAAATTTTGATATGTAACTGCAATAACCGGGTGTTCATCCCCCAGTAATTGCTTTCTGATTCCTAATGCTTTAGTATGATAATCATATGCTTCCTTGAAATTGCTGTTAAGTTCATAAATAATACCTATATTATTGTACAGAGTAGCAACCCTGGTATGATTTTCACCTAAAACTGCCAAATATATATCTTTTGCCATAAGATAATATTCCAAAGCAAGATTATACTCTTCTTTATTTTCATAAACTACTCCAATATTGTTGTAAACATTGGCGACATTTATATCATCTCTTCCAAATAGTTTTAAATAAATACTGAGTGCATTTTCATAACTATTAAGCGCTTTATCATATTGGGCCTTTTTTTGATACAATCCTCCTAAATTTAAATATACATGTGCCACATCAACTGTTTCACTACCGTCTACTTTAGAAAATATAGACAGAGCCTTCTTTTTATAATTTAATGAAGTTTCATAATCACCAACCGATTCATTTATAATTCCGGCAACATTATATAGGGATGCAGTTGTTGAAGTCTTCTCACCATATAAATCAATCATCTTTTTTAGTGAGAGATTGATAAATTTAAGCGCATCATAGTACATTCCTGCATAATGAAATATTATAGAGAGGTTAGAGTAAATTCTTACAACATAAATATTATTTGTATCACCTATTTCCTCATATAGTTTTAATGATTTGTCATAATAATTAATCGCTGAATTAAAATCCTGTTTCATGTCATAGCAAAAAGCTTTTGTTAAATATGCCCTTGCCCAAAATTCATTTTTAATTTCAAAATTATCCTCACACAATTGAAGAACTTTTTCTGCAACATTACAAGCCTCATCAATTTCTCCTATAAGTGATACATTATAAGCATAATTACATTTACAGTGAATGTAATCTTTTAAACTTCTCCTGTCCTTTTTATTAATATAGTTGTTTAAATATATTTGAGCGGCTTTCTGGTAATAAACTACCGAACTATCTTTTTTACGGTTAAAATTAAATTGATCAGCTATTTTTTTATATTGGTCTGCTGGCTTTATGTCCACATCCTGTCCATAAGAAACTCCTAAACATAGTAACAGTAATAAAAAACTTAATATTGTTTTGGCTGTTTTCATGGCAAAAGAAATTATGTATTAACTCAAAACTATTAATGCACAGGCAATCGGAGACTATTCTGATTGAAAAGAGGATAAATTAAGATTTCCCTATGGATTTAAAAATCTTAAACAAACCCAAAGACAAATTACGAAATAATTGAATCAAAGGAAAGATATTAATTGAATAAGTGTATAATATTTAAACAAATAACATAAGTATAACACGGAAATAAAAGAAAAATAACTAAAAATCCATCGAATTCTTGAGCTACAGTGTAGTAATTGCGTTCTGTTCTTTACTTCTATCTCATCAAAGATGTTCTGATTTTAGTCTTGAATTATTATAATTGGAAGACCTAACAGGTTTCCAAAACCTGTTAGGTCTCGATATTATAGGAATGAGGCCAGCTCAAAGGTTCCGGCGCTGAGGGCTGACCCAGTTCGTGGAAGCCGGCCGGAAAAGCGTATAATAAGAAATATCAGAACGCGTTGATTCATCAGGATGCTCCTTCTCCTCAGTAAAACTACAAAGGAAAAACCAATCTCATGGTTATTTCTGTAAAATTGATAAAAGCCACAAAGTTCATGTTTTTTTAACCATTTAACAATTTAACAATGTAATTAGAAATCTCCCACACCCTCCAGACTATACCTTAGCCTTAGCCTTAGCCTTAGCCTTAGCCTTAGTCTCATTAATAAACCGGAGTCGATTCATCAAACTTCACTTCAAAAGTAAGGTTATTCAGGCAATCGTGATATTTCTCAAGCAACTCCTCCTGGTTACGTGCGCCCAGGAAAAGATTAGCCAGCTCAAAGCTGTAACTGTCCTGTCCGTATAAATCAGAGAGGTGCATTCCTTTTTTCACATGAACCTTCATCTCCAGTTCCGGATATTTTTTCATTAATTCATCAATTTGCTCCTGCGAAGGAACTTTCTGAACCTTTCCAGGCTCATAGGTACGAAGCATAAAATTACTGGCAATACGATGTTTTCCTTTGTACTCAAGTGCTTTAGGTCTTCTTCCCAGAGCCAGATTCAACATAATGGAATGATGCGAAATACCATGAATTTTTTCAAAAATATCGGTATGTGCCTGGGAAATCCTGGGATTTATCTCCAGCAGGAAAATCTGGTTGACTGTATTGTTATAAAAGAATTCAATATTAAAAGGGGAATTGTTTAACCCAACCTGTGTAATAGCTCTGCGTGTTAAATCGGCCATTCGAAACTGAATTTCCTGCGGCAGCGAAGAAGGATATTCATACCGTGTAAAAGAGGAACGGTCCTCTTCACGAAGTGAATCTACAATGCCATAAACCACCACTTCTCCATTAAAAACATAACCTTCCACCGTACACTGAAATCCTGTGATAGGTGTTTCTGCAATCATGGTTTCTTTCATGTTGGCATACTCCTGGGGAAGGTTATAATTTTGAAATATGTGATTAAAAGGTTCAGACATAAAATTAATATGTTCCCGAACCTCTTCCATTAAATCGTTGAATTGATATTCACTGTTAATCTTATAAGCCAGGAAAGACCTGTAAGACTTAATAGGTTTAATCCAGAAAGGCGGAATCAGTTCAATATGCTGATATGCTCTGTCGTCAAAAGGGTCGAAAGCCTTAAAAGTAGGTACACTATGTGCAATCACCTTGTTCTGTTCCAAACGACTCCAGTACTTGTGCTCACATTTCATCATGCTTTCAAGGGTTGGGGCCGGAAGACTATATTTTTCCGCAATAATTGGTATCAGACTTGTTCCCGGGAAATCATAATAAGATACAATTGCATCAATCTTACCATGCTTATCAATACGTTCAAAAGCCTTTTTGATAAGGGATCCCATATCAAGTTTCTCTACTCCGCGCATTTCCTTAATTTTCACAGCAGGAAGGAAATCGCATTTTTTAGCCTCGGGCAGTCTCTCAAGCTTCTTGAGATTAAATTCATCGAGGCCGACAACAAATACTTGTTTTTTGCTGCTCATCTTTGTGCTTAAATAAATTAGTTAAAAATTTAATTGTTTATAAACCCCTGGGAATACTCTCGTCCCAGGTTTTGGTAAAAATTCTTGTATCCTCTTCATACGCATCCAATGTCGCCCGGATTCTGAAATGTGTCCGGGTAGATGTCAGAATAGTATGTGTAATAGTGGATGCTTTCCAGTCGTTTCGACGGAAGCTTCTTTTGCTTTTCACTTCTCCGCGCAAAGTATCATAATTGTTATTTTGATACGAATAACGCTCAGTAACATCTTTCTGTATACTCCAGTTTATGTCATCCAGTCGGTATTGCGGATCATTATTGGTAACATGCAAAGAAACATGGTTGTTCGCCAGGTTATGCTTTACCTCCCATTCTCTGTGAGCCGGCACCAACAAGGTTGTTGGCAATACCGGTGTTTCCGAAGGTGTTCCCAGATCTCTCAGTCTTTCATCACTCTCCTTCCTTTTTCGCACGGGCAAAACAATAGTACAGGCCGATGGATAAATAGTTAACCTGGCCGGTTCAGGTGAAGGCCATGCCAAAGGCCAGTATGAACTGGAAATAGATAATCTGATTTGATTACCGGCTGGAAATTTTTGGGCGACATGGTTTAAATCCAACGATATTTTATAGCGCTTGCCTTCCTCCAGGGGTTCTGGCTCTTCATGGCTATCCCGGTGGGTTAAATTCAGTAACCCGTAAGTCGCTCTTGTAGCTCTTCCATTGGGCGCTACATCGGATATTCTGACAGCCACCTGTGCAATGGGTTTGTCCGAAGAAAGCTCCAGTTCAATCCTGGGTGCGCCCAAAATTTCAATATCTTCTTCAAGAACAGGTGTATCGAAATTCAGGGCTCCACCGTCTTCTTCACGTTGGTCGCTTGGAAGGTCTGTTGACTCCGCATAAGAACACCATTTCCCGGCAAACAACCCTACACTTAGCGGACTCTGTATAGTAAGTTCCATATCCGTATTTTCTTTCTGATCAAAACTTAGCGCACCGAAAACCAGGTTTAACTCTTTTTTCTGAATATCAGGTGAAGGCCATTTTTTTTCGGCTACCCAATGTCCGGGACGTTTAGGAGAAATCGGTGAAACCGTATCCTGTAGCCAGGCACGCAACATCGGATCGTCTTTTACGCCAGTATCGATTCCTTTCAGCCACTGATCCCACCAGCGAACTGCTTCATTCAGAAAATCAATTTTTGGTCCGGGACCACCCATGTGCGGATATTTATGCCCCCATGCTCCTATTAAACCTTTCCTTGGAACCTTTAGTTTTTCAAGTAAGCGAATTACAGTATTGGAATAACCATCAGCCCATCCACTAATGGCAAAAACAGGGCATTTCACAGCAGAATAATCTTCACAAACTGAAGCATGCTTCCAGTAATCATCCCTGTGTTGATGTTCCAGCCATTTCTTGAGCCACAGACCACTACCCTCAAGTCGTTCCAGCCACATATCTTTCCACTTCTCTCCCACTACCTGAGGATCAGGCGGACATGAATTATAGGCAAACATGGTAGAAGCCCAGGAAAGGTTATCAGTAAGCATAGCACCTCCCATATAGTGCACATCATCGGCATACCGATCATCGGAAGAGGCTACTGTAATGATTGCTTTTAATTCGGGTGGTTGCAAAGCTGCAATTTGCAGACCATTAAATCCGCCCCAGGAAATTCCCATCATACCCACATCACCTGTACACCACGGTTGTTTAGCCAACCACTTTATAATTTCTATCCCATCATCGAGTTCCTGTTGCAGATATTCATCCCGCAAGACTCCCTGAGAATCTCCGCTGCCACGCA
>Ga0102934_1003756_pt1 | contig 10274 bp, 17 predicted proteins | sample SalPonR2_A_D1_MG_FD_78175 | JGI IMG/M metagenome (GOLD analysis project Ga0102934, IMG submission 78175) | Salt pond soil microbial communities from South San Francisco under conditions of wetland restoration - Salt Pond MetaG R2_A_D1_MG | ecosystem: Environmental > Aquatic > Marine > Intertidal...
AGAAAATTTTCTAGTCCAAGAAAAGAAATTAGGAACTTTGGTCTTTGCTTCAGCCTTAAACCTTTTACTATTTTCACCTACTTATAGGAGCTCTATTTTAAATAAAATCGAAAAAGTTCTTAAAGAAGATAAGAAAAAACCTATATTTTTAGTGTCAGCACCAGTGCTTTTCAGGAAGATATAAAAAAATTGGAAAAAGCAGCTGATAATTTAATGCTTGTCTGGATGGAAAAACCTATGAAGCTCTTTTAAAACACTTTGACGATGCTCAAAACAAAATAAATAAAATTGTTTACGATTTAATAGAATATGATGATGTTATCTACACACATTGCCATTCAACAAATGTAACCAATGCTTTAATTTATGCAAAGAAAAAAGGGAAAAATTTCGAAGTTTACAACACAGAAACAAGGCCATTGTTTCAGGGAAGAAAAACTGCAAGAGAATTAAGAAAAGCTGGCATCAAAGTTACAATGTTCATTGACTCCGCAATGGATATCGCTCTCTCAAGAAAACAAAAAACAAGAACAGTTTCAAAAATAATGGTGGGGGCAGATGCTTTACTAAAAGAAGGCGTGATAAACAAAATTGGGAGTGGAATGCTTGCAAAATTAGCCAAAATAAATAAAATTCCTCTTTATGTTGTAGCCGACTCTTGGAAATATTCTTCAAAACATGTCAAAATAGAAGAAAGAGACTTCCATGAAGTCTGGAAAAAAATTCCAAAAAAATCAAAAATAAAAATAAGAAACCCTGCATTTGAATTAATTCCAAGAAAAAATCTCAAAGGAATTGTTACAGAATTAGGCCTGATGAGTTATAATAAATTCTTGAAAGAAATAAAGAAGTATTAAATTGGTCTCATATATTCATTTGAAATTCTTTTATAGTAATCAAACGCTTTTTTAAAAAATAATTCAGCATTTTCTTTTGAAGGAAAGTTTCGATCATATTTCATTGCAAGATGTTTAATATTTTGATAAAATTCTGAAAAATTTTTGTAGTCAATTTTTACAGGATTAACAACTTCAAAATCTGGAGCTCCTTCAACAGAATAAAGAAACTTTGTTTTATCTCTTTTTTCCTTTTCAAATTTTAAAGGTTGTTTCCAATTTCCTTTCCAAACAGGAACACTTCTTTCACCTACAACTTGTTCAAGAATCAATTTTCCACTAATGCCTTTTTTTTCATTATTTGGAGTTTTAATAAAATGAACACCTCTTGAAGAGATTTTAAACTTTCTTGAATTAACATCAACATAATATTCTATGTCTTTTAATTTTGGCAATCTCATGAAAATAAATATTTTTATTAGAATTTAAAGATTGTTATGCAAAAACAGTTACTTTTTTTGGCTCTGCTCATGTTCCATCATAACTGCAGTAATCTCTTGATTAATTTTTTCAAGTTCCATTTCAAGTTCACCCTTAATTCCTTTTAATTTTTCAATTTGTCCTTCAATTAATTTTTTAGTTTCATCCACACTTTTTCCAACAAAATTTTTTCCTCCAATATCCACGGTTAATTCCTCAGATAAAAGTTTAGCTTTAATAAAAACTCCCCGACCAATTGGAGCCATTATTTCTTCTCCCTTTTTTCCTTTAATCTCATCGAGCCCCATCTTTATTTGACTCATATCAAGAATAGCTTGTTCAATTGCTCCAAGCTGTTCTTGAATTTGTTTTATCTGTTGTTCAAATTGCATGAATTTTTTGTTTAATTCTTCTTGGTTCATGTTAGTTTTAGATTAAGTTTATTTTTAAAATTTAGGGTTATACCACATCAAATTTTTTCTTCAAGATACTTGAAAAAATCATTGTAAATATTAAGTAAAACCAAAACCAGCTAAGGAATCCAAAAAATCTTACGGGGGCTCCAGTAGCTTCTTCTAAGGCTGCAAAATAGTCATAGAACCATCTAAAAAGCAAAACAAAGGGAATACCTGTATAAACTATCGTTCTCATTCCAAGCTTCATTTGCTTTGGCATCAAACCCATCATTTCTTTTTGAATTTCCATTGATTTCTTAGGATCATGCTTATTCTCTTTAGATTTTTTCTGCAACTCCTTTTGAATTTTTTTTATTTTTTTTAGTTCTTCTTGGTTTGTTGTGTATTTTTGTAAAACAACAACAATAACAGAAATTAAAAAAACAACAATTATCATCCCAATAGTTAGATTCCAATCCAATAATGCTCCAATACTTGGATCCAATGCCGCATGAATTCCGTCTCTAAGCCAATCCCATTTTTCCCAATTAAATGCAATTATCATTGTCAAAAAGAAAAATACTGCAATAATCCTGAAACTTCCTTCCCTATTCTTCGCCATAAATATCACATGTTTACTTGGTTTTTAAAATTAAGCACTTCCCATGAATTTTCTCATCGCCGGATTCATATCAGTCATATGCTGTTGCGCAATATTCTGATAGAATTGGAACATAATCATAATTACTAATAGAATAGCAGTTCCTGAAACAAGTGCTCCCAACAAATTAGTAACTGATGCCAATAACCCAATTGCAGCTCCACCCATGATTGTTAAGGGCATAACATATCTATCTAAAATAGATTCTAATATTCTAATATCTTGTCTAAATCCTGCAACCTGTAAACCTGAAGAAGCAATTTTTTTTGCTTGAGATTTAGAATCCATTCCAGAAGATTTAACCCAAAATACACTAAAAATCATACAAAGGAAAGTAAAAGATAATATGTGGGTGAACGCTTGCAAAATATATCTTGGCAATAGTCCTCCTCTAATTCCTAATTCTAAAATATTTGTGCTTCCCAACCAAAAAGATAAACCTGAAACTGCTTGACCATTGGAAAAGTGACCTAACCATGTAGCGTGGCCCAACCAATTTTCAAATAATCCTCCAAATAGTTGCAAATTTGCAGTTAAAGCTGCGGCTAAAATAACAGGAATTACTGAAGCATAAAAGAAGGATAATGGCCATTTAACTCCATAACCTCTAACTCTTCCATAAGACAAAGGAATTTCCACTTTCAGGGATTGAGCCCAAACAACTAACAAAAAGATAAGCGCAGTAGATAATAATGCAGCAAATGCAGATAAAAATTCTATTGGATATTGATTCATAATTGATTGAATCAAAACTAATATTTTACCTGAACATGCAGTATTAGAAAAATCAGTTAGACAATTAGCCCCTTGAGTATCAATAAATTGAAATGCGCTAGTAAATAATCTCCATGAAACTCCTGCTGCAATAAATAAACTAACTCCTGAACCAAATCCCCATTTTTCACAAAGTTCATTCATAAAATAAATTGCAAGGCCTCCCAAAATCAATTGAAGAATTACAATTCCAGTAAATCCTGGAGCAGCTTGAAGACCATTCATCAAAACATAAACAACTGCTTCAAAAACAATGAAAAATATAACCAATAGTTTTTGTAATCCTTGGAAAAATTTCTTTCCTTCAACAGTTGAAGTATCAATTTGGATAATTTCTGCACCAGTTAACAATTGCAAAATAATAGAAGCCATTACAATTGGACCGATTCCCAAGGAAATTATGGAACCAAAATCAGTACCCATAATAATAGCCAAATATTCGAATCTACTCAAAGCATTTACGCTCAATCCAAACAAAGGAATATTCGCTAAAATAAAAAATGCAGCAAGAACTATCAAAGTCCATTTAAGTTTAACATTAAAGCTAAGTTTTTTTTCTTCCGGCCTTGTAACTTCCGGAATAAACTTGAATATTTCCTTTAAACCCATAAGTAAATAATAGAAAATTAGTTTTTAAAGCTTGTTGGTATTAGGATTATTCCAAAAAATATTCTGAGAAAGATTCAAAATTAATAGTGTTAAAAGCTTCACCTTCCAAAAAAGAAATTTTCTTTGGAAAAACTGTTCCTTGCTGTTTCATCCTAAACCAATTATTCAAGCAAATTTCTCTTATAGGAAATATTTTTTCAATATGAACTTTTTTCTTTATTTCAGTAATTGCTCGAGAAAGACATAACCCATTATACATTCCCCCTGCAAAAATGTTTTTATTTTCAAAATAATCAATTTCATTGTTTCTATAAGGTTCACCAGAAGAACCATTTGTAAAAATTACTTTGTCAAAAAAATTCTTTTCAACTAAATTATAGGTAAATTTAAAATAATTCTCTGGTTCCTCAAACAATATCAAAGAAATATCTTTTTTAGAATTAAATATTTTTTTTAATCTATTTTTATATTGACTAAATTCTTGAATTTTAGATGTATATTCCCCAGTCAATTCACAATGATAGGGATGAATTAAAACAAGACAATTTTCTAAATTTTTATCTTTAGAATTTTTTAAAGCATGTTTTTCCAAAACAGGAATGTTTGAATAATAATCTTCTTTATTGAAAGTTAACATAAATAATTTGGTTAAATTTATTATAAAAGAATTATTGTAGTCAAATTACTCTTTCTGATTGAAAGTAACTTTTGGAGTGTCAATGATTTTCTTTTCTTTTACAACAACTTTTCCCCCAGCTTTTTCAATTTTTTCAATAGCTGATTTAGAAGCTTCCAAACAAGTTATAATTAACTTATCTTTAACTTCTCCATTCCCAAGAATTTTATAATTTTTTAAAAGAATTTCGTATCCTTCTTTTCCTTTTTTCCCATATCTTTCTAAATTATTTTGTATTTCCCCAATATTAATTCTCTGTCTAATATCTCTTTTGTTATTTCCTCTTGTAATTCCTTGTTTTCCAAAATATTTGTGTCCATACATTTTTTGAATCAAGGTTTTTTTATGGTCTGCTCTCTTTCCAGTTCCACTCATCCCTTTTCCTCCTCGACAACCAGATCCTCTCTTGTTTTTTCTTGCTCCAGTTCCAGCTGTTCCCATTCCTCTTCCCTTATATCTAGACGATTTTTTTCTTTTTACAACTTTCATTTTATAACATTTTTTGGATTAATTCATCCATTTTTTTATTTTCTCCTAAAACTCCTTTAGGATAATGTAATTTCATATTTGCTCCACCTCTTGGGGGGTGCAATCTAAAAAAAGGCTTCAATTTACCTTCGTTGTCTTTCGTTCTCGATTCTTTCGAGGGCGACGTAGAAGATTTATTCTTCTGCATTTGTCCTCTAGCATCAATTAATTTTTTATGAGTTTCAGTAGAAATTTCTCCAAAAGAAACAAAATTTCTAACTCTATTAATCATTCCAATTTCCACAGCACTAGGGTTTTCAAAAACTCTTGCAGCAAATTTTCTCCTAATTTTTAATCTATTCAATGTTTCTTTAACATCTTTATTTAATCCAACCTGTCCTTTGATTCTAATAACACAAATCATTTTTTATCCTCCCTCGTTGTTTTTTCCAATGCATTTAAACAAGCTTTTACCGTGTTAAATGTAGTTCTAACTTTACCAAAAGTTTGAGAATAAACATCTTTAATTCCTGCCATTTTTAAAATTTTTTTCAATTCGTTTGCAACAACAAGACCAGTACCTTGTGGAGCTGGAATTAATTTAACTGTAACACTTCCAGATTTTCCTTCAACTTCAAAGGGGATTGAATGAGGCTCATCACATGAACAATCAAATGCAGAGCAACCTCTTTTAACTTTAATCAAATTAAGTTTTGCCTTTCTTGTAGATTTATCTCTTGCAGGTAAAGTTTCATTCGACTTTCCTGTTCCCAAGCCAACATGTCCATTTTCATCTCCAACAATTGCCATAGCTGAAAAAGTTAAAACTCCCCCTTCTCTAGTAATTCTTTGTGTTTGTCTCCAAGCTCTTCTTTTTCCTCCTCCAAATTTACCTTTTGCTTGTCCCATTGAAATCAAATCAGATTTAACATTAATCAATTTATTAACAATTTCTGGTTCCAATATTTTTTTATTTTCAAGTAAAATTTCATCAATGTTTTTGATTTTACCATCTTTAACATCTTTACCTAATTTTGTTTTTGGATTCCAAGCTGAAATAATTTCTTCAGTAGTTAATTCTCCTCTTCTTCTTCGAGGTTTTTCTTTTTCTTTCTCTTCCTTTTCTTCAAACTTTTTAGCTTTTTCTTTATCAGCTTTTTCTGTAGTTTTTTCTTCTTTTTCTTTCTCTTTTTCTATCATTTCTTCACTAACTTTTTCTGAATCTTTTGCTTCTTCTAAAACTTTTTTTTCCGAAACTGTTTCATATGCCTCAGCTGTTTTTTTGATATCTTCTGCCATTTTTACTCCTTGTCTATTTTTGATTTAATTTCATTAAAATGTTTACTAAAATCTTCTTTTAAGCTTTTACCTTCAATTCTTTCTTCTTCGGGAAAAGCTTCTTCTTTGCAATTAATTTTGATCCCCCCTTCAATAAATCCTTTCAAGAATGCAAAAAGTTTTGATTTATGAAGTTTTCTCATCATCCCAAAATCAACAATTGGTGTTTCTAATTTTTTTTCTTGTATTTTTTTTGCCATCAAATATCCTGTCAAATATGCTGCAGGAATTGATTTCAAACTTCCTTTGAAAGATTCTGGCCAACCATAATCTAGGAGTTTTTTTGAAGTAATTCCTAAAACAATTTTGTCTTTGGCTTCTTCACTAACAACATATTGTGAAATAATGTGTTTATTTGTTTTTCTAAAGACTAATCTTGGTTTTCCACTCCTTAACATTTTCAATCTTGCCAAATAATCGGTTCTATTTTCTCTTCTTCTTCTCTTTTGTATTGTTCTCATCTTTTCATTTCCTCCACGTATAATTTCAAATTAGCTTTACTTTTAAATGCTCTATTTCTAATATTTTTTCTGATTTCTTTAACTTCATCTTTTGTTAATTTTCCTTGTTTTTCTAATTCTTTAACATAATTTCTCAATTTTCTAGTGATAGTTACATATTCTTGTTTTCTTTTATTAATCTTTTTTTTAATTTTTCCAGTTCCTCTCCTGTTTTTTCTTTTAACGTTAGTTTTTCTCCCCTTTACTGGTTTAACAATTACTGCGCCTGTTTCTACAAGATCTCTTATGTCTTGTTTTGTAATTGCTTCTTTTATTTCTTCAAGCCTTGCTCTAACAAAAACAATTCTTTCTTTTCCCACTTTCAATGCTTTTGCTGCAAGGTTTCTTTTATTTAGTTTCATTTTTCTTTTCAGGTTTTGTGGTTGCACCTTCAGGTGCAACAGCCTTATTTAATTTTTTCAAAAAAGCTTTAACATTAATATTTTTCAATTCAATTTTCATTTCATATGCTTTTTTAACAATTTCAATTTTTTTCTTTTTTCCAACATTTCCAACAATTCCTATGTTCTCTTTTCCCATTTTTTTCAAATCATTAACATTCATTATTTCTATTGGACTTTTTTCTTTAATTGTTCCTCGGAGATTTTTATTTTTTCTGTAACCTACGCTAACTACTGCTGGATATCCTTTTCTTTTCTCCCTCATCTTGTTATCTCTTCCTTTAGGCTTTCTCCAAGTAGCTTTTTTTCCTCTTCCTTTACCAAATTTAGCAAATCTATTAACATCTCGTCTTAAAAATTTTACCATTTTATATCTCCTTTCCTGATTTATTTATAATGTATATCCCATCTTGAAAGATTCGCTTGTCTCTTCCTCCAATTTTTGTTGCAGCTTCAAAATTAGCTGCAGCTTGTCCAGCAATTTCTTTATTTACAGATTTTAATGAAATTATTTCTTTTCCAATTTCTATTTCAACACCTTCAGGGATTTTCACTTCTCGATTTATTTTTTCTCCTAAAAAGTTTTTGATAATTACTTTGTTGCCCTCTTGTTTAACATTCAAAGGAAAGTGCCCAAAACAAATTTTTAATTTATATTCAAATTTTTCTTGAACACCTTTAATCATATTTTTGATATGGGCTGCAATTGTATTCATTCTTTTTTTATCATTTTTTGTGGATTTGACATTTCCAATTTTTATCTTTTCTTTTGAAGTTTCTACTTTTAATTTTCCTAAATCAAATTTTCTTTCATTTTCGCCTTCTGGACCTTTTGTTTTGAAAGTTTCGTCCCTGAAAACTACTTCAATCCCTTCAGGAATTTCAATTTCAACAAATAATTCTTTTTTCATTTTAATAAAAATACGCAATTAAGCATCCTCCCGTTTTTTCTTCCTGAGCTTCTTCATGCGTCATCAATCCCTTGTTTGTCGAAATGATCATGGTTCCCAAATTTCTTGCCGGAAGATATCTTCTTCGGTATTTTTCAATTTGGGTTTTGTCACAACTAAATCTCGGTTTAATTGCCTTACATTCAGTTAAATTTCCAAGAGTAATTTCAATAGATTTATTTTTACTATCTATTTTATATTTTTTAATTGATTCTTTTTGTTTCATAATTTTTAAAATTTCAATCAACATGTTTGAAATTACATTAATTTTAATAACATCCTTTCTAGCTCTTTTGGCATTCTTTATCATGTTTAGTGCATCAGCAACAATATCTTGACTCATTTTTTTCCTCCTATGAATATTTTTTAAAACCAATTTCAGTTGCAACTTCTCTGAAACAGTGTCTGCAAAGGTTAATTCCATATGATCGGATGTGTGCTCCGTATCTTTTACACCTTTCACATTTTCTCGAAGCAACACCTATTTTTCTTTCCTTAGGTTTGCAATGCTTTAAGTATTTTTCCTTTACAGCAGGTTTTGCATTTAATTGTTTGAACATTTTTTTCCAGTCGCTTGCACCTGGAATTCTCTTCTGTTTTTCATTTTCATTTTCCATTTTCATTTGAATTGTGTTTGGAAATTATCTTCCATGAATTTAATTATTTCTTCTTTTTTAATCACTTGTCTTTTTGGGATTTTTCCTCTTTTAATTTTTTTCAAACCGACTCTTCTACCCGCCCTTTTGAAAACTACTGTAACATCAAAGCCCATTATCCCAATTTCTCTATCATAATCAACTCCTGGGATTTCAATATACTCTTTTATTCCAAAAGAAAAATTATTTTCACTAATTTGTTTTTTCTTCAAAGTATTATCAATTGAAATTAATAATTTTTTTAATAATTCTTCATAATTTTTTCTTAAAGTTACAGAACAACCAATTTCTAATCCTGGTCTAACCCCTAAAGAGGGAATTCTTTTTCGAGATTTTGATCTTTTTGGCTTTTTTCCGGTTAAATTTTCCAATAGTTTGTATCCTTTTTCTAAATAATCTCCAGTTCCTCCTACACTCAAAACAATTTTTTCAATTTTTATATTTCTCATTACGTTTTCATTCATTTTGTCACCATTATTTGTTTAATTAACACATTAAATTGTTCGTCCTTTGTTTTTACTTCAACCATTTTTTCTTCTAAATCAATTCTTTTAACAACGCCTTTATCTCCTGCATGCTTTCCACCAATGATTAAAACTTCACATTTTTCTTTTAATGGAAGACATTTTAAAATTTTGTTTTTTTCCAAATCTATCAATACAGAATCATTAACTTGGCATTTAATATCAGAGAGATAATTTCTTCCATCCCATAAATTTAATTGAGATTTTTTTCCCTTTACAATTTTTTTATCAATAATTTTTGATATCTTTTCTTTTGTTTCTTTTTCTGAAATTTCCTTTACATCATATTTTCCATGTTCTGACAAAATAAGTTGATAATTTTTCTTAGATGGAATAATTGTTAAAGTATCAAATAATTCCATAGATTTTTTTTCATCGTTAACTATTCTATTGGAAACTAATAAGTGTTTCATATGAATTGCTTTTTTTACTTCTTTTCTATTTCTTGCAATTTTCATTATATCTCTAATTACAACTAAGATTGGAACTCCTTTTGAGATATTTTTAGCTACAAAAGTTGAACCTTTTCTCGACATTGGCCATTCTTTCGGTATTGATTTTCTTTTCAAATGAGTCATTTTTTATTCTCCGTTTTTACAGGACTATTTTCCTTTTTAGGTGTTTCTGTTTTGAACCTTTTCTTATCATCCATATTTAATTCAATAATTTGTAAATTTGAAGGTCTAAGGGGGACATCCACAGAAGAACCATCTTGTTTCTTAGTTTGAATATTTTCAATGTAAATTTTTATTTGTTTTGTTAAAATTTTGGTAACATTTCCTTCTTTTCCTTTAAATTTTCCTCTTAAAATTTTAACCTTATCTCCTTTTCTTAAAGGAACATTTCTTGTATTTCTTTTTTTTCTCAAATCTTTTGATAAATTTACTGATAATAGCTTTCTTTTTTTGTGTAACGGAGCATTAGCTAAGTATTTTCTTTGTTTTCTTCTTTGTGAGCTTGCAATCCATTCTTTTGAATATTCTTTTTTCATTTTAGTAAACCATTG
>Ga0102934_1003757_pt1 | contig 10272 bp, 11 predicted proteins | sample SalPonR2_A_D1_MG_FD_78175 | JGI IMG/M metagenome (GOLD analysis project Ga0102934, IMG submission 78175) | Salt pond soil microbial communities from South San Francisco under conditions of wetland restoration - Salt Pond MetaG R2_A_D1_MG | ecosystem: Environmental > Aquatic > Marine > Intertidal...
AAAATACGGTTATTATTTATACGTCTGACCAGGGATTTTTTCTTGGAGAACACGGATTATTCGATAAACGGTTTATGTATGAAGAAGCAATGCGGACACCTCTTCTGATTAGATATCCCAAAGAGATAAAGGGAAATACACAGACTGAAAAGCTAACTCAGAATTTAGATATTGCTCCTACATTACTTGATGTAGCAGGTATTACCGTTCCAGGCAATATGCAAGGAGTAAGTTTGCGGAAAATCTGGCAAAATGATGCTTCTGAATGGCGAGATGCTATATATTATCATTACTACGAGAAAGGCTTTGGAACTACACCTCATTATGGACTCCGCACAAACCGCTATAAGTTAATTCACTTTTACGATAGAGTTGATTCATGGGAATTATATGATATTTTAAGAGATCCAAATGAAATGAATAATATATACAACGAACCTGAAAATGAAAAATTCATAAAAGATTTGAAAGACAAATTGATTGAATTGCAAAAGAATTATAAGGATTCAATCTAATTATGCACAGATCCGATTTTGACTATCATACCTTGAGCATTCACGGAGATCATAAACATATAGGTTAATTTAAACTAAAAACTTATATCATGAAAAACACAGGTCTTGCTCTTGGATAAGGAGCCGTTTTAGGCGCAGCCCATGTTGGCGTACTTAGAGCAATTGATGAGTTTGGCATTGAAGTCAATTACATCACTGGAACAAGTACAGTAACTTTCTTTACTGCTTTTGTTGCTTTTGGAAAGGACCGAAAAATACAAAGAAAACAGCATCCAAACTAAAGTGGATCGATATCACAGGAATATCTTTATTAAGGTATGCTTTGCAATCAAATGAAAAATTAGGTGAACTTATTGTTGAGAATTTCGGGGATAAAAATATTCAGGATTCTGATATCCCCCTGGCAATGGTAGCCACCGATGTCTCTGGCGGCGGGAAGGTAACCTGGTGGCGGGGTTGTAGAAAAGTGCCGGAAAAAATGTCAAGCAAATGGGAGCTTTATATGTTAGTTGGAGTAGATTTAAATGCAAAGCATACCTTTGAAAAACCAGACAGCATACTTGATGTAATTATAAAGAGTTTTCATTTTCTTATGCAACAATCGGATAAATTACAAACTGAAGGTGCTGATCTATTGACCAAAACCGATTTATCAGAATTCAACAGGTCTGAAATGAATCAGGTTGATGACTTAAAAAAGATATGAAGATTCCGAAAAGCTGCTGAAAAAGAACTTATAAAGAGTATGCCGAAAATAGTTATGCGAGTAGACACTAAACAAACCCGACAGAAATGAAAAATTCTGCTTTGATTCCATTCTTTTTTCTTGCTGCATTTGGCCATTCCCTTGATGCACAAATTTTACACACCGAAAGCTTCAACATAATATTAGATACCTCAAAAGTAATCAAGGGAAGTACCATGCCCAGTTTCAGGTATAGAAACGTGAAGGAAGAATTTATTGAAATAGAGAATACTGCCGATGTTTCCTTTCGTATTAATAAACACGCTTTAACAATTGCCAATAAGCTCGAATACTCAATCTATGGAAAAGAAAACCTAATGAGTGGCGGGTTCATTTATTTAGAGTACAGAAACATACAGCATAAGATACTTGCCTTTGAGCCTTTTTTGCAAATGCATTGGCAGGAAATAAGAGGGATGAAGAAAAAATATGCTGGTGGTATGAACATCCGTTGGAGACTGCTGGTAAAGCAAGATGTCGGAATGTATGCCGGTCTGGGCACTCTATATGAGTATGAATGGTGGAGCTATTCCGCCGTTTCCGAACCATCAGCGGTTCCCGCCGATTCAGAACCTGTTAAAGTGACCCAATTCAGGGGTGTCTCCTACCTGAGTGTTAAAAAACAATTCAGCGATTTGTTCGACTTAAACGTTAGCATATATTATCAACCCGCTCTTGCCGTTCAAAATATAAGTCATCGTTTGGCAAGCAGCTCAGAATTAACCTATCATATTAACCAGAATTTCGGATTTACTGTTGTCTATCAAAACATCTATGATTCAAACCCGGTTGTTCCCATTGATAAAATATTTCATGATATTAACCTGGGAATAACGTTATCTTTCTAGACATTCGGAAACTGTTCTTCTCTTTGCTTTTAATCGTTATTCTCATACCTCATACTTCAGATCTCACACTCGTTCTCCGCTTATCGCTTACGTTTGCAGGATTTTTCGTAGATTTCGAACTCGTCATATTCACAGGCCGGCAACCTGCAATAAACATGTAATACAACTATGATTAAAAATATCCTGCTCGTTGGCTTTGGAGGATTCATCGGCAGTGTAGGTCGGTATTTCGTTTCCAGATTGAACCTGCAATTATATTTCTATTCCATTCCAATAGGAACACTTACCGTAAATGTCACAGGAAGTTTTATCATTGGTTTCCTTACTGGGATCGCCGCAAAAAGTGTCATATTGAACTCCGACCTCAGGTTATTACTCATGGTGGGATTGTGCGGAGGTTTTACTACGTTTTCCTCATTCACCAGCGAGAACCTGGAACTATTGCATAACGGCCAGATCCTGTCCCTGGTTTTATACACATCTCTTAGTATTATACTCGGCTTTACAGCTGTATACCTGGGATATGTTTCATCAAACCTGTTGTAATTATGAAAAATGATCCATACAATGTATTAAAGATCTACGCAAGTACAACCGACAAACTGGAAAGCAAGCTTTTATATGAATACATCGTCCATTCAGCCCGGGAAAGAGGCCTGTCGGGTATTACAGTCTACCGGGGTATAATGGGCTACGGTTCCAGCAGCAAGCAAATCAGCTCATCCAGATTCTGGGAACTCACAGACAAGCTGCCGGTTGTAATCGAGGTGGTAGATCGAACCAGTATCCTGGAAGAATTTTATCAATTCCTCGAACCTGAACTGCAAAAAATGCCTAAAGGTTGCCTGGTTACCACCGAACCCGTAAGAATTCGCCTACTAAAACCCGGAAAAACCTGAAATTACGGGTAAAAACCGGAAGAAAACGCCAAAAATTTTATAACCCATTTGCTTCTATCGCGAAAAAGAATCAGAAAAACACCGAACAACTGGAACATTTACCGGTTTTTATGTATGTATGACCTATCATCCGGGTTTACAAATATTTAATCTTCTGTTTAAAAATACTTGTAATACAATAATAGTCAAATATTTACATGGTTTTAATCTTGTGTTTCCCAGTTTTTAAGACCTGATTAATTTTTATAAGCTTATCATTTTATGTTACTTTGCGTCAAAGTTTCAAAAATTAACCCTGTTGCATAACATAATTTAGTGTATCATAAATAAATTTATATGTCAGAACAACGAGAAGTCAAAATCAGAGTTGAAGATCTAACTCTGATCTTCGGTAAAAGAAAGAAGGAGGCGTTAGAGCTACTTGAGAAAGGGGTATCCAAGGACGAGATCCTTGAAAAAACCAAATGCACTGTCGGCGTTAATAAAGCGAACTTCAATGTTTACAAAGGCGAGATCTTTGTAATCATGGGGTTATCCGGAAGTGGAAAATCGACTCTTATCCGCTGTTTAAACAGACTGAATGAACCCACCGCAGGAAAAGTGTATTTCCAGGACTACGATATCACCCGTGAATCTGATAAAGAGCTCCTGCATACGCGTCGAACAGAAATGAGTATGGTATTCCAGAAATTTGGTTTGCTGCCACATAAAACCATCCTTGATAATGCAGCCTTTGGACTGGAGATACGGAAAGAGCCCAGGGAGGAGAGAGAAAAAAAAGCAATGAAAGCCCTGGAAACTGTTGGATTGAAAGGCTACGAAGATCAATATCCTGCTGAGATGTCAGGTGGTATGCAACAACGTGTCGGCCTGGCCCGTGCCCTAGCAAACGATACCGATGTGCTGCTCATGGATGAGGCGTTCTCCGCGTTGGATCCGCTCATCAAGACCGATATGCAGAACGAATTGCTTGAGATACAGAACAAAGTACACAAAACCATCGTCTTTATCACCCACGACCTCGATGAGGCCATCAAGGTCGGGGATCGTATCGCCATTATGAAAGACGGAATAGTGGATCAGATTGGAACCGCCGAGGAGATCCTTACTGACCCGGCCACCGATTATGTGGAAGCTTTCGTAGAAAAAGTGGATCGAAAAACCATTATCACAGCAGAAACGCTGATGTTCGAAAAGTTCACACTGGTGCAATATAAAAAGGACGGTCCGCAGGGTGCTATTCGAAAAATGCGAAAAGCCGGAGTGGATATTCTGCCGGTTGAAGACGAAAACCTGAAGTTCTTGGGCTACGTAAGGTTACCGGATCTGCTCAAATTAGAGGAAACAAAGGAAAAGACCGTCGAAAAAGCCCTTCAAACCGATGTCCCCAGTATATATAAGAGTTACACTGTAGAAGAGATGCTGCCTTTAATCACCGGTCACTGGTATCCGCTTGCCGTGGTAGATGAGGAGTCTGGTAAGTTGATCGGCCTGATCACCCAAACATCCCTTATCATTGAAGCCACCAAGTTTGGAGGCAAAGAAGTAGATGAAGTTAAAAAGATAGCAAACGATTTATAGTATGGAAAAAAAGATCAATGTAGGTTACTATATAGAAAAGGCAATTAACGTCCTGGAGGAAAGTTTATCAGGGGTATGGAGCGGCATCGACACCGGTATTTCATGGGCTGTGGAGAACATGAATGACCTGTTACTATCGGTACCTTTCTTGGTAATGATTATCATCATCACCGCTTTATCTTACTATGCCAAGGCAGGCAAAAAGCTTTTCAAAAAAGAAGGCCTCAAAAATGCAGGTGGTTTTACCATTTTTGTCATACTCGGCTTGCTTCTGATTTACGGAATGGGATACTGGAATGAGGCAATACAAACCACTACCCTGGTGATCGTTTCAGCCATTATCGCCCTTATTATCGGCATTCCGGTTGGCATTCTCACAGCCAGGAACTCAACCGCCGATGCTATTATACGGCCTATCCTGGACTTCATGCAGACTATGCCCGCATTTGTATACCTGATCCCTGCCATCTTCTTTTTCAGCGTAGGAAACACACCCGGCGTTTTCGCCACGGTGATCTTCTCTCTTCCCCCGTCGGTGCGTCTTACCAGTTTGGGTATTAAAAATGTACAGGCGGATGTAATCGAGGCAGGTCATGCCTTTGGAGCCAACGCACGGCAGATTCTTTTCAAGATCCAATTACCCCTTGCCATGCCAACAATCCTGGCTGGTGTTAACCAGGTCATCCTGCTGGCTCTGTCTATGGTGGTTATTGCCTCCATGGTGGGTGCCCGCGGACTTGGAAGTGTGGTATACCAAAGTATCCAGCAAAACAACATTGCCATGGGATTTGAATCCGGACTTGGTATTGTGGTGCTGGCTATTATATTAGACAGAATAACGCAATCATTTGCTAACAGAAAATAAATTGTAAACCAAAAACCAAATCTTTATGAAGTTAAACACAAGCAACGTATTCCGTATTTTTATCGCAGCAGCTTTAGTAATCGGAATGACCTCCTGCGGAGGAAACCAGCAACAGGGTTCCGATGAAAGCCAGGAAGAAGTAACCATTCTCTATCCCAACTGGGCAGAGGGTATTGCCTTTACCCACCTGGCAAAAGTAGCCCTCGAGAACCAGGATTATGACGTAACACTCACCAACCTTGAACCCGGTATTATCTATGGCGAATTATCCAAGGACGATGCAAAAGGAGACGTATTCCTTGATGCATGGTTGCCAAATACCCACAAAGATTACTGGGCTGACTACGGTGACAAACTTGTCAAGCTGGGTGAATCTTTCAGCGGCGGCACCACCGGATTGGTAGTACCCACTTATGTACCTATCAATTCCATTGAGGAGTTGAATGAGAACAAGGAGAAGTTCAACGGAGAGATCATTGGTATTGGCGGCGGTGCCGGTATCCATGCCAACACGATCAAAGCCATTGAAGCTTATGACCTTGATTTTGAACAGATCACTTCCAGTGGTCCGGCCATGGTAGCCAGCCTTGAAAAGGCAATCAATGACCAGGAGTGGGTCGTTGTTGCCGGTTGGAAGCCTCATTTCATGTGGGCCAGCCACGATCTTAAATACCTGGAAGATCCAAAAGGAATCTATCCCAAGGATGTTTGCGCTATTGTAGCCAGGAGTGACTTTGAAGAGGATAGTCCGGATGCAGCCGCATTCTTTAAGAACTTCAACCTCACTGAAGAGCAACTCTATGGCCTGATGGCAAAAATCCGCGAGATGGACGAAGCTACAGGTGCCCAGCAGTGGTACAATGAAAACAAAGCGCTGGTAGACGGCTGGTTCGAATAAAGTTCGATCAAAACCAAGTACACCAGTTAGCCAATACTCTTACCAACTCCGGGGGGATCAAATCTCCCCGGAGTTTTTTTTCCAATATATTCTGACAGCACTCCCCCGGTCATTGAAGCAACCGATCATCCCGATAAATGCTTCTACCAGGCTTTCTCACGCCGCTGAAAAAAATATGCTATCCCATGCTGATATTTATCCTTTCGCCACATTAAAAAGTAAAGGGAGCTGCCTGTCCCCATTCATCCAGGGATGTTACCGGGGAGAGGGTAAAGAAGATTTTAAGAAGGTTGCTGATCAGCTCCAGGGCGGTTACCGAAAAGCCCTAACAGAGTAGGTACCATTAAATCCAATCATTTATGAATCCGAAGCCAAACGATGCGATACCCATCGCAGAGATTGAACACTCCGAACTACGCCATATCCATGGCGGAACCTGGTGGATAGGACTGACTTTCAGTGCAGCTACCTATCTGTTTGACAACCGGGACCGGCTTGTGGAGGGTGTGGAGGACGGTGTGGATGATTTGAAAAGTTTATTTGAATAACCAAAAAAAGTTGAAAATGAAAAATAACATGACTAAATTGAATGCATGGAATTCGATGCCGGATCTTTCGGCCAGCGAATTACGAACTGTTTCCGGGGGAGAATCTGCGCCCGGTGATGTTGCTTACTGGTTCGGACGCTCTCAAGTATTGATCGCCGCTCACTTTCTGACCGGCGGAATCTCCACGTATCATCTTTTAATCAAAAAACTAACCCAATGAAAAGGAAAAAACTCCTGACGGTAGTTTTACCCATTGTTTTAGTGGTTGTAGCTGTGGTTTTCCTGGTCGTGTTCCGGGATGACTTTTTCCGGGGCATTTCCGACGGAATTATGAGTTTCGGGTAAACCGGCAGCTCGTTGAAAGGCGGTCCGGTTGTAAATCTCAGCCGGACCCTTTTTCCAGGGGTATATCATGCCTTCAAAACCACGATTATTTCCGAAAGAGATCCTGGCATTCAGTGCAGAGGATCATTTCCACAGTGTTTTCCCGAAAGGAAGCTGGATGTATCGATCCATTCTTCTTTTCCTGATACTAGCCCTGGGATCCCTCCCCATGGTCCGGGTCGATGTCACCTGTTCCAGCCGGGGTATCCTGCAGGTCAGGGGCGGCACCAACCCGGTGCTTTCGGCTGTTGGATCACAGGTGGTATTCTCCAGGCTGGAAGAGAACAGGCGGATGGAAAAAGGAGACACCCTGATGGTATTAAACCATGATGAATTGCTGGCAGAACTGGCTGACCTGAAGGCCAGGAAAAAGACCCTGCAGCAATATACCGGGGATCTTAACCATCTGATCCGGCAGTCAGGTGAAATCACCACCGAACGCTACAGGCAGGAGCGTATCACATTCAAACATTTTGAAAGCCGTATGTATACCGAACTGAATTACCAGCAGGAGGAGTTTGAGGTGCACAGGGACCTGTTCCTGGAGGGAGTTATCCCAAGGCTGGAGTACGAGGAGATCCGAAGCAGGTATGAATCGGTCAAGGCTTCCTATGCCGTGGAGCAACAGGGATACTACCAGCGCTGGCAGGAGCAGCTGCACCGGTATCATGAAAGCCTGTATGCCCTCCATGCAAGAGAAGAGCAGTTGCAGGAAGAACTCGACAGACATTATATCACGGCTCCTGCAAGCGGATACCTGGTGGATTGCCGGCAATTGCTTCCCGGAACCCAACTGGTTCCCAACCAGGTGATCGCCCGAATCGTACCCGATCATGAATTAATCGCAGACTGCATCCTGCTGCCCGACAAGATCGCTTACATCCGGCCGGGAAAATTAGTCAAGCTCCGCCTGGATGCCTATCCTGCCGGTACCAACGGATACCTGGAAGGCATCGTGACCGATGTTCCCGAGGACGCTGTAATCGAGTCGGGCACCCCCATTTACCGGGTGAAATGCAGGATCCCACAGCATATTTACCACCAGGATACAGGAAGGCGGGAACCACTCAGAAGCGGCATGACCTTCACCGCGCACTTTGTTCTGAATCGTAAAAGCATCCTTGAGTTGATCGTTGAAAAGACGGAACGATGGTTGTATCCTGCCGATTATTCACGGACATGATTTTCCACAGGCGCATAAAGATCAGACAACGGGATCAGTCAGATTGCGGAGCAGCATGCATTGCCTCCATCTTAAGGCACTACCGCTCCCGTATACCCATTTCCCGGATACGGCAGATAGCCAGTACAGATTCGAGGGGGACCAATGCACTCGGACTCATACAGGCATTTGAAAAAACCGGATTCCGCGCCAAAGGTATCCGGTGCGATGCAGAATCCCTGCCTCATGTCCCCCACCCTTCCATTGCCCATGTAAACCTGGAGAACGGTTTTCAGCATTTTGTCGTCATTTACCGAGTTACCCGGAACCACGTATTGGTAATGGATCCCGCCGATGGTAAAGCACACCGCTTCTCCCGGGAGTCTTTTCAACAAATCTGGTCAGGTATTGTAATCCTCGCTGCACCCGGAGAAAATTATCAACCGGTAAAAGAGCAACACGCCAACTGGAAACGATTCCTGTACCTGCTTCGCCCCCACCGCTACCTTCTTTTCCAGGCCATTGCGGGTGCTGTTATCTATACCCTGCTGGGGTTTTCCACCTCCATCTACCTGGAGAAACTCACCGATTATGTGATCGTTCACCAGGCAGTTCCCATGCTGCACCTGCTTAGCCTGGTCATGCTGGTACTGATCATATTCCAATTGATTATCTCAATCATTAAAAACAGGATGGTACTCTCTTCCGGACAGATGATCGATGCCCGGTTGATCCTGGGGTATTATGAGCACCTTCTCAGGCTGCCCCAGCGCTTTTTCGACAGCATGCGCACCGGGGAGATCGTTTCCCGCATCAACGATGCCGGTAAGATCCGTCAGTTTATCAATGATACCATCATCAACATGATCGTGAATATCCTGATCATTGTCTTTTCGGCAGTAATCATGCTGGTCTTTCACTGGCAACTCGCCCTGCTGGTGATGTTGATCATGCCCTGTTACGCTTTGATTTATTTCATCATCAATATCCTCAATAAAAAGCAAGAGCGGATCCTCATGGAGCGATCCGCTGACCTGGAGAGTCATCTTTTTGAATCCCTCCGGAACATACGAACAATTAAAAAACTGGGAATGGAGCAGGAGATGGGAACAAAAACGGAGGTACGCTTTATCAGTCTCCTGAAGTCTGTTTACCGCTCCGGCGGAAATTCCATCTTCTCTTCAACCTCCTCCGAATTTGTTACCCGCTTGTTTACCCTAATCCTGTTATGGGCAGGGACCCTGTTTATCTTCCGACAGGAGCTGAGTCCGGGCAAACTAATGTCGTTTTACGCCATCCTGGGATACCTGTCGGGGCCTGCATCCGGACTCATCGGTCTTAACAAGGTAATACAAAATGCCCTGATCGCAGCCGACCGTCTGTTCGACATACTTGATCTTGACCAGGACGAAACAGGAGGAACGATTGATTTGGAGGCCTGGATGGTGCAGGATATCCAAATACGGAACGTCTCTTTCTCTTACGGAACACACCGTAAACTATTCAACGAGCTTTCCCTGGATATACCTTCGGGATCGGTGACGGCTATCACCGGCGAAAGCGGGTCGGGTAAATCAACCATCGCTTCACTGCTTAACAGGACCTATTACCCTGACAATGGGCAGATCCTGTTTGGCAACCAGGATATCCGCCAGTTTACGCGGCAGAGTCTGAACGCCCATATCGGTATTGTTCCCCAGGATGTGGAGCTCTTTAGTGAAACCCTTCTCTGGAATATGGCTCCCGGAGAATCCGAACCGGATATGAACCGCATCCTGTCGATCTGCAGGGAGCTCAGGCTGGATGAACTGATCAATGAGCTGCCTG
>Ga0102934_1003759_pt1 | contig 10269 bp, 7 predicted proteins | sample SalPonR2_A_D1_MG_FD_78175 | JGI IMG/M metagenome (GOLD analysis project Ga0102934, IMG submission 78175) | Salt pond soil microbial communities from South San Francisco under conditions of wetland restoration - Salt Pond MetaG R2_A_D1_MG | ecosystem: Environmental > Aquatic > Marine > Intertidal...
ACCATTATTGGTAAAATTACCCATAACATCTACTGTATATTCTCCTATACCAACTGCAGTAAATAGAGAATCCATGTTAATGGCCTCGCCATACAGATCTACATCAGCGTTAAAGTATGTGTTGCCAGCGAAATTTACATCATACAGATCACAGGCCTGGTAGAAACACTGATAATTGGGTTGATTATCATTAAAATAGATAGTATTACCATTTCCCGTAATTTTGCAACGAAAACCATAATCTGTCACTGAGTTACTGTTACCAATTCGCAGGCTTTCTGAATAGAGATCATATTCACCATCCAGAATTAAATCGGTCACTATAAAATTAACATATCCATTTCCTTTAATATATAGATCACTTCCTGCTGTCAAAGTTCCTTCTATGCAGTTGAATTTGTAGTTGGGAACTATCCAATTATTATTCAGAGTTTTTAAAATATGATCATTATCTCCCTTGAAATTAATTTCGTTGGCTTGAAAAGGGCCATTATTGGTGAAATTGCCAAAGAAATTAAATTTAAGGTCGCTGTCCACTACTCCATTATTGGTAAAATTATCTATAACATCGACAGTATATTCTCCTATTCCAACTGCAGTAAACAGAGAGTCCTGGTTGACTGCCTCGCCATATAGATCGACATTAACGTTAAAGTATGTGTTGCCAGCAAAATTCAGATCATACAGATCACAGGCCTGGTAGAAACACTGATAATTGGGTTGATTATCATTAAAATAGATAGTATTACCATTTCCCGTAATTTTCGTTGTAATTCCATAAGTAGTACTGTTACTTCCCAGCCGGATGTTATTTAAATGCATTGAAAAATTGCCAGAGAGTTCAATTTCTTTGGCAACAAAATCAGAATAGTTAGTGCTAGTGAGGTAAATATCTGAATTAACTATTATTTTTGATTCCAAAGCAAGAATGCTACCATTCGGATTAAAATTAACAGTATCTGACATTGTTATATTATGATCTTCAGTTCCAGTAAAATTTAAACTACCAATCCAGTCATCATATAAATATAAATCTCCTCCCAGATTAAATTCAATATCCTGGTTGGTATTAACAGGCCCATAAATAAGAGCATCGCCAATAACAGTAATTTTGCTTCCCGTGCCATCTTCCAGAGAACCACTATTATTGATTTCAAGCCTTTCAATTACTGGGATATCGTATTTTAGGATAACCGGGCCTTCTATGACAACAGTATCTGATTCTCCTGGTGAAATTCCACCAGCCCAGGTATCTGTTTGATCCCAGTGGCCTCCTGTTGTTGTTGAAGTGATAACTGCACCCTTGGATCCATTAACAAAAAATAGCATAATCAATGCAAACGGAATAACTAGTTTGCGCATGCCTTCTCCTTTTTGTAAAATGCTGCCCCCCTGATTGACAACATTATAATTAGTTGAGTTGAGAGTCCGGGCTTAATCTTTTAAAAAGTATTAGTAACCGAGCTCATCTGTCTTTTTCAAAATAAAAATAATATTCAAAATTGGATTTAATCCTTATGGTATTATTGAAGATCTCAGCATGATTGGCTCCTTTTTGGTTAATAATTAGTGGCTTTTCATTAATAAAATATTGATTCTATTAAAGGTTCTTTAAAATTTATTTTTGATATGAATGAGGTTAATAATTTTGGTACCCTTTCAGGCTGCACTAGAAGGGCACATAATTTTGAGGATTCCCAAATAATTTCAGGGAAAAATTAAATAAATATCGCCTTAATTTTTCAAGGTCATGCATAACAAACCGATAAGTGAATTAAGTTGAGATTGGTTTTTTCAATGACAGGATTATATTGAGAGGTAGAGGTTGAAATTGATTACCTATAACACTAAAATGTGTATAAGACTACGTTCTTATCGGGATCGTGAGCCTTTATTCCTTTCTAATAGGTTTTACGGTTGAAGAAAATAAAAAGAATATAGGCTATTTTTTTATTATATGGTAGTTTTTTATTTACCATCAAAAAAATTTGTCTAATAGCATTATATTTTTGATAGCTGAGTATTTGGCAACTGCCAATTTTCCCACCAATTGTTCAATCCACTTTAGTCTCATTCTGTGTGAAAAGTAGCGCTTTATTGAAAAATTCTGGAGCAACTTTCGTAAAAATAACTATAAATATGACACCTGATAGGTGGATAATGACATATTTTTGACAGATAAATGCAATCAAAAGCAGGTTGATATGTTTTCATCAACAAGAAAAATAGTGTAAATAATTTACTGATAATAAATAGGATAGAATTTTATTTATGACCTTGAGTTATAAAGTTCAAAACCTCATATATTCATAAGAAAAAGTATCATAAGAGTTAACAACATTATATAAAAATATATGATATGAAATGAAAAAAATATAAAATATATATGTGAAGTGTATAACCTATAGTTGTAGCCTGCCTTCTTCAGTAATTTTATAACTCTGCTTAGGACTTTTGGGTTTATCCGGAATAGTGAGAGCGAGATAGCTCTGATTTAATAATTCCCGCAAATGGGTTTTGTAAAAATTGCTAGGTGTTTTAGTATAGCCCAGCCTGCGCATCAATTCTTTTCGGTTCATACCAGGATTTTCAGGATGATTGGCCTTTTTCTTGTGCAGGATTTCCATGATCTTGTGTTGCTTCCGGGAAATTGCTTCTCTTGAGCTGGATTTATCTTTGTTTTCAATGTAGATAATTAAACTATCTTCCGCTTCTATTAAATGAAAGTCAATATATTTGTCATTCTGATAAATATTAAAAATATTCTGGAGATCAAATTTACTGCGGTTAGCACTGTATTGGTAGAGCATTTCATTGCGGGCGATTTTGTTAATTTCTTGATCGGAGTTTTCCAGATCGGCCAGATTAACTGCAGAATGCAGAGCGCCAGGAGTTATTATCTGAAGAGTCAATTTTGTCTTCTTGATTTGAATAGGACGCTGAATAGCATAATTTCGATGGATTAAACTATTGAGGATCAACTCCCGGGCAATAAATTTTTTGACATCCTCCTGACTTTTATCCTCCGGGCTTAAAAGGCGGCCGACGCAATGTTTGAAATAAGCATACAGAGAGGAAGCCTGGGCTCTTATCGTTCCGCCTATGCGGACACCATCCCTATCAAAGCTGATATATTCTGTTACATCTGAATATTTATTTTGAACCGAGGGCTCGTTAATTATTTTATTATAGATCCATTCATAATCTGAAACTTGATCTTCAATTTGTATATAAGCGTGTTTAACATGTTCTTTCATATGTTTGTTATCAATCAGCATAGGGTGCTTTTTAAAACTGGAAATATGACTGTATTCTGCTGCTAAAAAATCATCAGCAAAGTCCAGACTCAGCCGTTTATCTCTATATTCACGTACACTATACATTTTGGTAATGAATTGATTCAAACCGGAATCGTATTCACGTAGAAATATTTTTTTATCTCCCTGAGGCCTATCTTCTTCATCAGAAAATGAATAAATATGCTCATATTTTTTATAAGCTGGATGGGGGCCTTTTTTGATATTAATTGCCAGAACCGGTTTATCTTTGGCCACTCCAATGGAAAAGGATTTTATAATATCCGGTTCTTTGTCATAATCGCTTTGAATCCATTGACTGGCCAGGTTTTTGACCTTTTGACAGATTGGATAAATATCACGTCCCGTTAATTCCAATTCTTGTGGAAAATTTTTGGAATACCCTAATATGATCTGGCCGCCTTTTGTATTGGCGAGTGCGACTATATGAGTGAGAATGTCATTGTAAATGTTTTCTTGATCAGCTAGTTCATAATCACCAAATATTGATGTTTGATAATGGTTCAAAGAAATAGTGACTTTCGTTAAGCGGTCAATGTAGTTTTTCTTGAAGAGCATATTCAACTCCTGGATTTAATGATTATGGCTCTGAATATTATTGAATTAGTTGGTCAAAATCAAATACATGTTTGCTATTCGAGCAGGTTTTATTGTTATAATTATTCTTGTAGTCAACTCCATTTTAATTTATTTTGAATAATGGATAAAAAATTGTAATATCAAAGATTATCTATTTAAGTCCTGTTTTAAATTATTATTTCTTTGATAAGTAAGAATTATTTAGGTTTATGAAAAATGGCTAAATTTTAAAATTGGTTATAATTATGTATTTAAATCTCGCAAAAATAATCATATTGTATGTCCTAATTCAATATACAAACAACAATAAAAATAAAAAATCAATCGCATTGGCCTCACTTCTGCTGACAATTATGCTATCATTATATTATTTGTATATTGATGTTCATTCTTACTTTTTTACAGGAGAAGGTAACCTCTGGGCCAGTCTGGGTAAATTGGCTGCAATTTTTTTTCCTGCTCTCATATATTTTGGGCTTTTAAGTAGATTAGACGGACTTTTTTATTGGCTGACCATGATGGCGGGTATTGTTTATTTTGTTGTAATTTTATAGACATTGATAATATGAAGATAAAACCGAAATAAGAATCACGAATGGCGCTTTATAGTTATAATTTCGGGTGGAGCCCGGAGTTGATACTTGTATTTTTCTAACTTTTTTTTTGATTGTGCTTAACCCAGGCAAACTGATAATGAGGGTTGCTTCTCTACCGATTTCATCGGCAGTTACTAACATTGGACTCTTTCAGAGTCCTATCATTAATAAATAATAAGTGGAATGTGTATATTATCTGTTCCTATTTTTTTTGGGAATTTACTAGATTGGATTAATAATAATAAAGCAGGTCTCCAAAAAAAGAAGCAATTCACTAATTATGGAATAATATAAAATCATAAATTTTTCTAGCAGGTTGGATAAAACTTTATAAGAACCACGAATGTGGTTCAATATTAATAACTTCGGGTTGAACCCGGAGTGGATGCATACTCAGCCTTCATTTTTTTCTGCTTGTGCAAAGCGCAAGCAAGATTATGTGAAATTTTCCGCTATCGATTACATCGTTTAACTGAGATCACAATACATTTTTAATGTATTTATCAGAAAAATATTTGTTATTCTCGCTAATCAACGTTAGTATGGTAATTGATTCTTGACGAATTAATCCAAATGCTATTAAGGGGAAAATAATTTGGATAAATTGCTCAAAATCGTGGCCGGAGTGATCGTTGATGATTCCAATAAAATATTACTGGCTCAGCGAAATGATGGCAAAAATATGGCCGGCAAATGGGAATTCCCGGGTGGCAAAGTTGAAGCCGGTGAAACAAAAAAAGAAGCCCTGCGACGAGAATTGCGAGAAGAACTGGATATTGAATGCAAAATTGGTGATTATATTGGCTCCAGTGTTTACAATTATGATGATTTTACTGTTGATCTTCACCTCTATTTTGCTGATATATTGGATGGTGAGATTCAAGCTGTTGAACACAAGAAAATCGCCTGGACTGAAATTGATACCATAGAAAATTATGATATCCCTCAGGCAAATTTTCCATTAATCAATAAAATTAGATCAAAGATGTAAATATCCAATTAAATAGAATAATAGGTAATTATGGCATCCAAAAAAATTAGCACTACAACAAAAGTTGTCATCCTAATTGTTGTTATTTTTATCCTGATGGGATTTATGATTTTATCCTTTGATAATGGTAAAAAACCTTCGGAAGAATTTGAGAAAGTCGGATATTTTATCAATGAGAAATCCAGTATAAAAATCTACAGCTATTATACCAAAGTAAATAATTTTGATAAGATCAAAGCCCATGCTCAATCTCTACCCTGGAAAAAGGGAGGCGTAACTCACGTATATTATTTTAACGATAGAGAGAACACGCCCAATGTTACCCACCTGGGAGTGAAACTTAAACCGAGATTTAGAAAAAATTGTATTGCCTATTATTACAAATTGACGAATGGGAAAGGAAATTTTACCAAATATCCTTTTAAGACTGACTAATTTATAGAAATTTCACCCGCACTAATTTTATGAATTTAACATTGACTTAGATGTTAATGCCCCTATCACAATTTTCCAATTTACCGCTATTAATGATGAACTGAGATTGGAACCTCTAATCATGTAAATGGTCAGGTATTGGTTTATAATAAACAATTAGGATTTTCGAAAGTTCGGTGCGAAATTAATTGGTAAATAGATATATCAAATGTTTTTGTTAACAACTGGGGGCGGAGTGGGATCAGAAAATTTATATCAAATAGGAAAAGATTACCTCAAAAAATTCTGTATAGAAATATCAGAGCGATGTGTTGGCAGTGCTGGCAACAGAAAAGCGACCCGATTTTTCGAAGAAGAAATAGCATCATTAGGCTGGAATACTAAATGTCAAAAATTTGATGCCATAGATTGGAGAGACGGTGGCGCTATTTTAAAGTGTGATAATTTAAATTTTGAAGTGTTTGCTAGTCCTTATTCATTAGGTTGTGATCTTGAAGCCTATCTCGTAAGCGCTTCAAATGTTGATGAACTCGAAAAACTGAATATGGATAACAAAATTGTTCTATTACATGGTAAGATTGCTCAAGAACAATTAATGCCTAAGAATTTTGAATTTTATAACCCAGCCGAGCATAAAAGAATAATTTCATTACTGGAAAAAGGTCAGCCTAAAGCTATTGTCTGTGCTCCAGTTAGAAATGTTTCAAGTGCTGGTGGAGAATACCCATTTCCAATTATTGAAGATGGAGATTTTGATATTCCTTCAGTTTTCATGACTGAAGAGGAAGGGCACAGGCTTATGCAATCTTTGGGGAAAAAGTTTGCTTTAAAGTCCAAGTCAAAACGTATCTCAGCCCAGGGCTATAATATTGTTGCCAGAAAAGGGAGCTCTAGTGCTGAACGTTTGGTTTTCACGGCCCACATCGATGCTAAAAAAGGTTCACCTGGAGCTATTGACAATGCGACAGGGGTGATCACTTTACTTATTTTGGCTAGATTATTAAAAGATTATCATGGAGAGCGCCCAATTGAGATTGTAGCCTTGAATGGAGAAGATTATTATGCAGCTTCTGGTCAAAAGTTGTATATTCGCGAAAATAAAGACGAAATTGGTGATTTTCTTTTAAACATCACAATTGATGGCGCAGGATATAAAGAAGGTAATACAATTTTCTCATTATTTGATCTGCCACCAAAGATTAGAAATAAAGTAAAAGAAGTGATGGATATTTTTGAGAATATTGAAGAAGGTCCGCAATATCCTCAGGGAGACCATAGTATTTTTTTACAAAATGGATGTCCGGCTATTGCCGTATCCTCGAAATGGCTAATAGACAATCTCTATGAACAAAAAATCACTCATACATCACAAGATAATATTAATATAGTTGAAATTGGGAAGGTTATTGAAATCGCCAGAGCCCTTAATCTGCTTTCAAGAAAGCTATGAACCCCATAAAAACAGCCATTACCTGTTTAAGCCGAAAAACCTAGAGGTTGTTTAAAGCGGGTAAATTAATCCAAAATTTATCCAGATATATTGTTCCATAAATTTGAACATTCCCCAAAAATTAATTATTTTAATTTAGATAAATAGAATATTTTGCCCTTGAACTAAGAGGAGAAAATGATTCCGTTTTTCATCTGATAATTATTAAAAATTAAAATTTTAAAAAATGAGGTGTGAAGATGAAAGCAAAATTAATATTTGTTGTCTCAATAATCTTCATAACCGGCTATTTCTTTTCTTGCAGCAGTGCTACTGTCGAGCAGATAGAAACTGAAGAACCCCAGCAAATTCAACTGCAAAGAGAAAAGATCGAGGACCTTCAGACTAGAATTGATAGTACAACAAGAGCACTGCAAAAGATCAGAGAAGATTCAGCCCGGGCTATCCAGCGGAAAGAGATAGAAATAGAAGAATTAGAAAATAGGGCGGAGACTATCCAAAGTAATCTCCATAATGAAAAAGAAAAACTAAAAAGGCGAATTGCTAATCTATCGGATCAGAATACAAAATTGAAGAAGGAATATAAACAGCGGACCGATGAATTGAACAATCAGATTGATGAACTCAACGCAAATATTGACAAACTGAAAAGTGATGCTAATTACTGGGAGACAAAACAGCAGGAAACTGAGAAAAATCTACAACTCCATAAAAATGAAATAAGTAAGTTGCAGAAACAACTCAATAAGCAAAGAAATAAAAGTACCTATTATCTCATTTCTGCAGTGGCTTTATTACTTCTTTGGGCTCTTACTGGAGCATGGAAATTATTTAAGAAGTAGGTTGAGGCCCTGGCTCATTGTTCAACTATCTCGACACGACGATTTCTGGCTTTTCCGGCATCAGTTGAATTTGAAGTTACCGGCGCGAGTGAACTCACCCCATAGGCGCCTAATTGTTCTGCCTTCACCCCATAATTTTGGATAAGGGCTTTCATTACTGCCTTGGCTCTTTTTTCTGAAAGCACCATATTGGAAGAGAACGCGCCAGTATTATCTGTATGCCCAACTATAAAATATTTATTATCATCGTTTTTATTTAAAAAAGAAGCAATTTCTTTTAAGGCCGGTTTTGATTCTTCTTTAATGTTCCATTTGCCAGTATCAAAATGGATTCCGTAAATGGAGACATATCCGCTCGCTTCGATATTGTCCTCCATCTTTTTTACTGTAACCAGTCCGCTTTCCATGGGATTCTCTTCAATGATATCCTGAGTGATTATAATATGATCGCCCCGGACGTCATCTTCACTCTTATTGAAGAAAATTGCAAAATAAATATTATTCTCCTTATAGGTTCCCTTAGCTGATAAAAATCTAAAACCTTCTCTGCCAAAAGGATCAAAAAAAGCATCATCCTGAATCGGATTAATTCCCCATTCGTGGTGATAAACTGTCTCATTCCAGAAGGGATAACTACTTTCTTTTTCTGAAGTTGTAAAAAGAATTTGAAAGCCTGCTCTTTTTATAGATTCTTCATAGTTTTTGAAGACTTTGAAAAGCCCTTCTTCAAGAGGCACTTTGTACTGGATGCGAGTTAATTTGCCTTCTAGATCAATATATTTTGAAAAATATTTCCGATGTCCTCTAAAATTTTTTTCAAGTCTTTCCTGGGGTCCGGTTCCCAGGACATAAGGGACATAATCTTTGGTTTGGACCGCTATTATCTCTGCATCTTTATAACGAGAGATAGCAGGGTGATCTTTCTCCAGGCCCTGCGAATGAATTACAATAGCAGTTGACGAGATTAGCAAAATTACTAAGAAAATTTTGAATAACTTCATAACACCTCCTCATAAATATTGGTTATTTTGCTATTTTTCATGTTCAGTAATCTATTTAATTTAACTATTTTAACCTTACTAATGATGGCTGTGAATAGCAAGAAATTATTATAGTGCATTGCTAAAGTAATGTAAAAAGGATAGAAATAAATTTAATTTTCCTATTAAAATATTTAATAAATCAAAACATAGTTTTTCAAACAATTGGGTTGCGAAATCCAATTGTGCAATGATTAAAAGATATTTTTCTGATTTAGGATAAGATATCTGTTATGAAAATTGCTATAATAATATAGAAATTAATAAATTATTCTGGCCGGGCATTTTTTATTCACACAGAATAATATTAGCAGCTTTAATTTTTAAATGGGAATGAACCAGTGAAACCGTGGATAATTCGAAAATAAGAGCCTTTTATCGCCTAAAAGCCAGGTATAATAATATATTTTTTTTAAAGATAGGGGTGAAAAATTAAAATAAAATAAGAAAGAATTAATTATTTTTCGTGCTGACCAAACTCCTATTCAGTAAAAAATATTAATGAAATCATCTATGTAACAAAAGAGAAATATAAACTTCAACCTGAACTAATTGATCTAAAAGATTACAGGCAAGCCAAAACCAGGCCATTGTTTTTGGATATTATTTACAATGGAAAATTAGTTGCTAATCATCTAATAATTAGTAAAAAATTTTGAAACATTACGGAAGCAATCTCGAGCTTCCAAATTTTAATAAAATTTTGTTATCATGGACTTAATGATATTATCCTCTATAGGGTGAAATATCAATTGTAACATTCAAAGAGTCGGCAACTTCATCCAAATTATCAGCCCAGCTGTGATAAGATCTTTCCGGTGGAACTAATATTATTGCATTCATTGTAAAAAGTTGAGTCCCACTCATGGGAGCTGAGGATGTCTGAGTATCAATAGATTCAATATTAATTCCTTGTTCTGCAATTTGGTGGGTTACATTATTTACAATGCCTTCATGATCAGCCCCTGTAACAGTGATCTTATAAGGCACCCACCCTTCAAATTTTTCAGCCTTTTCCG
>Ga0102934_1003760_pt1 | contig 10269 bp, 9 predicted proteins | sample SalPonR2_A_D1_MG_FD_78175 | JGI IMG/M metagenome (GOLD analysis project Ga0102934, IMG submission 78175) | Salt pond soil microbial communities from South San Francisco under conditions of wetland restoration - Salt Pond MetaG R2_A_D1_MG | ecosystem: Environmental > Aquatic > Marine > Intertidal...
ACAGTACACCTTCTCGACATTTTTTCTCGTACCTCAAAAAATGTCTGGCAACCCCTCGCGAAAACCCACTTACAGAGGCTGTTCAGGTTATCGCCACTCACGTAGCTGGTAACCTCTTGCGAAATGCTCCCAGCATTTCTCACCCAGCATTTCTCACCTGCTCCGTCTGTCCCAGTAATACCGATAATCATACGGAGAGTATACCGTGGCTCGCCGAGCGATGCACGTTAGCTGGTTTGAGCGAGTTGGGCGCGTAGCAAGCGGCGAACCTGGCGAATGTAGTGGAGCTCAAAGCACTCCAACACTAATAAACCAAACAACCCAACCAGGAGAACGTACACGCCAGTTAACTGCACGACACTAAAGAACGTCAACCACCAGGGCGTAGCTTCGGCCATAATCGCTGGTGATGAACCTGAGGCCTCGGTGAGGGGTAATCCGAGTGGTAGTTGCGGATCTTCCGCAAAGCCGACGCTGGCCAACAGACAGTTGTTGCTCCCCTCACCACAAAACTGCGCGATGCCGTAGAGCGTACCGGCAGCGAGAGCGGTCATACCAAAAAAGAGGAGGAGCTTAGCAATACGACGCACAGATTGCAACATATACCACTACTCTACCACAGCTGCATCTTTAGCGGCTGCTCGCTGTGCGTTACGCTCGGCCAATAAAACCAGGAGTGGATTAGCGAAAAAGATAGAGGAGTACGTACCCGCGAGTACTCCCGCCATCAAGACCAGTGCAAACGTTTGGGTCACACTCCCGCCGAGGAAGTACAGGGCACTTAAGGCAAACAAGGTTGTGAGTGAGGTATTAATTGAACGCAAAATCGTTTGGTCGATAGACAAGCCGACGACCTCGGCAAATGGTTTGGTTGGGATGTACTCAATTTGTTCTTCGGGTTGGCCGTACTCGTTCTTGACCATTACTTTCTTTTCTTGACGGAATTTAAGCAGGTTCTCGCGGACGCGGTCGAAAACTACAATCGTATCGTTTACGGAGTACCCCAAGACCGCCAATAGCGCCATCACAAAGAGGACGTCGACCTCAGCGCCAATGAGTACCCCCAGTACCGCCATGACCGCCGTCGGCACGAGCACATCATGAATGAGTGCCAGAATGGTGATACCACCATAGGTCCACGACCCAACCGGGCGGCCAACGCCGCGGAAAGCCCACGCTACATACAAAATAATAACCGCCGCCACCGCGCCAATCGCCCAGACCGCTTTATCGCGCAGTTCTTGCCCGATTGTCGGCCCAATCGAGGTAAAGCGAGTGACCGCACCGTCTACTCCAAGACCAGTAAGCGTCGCACTAACGGTTTGTCGCTCTGGCTCAGTGAGGTCGCGCGTTCGTAGGTTAAAGGCCGGTTGCCCAGCGTCGTTGGTCGATTCGCGCAATGAGTACGCACCCAGCTCTAGCGAGAGGTCGTCGAGGGCAGTTTCCACTGCTGCCTTTTCAGGCCGTTCGACATACGACGCCTCGGTGAGTGACCCGCCGGTAAAGTCGATACCGAGGCGTAGCCCCAGCACCGCGATAATACCAATACTCACGACCATGATAGCAGCTGCAATACCTAAGAATATGTGTTGGTGGGAGATAATTTGCATAGGCTACTTTTTGCTACCAGAGTTATAGAGCCACCCCCAGCGGTCGGTCTGGTACGACAGTGCCGGTAGGGCGATGAGTAAGGTGCGGGTGACGGTGAGTGCCGTCAGCATTGAGATAATAACGCCGAGCCCGAAGACGAGTGCAAACCCTTTTACAATTGACGTGCCAAACCAAAACAGAATTATAGCTGAGAGGATACTGGTGAAGTTACCGTCACGAATAGCGCTCCACGCGCGAGTAAACCCATCGCGCGCCGCCTCTCGGCTGTCTTTGCCGGAGCGGTACTCTTCTTTCATACGCTCAAAGACGAGTACGTTGGCGTCGACCGCCATACCGAGCGAGAGGACAAACCCAGCCAAACCAGCTGCCGTGAGTACGACCGGCATAAACTGGAAGAGCGCCAGCATCACCACCACGTAGAACAGCAGTGCAATCATAGCGACAACCCCCGGCACGCGGTACCACAGCACCATAAACGCCAGCACTAAGGCAAAGCCGATAATACCAGCCGCGATACCGTGCTCAAGCACCTGGGCACCAAGCGTCGCGCCGACGGTCTGAGTGCTGGCTAGCGTAATCGGCAGCGGCAGGGCACCGAAGTTAAGATTCTCCGACAGATTGCGTACTTCTTCTGCTGTAAAATTACCGGTAATCATCGCCGTACCACCAGGAATTGGCTCGTTGATAGTTGGCGCAGATAGTAATTCACCGTCGAGGAAGATGGCGAGCTGCTCGCCGACATTCTCGCGCGTTAGTGCTTCAAACAGATCACCCCCCTCGTTACTGAAGGTAATATTGAGGTACGGGGACGATTCAAATCCCCCGCCTTGGCTATTTTGCGGCAACATTGGATCAGCGCGCTCAAAGTACCGGCCGGTTAAGCCCGTATCGACGTACGGATCACTAAAGCCGAGCGTACTGGTGGCAATGGTGGTCGACGCCAACTGTGCGGCGCGCTCTTGGTCGAGCAATTTAAACTCCAGGAGTGGCGTCCGCCCAATTTCGTTGACGGCCTGACTCACATCGGTAACACCGGGCAGCTCGACCACCAGGCGCTGAATGGGTTCGTCGGTTACAAAACTACTCTCCTCAACGTACACCACGGGCTCAGAGACGCCAAACAGGTTAACGCGCCGCTCAATCACGTCGCGGAGGACGCCCATCAACTCATCAACCTCCATCGGTTCGACAGCACTGGTATCGGCTTCATATACCAGGTGCGCACCTCCAGCGAGGTCAAGCCCGAGCTTAAACGGGTAGTTTGCGTCGGGTTGCGTCGCATTGGTGTAGACAAACCACGCCAAGGCAGCGCCGATAGCCAGCATAAAAAGAGCCCGGAAAGTCCGGATAATCCGCTCAGACGATGCCTTCGCTGGTTCACTCATGTTGCCCTGTTATACCATTTACCACTGTGCGACGCACTATTGACGACTGCGTAAATCAACGACATTTCGGAGTAAACACGCCACGGTGAGCGGGCCAATACCACCGGGGACAGGGGTCATCAAACTGGCTTTTTCGACGCAGGCCGGGTCGGCGTCGCCTTTTAGTTCGCCACCGTCTTCTGAAGTGCCGGCGTCGAAGATGATGACACCAGCTTTGACCATAGCGGCAGTAATCATACCGGCGCTCCCCGCTCCCAAAATGAGTACGTCGGCGTGTGCAATGACCGCTGCCGCTTCATCGGTATCAGTATCTTTCGTCAGTACCGTGACATGTGCCCCTTGTTTTTGCGCCCATATCGCTGCTGGTTTACCGACGAGTCGACCATTACCCACAATGACAACCTGGAGGGTCGCCAATAATAAGTCGTGGGTGCGCGCAATTGTATCGATAGCCGACACGACTGGGCTCATCAGCGTTGCGGAGGTGCCATCGTAGTGCATCCCATCGACGTCGTAGCGGGTTGGTATCGCGTTAATCACTACATCCGTATCAAGATGGGCGGGCAACGGTAACTGCACGATAATACCATCGGTCTGCATTTGGGCTCGCGCCACGACGGCAACCGTCTCGTCGGTGGTGATCTGCTTGGGAAGCTCAATAATATTAACGGCCACACCAACTGCCGCCGCTTTACGCTTTTTCAGCGCCAAATACTGTTGGGTCGCCGCGTTGGGGGCACAGGTAATAATGGTCAGGTGCGGTGACACCGCCTGCGACTCAGCCGCGGTTTTCACTTTGGCGTATACCTGCTCGGCCAGAGCTCGACCATCGACTAACATAATGGCGGCAGTATACCAAAGAAGCCCCGCTTATGCTCAATTACTGGAGCTTAGGTGCTCGGTTTAGGTCGCTTGTGCTCCACAGGCACCCAGTCTTGGTACCGGCCATCGGTATACTTGAAGGCGTCTTTACTGGCGTACTGGCAGGTGTAGACTTGCGCGAGCTTCTCGCCACTCATAACAATCGGGTAGCTGTAAAATCGCCAGCTGCCCGGACAGGTCGGTATCTTACCGCGCGTGGTATGCCAGAAAAACCAAAACGCAAACCGCGCCATCCAGGGCTTGATGGGGAGTATCTTCTTCCCTACCGCTTCAGCCATGTCGGGGGCCAAGACAGGCTCAGAGACAGGGGTGATATTAAATACGTTGTACTCCCAGTCGTGGTTACCGAAGGTAAATTCCATAACGAGGTCGTTGACGTCATCCTCGTGGATAAACTGCCGTACCCAACCCTTGGTGGCCGGTACAAACGAAGTCAACAGCGTGATGAGGCGGTTCACAAAACCACCCTTGAGGTTGCCTTGTAAGGCCGACTGTAAGCCAAAGCGAATGCGCATAAACCGACCGCGCGGGCCGGTAATAGCGGCTGGTCGCACAACCGTCACTTGTGGCACGCGCTTCCCCTCTTTCTTGGCCTGCTCGAACTTGGCTTTGAGATGCTCCTCGCTCACCTTCTTTTCTTTAGCGTAGATATAGTCGTCGTCACGAAAGCCCTCCTCCTCGGTAAAGAGGTGCTCAAAGCGGTTATCGTGGCGCGCTGAGTAGGACGAAGCGGTAGAGAAATAGATAAGCTTCTGCACTGAGGGTTGCGACAGGGCGAAGTCGAATACCTTGTCTGAGCCACCAACGTTCCAGCGCCACTGCTCATCGCCCTGTCCGTACATGGCGCGAATTTGCCAGGCGGTATGAATTACGACATCGGGCTCGTACCTGGCTATCTCCTCTTGCCAGCCGTCGTCGGCCAGGTTGTGTTGCAGGTACGTGACTTTGGGAAGCTTGGCAGAATACTCAGTCTGTGGCTCTTTATCAAGCGTAATAATCTGCCGCACATCATCGCGCTTGCCAAACTGCTCGCAGAGCATTTCACCCACATAGCCAGCCCCGCCAGTAATGAAAATTGTGTATTGTTTTGCCATACTAAGTGTAATTATACTCACTCGTTAGTTCTTGAATCCGGTGAAATACGATTTGAGCCGTTTGTTAATAAACTGTCTTCCTCGGTAGCTTTTAAAATATTTTTCACGACGTAATGCATCTTCCTTTAAGCAACAAGCTTCGTAATAGATTAGTTTAAGTGGTCGTCTGTGTTTAGTAGAATCAACTAATCCCTGTTCATGCTGCTCAAATCGTTGGGTGAGGTCTTGGGTAAAACCATAGTACAACTTGCTGTCTGCTCGACTGATAAGTACGTAGGTATAGTACATAATTATATTGACCTCACCATTTCACTGGGCAAGCCCCGCCAGTAATAAAAATAGTTTTTGGTTTGGTATCCATAGTATCTATAACGTCCCCTATGCTACCACAGTTGCGCCTTAACGTGGCAAGGTAAATGTGACGCCAAAGCGGCTAATCAATGTCTTAAACGTCTTGATAACGATGGCGAGGTCGAGCCAGAGCGAGCGGTTCTTGACGTAGTAGAGATCGTAGGCCAGGCGCAGCTTCGATTCTTCGAGCGACTGTGGGCTAATATTAGTACCCATGTAGTGCTGGTTGGTCTGGGCCCAACCCGAAATGCCGGGCTTCACAAAGTTACGAATATTGTAGTACGGAATTTCTTCGGCTAAGCGTGCACCCAAGCCGGCGATATCGTTACGTGGGCCAATGAGCGACATCTCGCCCTTCAGCACATTCCACACCTGTGGGTACTCATCGAGACTCGTCTTACGTAAGAAGGCACCAACCTTCGTAATCTGATTTCCCTTCTTAGCATCTTCCGTGGTCCAGGTGGCCGAAGCGGCGTCGTTAGCGGTCATGGTTTGTAACTTTAAGACCTGCATCGGTTGATTGTACTGGCCAATCCGGTCTTGCGTCATAAAAAGCGCATCGCCTTTTCCTTCAATCTTCTTCGCCAGCCAAATAAATGGCACGGCCAGGAGTAACAAAAACCCAAGTACGAGACTCAATACAATATCGAGGACCCGCTTCACAAAATCGTACACCAGACTCTTGCTCTGCGAGACGTGGGCAATAAACCAGTCGTACCGTAAAGCAGAGAGAGGAATCCGGTCAAACGTATCTTCGTACACTTTGAAAAAGTCGAGAAACGTAAACTGAAACTTCAGGAACGCTAAGTCAAACAACGCCGGCAAGATTGCCTCGATGTACGCACTTCGTGGGTTAGCGACAATAATCGAGATACGCTCTTGTTCAATTAGCTGCACCAGTTTGGCTTCAAAATCTGGTGACTTTTCGGCTGCCGCATCATCAATAATGCGAACGAAACTATAGTCGTAGCGGTCGTTGTTGTTTATTTCGTCGACCAGCTCGATAGCCTCTGGCCCGGATGCGAGTAAGATGGCGCGTTTTTGTGACTTGGGGGCAAACTTATTAAAGAGCCACAGCCGCCACAGGGCAATCAGCACAATCGAAATACCGAGGTAAATGACCAGGTTGGTCTTGGGCGCAATACCAAACGGCAAAATCATAAAGACCAGTGCCGCAATCAGAATATTTACAATCTGCGTGTTCACAATCCGGCTTAAGAGCAAACTCTTAAGAAACGTGGTGTGCTTGTCGTAAAGGCCAGCGCTGTAAAAGATAAACAGCCAAATCGCCGTCAGCCACACCCAGGGCTCAAGGTGGGCCCATAATAAGTTGCTGTCGGGTAAGCCAAGGTAGCGCACGGCGAGCGTCAGCCAGATAGCCACGACAAAACAGAGTACGTCGCCGACGATAAGTAACATAAGCTCTCGTGTCCGTTCACCCATAGCTATATCTGTGCAATAAATCCTACCTGAGTGCAGTAAAACCGCAAGCCTGCACACTATAATTTTGATAGTGATTAGTATGTAATCACGCGCAAACAAGGAATTGTTTGCGCAATCAAAATATTAGTGTGCGGGCAAGCAATTTGCTATGGTTATACAACACTATGAAAAAGCAAACGGTCTTACTCCTGATTACAAAAAGCAACTTTGGGGGTGCCCAGCGCTACGTGTACGATTTAGCTACCAACCTCTCTCCTGAGCGGTTTACGGTCACGGTTGCACTCGGCGGTAATGGGCCGCTGGTTACCAAGCTAACTGATGCTGGAGTGCGTGTTATTACCATCACTGGACTCATCCGGGACGTCTCCCTACGAGCAGAACTCAAAGCTACTCGGGAAATAGCAGACATCATTCGTACCGAAAAACCAGATATACTTCACGTTAACAGCTCTAAAGCGGGAGCCTTAGGTGCCCTCCTCGGCCGTCTCCTACGAGTACCACGAGTTGTGTTTACCGCTCACGGCTGGGCGTTTAACGAAGACCGGTCGTGGATTGCGCGATTCGTACTCAAATGGGTACACTGGTGTACCGTCCTACTGACGCATTGCACCATCACCGTCTCCGATACCGTTCGAACACAGATGAATTGGTGGGGTGTGCAACGAAAAATGCAGACCGTACATCTGGGGCGTCAGGCAATTTCGCTATATCCTCGCAGCGATGCGCGACAGCAGCTCGCCAACCTCCAGCCCGCACTAGGTCAGTACCAAGCCGATACTTGGCTTATGAGTATCGGCGAGCTTCACCCGGTCAAGCGCCACATTGACGTAATTGTCGCACTGGCATCGCTCGTAACCACATACCCTCGCCTGCGTTACTGCATTATTGGTGAGGGTGAGTTGCGTCCCCTACTTGAGCAACAGATTGCGAAATACGCACTTACCGAGCACGTTTTGTTACTCGGCCACCTCGATAGTGCGGCGCACTATCTATCAGCGGCTGATATTTTTGTCTTCCCCTCTCGCTCAGAAGCGCTCGGCTACGCCGCCATAGAAGCAGCGCAGGCAGGGCTGCCGATAGTCGCGAGCAAGGTTGGCGGTATTCCCGAGATTGTTACCCACGACCAGACCGGTCTCCTGATACCGCCAGAGAACCCAGCGATGCTCAGAGCAGCGCTTGAGCAATATCTCTCCGACCCGATGCTTGCCGCAAGGCACGGACAGGCCGCTCAAGCTGAGAGCACTCGCTTTTCTATTTCTACAATGGTGTCCCAAACAACTACAGTCTACCAGGGTTAATCAAGCAATTCGCGCATCTGGTAGTGTGCCTTGGTATAGCGTCGCATCGCCATTACCATCCCCAGACCAAGGAAGGTGGTCATCAGGTGTGAACCGCCATAACTTAAAAACGGTACGGTGGTACCGGTTACCGGCAACACACCGATATTCATACCAATGTGAACAAAAAAGTGACAAATTATGAGAATCGAAACCCCAACGGTAAACAGGCGTTCGAAGTTACTCGCACCCCACACCGCGTGCTGTAAGAGTCGCCAGATTAAGATACCAAAAAACGTAAAGAGGACGAGTACGCCCACGTACCCCCACTCCTCGGCAAACGCAGCAAAGATAAAGTCGGTTTCATACTCGGGCAAAAACTCCAACTTACTTTGTGTGCCGTAGCCAACACCTTTGCCCCACACCTGCCCCGAGCCGACCGCTACCGTCGACTGATAGGCATTGTACCCAGCTCCTTGAATATCGGAGAGCGGGTCGAGGAACGTGGCGATGCGTTCTTTTTGATAGTCAAGGAAGACAAAGTTCCACATCACAAAAAAACTCAAAACTCCCAAACCGAAGACAACCAACAAGTGGCGAAACTTAATCCCTGCCACCAGTATCATGCCAAACCAAATAAAGAAAAGGATGATGGCCGACCCAAAATCGGGCTGAATGAACACTAAGCCAAAGAGCACGAGAGCGTACACGCCGGATACGACAATATGGCGAAAGTCACCAATTAACTCGTGCCGTTTTGAGAAGTATTTTGCGAGCACGATAATGAGGACCAACTTGGCTGGGTCTGACGGCTGCAAACTAAAAAGACCGAGATCGAACCGGCTGCGCGCCCCCAGCGTGACCTCTCCAATAAACAGTACGAGTATGAGTGCTGCAACCGTGAGCAGATAGATATAAAACGAGGTATTGCCTTGCCGCAGAAAGCGGTAGTCGGGTATCATCACTAAAAGCATCACCGTCACACTCACCCCGATGTTAATGAGCTGGCGCTCAAAGAACGTATTTTCACCCACGAAGGTGTACATGGTCACGAGACCAAAACCCGTCAGTGCCAACGCTACACCAACGAGCACCCAGTCAAATCCGCCAAACAGCGTACGCACACCCCGAAACATACGGATATTGTACGCGAGGTTATGCCGGAGACCAACTTACTCTCTCAGTGTAGGAAAATTTGCATTGGTCTTAGGTACGATGTCTATGACCGCCGCCCCGTCCTCACAAATCGCACCAGTAATTTGTTGGTAGATTTGGTCAACTTGGTCGCGCGTAAGTGCCTGGTACGCCGCGTTAGGGCTTGCAATGGCGTTGATGAAGTCCATGTTTACCTCCTGACCAAGGCCAATCGCAAAAATCTGTACGCCGGCCGTACGGAGTGCCTCCGCTCGAGCAATTGCGTAGGCTTCGGGCTCTTCATCGGGTGCGGTGGCGAGACCGTCAGTAAGAACAACCATTACCCGACGGGCGTCCGGGTTTTTGGCGGCACTGGCAAACAGCTCGGCCGCGCGCACGAAGGCATCACCGGTGTTCGTGCTACCCTGCTCTTCCTCGGGGTCAATGACGAGCGTAGCAATACGAGCACCGACCGCACTCGGTAACGCCAGCGGCTCAGTCACGACGGCCTCGGAAGCGAACGTGACGAGTGCAGCCTGGTCTGCCTGCTGCAGGCGACTCGTAAACTGCTGGGCAGCGGCTTTCACCGCAGTAATTGGTTGGGGTGGGTCGGCTTGATCGTTGTTCATACTTCCCGAGAGGTCGATAGCCACCACGACGTCGGTCGGCACCTCACAACTTCGGACCGTCTTCGCAATTGGCTCGGGCCAGGTAAAGACCACGTTGGCTTCAGAACGAGGGATAAAATCATCGACAACGGTCTGGCTTGCCGTCAGCGCATTCCCTTGCGAATCAAAGATAGTCGCCACCACCTCCACTGCACCGGTTGGTGACAGTGCTTCGTTGACCAGTGTGGCGTCGAGCCGTGGCCTGCTATCGGCTCGGGTCAATTCACGACGAATGAGCGAAAACTGGTCTCGGCCAATGTCGACGTTCGCCCAGACGGCAGCGGGCTCAATATCGATAAAAGTCTGGGTGGGGATGCGCCCACCCGTATTAATACGACCTTCAAAAATCGGGTAGGCCCCATTAGGTGGTAAGAAGGTACTGCCTGCGCGCTCAGTGATGAGGCCGTTTCCGTCGTACAGGCTA
>Ga0102934_1003763_pt1 | contig 10265 bp, 5 predicted proteins | sample SalPonR2_A_D1_MG_FD_78175 | JGI IMG/M metagenome (GOLD analysis project Ga0102934, IMG submission 78175) | Salt pond soil microbial communities from South San Francisco under conditions of wetland restoration - Salt Pond MetaG R2_A_D1_MG | ecosystem: Environmental > Aquatic > Marine > Intertidal...
AACAAATTGCCTACAGGATCTTATTATTATCAACTTAAAATAAAGGATACAGGAAAAACTATTGAAGGTTCTGTTTTCGTAAAACGATAGTAACACAAGTAAATTAAAATAATTATGAAAAGACTGATAAAGAAAAAACCCATTGCTGGTGTGATTCTTTTATTAATGATCGGGTTTGGAGAAGTAAAAGCCCAACAGGAACCCATGTTTACACAATACATGTTCAATACCTTATGGGTAAATCCAGCTTATGCAGGAACCACAAGAGCATTAAATATCAATTCATTAACAAGATTACAATGGGTTGGGCTTGATGGAGCACCCAAAACATACAGTGTAGCATTACATACTCCGATTACAGATAAAAAGGCAGGACTTGGTCTAACTATGGTCAATGATGTTTTTGGGCCTGTTAAAAACACTTATCTTACAGGAAACTACGCTTATCGGGTGATGCTGTCTGAGAATCTGACTTTATCCATGGGGATCAAAGGAGGAATTAATAGTTATTTTGCAGGATTAAAAGATTTAAGTATTGTAGACAGAGATGATCCACAGTTTGAGTCAAATGAAAGAAAAATAAGCCCGAATCTGGGAGCTGGTCTCTATTTATATTCTGATAAATTTTACATGGGTGTTTCTGCTCCAAAGTTACTTGAAACATCAATAGATGAAGAATATAGTAATGGGAATTTCGAAACCAGAAGACACTACTATTTTATTGGTGGTTTTATCTGGAAGTTAGCGCCTAACTGGATATTCAAACCCTCTGTCTTTACTCAGTCTGTATCAAATGCCCCGCTGACTCACAACATTAGTTTTCAGTTTTTATATGATCAACGAATATGGCTGGGTGCCATGTTTCGACCCGGAGATGCCGCAGGTGCTTTTTTTAACCTGAAAATTAATAAACGTTTAACAATTGGCTATGGTTACGACTTTACCTTCAGTAGCCTGTCAAGCACAAATAGTGGTACACACGAGATCATGTTTAGTTTTGATTTTGTTGATTTTTCACCCGGTAAAGTTAAATCACCCAGGTATTTTTAATTTATTGAAAGCTTAAAATAATATGCTATGGCTAGACAATTAACTGTAATTATAACAATAATCTTCTTCTTCGGTTTTGTCAATAAATCTTATCCTTTTGCAAAAAAGGATTCAACTATTTCTATTGATGAAGCTCTCATTGCGGATGCACGAAAAGCATACGAAGATATGGCCTATAAACAAGCCATCAATCTTTATGAGCAGTTGGTTGAGAAGAATTATTTAAATGCTAAAATTTATCAGCGGCTGGCAGATTCCTATTATAAAATCAGGAAAATGAAAAAAGCAGAAGAATATTATAAAATACTGGTTACTTCTACTCTACATTCCACTAAAGATGTATACAAACTCGTAAAAGTCCTGAAATATAATGGTAAATATAAAGAGGCGGATAAATGGTTGGAGAGGTATGTAATGTCAAAGAAAAAGGAGAGATCCCCGGAAGAGGAGATTAGCCTGGATCAACAGGTTAAACAGTTAAAAGCATACCCCGAGTATAAAATTGATACGCTTCCTTTTAATACAAGTCACTCTGAGTTTGGACCCTTTGTTTTTAAAGGCAATTTGTATTTTACCTCCCAAAGAAGAAAAGATGAGATTATTGACTATGAATACTCATGGGATGAAACTTCTTTTCTGGATATATATAAAATTAAACTCAATAATCTGGATAAGAAACCTGATTTGTTCAGTAATAAAATTAATTCAAAATTTCACGACGGACCGATATGTTTTAGTGCAGATGGCTCAGAAGCCTATTTTTCAAGCAACAATAAAAATCTCACTTTTTTCCCTACCCGTGGAGAGGATGGGATTACCCATTTAAAAATATTCCGCTCAAAAAGGAAGGGCAACAAATTTACCAGACCGGAAGAATTATCTTTTAATAGTGATAATTATTCATGCGCTCATCCATCTATATCTGCCAATGGCGATACACTGTATTATACGTCAGATAAAGACAATGGATACGGAGGTTCAGATATTTTTTATAGCGTTCGTAAAGGAAACAAATGGTCCGAACCCATAAATGCCGGGAAAGAAATTAATACTGAAGGTGAAGAAATGTTTCCATTTATTCACAAATCAGGAACTTTGTATTTTGCTTCTGACAGGCAATTGGGAATTGGCGGATTGGATATATTTAAAGCTGTTCGAAAGAATGGAAGATATGAAGTTAAAAATTTGGGCTATCCCATAAATTCACGCTTTGATGATTTTAGTGTTTATATAAATGAAAATGGAAAAGATGGTTATTTTGCATCAAACAGAGATCAGGGGAAAGGAGATGACGATATATACAGACTTCAGAGGACAGAAGTAAAAGATCAAAGTCTTATTATTCAGGGAAAAATTCTTAATAAAGAAACAGGAGAACGTCTTGAAAACCCCTCCGTTGTATTAGAAGATTCAGATGGCAAAACCCGCCGCTTAATGTTTTTTAAAGAAGCTGTAGATTATAGTTTTAAGGTGGATCCCAAAAAAGAATATACCCTGAAAGCAGACAAAGAAGGATACTTCCCTAACAAAAAGGAATTTACCCTGGAGGAATTAATTAATAAAAGAGATATCTATGAATATGACATAAAACTGAAAAAGAAACCTGTCTGGGGCATCTACGGAAAAGTTTTTAATGAAAAAACAACGGAACCAATCAGCAAAGCAAAAATTACAGTTAAAAACCGACTGAATTCCAAAGAAACCACTTACGAATCTAAAGAAGAAGGTTCTTTCAGAATCAAATTAGAAAAAAACTCCGATTATTATCTCTATTTTAATAAGGATGGATATGAATCCATACAAAGAGAATATTACACACGTGGCCGGGAGCACGGATGGGTAAACCTGAATGAACTTATGACAATCAATTTAACACCCATTGAAGAAGAAGAATTTACTTATCTGGCAGGTTTAATAAAGGACAAAAATTCGGGAAAAGGAATTAAAGGAAAGCTGCAACTGATAGATAATGATAAAAATAAAATTGTAGCTACCTATTTAAGTGACAAAAATGGAGAATATAAAATTAGGTTGCCGGAAGTAAAAAAATACGGAGTCGAAATAACTGCTAAAGATTATCTTTATTTTGCCGAACAGATCGATTTTAGCAAAATGAATGTGCAAGATGATATCATTCAGAAAGACTTTGCTCTTGAAAAAATTGAAGTCGGAAAGAAAGTAGTTATCGAGAATATATTTTTTGAAACAGGGAAATCAAAACTCAAGCCCGAATCTTATAAATCACTCGATAAAGTATTAAAATTATTGCGAAACAATAAAGACCTGAGGCTCGAAATTGCCGGGCACACGGATAATGTTGGTACTTACATGACAAACAAAAAATTGTCAAAAAACAGGGCCAAGAGTGTAGTAGATTATTTAGTAGGACATGGAATTGATCAATCGCGATTAGAATACGAGGGATACTCGTTTACCAAACCAATAGCTACAAATAAAACAGAAGATGGCAGACAAAAAAACAGGAGAGTTGAATTCGAGATTCTTCAAAAATAAGAAAAGTTTCCCCAAAAAAAGGTATAATCTTTTCTTTATTTATCTGCCCTTTCAGGGCGGCGGAAAAGCCTGCATTATTTCTCCCGGGATGTTGCCCCGGGCTAAATAAATCGGGCTTTCAGCTCTTACATGAAAACGCTAATACATAACCAAATCCTAAGATTTAAAGAATACTGGTCAATAAAAAACCAATCGAGGCTGTCTAAAAAGTCGTTCATAAAGATTTACTTAAAATCAGGTTTTACCCCTGACCCTAAAGGGAGCCCTGATTTTCAGCAACTTAACATTTGGAGCCAAAGGAAAAAAGTTGCTGAAAATATTGTTTAATTCCTTTTTAGACAGCCTCAATTTAAACTAACCCAATGGCAACGCCTTGGGGAAATTGGACATTGGAATAACGAGCGCCCTGTAAGGGCAGGTTAATGAAAAGCTTTAATCAGCCCATAAAAACTTTTCAGGAGGGATGGATCAATTAATGCCCATCCCTTTTAAATTACCTCAATAAGTAAATATCTATAGTGAATATTAACAGGCAAAATAAAACCTCCACGAATTACCTTTAGGTCAAATAAAATCAGGTTATAATTTCAGCATCTATAGTTCAGGAAAGCATCAGGATAAAAAATAAACGCTCCGGTTTCTGCTTTCAATATTCTGAATTCTAACTTATTCCAGGCTTAATACCGTTTCAATTGACTTATTAAGGGTCCCTCCTGCATAAAGCACGTAATAATTCAGAGTAATCGTTTTGTTGGTTGTATCTATTGTCCCGATTCCTTCAATTTCATAAGTATCCGGATAATTCGTATTGCCAATCCATTGTCTTTCAATTTCCACCTCTTCATTACAGCAAAAATCAATAACGCAGGAACCATCACCGCTGGTCCATGTTTCACCCCAGCGCGTAGTCACAAAATCGGCTAATCCATATACACGCAATTGATTTGGAACCTCTGTAGTATCAGCTATCACAGTGTCTGCTACATTTATTGTATCTGCACTCAAATAATTACCTGTATATTCATCCATGGGGTAGGGACAAAAAGGGAGAATTTGTATCGTATCGGTAACTGATGTCTTTTTTCCTCCTTCAGTCGTTTCTTTAACTGTCAGATAAGCAATCGCAGAATCGAGTGACTGTTCGTAAACAACAGTCGCCTGGTTCGGATATTTATTGTTTTTTTCTATTGCTGCATCATAGTTATCCACAGTCCAGTTGTATGTTGACCCGCCGCGATAGATCACGCTGTAATCATATTGGCTAAAACCTGTGGCTACCACTTCTTTAGGTCCGGAAATTCCTCCCACCAGTTTGGGTTCGATCTCATCAAAGTTATAAGACTCTTCCTCTTCACAACTTAAATATATAAAAGAGATCATTAAAATGAAAAGGAATGTGAGAATGCGTGAAATTTTTGTTTTATTCATCGATTAAAATTTTATGCGTTTTAGTAAGTACTTTTTAGAGTTGACTCGTATTCTTCCTTCCATCCGGCATCAGCGGTCCCTTCCATCCCGGAATTTGCAACTCCTCCAAAAGTATAATCAGGCATTTCCAAAGTTTCTAATTCCCCGCCCGGGATTGGCAAATGCAATGGAGTCCCTTTCTGCAATTTATCAAATCTCCTCATATCGAAATACTGAATCCCTAAATTATTACTGAATAACTCAATGGTTCTTTCATAAAATATGGCATCGAGTACTTCCTGTCTGGAGGCTGAAGGACTAATTTCCATTCCCGGCCCCCCACGCAAAACCCGAGCACTATTATTCAGGATACTGATGGCCTCTGACCAATTGTTCTCTGCTCTGACATAAGCCTCAGCTAACATATAATCGTTCTCTGCTTTCCGGTATAAAGGAACTTCACCTTGTCCGGGGAAACCTGTATACCTGAGATAATCAAACCTTCTGTATCTATAGGTTGAAAAATGATAATAACCGCGTTCAGGGTTAAAATAATGGGAAACCATAAACTGAAAATCGGTTTGAAGCCTATAATCCGGACTCACAGCTTCCCCGTTATTCGGAAAATTAGTATAATCCCCTTCGTATTCTTCGGGCCATACAGGTGGTAAATCCGCTGTATCGAGCATAGCCACTACCCTCATATCAACCCTTGACCAGCCCGTCCATGTGGCATAAAAATGATACAACGATGCCCAGGAACCAGCGTTTTTATCTGCAGTTATTGTGTAATCCTGGGTAAGTCCTTTATATTCAACTTTTGTCACTGGATCTATTTCATTATCGTAAAGATAATCCCTGATTTTTTCCCATCTTTCCACTTCTTCGTTTTCGGCCTGGGTCCTTGGCTCTGAAAGTAAAATTTTTGCTGCCATAAAATTTGCCAGGCGATAAAATCTTAAATTATCCATAGTAACTCCGTTGATCCATTCTTCAGGAATTTCAAAATAATTCAAGCTGGCAATATCAATCGCCTCATTTATAGAAATAATAGCAGCATCCACAACCTCCTGATAAGATTCTAACTCAAATTCCTCAGTAGGATCATCATCTTCTTTAACAATGAAACCTTTATCGAAGATTAATCCAATATAACCAAGACTAATACCCTGACCCAGCTTAGCAACTGCTTTTATCATGTTTTTTTCCGATTCTGAAGTAAATTCAAGTTCAGGATTGGTTTTAATGGCATGTAATACATCATTACACATAGATAAAAGGGAATACATGTTGTCATAATAACTTTCTGTCATAGGAGCATTCACATATGAAGGATTATTATTCCAGGCTTTACGGGGTTCATAACTCATATCACGCATCGCAAAGTTACCCCACGAAGAACTTGTAGCATCAGCTGCGGTTCCCAGCATAAAAGCAGGAGTTTCATCATATCCTACATTATTCAGATACCAATTCTGAAATACACTCCCCGCAAGGTTTTTAAGACTCCCCGCATTATTTAGTACATCCTCCTGGTTTGGATTATTGGGATTCTCGATTTCAAGCTCCTGACAACCAGTGAATAATGCAATCAGAGCAAGTGTAATTATGAGTATACTATTTTTCATAGTGATGTTTTTTAAAATTTAACAGTTAGAGAAGCAGAAAAGCTGGCATAATTCGGGTATGAGTACGCGTCCCATTTATAATAACTTGATCCGGGCACTCCACTTTCAGCATATTCTGGCATGGCCACTTCCGGATCATATCCCTTATAACCAGTGAATGTATATATATTCCTGCCTATTATTCCCAATTTTATTCCCTTTATAAAACTTTTGTCAATATTAAAATCATAAAATATAGAGGCTTCCCTGATTTTAACATAGGAGGCATCTTCCACGAATTCAGAACTAATTCTGTTCTCATTATATAAGGCAGAATAATAATCATATGTCTTCTTCTCATTTTCTGGTTTCCCATATTGATCAACTTCTGCAGCCCTATGGTCTCTGTATAGCCATTGCCTCGTTCGGTTGTAAACGTCCCCTCCATTCTTCCAGTCAATTAAAGTATATAAAGTAAAACCCTTAAAAGTAAAGGTGTTAGAGAAACCCAAAGTGAAATCCGGATTCGTATTCCCTATTTTTACAAGAGCAGGATTTCCGTTTTCATCTGTAAGTTTTACAGGGGCTTCCAGTATGGTTCCCTCTGTGCCTTTTAGTATCACATACCCATCTGAGTTAACCGTGTAATCATTATGATTTAAATCACCAGGAAGTTGGTCAACACTTGTGAGGAATTTTTCCCCGTATAATATTCCAAATACTTCATTTGATCTAAGATAAAATGCATTTGAAGCTTGGGCTGCCGGTCCGACTAATTTGGGAGGAATATCCAACTTTGTAATTTTTGAAAGAATTCGATCAAAAGTGATGGAAGAACTCCATGAAAAGTTTGTGTTTTTTATAATATTGGCATGAAGGGTAGCTTCATATGCCTCCGATTCCATGGTTGCCGCGTTTACCCATTGTGTATTCCAGCCCATGTAGGCGGGCAATTCTTTCCGTAAAAACACATCCTCGGTTTCAGACACGGAGTAAACCATCTCCAAATTGAAACGTTCCAAAAATGAGGCATTCATAGCAAATTCGGTTTCTTTTGTTGTGGAAGGTTTCAGATTCTTATTCCCCAGATTTGACTTCATATAGTTCCCTCCGGAAGTGACTGTGTAAGCTTCATATTGAGCGGCAAAACCTGGTCTCTGTCCAGAAGTACCGTATGCAGACCTTAACTTTAACTCCTGAAATCCGGGTATATCAAAATCCTCAGTTATCCGCCAGCCTGCTGAAATACGATAATACGGGTGCCATCTGGCATCCTCACCAAATTTTGAAGAGCCATCATAGCGATACATAAAATCAAAAAGGTATTTTGAATTATAATCAACCTGAGCGATCCCGAAAACATTTTCTGCCCTTACTATTTCTTCCTGGCTATAGGAATGTTTTTCACCGGCAATAGCTTCCAGATTTGGATTCCCTGCAACCGTGAACTTCGTTCCATAAACTGAAAAATATTCAAAATGATAATCTTCATAAAGGTAGCTGAACTTTACATTGGTGTTCCAGTCATCAAACTTCTTTTTAAAGTGAGAGGTGAATTGCAAAGTTTGATTCATTACCAGGCTGTTGCTTTGATATAAACTGCCTTCTGACTTATTAAGCTCCCCTTTAACAGAACTTTTTACCAGGTAATCATAAGGTTCCAGTTCCCTGTTATTAGCTGTCCTTCTGTCAAAAGAATATCTCGCTTCAACAATAACAGCTTTAGTCGGATTAAACTCTGCCTTATAACTTCCGAGAATAATATTCTTATCCAGCTTTTCTTCAATATTTGCAAGTTGGTACAGAGGATTTGTCTCCTGATTATTCCAATGACTTGCATCCAAATCATAAGGCTCACCATTTTCCTCGTTGTTCCAGTTTAGATCTACATCGGGCAAAGTAAATAATACATCGAAAAAAGCGCCTCCATTAAAAAGGTTTACGCCTCCGGGATCCTGAGAGGTTATATTTGAATACATATTTGATGCCGAAAGCCTCAGGTAATCGGTAAGATCAATATCAATATTCGCCCTGATGGTTTTTCGATTGTAACCTTCTGTTTCTTTTACAGTTCCGCCTTGTTGATTATTCTCAAAAGAGAGATGGAAGTTGGTTCCCCCTGTTTTTCTGCTAATACCGACATAATTCGTATAATTTTGTCCTGTCTTAAAAAATTGTCGTTGCAAATCATTAGTAAACGCGTAAGGGTTATCAACATAGTGATCAGGATCAATTTGTCTTGAACCATATATGTTTGGATTAGATCCGTGCTTATAACTTTCAGGGTAAATAACACCGGCATAATCTGTATATGTATTTCCCGGATTGTTAGGATCTTTCAATTGATATTTATGATGAGTTGCCAGATCGATGTAATTATTAACTGTATTAATGCCAAATTCATTCCGTACAGTTACTCTTGTTTCATCTTCCTCCAGAGACTTACCCCGACGGGTATGTATAACAATTACTCCATTTCCTGCCTTAGACCCATATAAAGCTGAAGCAGAGGCCCCTTTAACAACTTCAACACTCTTGATATCGTCAATGCCAATATCCCCAAGATTTCCCTGAAATATGATACCGTCAACTATTATTAATGGTTCCTGACTGCCTATCATCGTTGTAGCACCTCTTAACTGTATTGTGGCCCCGGACCCCGGTTGTCCCGATGCATTTGTAACTTTTACCCCGGCAACTTTCCCTTGCAGGGAGCTGGCTATATCAAGAGAAGGAGCTTTTAAAAATGTTTCTGAAGAGATCTTTTCAACAGAAACAGTCATCTTTTCCTTTTTTGTCTCTGTAGCAACACCCGAAACAATGACCTGACCCATCTCGATTGGCTTAGGCAATAATTTTATATTAATTGTATCACGACCATTTATTGATATATATCGGGTAGCCATGCCCACATAACTGCAAACTATAGCATCTGATCTCAACGGTATATTCTTAAGCGTGTAGTTCCCATCCATATCGGTAATGGTTCCAATATCCGATTGACCTTTGACTACAACAGTAGCTCCCGGTATAGGTTCTCCTGTTTTCGCCCTGACAACTTTCCCGGCAACCTGTTTTTGTGATAATCCCTGAAAACTTAAAAACAAAAAAGACAAAAGCAAAAGGGTTAACTTTCTCATAAAATGAGGTTTAGATAATGAATACTTGTTAAATGGATGTCTGCTAATATATAAAAATTTTATTAATATGCAATTCACCAGTCATTCACAAGGTTTCTTATTTAGAATCAGTCACAAACAGGTTAACGTTTAAATTCTTATCTGCAGGGAAGAAACAATAATTGTTGATAAAATACGGAACAGATAGCTGTTCTTTCTAAAAAAATTTCAATACTCCCAGGAGTAAATTTTGATGAATTAGCAATAACAAGGCATCAATAAAATTAAGTTATTGATAAAAAAAGCCATCCAATACTTTCTACAAAAATATAAGAAACTGTTTTGATTTTATTTAAAAATTTTACTTTACCAAATTTTGAAGATTTTATTTTACTAGCCCCGTACTTTAGGGCGGGGTTTCAAATGCCTATCCCGACTATGATTTCTATAAATTTTGTTTTTTAAAATACAAAATTTATAGAAATCGGATGGGTATCAAACCTAAACCCCGCCCTAAAGGACGGGGCTAGTAATCACATAAAACTATTTTGTTAAAGTAAGAAAAATC
>Ga0102934_1003764_pt1 | contig 10263 bp, 11 predicted proteins | sample SalPonR2_A_D1_MG_FD_78175 | JGI IMG/M metagenome (GOLD analysis project Ga0102934, IMG submission 78175) | Salt pond soil microbial communities from South San Francisco under conditions of wetland restoration - Salt Pond MetaG R2_A_D1_MG | ecosystem: Environmental > Aquatic > Marine > Intertidal...
GATTTATGTTTAACATAGGCATTGAATCTACGCATTCCTTCATCCTCTCCACCTATAAAATAAATCTTATCTGAAAATTCACCGCGTGGATATTTTGGATATGTAGATTTTAACAAGCACTTACATCCCTTGATTAGCGATTTTGGATTGAGTCCTGATTCAAGGTTGGATGGAGTACGAGGCAGTTTACCCAATTTAATAGGATCAGCAATTGGAAGAGACTTAACTAACTTTGCATAACTAGCAATCGACTTAGGTAAATTACCTTTACACTTTTCTAGTACTTCATCAACATCATAAAGGGTATGCCCATAACTAACAACTGTTTCTATTTTTGGTAATTTTTTGTCTAGTGCTAGATGATAAGGCTCGGTATCAAATTCATATCCGAGATAAGATATTTTATATTTCTTGATTAATTTATTTATAATCGAGATTGGATTGCCGCGCAAAATGATTAATCGATTGTTATGTTTTTTTAAATTTTTATCCAGACAATGAAGTGATTCAAATAAGAATCTTTTTCTATTCTCACCCACTTTGGTCATCTCAACAGGATCGATCACGAACAAGCAGATTAAGAATTTAGGATTGACTTCTTCAAGTAAGTTGTGAAGTGAGTTATTATCAAATACTCGAAGTGATTTTCTAAACCAATAAAGAGCCATTTTAATTTGATCTAAAAAAATATATAATTAGATTTATATCCAAGATTAAGTGATAAAGAATACAAATGGTAGCATAACTATATTATAATTTTGATTTTTTATCACGCTAATCTCAGATTAACGTATTTTAAATTTAGATTATGCTTCTTCCTTCTAATCAACTTGTTTTACCTCGAGGATATAATGAATTTATTGATCTAAGTTTGTTTATCAAAACATTGACATTTCAAGATTGTCAAAATATTCTCACTTACATAGTTGATAATGATTTAATGGAATTATATCCAAGGATGTTTTATTCGCTGGTTTGTAGGTTGAATTTGGATGTAAATTCATTTACAATAGTAAATCCCACTTTTGACTTACTCATTGCTGGGTCTATGCTAGGAATCCGCGAAGAATTTGCTGACTATTTTACAGTCGATCATATCACTGTGATCTTGAATCATAAAGATTTGTTATTTAATTTTAATTCATTAATTGCTTTCTATACTCTCTTTAATATTTCTGCTGAAAAAATTAAAAAAGCAGGATTGAGAATAATATCTGAATTAGATCACGATTATATATGTGATCATTGCTATAAAAAATGGTGGAAAATCATAACTTAATAATCATAGTTGTTTAGATATGGCATCAACTTGGCACTTAGATCATTTGCTGAAATTATTTCAACATAAATTTTTTCTTCATGCTCAGATATAATTCTCATAATTGAGAATGGACTTTTTTTCTGATTAATTTCTAACTTGGCAATATCACGAGTGCTGCTTAATTTAACAAATGATTCACCAGCATATGAAAGTACTTCTTCTGCTTGAATATTAGCCCGCTTATGCTGCTCGATATCATTTATATTAACCAGTAATAAATCAGGTTCAACAAATATTTTAGGATTATTCTTAATCATTGTGATTCTCTTTGTAGTTATATTGGATTGCTCATATATAGATAACTTATTAAGAGTGATTCTTTCATCCTCAGGAATTACAATAATTTGCTTATACTTAGGTTGTTCCATTTTAATCTAATTTAAATTAAATTCAAAATTATTTTTATAGAAAATTAAGATCGAAATTTTAAATTTAGATACACATATCAATGAGGTATTCATAATATTGTTCTACTAATCTAGGAATAGCAGTGTGATGATAATAAATAATATCTTGAGCCAAGACACTGGTATTCTGAAATTCATATGGATCAAGTTGTGATGCAAATTCAGGATCAATATCGTAAGTCTCAATTAATAAATCTTCATAATAGTCGATAAATAATTCAGCATTTTCAAGGGTCATTCCCATGATATCGGCAAGTGATTGAATAGTTATTTCCAGAAATACATTGAGAAGTAAATAACATACGACAATTTCTTCATTAGAAAGTTTGCCTTTTTTAGGTTCTTTTCTATTCAGATTATAGAGGATTGCTGCTGGATTCATAATTAAAAATATAACATAAGGAAATGATTTTTCAAATTTTAATTTTAATTTAAATTTCGTATATCAAAATAAGGTATGTACAGGCTTGATTATGGAAATTATCAACGTCTTGTACAAGCCGGTATTGAATATTTGAATCTAGCAGATTTAAATTTGACTGACATTGATCAAAATTTGCTAAAATTAAGCAGACTTAAATATCTAGATTTATCAAGGAATTCGATTTCGTCAATTTGGAATTTAGATAAATTGGATCAACTTGAATCACTTTATTTAAATGACTGTAAATTAAAATCATTGGATGGAACAGGAATAAATGAACTTGAAAATCTAAAAATATTATCAGTCTCAGGTAATAGATTATTGAATGTAAATTTATCAATTAATTTAGTCGAGTTATATATAGATAATAATTCAATTTCATCAATTTCAGAACACCTCCAAAGGCTTGATTCACTTAGAATTTTATCAGCATCGAATAATGATCTATCTCACTGGGATCCGATCTTGTTATTTAAAAATTTAATATCACTTAACCTATCTAATTGTAATATCAATCTTGATCAGTTGGTTATAAATGATTGTAATGATTTACAGCATCTTGATATAAGCAATAATAAATGCAGTTCGATTAGAAGCGTTGTCAATTTGATAGAAGATAGAGTTTGTTTACACAGCCTCAATATGTCAAGCCTGGGATTGAAGAAAGTATTTGAAAAGCCCATTAAGTGTAGTAAATTAAATATGTCTAATAATCCGCTAGGTGTGATTTATATAACTGAAAAAATATATCCTAATTTAAGAAATTTAAATTTAAAATCATGTTCACTAAACTATGTCGCAATTAAAGTGCCGACTTTGAAGGTTCTCGAAATTGAATATAACAATATAAAAAATATTCCAGGCTTGATTGATCTTCAATTAATCACCAGCGACTTTATGATCTCTAGTAATTACCAAATAAATTATTCAAATGGAATTTATATTCATAACCAGCCTATTGAAATGAAATCAATGCCGATTTCAATTGCTGATGATAGAAAAAATAAACAAGCCTCAAGCAACAGTTATGATAATGGATTTATATCGAAGTACAAAGCCTGTGGAAAGTGTATAGAAATCTGGGAAGATTATAGATCGTGAACTAGTTATATGATTATACTTTTTTGCCGCTGAATTAATTTGATAAAAAAGAGTAATGTAATTTAAAATGGGTAAAAAGGAATTAGGTCAGTTCTTCACAACCAATTATGAATATATTTTTCAGAACATGGAAGTATTTGAAGGACAGATAATTGAACCATTTGCTGGAAATTGTGATCTTGTTGATTTTATAAATCAAGATGTTGAATTATATGATATTGAGCCTACTAGCGAACTTGTAATTCAAAGAGATACTCTGCTTAACCCTCCTGATTATAAAGATAAATATGTTATAACTAATCCACCATACTTGGCTAGGAATAAATCAAGTTGTAAAAAAATCTATGATAAATATGGGTATAATGATTTATATAAATGTTTTATCAAATCTATCATTGATTCAGAATTATTAGGAGGGATAATCGTGATTCCATTAAATTTCTTATCATCCATCAGAGTGGCCGATATAAAACTTAGAAAGGAATTCTTGAATAGATTTTCAATAGAATTAGTTAACATATTTGAAGAGCAAGTATTTGATGATACTAAATATTCAGTATGCTCAATTAAATTTATATCATCTAAAAGTGAAATAATTTACGCAGATGTTTACCCTAAAAATATTAGATTAACTTTGGAATTAAATGAAGATAATAATTATACAATTGGAGGTGAGATTTATAATTTGCCGATTAATAAGAAAATAAAAATTCAAAGAGCAACAAAAAATAATTTAGATGGAATGACTAACTTGTTATTAAAATGTATTGATGATAACAAGGATAATATGATTTCACTTAAATATGTTGAGGATGAAAAACTTTATATTGACAATACTAAAAATTTATCAGCACGTAGTTATGCCACTTTATTAATAAATATCGATTTGAGTGATGAAGAGCAAATTAAGTTAGCCGATAGATTTAATTCATATCTAAATAAACAACGTAAAAAATATAATTCTTTATTCTTGACAAATTATAGAGAAAGTAATTCGATTGCTAGAAAAAGAATATCTTTTAGTTTGGCATTTAGAATATGTAATCATTTGATCTATACCAATCACTAAAATTATACATATCACCTATATAAATTCTATTTTTTATATCTTTATATTTTTTATCATCCCTTATGAATAAATAAATTTATAACTTGTATCGCCATCTAGTATATTTACAAAGCATCCAGGATTAGAAAGAAGGTATTCAAATTGAAGCCTTATAAAATGATAAACTTCCCTAATTGATCTAGTTTGAGCACCTCCGCTATCACAAATAAATTTTAAATTTAAATACATATCTATATTATTTATAGTCCAATGACCATCTAAATCTTCAGTGTAGTCAAATCCAAATTTATGATTCAACGGATTCTTACATAATTCTAATCTTAATGTTCTAAAATTCAATCTAAGATTTGACTTACAAATTATTTTTTGATCAATTAAGCTTTCTAATTTTTTAAGTTGATATTTTTCACATTCATTTTTTCTTCCATTTTGATACCAACTTTGATTCTTTCTCCAATTTTTAGTTTGCAACTCTGACGAAATTAATTCTTGAATAAATAATTTTTCAAAATCTAATATTAATTTTTGCATACTTGGATAAAATTTAAAAAAATCAATCAAATTTATTGAAATTTTAAATTTAAATTATGATGCAGTCTTAAATACGCCTCCACTAGAAAATTCTATTGATAGTTTTTTACCATGCTCATCAATCAAGTGTCCATCTATAATCAAGTTATGTAGATTAAGCAAAATATCATCAGGTATATAGATATTTATATTTCCTTGAATTCCCTCGAGAGATTTGAATCTGCTTGGTATTTTCAGATATGAATTGGCTGGTACAATAGTGAGTATCATCTCAGCGATTACATCAAATTGTAAATCATCTAGTATTTTCTGAGTTTCATTGTAAGTAAGCCCTATCACCCTGACAAACAATAAATAATCCATTAAATTAGGGACTTCTTCCCATACATCTTTATGATACTCTCGATCATTGAAAATAATTTTTTCACCAATTTTTTGAATAACAACTTGATCCATTTTTAATTTGATTTTTAAAGTTTCTAAATCTACCCTTTTGTTTACTAATGAATAATTGTGAAGAATTTATCAAATTAATCAAAAATGCAGTCAGTGCTCCGCGGGCTGACAACTCCAAAATTGAATTCGGATATTTCCCTATTTCAATTCCAACTAGTGAACAAAAGCCTTTTAATCTTGAAACTGCACAAACCTCATTTGATGGGGATTTAATCCCTATGTCTGCAAAAAATGATAATTGTGCCATTCAGGTAATTGGATACATACTTACGGTGCTTAGAATCTTTTCAGGTAAGGTATGTGAAGGTGATATAGGACGTGCTAAGAGATTGATGACAGACCACTTTAGAGTATCTTCTGATGAATTGACTAGAATTCTTGACTTTTACAAAGTTAATTATCAAATCTATGAAATTTATGACGAAGAAATGTTCATATTCTCTAGGATCTCAAATCAATATTCAATTACAATTACAGAAAAGCCTTATCCTAATTCACCGGAATTTATCATCGTTTTGGCCGCTGGTCATTATGATATTTTATGTGAACCTCCAATGCCAATATAAGTTTCAGTTTTTTAAAAAAAATTAAGTTGAGTTTATTTCTTAATCTTTTTTAGGTGAACCTCTTGGTTTACCTCTTAATCCACCTCTTTTGTTCTTAAAATAACGAGGCTTATCTTCCTTAGGCTTTCCTTTCAAACCCCCTCTACCACTTGGTTTTCCTCCTCTTCTCGGTGGCGATGTTTCTTTCTTTTCAGGTGTGTAATTCTTAAATGATCCAGGATATGAAAGTTTAACAGGGCTTAACATACACGCTGAAACAGGGATTGACTTAAATGCAGGATTAATATACCCGTTATCACCCAATTCGTTGTAATATGTTTCAATTACTTCAAATACTGAATTTGATACCTTGGCACCACAATTGTTGATCATATTCAGGCAGATATTGCAGAAGATGATATCGAATAATCGATATGGAATCAAGTAGTGAGCACCCATATAGCGAATGCTAAATTGAATTGCACCACAGATGATCTTGGTTAACTCAAATGCAATATTTTTGAAATACATGAAGCAATTCTTTTTACCCTTATATTCATAAGGACTGAAGATTTTTTCAACAACTTTCTGAAGATATTCCATTTTGATAAAGAATTTGAGATTGAAATCATCTTTAAACTTTAGCACTTGAGTGATTGTTCCATTACGAGAAGGAAAGATGACATGAATGAACATGTTAATCAACTCATTAATACTGGTTTTATGAATACCAAATTTAGTCTTAAGACTATCTAATTTAATTTTCATATCTTCTTCATTACCATTAGGACCAACAATTTTTCCAGTTTCATCTGTCCATACATTACGAGGTCTGATATTGATTGAACTGATCATGGTTAGGAATTCACCTAATTTATCAGGATTATCAACTTCTTCAAATTCACCAATTGGTCTAAGCACTTCTGCTAATGGATATGAAATCCCTGTGAAAATTACTTGACTACAATAATCAGGTGAAGCAATGGAAGCAAGTGGATCATGTTGAGCACTGTTGATATTATCACCTACAATCATGAAACTAAGGACATTACAAAGATTGTAATGAGTTAATTTAGTTGAGCAAAAAGGTAAAACCTCATCACCATAAAGCATAAACAATTTATAACTTTGAAATAGTTCTTCTAATTTTTGAGGGGATCTGCATAAAATTAATTTTTCTGCAAATTTAGCAATGTAAGATTTAATAATTTCTGAGAACATAACTGATAATAAAGAACTTAATTAGAAGAACAGATATAAAGTTTTAAAAAATCAAATTTTTTTTTGATTTAAAATTGTAAATAATATCCAAAATGTATGACCTTATATATTGTTCAGGCTGTGGTAGGAATATCTATAATTGTAAATTGATTATCGAGAAGGTAAAAGATGATAAAAAAGATGAAATTATGAAAACTGATCAATTTATGTTATCTGGAGAAACAATTGATTTTCCTATAACTGAGGTTATACAGGATCTTCAACTTAGATCATGCTGCGTGGCGGATATAATCACGTATGTGAATATTAATAATGAATATTACATGGAAGCAGTAGATAGATAAATTATATCTAAATTTTTTATTGATTTAATTTTATCATTGATCTAACATATGGAGGCATTTCAGGTCCTTCATAATTTACATTAGGACAGTATGACATAATACACGTTCCTTTAACAAATTTTTCAAGTGAATCTGAATGTGTTTTGAGATAAGATTTATCTTTAAATAATGATTCTGAGGATACATCTTCACCTGTGTTTACTCTTGCTAGTTCATCGGCGTCATCATAAGATTTACCTGCCATTCTGAATGCAAGTTCATCTGCCCATATTTTCATTGAAGGATTTTCAAACGCTTTGGAGTAAAGAGAGGAAAGCATGGTGAATAAATTTTCGTTAATCATTACATTTGATAAATTATTTTTTGCATCTTTTATTTTATCGGAGGTTGATTTTTCACAATATTTATCACAGAAATTTTTTACAATCTCATTATAATCACAATATTTAGGAGCACCAACCCAGGTTTCAATAAATTCATTAGGAACTAATTGACCTGATCCACGATAAGGTTGAAGAATTACATAAAAAGTAGCAACTGGGTCATCATAAATATATGAACATAATTTTTTACAAACATCATCATGACCACAATCTTCTAAGCATCTGAGCATTCCACAAACGGCAGCCGTATAATGATTTTTGCCACTGGATTTACTAAATTCAATACATTGTTTTGCACAAGCAAGTTTAATCATGGCTGATTTACTACTTGGAGGAATACCTTCAACTGCACCTCCTTTAAAAGAGCCTTCTAATTTTTGACCTTTTTCAACATTAGGTCCACCTACAACTGGATATCCAGATATAACTTTTGCAAATGAAAATGGTTTAGGAGATTTATCAAAATTTGGAGCAACCATCACATTTAAAAGTTCACATTTGACATCACTATTATTACCACTGTCATCAGTATAGGTAACTGTAAATTTACCCTTTGAAACAGGAGAAACTGATACCTTTTTTCTAGCTCGAGTTGAGCATAATCCACCTGAATAATCTTCAGTGATTGTGTGATTCAAAAGTAGAGACATGACTTTACCCTTTTCTTCTACAACTGTTTCTGCATATTCCTGGTTGAAATCTTTAAATTTGCTTAGTTTTTTAGCAACCTCAACACACTTGGCATCAGGCAATATTAGGATACACATAACGCTATCAACATTAATGCAGAAACCTTTTAGTAGTTTGGCAAATTTTGGATATTTTTCGGTTAAGTATAATTCAGTATTGCAGACTGGAAGATCCATCCTTTAATATTTATCAATAAAAAAATAAATTATTAAATTTATTAACGGCTTATTTACATTAATAAGAATAAAGATCCGGTATAACGTGCACAATTATATATAGATATGTGTGATTGTGCAACTTTCGAATCTGACTTTTTCAGTGTTGATAATTATGACTCTACATTTGTTGGCGGGCTCAATTCTGATTCATCCTTGATTGAAAATTTAGGTGTTCATGAATTTAGAGCAGGCAAAATTGTAGATACTTTTTATGATATGTCAGTCAGATTAAAGGGTGGTAATATGAATCTTAATGATTCTTATGAATCAAAAATGGAAATGATTGGAGGCACTTTTGGTCAATTGGGTAAGATCGTAGATAAATTACCTAAAAATAAATTAAGGGATGTTGCCAAATACTTAAGTAGCGCATATGAAACTACTCTTTCTGATTTAAAACAAATGTTTAATATCAGCGTTTCTGGTCAAACGGGAGTGTCCGCTACTGTATTTATTGGAGGTGCTTCTAACTATGTATACGGAACTGCTGATTCTTCTACAAAGGCTCTTAAAAGTGCACTCGCTGAAATAATGATGATGCAAAGTGTATTAGACACCGCTGTCCAAATGGATATGAAAGAACTTAAAGGAAAGGACAGAGAAATTGCTTCTAAATATAATAAAATTATTGGAAAATTTTCTGAAACTTTGAATAAAGCAATTCGATCATTAGGATCAGAATATAGAAGCCTTGAAAAATTAAACAAGAATGTATTCGCGGATGCAAAGAATATGGAAAAAATTAGAAATACCATTGCAGATAATGATGAATTATCTGAATCTTCTAAAAAATTTCTAATTCAAACTATTAAGTCTATTTTGCCTATTGCATTCAATTCTGATAAACTTAGAAAGGCACTCAAAAAAGTAGGAGTAAGTGTTGCCGAATTTAAAAAGGCTATCAAAAATGATGATTTTGATAAATTGATGATAACCATGCATGATAAAATTCATAATATGAAAAAAGTAGATAGAGCAAAGGCTGCAAAGGCACTTTCATTCATTGAAAAATTTTATAAAAAATCACCAGTTGTTGAAGATCTTAATAGTTTCGAAGGAGCCTATGAAAGAGATGAAGGGTCAGATGTAATGAGTACTTATCATTTTGAAGGTTCTGCTAAATCTCTATTCGGAGGAAAATATTTAGAACTTGATAGAACAATTTCTCAGTTAAACAAGGATTATACTAAATATAAGGATAAGATTGAAATGGTCTTTAATCATGAAAATAATCATCATCTTAGTCAAATTTTAGTTGCAGCACGTATTGTTGCAGATGGATTAGTAGATGCATCTAAAGAAAATCCAAATATTATGGACTTTATTTATAAAATCACTTTATTGAAATCCATTAATTACCCAGCATTGATTAAAGCATATAAGGATAAAAATAGAAATTATGCTCGTGATTATTTAAGGGCTTCGGTAGTTGAGCCATTTCAAAATGTTATTTCTGCTGCTCAAAAAGTATCAGGTGTAGCAGGTATGAATGACTTGATTACACAACTAAAAGAATATATTTCTTTCCTTGAATCATATTTCAAAAAATTCGA
>Ga0102934_1003766_pt1 | contig 10254 bp, 6 predicted proteins | sample SalPonR2_A_D1_MG_FD_78175 | JGI IMG/M metagenome (GOLD analysis project Ga0102934, IMG submission 78175) | Salt pond soil microbial communities from South San Francisco under conditions of wetland restoration - Salt Pond MetaG R2_A_D1_MG | ecosystem: Environmental > Aquatic > Marine > Intertidal...
CGTTATCTAGGTCAGACTGAACTATCGTATAACTGCCTTTTACAGTTTCACTCTCACCAGGTGCAAGGGTTCCTATATTTGCACTTCCATCCAACTCTAATAGGGGATCTGTCAATATTACATTTGAAAGTGGAACATTACCTGTATTTGTTACAGTCATCGTATAATTTATTACATCCCAGAGTGAATTGTATAATGAAGTATCAGCTTCCTTTTCAATTTGTATTGCAGGTTGATAATCGACATCAGCCTCAATTAAAATTGAATCCTGGGCACTAACTTCTCCCAAACCTTTACCTATAAAATCAGGTTCTCTTCCTATAACTTTGGCTGTATTTTCCACATATTCTCTTTCCATATCCTCAGAGGTTATAACATATGTGGCGGTTATCGACTCTTCTGAACCTGGTTCCATATCTCCTATTAATTCATTTATATCAAGCATATCATCAATTACTCTAACTTCAACCAGGTCTGTATCACCCGTATTCTTGATTAATATTTGATATTCTATTTCTTGCCCAACTTCACTGAAATAAAGCGGCTCAGCGGTTTTATTTATTGAAACTTCTCTTTCTGCTCCCACAACCTCTACTGCAGGTAATAACATAAAAAACATTGCCGTAATAACAATAAAACTAATTAAGAATTTTCTTTTCATCTCCTTCACTCTCCTTATCTATTGTACTCATTCTACTTCCTACTTCCATATACCAGTGGGATATCAATACCTCTAATATCCAAGTCATCCTCAGTAATTAATACTTTAAATTTTTCTTCGCCAAATACTCTCATATTAGCCGGAAGGGTATCAGGTAAAACAGATATTATATATGTTCCCAGAGGTATTTTTTCAAAATAGAAGGTACCGTCACTTCTTGTATAAACCCTCTTATTTAATTTCTCAATTTCCAATCCGATAGTCGCAATCGGCTCATCACCTTTCTCATATTCTCCATTCATATCAGGATCAACAAAGACTCGTCCGGACACAGTACCACTCATTGTTACGCCAAATTCCAGATAGATATTTTCATTTTCTCTAATCTTCACAATTTTTTCTTGAGTTATAATATCATATTTGGCACTCAGATTATCCAAATTAATCCCTACTTCGTGTAAACCGGAACGAACATTATTAAATGTAAATTCACCCTGTTCATTAGTGACTGTTCGGGCCCCCTCTCTATATAATGTTATATCTGATAATAGAGGATCGGTATCATCCCGAACTCCATTTCCTTGTTCATCCAAATATACTACTCCCATAATTTTAGAGCGGTGGTTTGCACCGGTATACTGTCGGCCAATAATTTTGTTTTTAACAAAATTTAGACTTTGACTTAAATTAAACGAAATATTATATGAAGGCTCATTTTGATAAAAAGAGTTATATTTTCGGTTAGCTGAAAGAGTCAATCTTTGTCCGGAGGAAAAATCTTTGGTTAATTCTAAGGTTACTTCCTCCTGGGGTGTTTCCCTGGTACCTATAGGTGTCCGATAACTCCCTTCCAATTCCAACCGCCAGTTTTGATTTCTATTAACATAATTTATACCAGCTTTGGCGGTAAGAAAATTATCATTGAATAAATATAGGTAAGTGTCACGTAATTCACCTGTTAAAGTCAAATCAGAGTTCGGAAAATAACGGATTTCAGCATACATTTCCCTTCTATTTTCCTCAAAATTAACTTCTTCACTATCTACAAGACGGTTATTTTCATTATTAAATCCCAGGGTGAAAATACTATTTTCAGTTCCTCTACGAATTCTGGTGTCTAGATTATAACTTTGTTCATAAAGACTGCTCTCTAGCCATTTTGTAGTTGAATCCACCTGCATATTAGCCTTTATATTATCGGATAGTTGGAAAATGGTATCTAGTTTAATATCAGCAGTTTCAAAACGTATTGAGTTTTCTGTGTTTAAAAAATTAATTCTATCAATTTTATATTTAAAATCTCCACTTAGATCTGTCTTTAAAATTTTAGTTTTGCCACCTGCAAATATTGACAGCCACTCCTTGTCACTTTCATAGGCATTTATCTGCTGCCAAAAATTAATCTGATCCCTTTGACCGTATTCTGTCTCCAGGTTTAAAGATGTTCTGTTAAGTCCTCGATATTTCAAGCCTAGCTTACCTCGGTATATTTCCATATCAGGCATATCTTTAATTGAGGTAACAGTATCAACGCTCATATTAAGTAACCACGAATTATTTAACTGATGCTGACCACTAAGTCCAATCCGACCACCGGTATCAGCCAATACAAATTCAGAAATATAAGGCGGAACATAATCTAGATCAGCGGAAATATATCCCCTATCTAAGGTATATAGCGCATTAAAACGAGCTCCATGCTCTATTAAATGAATATTGTAATTATCTTCCGACTTAATATCGCCTCCAGCCAACCAATCAAACGTTAATACTAAGGGCCATTCGGTCCGGTGAGCAAAACGCAACAAATGGGCTATCGGAACTCCATAATCACCAGACTTTTCTTCTTCTCGGCTGGCCACTATCTCCCAAAAGAGAGAACTATTCTTCGAAAAAGCATATTTTGCCTGCAGACCACCCAGATAATCTTTAATGGAATTATTAGAATCTTCCCGTACCTGTCCCAACAAAAAGATGTACTGCTGTACTGAATCTTCATAAACATTAGAACTACCGGAAATCTTCTCTTTTATTTCATCAACAACCTGACCTTCTTTATCTTTAATAACCACTTCCAGAATATTGGTTCGTCTGTTAACCAAACGGATACGAGAAAAATGGTAGGTTTTTTCACTTTTATATATATACTGTTCAGCAATAAGGTCTCCGTTTAAAAATAATAGAACCTTGCTACCAGGTTCAGCTTCGCCTTTAACCGAAGTAAATGAATAATCGGCAAGTAGCTGACGTTGAGGATACTGAACATAAATTCCTCTTAAGTTCTCATTAACTCTGGTATTCTTAAAATTAACATTATAATCACCTAACATTACCAAACGGTTATTTTCTCTATTAATAGCACTTATCAGGGGAAAATTGACCTGGAAAGATTCATTCTGGAAATCATAGTTCACATTTTGTCCCAAACTTACAGCCCAGTTGCCAGCCTGGCCATGGAGATAAATTTTATTTTTAGAATACAAACTACCCTCTGAAAAATCTTGCTGGGGAGCTAATAGATAAGTTAATCCAGCCTTATACTGCAGAGAACCTAAAGAAAAACGAGGTCCAAGTACATCAGGTTCCCGTAATGTTGTCTCCGGCCGCTCCTCTACTGGTATCTCTTCCTCCTCTTCTGAAATTTTTGAATCCTCATACTCAAAATTCACTTCCTGACGTCGAGGTAACCAATCGATATTCCCTCCAGTTATATGTTCAATCAATTCTTGACAGACATAAAAGTCACCCTCATAAATATATGGAGGGGTGTTGTTCCATTCCGGGAAGTCCGGATAAATTTCTCTTTTAAAATCAACCTCTACTCGTGCTTCAGTTTCAGGATAATATATAAAAAGTCTATCTTCTTCTCGATTGTAATCCAACTCCAGTTCCAGATATCGAGATAAAGCGGACAAAGGCAATAAAATATAATCATCATAGTCTAGAATTTCAAAAAAGGGCTCCTGATTTATAATTTTATTTTCCGATTTAAGATTCAATAGAACAATAGAAGGATAAAAATCCTCAGCAAATACTGAAGTAGAAACCCAGATGGAAATTAACATCAACCCAATTAAGACAAGTAAAATATTTATATGTAACTGCCTATCCAACTTTCTCATGATTTGATCACCTAACTTTAAAAACAATAGACTGTGTCAATTTTTCATCGGTATTGGGAAAATTAAATTCAGCCACCAATTCATACTCTCCTGACTCCAATTGAGTATGTAGGGGATGAGCCACACTTCTTTTCATCCCAGGCAAAAGCACCGTCTCCTCTATTGTTTCTTCTTCAATCAGCTGACCCTCAGCACTAATCAAGGAATACTTCAAATAAAATCGCAAATGTCGGTTACTATCATTTTCTGTTAAATAGGCTATTAAAATCTCCCCTTTTTCATTACGCAGCACCTTCATATCTAAGAGATTTAATGAAAATTCTAATTCAGACGGAATAGCATATACAGTAGTCCCAATCCTGCTAATTACAGTGGCCCCTCCACCTTCCTGCTCGATAATCCCTTCATGTTCAAAGAAGATAATGCCTCTCCTTTCCCTCTCCATCTCTTCTTCGGGAATATCAATGGTGAAGCGAACTATCTGAGACTGCCCTGGTTCCAAACTAAAACGGCGGGGATTAAAGCGGAAATACCCTTCTAAACTGGAAGGCAGAGTTCCCAATTCATAGGTCTCTAGTTCAAATTTTTCATTCAAATCCCAGTCATAAAAATTTGCATATAAATTTAGAGTCCGTTCTGACTGGTTAGTCACCATCACCTTTTCGGTAACCCGGGCTCCCGGTTTTACATTGATGATATACCGGGAAGGTTCGACCATGATATCGGCTTGAATTACCGAAGTAAAAAATATTAAAATAAAAAAATTAAATATAAGTACTTTCAAAAACACTTTTTCATTAATTTTTGCTTTATAATAATTCATTATAATTCCTCCCTTAGAATAGGTTCCAATCTAAAAAGAACCGGAAAGGATATTCTTCCAGCTGGTAAGGAAATAAAATTTTCTATTTCCATTTCAAAATTAAGTTCACATTTTTCTTGGGGTTTAATAATAGTTTTTCCACTTTCAGCCAGCATAATTTCTTTCTTTCTAAGAACAACATTCTCCTCATGAATAAGCAGTCGTTCATCTGCAGAATATATATTTAAAATGGTTTTACTGTTACCAGAAAGGTAATTCTCGTTCACATTACTTCCTTTTACCCAAAGCTGCCAGGGTGTGTTACCTGCTATAAATATCCGACCTGGGACTGTGCTATGGAGTTGGTAGTTACCTATATCTGCTGCTAAAATTTTATGAATGTCTGATTCTATTTCCATAAACAACCAGGGTTGTACTTGAAAGTGTACATCAATCTCTGTTGTCCGTTTTTCACCCTCTGGATCAGGTTGTAAAATTAGTAGTGTGCTGTGATATTTACCGGGCAGATCACTTGGTTCAACTAAAAGGCTCAACTCCAACAAAACAGCGGGCTGATCTTCAGCCACTATTTTATCAGATTTAATATTTAATTGACGGGGTTCTTTACTTAATAATAAATTATTTTGAGAACTAATCACCCTCAACCTTGTGGCCGGTAATTTAATTTTGTCTTCTGAAATAAAGTCATTTTTTAAATATAAGACGATCTGCTCGGTTTGTTCCTCATAAAGGGGAATTAAAACCGAAATTGAACGCTCATGGGATTCATTAAGGGAGGCCTGGAAGTTATAAAAATTAAGAATATCATTGTGATAGTTTAAATTATCAGTTGTAAGTCCAACTGGTGTTATCAATAACAGGAACAGCAAACTTAATAAAGCACAGAAAAGAAAATGAAATAAATTATTTTTCATCATTCTCCCTTTACCCCCTTTTTTTAATAATTTTTTCACTCTTTTGACAGCTATTTTCTCACTAGGCCAAAGAAAATAATTACAAAATTGTGATCAAACTTTTCCTTACCTATTTAAACAGTTTTTTACCTGTTTTTATACTTAATAAATAACTAATCTAATCAGTCTTGTATTTATTGAAAACAGAATTTCTCAATTTAAATTACATCCATAGAAACACTAAAGGGAATTCTAAACACATTAATGTTATAAGAACTAAATCTATCATTAGAATTTTTATAAAATATCGGATAATCCAGAAAAGTAAATACAAATTCATCTTTTTTTCAATTTCTCAACTTCCTTAAAAACAAAATTATCTATAAAATTTGACTTTTTTTAAAAGAACTGCTACAGGAATCAGAAAATCTAATCAGAACTCCTGCAGCAGTATTCTTTCTTCCAAAAACATACACAGTCAATTAACCAACTAGATTGTGTAGGTAGAGAAGGTAACTTCGCCCTGATATCTACCTGCGGGTGCACCGGTAATGGGTATTCTAAACTGCATATTGATATGGACATACTGTCCGGCATCATATTGGCCAATTTCTACTCCATCTTCATCCAGTACAAAGTCGCCATTCCAGCCATTACTTTGAGTTATTTGAAATAAATCTTCATCTTCCAGATATCTCATCTCAATATAGAGAAGTTCTTCTAAACCAGCAGAATCACCTAGTCCAGTTGAACTAATGGTAAATCCATAGGGAACATTGGCCCATAAATCTGCTGTCCAGAGGTCAGAAGCATGGATATGAAGATTAGGGGCTTCACCGGTAGCATAATCAACGGCGCTAACCTCTACAAAATTCCAATCTTCATCTACAATACCTCCATAATCAGTGTCAAAGAGCATGAAATTATTATTATCTGTGGAAATCTCATCCCCCTCAGAACGAAAAGCAAACTCATTATTGACACCATTTCTACCGCTATATCCGAAAACATTCATTCTAAGTGAAGATGAAATGTCAGCACGAGCAACTATTGTATAATCGAGACTCTGTTGTAAATCTAAACCCTCAATTCCTTTACCAATAGAATCTATGCCCGGATATGTCCATTGTAATTTAATACCTCCGACAGTTATTCCAGTACCAACATCTTCACTTTTCCCACAGGCTTGGTATGCTAGGGCTTCAAAGTTAGACTCTTCCCAATCTACTAGGGTTCCTGCATCTATTTTCCAACCTTCACCAGTGGCCGGGTCGAATCCCCTATTATCAAGCCATAGAACATCCTGCTCAGCGAATACAGCCGTATAAAAACATAAGAGTATCCCTAACAGTAAATACAAACTCATCTTTCTTTTCAAGGTCTTCACATCCCTAGTGTCAACTTTGTCGACAAAATTTGTCTTCTGCATTTTTTGAAGGAACTGCTGCAGGAATCATATAATTAAATATTAATTACTGCAGCAGTAATCTTTATTCCAAAAAATATGCAGTCAATTAACTAACTAGATTGTGTAAGTAGAGAAGGTTACTTCACCTTCATATCTACCCGCGGGAGCACCGGTAACGGGTATTCTAAACTGCATATTAATATGGACATTCTGACCAGCATCATATTGGCCAATTTCTTGTCCATCTTCATCCACTGTATAATCACCAGACCAAGCACCATTACTTTGAACTAAGAAGTCTACACTATCACCATTAACTGTTTCTTCTTCTTCAAATGGCGGTAAACCAGAATTGCTACTTACAATACCAGCACCTAATCTTTCCAGATATCTCATTTCAATATAGAAAGGATCTATAACACCATCGCTTAAGCCGGTTGAACTAACCGCAAAACCGAACGGAACGTTGGCCCACATATCAGCTGTCCATAGGTCACAGGCATGGATATAAAGACCAGGAGCTTGACCAGTAGCATAATCCACAGCGGTAACTTCTACAAAATTCCAATCTACATCCACTACACCACCATAATTGGTGTCAAATAGCATGAAATGAGATTTTGTACCGGGATCTCCTTCATCATAAAGACCCTTATCAATATCGATATCACTAACTCCACCGATACTAATACCGTCTGCCCAACCATCATTTCCGAAAACATTCATTTTCAGAACACAGGGGATTTCAGCAAAAGCTACTATTGTATAATCTATTCTTTGAATAAAATCTTCCTCAAATTCGCCACCTTTACCAATACCAGTATTCGGGTATGACCACTGCAGTTTAATACCATCAACAGTAATACCGGTACCAACTACATCACTTTTGCCAGAAGCTTGATATTCTAGAATTTCAAAGTTAGAATCTGTCCAACCTTCCAGAGTCCCTACATCTATTTCCCATCCTGCTCCACCAACAGGATCAGTACCAGCATTGTCAGGCCAGAGTGTATCTTCGGCCATAATACCAAAACTAAAGACTAACAAAAACGCGAAAGCTAAAACTAAAATTGATAATCTTTTCATTATTTACCTCACTCCTCATAATAATTTTTAATCTTCTAACTGCACCTTTTTTCTCGCTCTCTATGAACCTGCCCGTATGAACTGACTAATACTTTCCAAAGTCGATGCCGATTTCCTCAGGTTCAGCTTCCTATCTTCACCTCCTTTAGATAGATGAAACTTCTCTTCTTAACCACCTTTCTATTTTAAGGGCTATACCGCCCGAGATTCCATATTTATTTCCTGCGAAACTTACTTAAATAATAAATTAAGCACTTTGAAACTTTTACTAATTAAACTTTTTAATTTTTCACAGAACACTAAATAAAATATAAAGTGTTTATACTACATATTTTCAATTAGGTAATCTCTGCTGTTAGAAATATCAAATACTCAATAATAATCTTTATATGGCAAAATCTAATTTTTCTAAATATATATTCAATATCATTAAATATATTTTTGCTAGTTTAGAACTGCTTAAACACAAAAAATTTGAACTCCTTAATACAATCAATAAAATAAATGTATAAAGGCAAGTGAAAATAATAAATTTACTACCACTAACCTTTTCAGTGCATTTGTATTTTACCAATTCAGTATATATAAGTTTTTTAAAAAGTATCTAAAAAGTTTCTAAAATATCTACAAATTTAAAAATTTTTCAGGGTAAAAACAGGTTTTGTCTCAGGATATTTGCTATCAAACAAGGAGTTTAAACGCCTAACTATATCCTCACCATAAAATAAATTGGCATTATTTAATAATAAAAATATTTGTTTCTCACTTTTCGAAACCACATCTTTAGTTCTTAATAGGATCACAAGATCATCAAAAATTTCTTCTAATTGAGTTTCTTCTAATAATTTTTCAAAAGAAATAACCATAAATATGAATTTGTCTCCTCTTCTTTTCTCTAATCTTAGTATTCTATTAAAAACATTTTCATCACATATAAAAGCTCCCGTGTTTTGTTCCATTATCGTCACCACCTGAGCTGATTTTTACCTCTATTTATAATATACCATTTCATACTATTTTTTTTCTTTATAATTTTTCTAAAATGTTTCTAAAAAGTCTATATAATAAAAAAAACCCCTCAAAATGAGGGGAATTTCAAAAAATATTTTTATTCGCCAGTAACTTCTTTAAAATCAAACTCCGGCTTTTTCTTTATATTTTTTTGTTTAAGAAATTCAAAGATTCTATTTAGAATAAAGTAAGTCTTCTCTACATTCATATCATGTAATAACACATTTATTTTTTTATTATAACAACAAATTACATCACCAGATCTAAAAAGTTCACCAATGTCTTCACATATCTCATTGAAATCAGTCTCAATATTAACCTCACTAAAATCTATTTCTAAAAATGTGAAATTCTTATTAGCTCTTTTTACTTGTCGATTTTCTAGTTCAAATATCTTATTAAAAACATTCCTATCACATCTTAATGCACCTTTTTCTTGTTCTTCTTTATAGGTGTGGGTTTGAATTAACTCACAATTTTTTATTTTTTTATAAGTAGTTACTATATCCATACCTGGTTCTATATCTAAATCATTTTTAATTAATTTCTGATATTTCTCAAATACTGATAATGCTTCATATACCCGACCGGTTTCAGCTAAAATTTTCATTGCAAGCTCATAGTATTCCTCTCTATATAGCTCTTCGTTAATACCCTTCTTTAAATATACTAGAGCCTCTATATATTCACTTTTTTCATATAATTTTTTGCTCAATTGATAAATTAAATCTAAGTACTTTTCTTTTAAATTAGTTCTTATATCTTCAACCCAATCTTCATATCTTAAAGCCGGAAATAAGTCGCCTTTATACAAATCGAGAGCTTTTTTAAGTTTATCTATAGATAAATCATTATTTAAATTATTATAAATTTGATTAAATTGCTCCCAATCTATCCAGCAAGAATATTTATTATTAAATTTATAGCTGGAAGTTTTATTTAAAACAATATCCTTGATACCAAGATTTTTGCGTAATAGATAAATTGTATTATATAATCTTTTTTGACCTGTGGCTGGGTCAACATCCGGCCAAAAAACATCTACTAACTCTTCATTATATATTTCTTTATTTCTGTTTATTAAAAAATATTTAAACATTCTGAGTGCTTTATCGGAAGTCCAATCATCTATATTTTTCTCAAAATTATTGTATCTTATGAGGAATTGACCGAGTCCATAAACTTTAAGAACATCTATTGAACTTTGGTGGTTATAGTCTTCCATTTTGTTTGCCCACCTTTCAATAATA
>Ga0102934_1003767_pt1 | contig 10252 bp, 14 predicted proteins | sample SalPonR2_A_D1_MG_FD_78175 | JGI IMG/M metagenome (GOLD analysis project Ga0102934, IMG submission 78175) | Salt pond soil microbial communities from South San Francisco under conditions of wetland restoration - Salt Pond MetaG R2_A_D1_MG | ecosystem: Environmental > Aquatic > Marine > Intertidal...
ATATCCCATGCGTTCTGAATTAACCAGCCTGAATGTTTGTGATATGGAATATTTCTGGTCGGGGGTTGTGAAACATAGCGATCCAGAGATCTCATGGGAGACGGCCTGGTTACCCATATCAGAATTACAAGAGCTGGTAAAAGTTTGGGATACTCCGAAATCTAGACTCCCCCTTCTCATGAACAGTCTCAATCATAGGACAGCTCAACGCGAGCTTGAAAAGCTCTTAAAATAAGTTTAAATTTTTCCAGGTAGTTAGAATACCATTAAAAAGAAAGGCACCACTTATGAATATTAAGATGACCAAGTTCACGATCAAAAACCTACCGCCTCGTCACAGCGTGATGCTTCAGGCACGCCATGGGGTAGGCAAGTCTGAGGTCGTTCGCCAGATTGCCCAAGAAATGTCCCGGGAAAAAGGCGTGCCCTACGGATTCATCGATATTCGTCTGTCTCAGCGTGAGGTTGGAGACATTATCGGTATGCCCCGGGCTGTGGATCAATTCAACGTTACTCGTACAGTCTACAAGGATGGAAAGTCTGCTAAGGAAGAGTGTTTGGCACAGAATGTGACCATACACGACATTCCGTACTGGTTTCCCTCCGATGGGTATGGTTTCCTGTTTCTTGATGAGCTTAATCGAGCAACGCGAGAGGTTCAGCAGGCTGCCTTCGAGCTCGTGTTGGACTACAGACTGAATTTTCATGAGCTGCCAGAAGGCTGGAGGGTTCTGTCTGCAATCAACGAAGAGCAGGATGTCTATTCAGTTCTTGGAATGGATCCGGCTCTTAAGGATCGTTTCTATATCATCAATTTCCGACCCACCACTCCGGAATGGCTGAAATATGCAGAGGATATTGGTGTACATCGTGCGGTAATTCAGTACATCAACAAGTTCGATGAACAACTTGATCCTCCCGATGACTTCAAGCCCGAGGATATCAATCCTTCCCGTCGTTCGTGGGTGAAATTGTCTGAGGCCATGAACTATATGGAAGCCAATGGGTATGATCTCTTTTCGGACTATGATTATCTCACTTTTCTTTCGGAAGGCTATGTAGGGTCCACTATTGCGGTGCATTTTGTGGAATACATCAAGAAGAACTACAAGGTGTATAGCGCGGAAGACATCCTTAATAAGTGGAGTGAACATTTTCATAGGGACTTCAAGAAGATGGACCCCCCGGAACTTTCGTATTACTCAGATTTGATCGCCAAGTGGATCAAGAATAATCATCTCAGCAAGAAGCAACAGGCAAATCTGTTGGCCTTCTACAAGACTATTCCCAATGAGTCTGCAGCTGGCCTGTGGTCTGCTCTGATCAATGCCAACAGGGATGAGGTTGTGAAATGGTATGATTATCCTGGAGTGGAGGAGCGTACAACAAAGATTTTGGGTAAGAAGTCTGCGACAGAATGATCCAGACTAAGGAGGATTGATAATGTTCAGGTCCAACACGGAGCCACTTAACCCTCAACAGCGTACAAAGGCACGCAAGAGGTTTGAGTGGCTTGCTTCCTTTCTGGTTGTGAGTTACAGTTTCGTTCATCATATTCTTCAGATCATGATAAAGACTGAAGATGCTAATTTGTCTACAATGGGTGTGCGTGTTCTCTCCGGGGGAAAGTTTGAACTACGGTATAACCCTGCCTTTATCCATTCTCTAACGGATGAGGAGGCTGTGTTTGTTTTCTTTCATGAGGTCATGCACCTTGCCCTCCATCACTGCACTAAAAGGCGGTTCAGCGATAGCCGTTTGGGTAATATGGCTACAGACTTGGCCGTAAATTCCCTTATTCCAGTCAAACCAGGAAGCTGTGAGCCTCCTCGTGATGCTGAGGGCAATATTGTTGGAATGTTTGTTGAGGAACTTAAAAAGAATCCAATGTTCTCGGACATCCAAGAGAAACAGTCTGCTGAATGGTACTATGATTACCTAAAGAACAAAGGAGAAGAGGCTCTTCAGACCATGTCTGGAGGAGAAGAGTTGGATGATAACGAGTTAGGTAATTCCCAGTCTGAATCAGAAGACCAGTCTGAAGGGTGCATGGACGATCACAAGGGTTGGGAGGAAAACCAACTTGCGGACACCCAAGTTAAAGCCCGTATCGATCATATCATTCGCAATGAAATGTGGGGTAACGTATCTGCCTCCTTTAAGGAAGCAGTCATGGCCGCACAGATTAAGAAGATTAATTGGCGTAATATGATTCGCCGAACTTTTGGTAATATTCTGTGGAAGGATCGGGAAAATACCCGTAAGCGCCCTAATAGGCGTACAGGATATGTCCATCCCGGTTCCAAGCATATTCATGTGGATCGAGGATTGGTAGCGGGAGATACATCCCTCTCCATCTCCTCCGAACTACTGTCTATGTTCATCTCAGTTATCAATGGTATGACTGATTTTTTTCCCATTGATCTGGTTCAATTTGATACAAAGATCACCGATGGGCCACGACCATGGGACAGTACCAAGAGGAAGTTTGAGTTCTCAGGAAGGGGAGGAACAAACTTTGAGGAAGTTATCAAACTGGCTGAAAAGCGCCAATATAAGGTTCTTGCCATTCTTTCAGATGGAGAAGCCCCTGAACCCCACAAACCCAAGAACATTGATGTCCTTTGGGTGTTACCTCAGGGTAAAAACCCCCCCGTCAGTTGGGGTAAGGTAATTCATCTCGATCCGCACGGTTGAGTCTGTGTCCAGACTATTTCACGTTAAATTCCCACGGAGATTAAAATGCCAAATCATGTAACTAATATCCTCAGGGTAAAAGGGGATGCAGAAGAAGTAGAACGGTTTCGTAAGACCGTTTGCGGAGATAACCCGGTGCTTGTAGAACATCTCAAGAAAAGTATGGAAGTAAAGATCCAAAAACTGGAGGAACAAGTAGCGAAAGGAAATAAACCTTTCGCTAAAACAGAATTGAAAAGAGCGAAAAATAACTATAAAAAGGATATTACCGTATCTCACCTTCACTTCGAGGGTACAATTCCCATGCCTTCGGAACTTCTTGCAACACAAGCTCCTTGTCCAGAAGAGGACAGGGAATATCAGCAGGAACTTCAAAAGAAATACGGAGCAGGCAACTGGTATAACTGGGAACGCCAGAATTACGGGTGTAAGTGGGGGGCCTATGAAGTACAAGGGCCTGAAGAAATTGAGGATGGATTACGCTACAGGTTTCTCACAGCATGGAGTGCCCCCGATGGCTGGCTCCAGACGACATCAAAACTCTTTCCCAGTCTGGAATTCACAGACTCTTTTCTTTCCGAGGGTGGGGGAGCAGGCGTAATTCGGCACTGGGTAGATGAGGACATTCAAGAGTACGAGGAATTAGAGGAACATGAATGGCTCCTTGAAAACGATCCGGCTTTTGCTGAAGAGTATCATTGGGTTACGGAAGGTGATTACGAGGAGTTGAAAAACTTTATCCTTAATGAGAAAGATTGCTTTTCATGGGCCTCAAATGAAAAGATATTCATCGAAAGAATACCTAAAGAGCAGCTACCCTTGTTTATTGGGTGCTGGGAATTTTTCGATGATCTATTTCAAGAACGAATGCAGAGTATCTGACGTACTCCCACGACTAAAGTCATGGGGTTCTTGGGTCTGCCTGAACTCTCGATCCGCACGGTTGAGTCTGTGTTCAGACTATTTCACGAGCCCTTTGGGGATTTTTCGATGATCTATTTCAAGAACGAATGCAAAGTATGTAAGGAGGTATCTTCATGACTACCAAGACCAAAAATGCCAATAAGCTCGCTAACAAGGCGACACCGCCCGCCAATCCCCTCAACAATCTGAAGAAGAAGTTTGAAAGATTGAAAGAACTTCGGACTGAGATCAATAAAATGAAAACCCTCTATCAGGAGCATGATGCCCTGATGGAAGAACTTATGCCCATGTTCGTGACTGTTACCCCCGATGAAATCACGATCAACCGTGAGGTGGTTCTTGGTAACAAGAAGTACAGAGTCAACCCTTTCTTCTATGATGAGCAGAAGGCTAAGTTCAAGTCGAAAGTCTGGAAGTCTACTGCAATGAATTCGATCACAGTAGAGTGAAACAAATTTAAAAAGGAGATTTGTATGCATATAATAATTGTAATAAAAGTAAAAGCAGACACCGAAGAAGATGCTATCAGTCTGGTGGAGTCTGAACTGGAAGACACTGTAAATTCCAGAGCTGGGTTTGATTATGTGGGTGATGTAAGTATACTGGATAATAAATCTCTCTCCCAAAACGGTTACTCCTCTTACAAGGAAATGGAAGTAGACCTTATTAAAGAACGGGAATCTTTAATTGAGGAATACTTGGAAAAAATAAATGTTGATGTAAGGAAAGCTCTCCTACCTATTAGCATGCCTAAAAGAGAACTACCCCTCATGATAAAGGACTCAGATGAGGAATTCAAAGAAGGAGTAGAAAAAATGATGAAGAACGGGGAGAGTGGAAAACTCCCTCAATCTTTCGATGATTTGACTGAAGTAGTTACTTCAGTCATCAAGGAATTTTCCAAGAAAGAAAAATTCTTTATGCCTTTTTTCTACATGGAAAAGATCAAGAATATTTATCAGTGTTTAAGTGGTACCGATAAGTATGCTTTGCTCAACACAGTTGATAACCCTTACGCTGACCTGACAGATGAGACCGAAGGTGAATTTATATACTATGTCATAGCTGATCGACATATCTAAGGTCGACAAAGCTCACATCAACACAAAACACCACAAGCACCGACAACTCAAACCAAAGGCACAAAAATGAAACCTTGGCTTATCCAACGAGGCGGATTCAAAAACATCAATCACAATGAAATCACCGGTATTGACTCCCTCATCTCCTGGGACTACATGGGATCATCGGAATTTGAATGGGGTGCGCTCCCTGACGGCCTCAAAAAACTAATGGACTCTTTCGACTCCCTTCACATCTTCGTCTACAATAACATCAAAGACCTCAACAACAATCCTCTCTATATCCTCTGTAGAGACTATCAGAAAGATGAAGTCACCCAGGTAATAGTAAACCTCTTCTCTGATAATCCACATCGTCTCAAAGAATGGTCGGGTATGTCCGACTATATCTCAAATCCCTCAAGATTCTCACAGAAAACAAACTTCTGGTGGGATATTGAAAACGACTGGATGTGCTGCTTCGGAGCAGAACACATCAACAAACTGGCCATAGCACTCAACAAAACATTCACCAAAAAGAAAGACCACAATCCCAACAATCCACTACCCACAAACGCTGCACTTCAAGCACGCAAAGAAAAAATCACCTTCAAAGATGATGGCAAAATCTACATCATAAACTACCTGAACAAAGAAACCAAAATCGTCAAACGCAAAATCAAATCAGTCGACACTGACAACCACTCCCTCACTATCATCAACCGTGCTGGCAACGAAAGACCAATAAACCTCAAACTCCCAAACATCCCCCTTTCAAACGCTATCATGAAAGAACTAAAACAATGGGAACACATAAACGCATAACCTTTGACGTATGTAGCCTGTGGTATCGAAGACTTCATAAGCGAAGAACATTACCAAGAAAGGGGTTGTATGATTTACTACTTCCCCAATAGACCTATACTTTGCCCCCCCGATCCCAAAAACCCCCTTAATCCCAAACCAAACTTTCTCAATAAGCTCGATAACTCCGGCCAATATATCGCCGAGATCAAATGGAACGGAGACAACACTCTGATCCACCTTGATCAATGGCCCCCCGTCTTCTGGACCAGACACAAAACCAGACTGAAGTATACACCTACGGACGACGTGCTGGAAGAGCTGAAAAGGTGGAGGGACTGGGCGGGTAATGCAATCTTGAATGTCGAAACCCTACACAGCAAGACTAAGGAAATCAAAAACACGTTGATCATCCATTGTATTATGGCCTTCCGAGGAGAGTATCTCATTGGTAAGAAATGGGGGGATTCAAGGGCCATTCTTGATAAGGCTATAGACGAAGGTCTCAGCGGCAGCCATGTGCAGGTATCACCAGTCTGGAAGTCTGGTTTCTGGAAACTCTTCCAAGAGACGGATGGCACCGTCCGGGAGGGTATTATTCTAAAGGACCCCAAAGGTATGCTTGTCTTCTCCGCAACTCAAATCAGGGATGTCCCGTGGATGAAAAAGTTTCGTAAGCCCAGTAAAAGAATAGGGGCCTTCTGATGTCTGTTAAAGTACTGGTTTAATGCCATTAAATATTAACCTCAACGTTTTTAGGTACTTATGAAATACATTTGCAAGAATCCGGATTGTAGCCGTGGTAAGGAGCCTATGGATGAGGATCGGGTATTGCGGTGGGAGTGTCCTCCTGTAATGCCTGGTGGTAAGAGTCGGGTTTTGGTGAAGTGTCCGTATTGTCGTGGTAGGTTGGAGGAGTTAAAATGAAATCTTTTGCCGCAGGTGAATGAAGGAGCTTTTTGATGTCTATCTATATTGAACTCTTCCACGGGCGACGTACAGTGGATGAAGAACTCGATAACTGGGGATTCGAGGGTCCCGTCATTGGTCCTTTCCCTTTCTTCCATCTAACCTATGGCTTTCATGCCAAAATGGAGAAGGAAGAACTAGTAATCGGTGAAAATGATCTTGTTCTTTATAAGGGAGCTTTTTATGAAGACCTTTCCGTGTTCTCCAAAGATATTCTGAGCAAGGAACCAAATATGAAGCAGCGATGGGAAAAGGCACAGGAAGTTTTCAAAACACCCGACGCCAGACTACCCCTACTGCTCAACAGTGAACAACCCGAATGGGTTAAGATATATGTCGAAAAGAAACTCAAGGGGGCAAAGCCCCATCACACCACAAATAAAAAGGATTAACCCATGGGACAGTATCATATTCCAGTAAATATCACTAAAAAAGAATTCCTCGACCCCCATATGTTCGGTGATGGACTAAAGCTTATGGAATTTGGTCTTTCCGGTTGCGGAACACTGTCTGGTTTAACAATACTACTCTCAAACGCTAACGGAAGAGGCGGTGGAGACCTGCACTCTGAAAATCCCATCATTGGACACTGGGCGGGAGATCAAATAGTTATTGCCGGAGACTATGGAGATGAAGGAGAAGAATTCACACAAAACCCTTCTGAAAACCTCTATGATGAGGCTAACAAAAACTATAAGGATGTCAGTGCTGAAGTATTGTTTGCCCTGTTGGAAGATAAGTATGTATGCAAAACATATAAAAATGAGATGCAATACCTCTTAAGTAGCACAAAAGCTCTCATTGAGGATATAATTCTCCTCCACAATACCAAAGAAAACAAACTGCCCCTCCTCATGGGCTCTTCAGGAGATGAAATCTGGGAATTCAAAAGCAATTCCGGTAATCGTGTATACAAAACCATCAAACACGCCAATGGCAACGTAACCTGTAACTGCCCCGGATGGACAAAGAACAAGAAAAGGAGATGTTGGCATACCACAGCCGTCTTAAATGGTACGGCAGAGACCCAGTCTGTATCCCACAGTATAAAGGGCATCCAGACTGATGATGGACAACGACTCCTCGAAAAAATGCTGAAAGGTGAAATACCCTGTGTTACGAAATGAATAATATTCGTAGAGAGATATAATTATGATCGCCAAAAAACTCCCAATAGCACTGGACTTATCCGAAGAAGGAAATAAAGTAATTTCCAAGATAATGAAAGGAGATATATCCCCCCGACGACAGCTCATTGAACTTTCACGTATATTTAAAGTACGGGTTAAATTTAATAAGCCTGTGAAAATCAAACAAATTCCACGAAAAGAGAAAATCGACGAGAACAGTTGGAGGTATATCTACTACAAAATCACCGACAATCATGTGTTCAGTGGTGAGTTCTTCCCCAAATATGGAAATATTTACTACACTCTCAAACGAAACGGACGTAGAGGCTACTCGTGTGACTGGATAGACCAGATCAAGTCTTTTGAGCCTGTAATTAAGAGCCCAAAAAACAAAGATTTCTCCTCTTTTGAGCAGTTCAAGAAAAAATTCGATCCCCTCTTCACCTCTGACGATCAAGTCTGGAGACTCTGGAACAGCAAGTCTGCACAGCACGGGGGGCGGTACAGGCCCTCAGACTTTCACAAACTGGGCAAACGAGGCAAAGAAGTTCTTACCAGATTCATGAAAACCTTTAAGGGTGTCCCTGGAACTCCAGACACGCCATGCTACCAAGAAATGAAAGGCTTGGGAGACCGCACAATACACTATCTCTCTGAAAGGTATTATAGCTATCATCACAGCGGAAGAGACATCACAATAAGCCATACCCTGGGGCATGAGGTTGTAACCTATTCCAGTGAATTCCACAACTGTGGTAACGGTCGATACGGATTAATCGTGAACAAGAATGAATTCCTTTGGATGGAGGACGACTAATATGGGTGAGTGTGCTTATCGTCTAAAGGCCCTGTGGCCTATCAAAGGTATTCCTAAAGAATCAAAGGATATTATCGAAAATTTCCTTAAAGACTTTGAGGAAGCCCTCAGATATTGGGAGACAGAGGAATCGTATTCAGATGAATTCTTGGAAAAATTCGAAAAAAAGTTCCCTGCTTTTACCAAGTTTGTTAAATCTACCGGAATAAATAACTTTAATACCGAATGTAAGTTAGATCTCGGAGAAAATCACGAAATTTACTGGGAATCCAATACGTTTAGTCTGAACGCAAGTCAAGTCTGGCACTTCGCAGACTGGAACCCCCTGGCAAACTGGATCAAAAGTCTAGGGGCCAAGCGTGTCATCTGGGAGTCCGAAGAATTTAAGGAAGATCCCTTTGACTTCTATGACTGGGAAGAAATCACAAAAAATATACTATCAAAAAAGGAGTTACTCCCTCTGCTGAAAGGGATCAACATCGATTTCGATGAACTCATCGAAGAGAGATTAAAAAATCTTTGACTGCTCCCACGACAAACGCAAGAGGAATAATATGGACAATTTGATGAGGGAGACACACAACGGCGCAATTAAAACTAGCGCGCTGGCACCAGACTCAGTTTGGTATAGCTGTGATGTATACAACCTGCCCGACAATACCGTGGGGTGTATCGGTTATCATGTTGTATATCGCCCGCTCTGCAAACCCTACTACACGGGGACTGAAGTAGTCACCGACAAAATGATGGAGGACACTCGCGCACACTACCGAATTATAGAGCGATTGGAAAAAAATGAGGCAGCAGCTACCGAAGAAGAAAGTAACGAAATAGATAAAATATACGCCAAACGCAGGGCCAATGGTCTTTGCCCGCATTGCGGCACTTACTGCTACGGCGATTGTCGGGCAAACCAATAATTGTTGGTCTGCATCAATAAGCAGAATTTTCTAAATTTAACAACCCTCAACCCGTATAATATATTACAACCATATTTCATAGGAGATATAGCATGAGTAAGTTCCGTTCAAAAGTTGATACCAAAAGCACTGGAACCAAAAAGGTCGCATCAGAATTACCCGTGGCAAGCGTCACAGACAGAATTCGCCATGATGTCGAAAACTTTATCAGTCTCAAGGCTGAAATCAAGTCAATGCAGGCAACTCAGAAAGAAATGGAAGAACGTATCCGAGATTGTGTCAGAAAACAGTATATAGACCTGGGATTCAGTGGGGAATTCACCAAGTCCATCTATGTACCCGGTATTTCCGAAAACACCAAACTGACCTTTGTCCAATCAGACCGATTCTCCGTACCTCAAGACGAAGAAACCATCAGTGAAATTAAAAAGGTTACCGGCAACAAGTTCAACACCTTCTTCAAAACCGAAGAAACCATCGTTATCAAAAGTGATGTACTCAAGGATGAAAAGAAACTCGATAAAATCGCTACCGCCTGCGAAAAAGCCGGACTCGATGTCGGGGAAATCTTCGAACAATCAGAAAAAATTGTCGCACAGAAGAACCTGGATCAAAAGCAGTTCCAACTTACGCGCAAGAAATTCGATACCTTCTCAACTCTCGTTCGCCAAAGCTCCGCAGCCCTCAAATAAACCCCCAAAATAAGTAAGCCCCCCCACACAACATACGGTGTAAGGGGGACTTACTTACATACCAAATAAGGTATGATCTCAAGCTGTGATATGCAACTTCAATATTTCTAACAAGTTATGAACACAAAAGGGTTGACTTCTTGTGGATATATAGGTATATTAATAAGTAACGAAACTGAGCTGGGAAACCTCAGTGTATTGGCGTGCGACGTGAAAGGCCCTCCTTAACCCCGGGGGC
>Ga0102934_1003774_pt1 | contig 10240 bp, 8 predicted proteins | sample SalPonR2_A_D1_MG_FD_78175 | JGI IMG/M metagenome (GOLD analysis project Ga0102934, IMG submission 78175) | Salt pond soil microbial communities from South San Francisco under conditions of wetland restoration - Salt Pond MetaG R2_A_D1_MG | ecosystem: Environmental > Aquatic > Marine > Intertidal...
GCCTCATCGCTTAGCTACATAGAAGGAGCGGAAGCGGTCGACGAGTATACTGTGGGTTTAAAGTTCACCAAGCCTTTTGCTCCTTACAAAGGTTTCTTCCTTACTCGATTGTTCATTTTGCCGGAGCACATCTGGAGCAAGATCCCCGGTGAAGTGGATGTGGAGAAACCGCAGGACTGGACTCCTAAAGAGTGGATAGGGAGTGGTCCGTTCAAATTTGAAGCATGGGAACCGGGATCGAAGTACGTGCTCTCGGCGAATAAGGAACACTTTCATCCACCGACTATCAATGGCTACGTCCGGTTGGCTTATAGTAACTTGAGCGGTATCGTAAGGGCAATGCAATCAAACGAGTTAGATTTGGTTACCACTCATCTGAAAGCGCTGGAAGCGGACAAGCTAGCTGGAAATCCAAATATCGAGGTTGGAGAGTTTTCCAACTTTGGATTCTACATCATAAATCACGATTGTGCCAAGAAACCGACCAGCGATCCGGCCTTTAGAAAAGCCTTAGCACATGCAATTCCCAAAGACACAATTATAGAGCAAGTTTTTGAGGGTCACGCTGAAAAGGGTGCATCTGCGATAGCCCCCGCAAACAAATTCTGGAATAATCCAGTGGTCAAACCATACGAGTTCGATTTGGATAAAGCCCGCGATATTCTTGAAGATGCAGGTTACTGGTGGGACGATCAGGGTTACATTCATTATCCGCCAAAGCCGGAAACTTAACGAAGGGTGGTTAGACGAAAAAAATGAAAGTATCCTCTCGTGCAAAAATTAACCTATGAGATCGTTACTAGCGAATCAGGTACAAATCTTTAAGAAAAGCAGGAGGGGGCAGATAGGGCTCCTCCTGCTTTTAGTTTTTTTCATTATGGCCAGCATAGGCCCCTTTGTGGCTCCATATGGCCCTCAAGAAAAGTGTTTTACGGGGGACGAGGCCCTGGCTCGGTTTAGCCCCCCGACAGCGGGCCATATCTTTGGTACTACCTGGGAGGGTAGAGATGTACACTCTCAAGTTCTATATCGAGCCAGGTCGACATTTTTGGTCGGTATATTTTCTGCAATAATTGCCGTCTTTTTTGGTGCTAACATAGGGTTGTTGTCCGGATATTTCGGCGGTGTTCTCGACGACTTTTTTATGCGTGTTACCGATATAGCCTACGGGATGCCTTTTCTCCCCTTTGTACTTGTTTTAATTGCTTTGACCTCAGGTGGAGGGGGAGGAGGGAATATCTTTACTTTGGTTATCGGGATAGCTGCTTTACTGTGGAGAACTACGGCCCGAACGGTGAGGGCCGAGGTAATGTCAATAAAACAAAGAGAATTTGTTACATGGGCCAGGTCAAAAGGCGGCAGCCACTTGAGGATTCTCTACAAACATATAGCTCCAAATGTTTTACCAATTATCACTCTTTATACCGCACTTTCCATGGTTTGGGCAGTTTTAACGGAGGCCAGCGTAACTTTCCTGGGCTTTGGTAATCCAGCTACACCGAGCTGGGGATTTATGCTCTACAGGGTGTTTATCTCCGGGGCGATCTCCTTTGCCTGGTGGTGGATTTTCCCTCCGGCAATTTGTATCGTCCTGTTTGTGCTTTCGGGCTTTTTGATCGGGCAGGCCTATGAGGAAGTAGGTAATCCAAAGATGAAACAAATGTAATGTTATCGATAACTGATCTCTACGTAAGGTATGAGGATGGAGAGAACATTGTTAGGGCAGTTAACGATGTCTCCTTTAAAATAGACCAGGGGGAGAACCTCGGTATCATTGGAGAGTCAGGTTGCGGCAAAACTACGATGGCTAAATCGATACTAAGATTGTTGCCTAGTTCCGGAAAGATCACCGGCGGTAGAATGGACTTTATTACTCAAACCGGAGAGGAATGTAACTTGATGAAGATGCCAAAGAAAAAGTTCAATCGAAAAATCCGGTGGAATGAGATTTCCTACATTCCTCAAAGCGCTATGAACTCCTTAAACCCGGTGTATACGGTGGGGGACCAGATAACTGAGGTTCTTCGGGAGAAACGAGAGTCGGGATTGACCAGAAAGGAAATGAGACGAAGAATTGAAGAGCTATTTTCTCTGGTGGGACTTGATCCAAAAAGGATCGATAGCTACCCCCATCAATTGAGCGGTGGGATGAAGCAACGCTCGTTAATCGCTATGGCACTTGCTCTCGATCCAAGCCTTATAGTTGCGGATGAGCCGACCACGGCTCTTGACGTCATCGTGCAATTCCAGATCTTAAAGAAGATCTCGGAACTAGGTGAGCAATTAGGTTGTTCGATGATCATTATAACACACGATGCTGCCTCCGTGGCGGAGACCTGCGACAATGTCGCCATCATGTACGCTGGTATGATAATGGAGTATGATATCAGCGAGAATATTTTTTCCGCCCCCCGTCACCCTTACTCCAAAGGTCTTATTAACTCCATTCCCAATATCAAATTGGCAGAGCAGAAAATGGTCTCCATTCCAGGTTCGCCTCCCTCACTTCGGAAAGAAATTCAGGGTTGTCCTTTCCAGCCCAGATGTGAGGAATCCGAGGCGATTTGTAAAGAAGAGTTACCGGCATCCACAAATACAGGTGAAGATTCATTCTATCGATGCCATGTAGTGGCAAAACGAAGTAGTTCAGGCTAGGAGTGTTAGCTTGCCTTTATTGAAAGTAGAAGGGATAACCAAAGAGTTTTTTCTATCAAGCGGCTTTTTAAGATTTGTCTTTGGTAACCCCGAAAAACTCAGAGCGGTTGATCACGTGGACTTTACTTTAGATAAGGGAGGGAGCTTTGGGTTGGCTGGCGAGAGTGGATGCGGCAAGACCACGACGGGGAAGCTGGTAATGAAGCTGCACGAACCCACAGAAGGAAGAATAATGTTCAACGATCGTGATATCACGAATCTAGCGGGTAAGGAGCTCAAAAGTTATCGCAAAAAAGTACAGATGATTTTTCAGGATCCATATGAATCTCTTAACCCCAGGCTCTCGGCGTTTGGCACGATCAAGGAAGGGTTGGATGCTTTGGGCATCGCCCAGACCAAGAAAGAAAAGAGGGAAAATGTTCTTCGGGCGTTAGAACAAGTTAATTTAGACCCGGATGATTATAAGGACAAGTTGCCGTTTGAGCTGAGTGGAGGCGAGTGCCAGAGGTTAATGATTGGATCTGCGATAGTGTTAAATCCCGAGCTGATAGTCGCGGATGAACCGGTATCAATGCTAGATGTTTCTATTAGGGCGAGCATTTTGGACCTTATCGAGGATGTACTTACTCCCGAGTTGAATCTGACCAGGCTCTATATTTCGCATGATTTATCCGTGTTAAAGCACGTAGTCGATAACGTTGCCATTATGTATTTGGGGAGGGTTGTGGAGGTAGGGAAAGCCGTAGAGGTTCTCTCTAAACCTCTTCACCCCTATACAAAGGCACTTACTTCTGCAGTACCTGTCCCAGACCCTAACTACCAGCATGAAGAGCTTCAGATCAAGGGCAGTATTTCAACAACTGGGGGCGAGAGGGACAGATGTATATTCGAACCAAGGTGCCCGGAAGCTGTGGAAGTTTGCAAACGACGCCTCCCTGAATTAGTGGATGTAAGCAAGTCAACTGAAAATGAAAGGGAAGTCGGACATCAAGTTGCCTGTCATCTTGTAGGAGAAGAATCGTAGTTATGAGAATATTGATCAGGTCCATGATTTTTACGAGTAAATGAGGAGACGGCCATGACCGGGTTGCAGAAATTTATCATTAGAAGAGGCTGGCAAACTTTACTCACTTTTTTCGTCGTAGCTACCATTTTGTTTGTGTTATTTCGGTTGTACCCCTCTGATCCTACAAAAATTATGCTCGGGGAAAGTCTCTCCCCGGAAGCACAAAGGTCTTTGACCAGGACGTATGGTTTAGACAAACCCTTGGGAATTCAATACTTGCTCTATATAAAGAACATGGCTACTTTCCAGCTGGGTAGGTCTTTCCACACCCGGCAGCCGGTCAGCGCAATCATAAAGCAGAGGGCTTTAAATACTGTCTTTCTAATGGGAATCGGGTTGTTTTTTGCATTTACTATTGCCTTCGCTTTGGGCACCGTTACCGCCTGGTTCAGAAATTCCAGACTGGATAAATGGACCGTAATTCTGAGCTTGATATTTCGATCCACTCCACTTTTCTTGATCGGAATTGGGTTGGTATACTTATTTGCTATCAGGCTTGGAGTTTTGCCTACTGCAAAGATGCATTCTGCGATATTTACTTACAGCGGATTTATCGAAAAATATTTCAACGTGGACTTTCTACGCCATCTTGTACTGCCTGTCATTACCGTTGTCGTGTTCTATACAGCTACACCTTTACTGATAATGCGTGGGACAATGCTGAAAACCCTTGGTTCCGATTACATCATGCTCGCTCAGGCCAAAGGGCTTTCCGAAAACCGAATAATGTTCCGCCACGCCGCAAGAAATGCACTATTACCGTTGATAACTACATTTGCAACTACTGCAGGACTGGCCATTGGGGGGCAGGTAATCATAGAGACGGTTTTTGCCTGGCCCGGTATGGGCACAGCTATGGTTCAAGCCGTGCTGGGGAGTGATTATCCAGTGGCCCAGGGAACTTTTTTTGTAATGTCTATTTTTGTGATAAGTTTAAACTTCATAGCCGACGTGGCGTACGCGTATCTGGACCCGAGGATTAGCTATGAATCGTAGATTGTCTTTGTATAGGGAGATCATCTTCAAATTGTATCTTTTTGATACGCTAAGGGTCTTTGAAGTTGAGCTAGCTTCCTTCTGGTGGACTCTGGGGATTAATTTTGAAATCTGAGAAGTCATATCCAATCTGTACTAGGTTTTGGGCGATCTCATTTAGCTTTCCTTCGTCCATTTTTGGAGTTCTGCTGAGAATCCAACCGAAATTTCTCGAGGGATGTCCAACCACCGCGTAGTCGTAGTCCTCTCCAAGCTCCAGTACCCAGTAGTCAGCCGGGAAGAGGCGATATCCAAAAAGGGGAATAAAGCTGACCTTTAATTTTCCGGGTTCGGACTTGTCCGGCACCCAGGCGGCTGCTCTTACTTCGCTTTTTTCACCGTTTTCCTTATAGCAACTATTAAGTACGTCTATCCGACCATCCTCCCGCAGGCTGTACTCTGCTTTATTTCCCCAGGCACAGTAGCGGTTAAAAAATTTGACAATGCTGGCCACGGCGTACCATTCGCCGAGGTATCTGTTAACATCGAGCTTGTCAACGGTTTGAAGTTCTCTTGGCCCTTCAGCGTCTCCCCCAATTAAAAATAGTGCAGGAAGTAGTATTAACCCAACGAGGATCCATTTCATGGAAGATCACCTCTCTACTATTACGATAACTTAAATGAAGTGAAAGCGCCACAGGCACCGATGTCTTCGGATACGAAAAGAATTTGGTTTCTTCAGGACCCTGCCAGTCACTATTCCCACGGTGTGAAAGCGAATTGAACCTGTTGTATTGATTGGATGAAAGTTATTTTATACACTTATTCATTACCAACGAGGGGAGTGTACATAATGAAAGGAAGATATTTTACTTCTGAATCCGTAACGGAAGGGCATCCGGATAAAGTCGCTGATAGAATCTCTGATTCTGTGTTGGACCACGTGCTGGAGAACGATCCTCAAGGAAGGGTCGCTTGCGAAACTTTTGTTTCAACTGGCCTTGTGCTGGTTGGTGGTGAAATCACAACTGATTCCTACGTAGATATTTCTAAAATAGCTCGAGATACTGTCCTGGACGTAGGGTACAACAAGCGTGAATATGGTTTTGACGGCGAAAGCTGTGCGGTGCTTACTAGTATTGATGAACAATCACCGGACATCTCTGAAGGAGTCAATACTCCCGAAGAGGTTAGGGATAAAGAACGAGTGGAAAACCATTATAATACCCTTGGTGCTGGAGACCAGGGGATAGTCTACGGTTATGCGTGTAAGGAAACCAAGTCCTTTATGCCTCTACCCATAACATTGGCACACAGGTTGACAAAAAGACTGGCCAAGATAAGAAAAGAGAATATTGTTCCATATCTCAGGCCAGATGGAAAGTCTCAGGTCACCATTGAGTACGAAAATAGCCAACCTATCAGGGCTCATACGGTTATTCTGGCTGCTCAGCACGATCCGGATATTAGTGAAGAAAAATTGGCGGACAAACTCTTCAAGGAAGTCGTGCAACCTGTTTTGGGACGCTGGTTGGACGATGAGACACACGTTTTCGTTAATTCCTCCGGTAAATTTATCAAAGGTGGCCCCCCTGCAGATACCGGTATGACCGGTCGAAAAATAATTGTGGATACTTATGGTGGCTACGGTAGTCACGGGGGTGGAGCGTTTTCCGGTAAGGATCCGACCAAAGTTGACAGGTCTGGCTCTTATATGGCGCGGTACGTTGCGAAGAATATAGTTGCAGCTGGAATCAGTGAAGAATGCGAAATCCAAATTGCTTATACAATTGGTAAGGCCAAGCCGTTAGCGGTTACCGTTGATAGTTTCGGGTCGGCACAGGTAAAAGATTCAAAGATTAGAAATGCTATTGATCAAGTTTTTGACCTGCGGCCCGCAGCTATAATTGACCACCTTCAGCTGCAAAAGCCCCTCTATACCCCTCTATCTGCTTATGGCCACTTTGGCCGTGACGAACTCGACCTTCGCTGGGAAGAAATCGATCGGGTAAAAGGGCTCGAAGAAGCTCTATTGTAGATTCTACAATAGAGCTTTTCCGGCAATTTTTTCCTGAGCGAAATCTACGAATTCGTCCAGAGGGCGTGGCCCCAAATCTTCTTCTGTCCGTAGTCTAAGTGAAACCTCGCCGGTCTCCTCTTCGTTGTCTCCGACCACGAGCATGTACGGTATTTTATCCAGTTGAGCCTGATGGATTTGTCTGGAAAGTTGCTCGTCCATTTCGGTTCGCGCTTCTACTCTGATTCCGGCTTCGGAAATCTTATCGGCTACCTTCTCCGCGTACTCGTTATTATCTTCGGTCACGGGTAGGACTACTGTTTGCACGGGCGAAAGCCAAACCGGAAATGCACCTTTATAGTGTTCAACCAGTATTCCAAAGAAGCGTTCTAACGTACCTAATAAAGCCCGGTGTATCATGTATGGTTGATGTTCTCTTCCGTCCGAGCCCATATAAGTCATGCCGAAACGTTCAGGTAAGTTGAAATCAAATTGTACAGTGGTAGTTTGCCATAATCTGCCCAAGGCGTCCTCCAATTGAACGTCTATTTTGGGCCCGTAAAAAGCACCTTCTCCTTCTTGAATTTCGTACTCCAGCTCCAGTTCTTTGAGTGCCTGCTTTAAAGATTCTGTGGCTTTGTCCCATTTGCTTATTTCTCCAACGGATTTCTCCGGTTTAGTAGAGAGAACAACCTTGTAATCTTTGAATCCAAACGCCGAAAGAATGTTGAAAGTTAAGTTCAAGACCCCGATAACCTCGTTCTTTACCTGTTCCGGAGTAGCAAAGATGTGTGCATCGTCCTGGGTGAATCCCCGGGCGCGCAGAAGTCCGTGTAGCACGCCAGATCGTTCGTGACGATATACTGTGCCCAACTCCGCCCACCGTAATGGCAGGTCTCGATAGCTTCTTGTCCTACTTTGGTAGATCTCTATGTGAAATGGACAGTTCATTGGCTTGAGAAAATACTCTTGGTTGCTCTCATGCATGGGAGGAAACATATCCTCTCTGAAGTAATCAAGATGGCCGCTTTTTTCCCAAAGCTGGCTTTTGCCAATGTGCGGGGTTGAAACGAACTCGTAACCAGCTTCCTTGTGCTTGGATCTCCAGAAATTCTTAATTACGTTTAGGATTTCTGTGCCTTTTGGATGCCAGTACACTAAGCCTGGGCCTACTTCGGGATGGAAGGTAAATAAATCAAGTTCTGGACCTAGGCGTCTGTGATCTCGTTCTTGGGCTTCTTCTCTTCTGGTTACAAATTGTTCGAGATCCGATTTACTGGTAAACGCAGTACCGTAAATTCGCTGAAGCATTTTGTTGTTTTCGTCTCCCCGCCAGTAAGCTCCAGCGACGTCAAGCAACTCGTAATGGTCAATTTGACCGGTACTCTGTAAGTGGGGGCCCCTGCAGAGGTCGGTAAAACCATCTTGACGGTAGAAAGTTACCTCGGTTTCTCCTTCTTCCGCGAAGTCGTCAATGAGCTCCAGTTTGTATTTTTCATCTTGTTCTGCGAGATATTCTCGTGCTTCGTCTATTGGCAGCGCATATCGCTCTAGTTCGTAGTCTGCTTCAATTATCTCCTTCATCTCCCGTTTTATCGCCTCGAAGTCTTCTTCTGAAAGCGAGTGAGAGAGGTCGAAGTCGTAGTAAAAACCGTCGTCTATTGCCGGACCGATGGCCAATCTGACGTCATCGAAAACTCGTTTAACTGCCTGGGCCATAACGTGGGTCGCGGTATGGCGCAGTGTTTCCAGAGCTTGAGGTGAATCAAGCGTTATTATTTCTAGCGTTCCTTCTTTCGTTATTGGGTCCCTGAGGTCTAACCTTTCTCCGTCGAGTGTGGCCCCCACCGTCGCTTTTCCTAATCCCTGACCAATATCGTAAGCAATTTCTATTACCTTGGTTCCTCGCTCTATGTCGATTTTATCTCCATCTGGTAGTGTGATTTCCATGAAATTCACCTCAATATGTAATTAATAGAAATAGTAAATGTAATTAAAGGATGTAACGTGACAGGTCACGGTCCTCTACGATCTTTTCCAGCTTAGATTTAACATAATCTTTGTCGATCTCTTTGGTTTCTTCATGGACATCTGGAGCATTAAATGACAGTTCCTCCATTAATTTTTCCATAACCGTTTCCAGTCTTCTGGCTCCTATGTTCTCCGTCGTCTCGTTTAACTTTTCAGATGTCTTGGCGATTTCTTCAATTGCTTCTGGAGTAAATTCCAGATTGATACCTTCTACTTCCATGAGTGCTGTATACTGTTTAACCAGTGCGTCTTTTGGTTCCGTTAATATTTGTTGAAATTCCCCGGCACCTAGACTATCCAGTTCTACTCGAATAGGTAATCTTCCCTGAAGCTCAGGAATAAGGTCGGAAGGTTTGGATACGTTAAATGCGCCGGCGGTAATAAAAAGTATGTTCTCCGTATGCATCGTTCCTTGCTTGGTTCTGACTGTGGAACCTTCCAGCAAAGGCAGAATATCTCTTTGAACACCCTGCCGGGAGACTCCAGGTCCTTGGCCGGACTCGCCTGGTCTATCTCCAGCTATTTTGTCTATTTCATCTAAAAATATTATGCCTTCCTCTTCTGCAAGTCTCTTCCCTTCTCTTTTGATCTCTTCTTCGTTTAGAAGCTTGCCTACCTCCTGATCAAATAGTAAATCCCTGGCTTTCGATATCTTGACTCTTTTGGTTTCAGATTTTGACGGAAAAATGTTGCCAAGCATGTCTCCCATATCTATTCCCATTTGATCGCTTCCTTGGTTAGAGAATACTTCTACCTGCGGTATGCTTGATTTTTGGACGGTTATCTCTATATAGCGTTCGTCGAGATCACCGCTTCGTAATTTCTGTTTTAGCTTGGCGCGTGTTCTGTCCCGGCTCTCAGACCTCTCCTTGTCTTTTTCTACAGGCAGTAGCTTATCGAGAATGCGTTCTTCCACCATGTCCTCAGCTTTGTCTTCTACTTTTTCAATCTCTGCCTGTCTAACCATGTCAATGCCCTTATTCATTAAATCTCGAATCATCGATTCTACGTCCCGACCCACGTAACCGACTTCTGTGAACTTGGTTGCTTCTACCTTCAGAAACGGTGCCTTTACTATACGGGCCAGGCGGCGAGATATCTCGGTCTTACCTACTCCCGTGGGGCCAATCATCAGTATGTTTTTTGGCTGAATTTCGTCCTTGATATCCTCTTTGACCTTTTGTCGGCGAATTCTATTGCGGATAGCTATTGCTACTGATTTCTTTGCATCGTCCTGACCGACTATGTAGTCATCGAGGTTACTTACTATCTGTTGAGGAGTTAGTTCTCTGTTGGACTCGTCTAAGATGGTCGGCAAGTTGACCATACAAGTGCATCCCCTTTTATTACCATTCAATAGCCTCTAAAGAAATCTGGTCGTTGGTGTAAATATCGATAGATGCTGTAAGTTGTATTGCTTTTTGAGCGATTTCTTTGGGCGATAAGTCAGAGTTTTCCATCAGTGCCCGCGCCGCCGCCAGCGCATAGGAGCCACC
>Ga0102934_1003779_pt1 | contig 10225 bp, 12 predicted proteins | sample SalPonR2_A_D1_MG_FD_78175 | JGI IMG/M metagenome (GOLD analysis project Ga0102934, IMG submission 78175) | Salt pond soil microbial communities from South San Francisco under conditions of wetland restoration - Salt Pond MetaG R2_A_D1_MG | ecosystem: Environmental > Aquatic > Marine > Intertidal...
CGGCATCCTCCCTCCCCAGTATTTTTTTTAATCCATCGTGATCATCTAGTTCTATATACACTATAATCAATAATTTTATAAAGATAAAAATGACTCTTTTTGGTTATGATTCAGAACGGGGGCGGGTTATCAATAAGTTGTGAGGGAATAAGTAAACCATTTTTTCTCCCACCCCCACCTTTTTCTCAAAAAATGAAGTAAAAAAGAGGATATAAAAAGAATTAAAAAAACAGAGAATAAAGATATTACTGGCACACATTAATTTCTTTTGAGATTACATGTGTATTTGTTTTTATCACGCCTCGTATCCGATGAACTTCAGCAGTGATACCGAAGTCGTTCTAAATCATTCACTGATACTCTTGCGATAAGATCATGATGACCACTTACAACAGATACTGATTCAATCTGATTTAAGAGTCTCATCCGAATAAGTGTTTGTTGGCTGCATCCCGGTTCTACATCCATAAACATGTATGCATTAATCATTTTTTCTTCCCATTTTTTTACTTTTGTATAATTGCCCCTGACCGGCAAACCCTATAAAAAGCTTATGCAAACGAAAAATTGAGGGCTATATGCATCTATATAAGTTCTTTTTAAGGCTTTTTTTCCACAAGGTTAAAAAATAGTTTTTACCTATGACTGATTGGAGATACTAAACGGGTATGAAAAAACATGTTTTTATTTTCGGAGCTGGTGCTTCAAAAGACGAAGGACTTCCTATTCAGGAAGAATTATTGTATAGTTATTTTCAGCATCAACAAACAGATCAATTTAGACCGATTATTGCTAAATACTTCAAAGATTTTTTTAATATAGATATCAATGAAGTAAAAAAAGATCACATACCGACCTTTGAAGAAGCACTTGGGATTATTGAGGCAGCAATAGATAATGAACAAAGTTTTGGACCAACCTATTCTCAACGGTATTTACGTCAATTACGTACTGCATTGATTATGGCTATGGGTATTGCTATTGAGCATTGTTCTAGTAATGCAAATAATACTCATGAACGCTTGATGCAAGCCTTATTTTCAGATTCTTCATTTCACCAGGGAGAATATGGATTTATTAGTTTTAATTACGATTTATTGTTGGATAAAGCATTGATGAAGATCCTTGAGAAAGATATCTATGTTGATTATGGAATAACATTTGCTAATGAAACTATTTTTCATCCACCATTTGAACACTGGGAAACTCCGGGTGAAAGACGCATTCGTTTTTTAAAACCACACGGTTCATTTAATTGGATGCATTGTCCGACTTGTAACAGTATGTATATTACTGGTGTAAAGGAAAGCCGGATTTTTTCAACAGGTTATTTACATGCGGTGGAACATTGCCTGAAAGATCTAACTGAATTATCATACGTGATGCATCCGCCATCATTGTATTTTAAAACACATCGGAACATCTACGTACAATTAGTTTGGAAACATACATATGATTTACTAGCTGAAGCAGACAAGGTGTATTTTATAGGGTATGCTTTAAAAGATGCGGATGTTTGGATGAAATATATTTTGAAAAAAAGCCAAGTGCAAAAACCAAAAGAATTCATTGTCATAAATCCACAACCTGCAAGTCAATTACATGAAAAATTTGAACGATTGCTTGGAGAAGTCACCTATCTTAATCAGGATTTTTCCACCTTTGTTGATTCCCTTAATGATTATCTTTAAGTTATGATTAGAATTTGTATAACTGATTTCTTTTCTTCTTTAAAATTCATTTTATGTTCATCATTCAAATTGAAAAAATGTCAGGTCAACTATAAATAACAGAAAAAAGAAAGTATAACGTAATAGTGGATTGGATGAGGTCATCATGAAAAAACTTTTTGAAAACGAGTATATGGAAATCAGATCGAATACTATGCCTGGTGTTCTTGAAATAAAAAGTAAAAAAGTATGTGATGATATCAATGAATTAGAAAAACACATTATTATCATCAATCAATACGTGAAAGATACTAAAGCAAAAAAACTAATTTTTACGCTTGATACTCTTGAGGAGATTAGCAAAGAATCACTGCTTAATGAAAAATTATTTCCCTTTATCGGTGGAGAAGGAATTCAAGATATAGCCGTAGTAACCGGTGGTAATAAAAAAGTTAAGACACTTGTCCATGAACTTGGTTCATATGTTTCTCCCCTTAAGAGACAATATCATATTAGAACAGAAGTATTTGATAACTATGAACCAGCAATAGATTGGATTAATGCCCTATAAAGAAGTTTAAATTTTTTTCATCACTTTTTCTAAATATTATTATTCCCTACTTAAATAAAATAAAATTATTAATGCAACGGTTTCAAAGAAATGTGATAAAATCCCAAAAATTGATGATTTATACGTAAGAAAGATATTCAAAGCTCCTTGTCTTCCAATTTCAACGATTGACACAATTAAATTTAATATGGGAAGACTTAGCAATGACTGGACAAATAGCACCAGTAGAAACAATACTAAACCTAGGAGAAAAGGAGATTTTGTTTTCTTATAATCCTTTTTATATGTAAGCAATAATCCAAGAAGAAGTGAGATATTCATACAAATGATGAGGGTATCTATTGTGAAGTTCAACCGGAAGGAATCCCAGAATGGACTAATTTCATCAATGGATCCAGCTCTATTTTGTAAAATTGCAAGACTGCCAAAAGAAACGAACAATCCAATAATAGCTCCAATAATTAAAAAAGCGAAAATTATGATAATGACTTGATTTTGAGTTTTTTCACCATATAATGTTTTTTTCATGATTATTCTCTCCTCTGTTTCATTTTATTTTTGTTTTTTCCCAATTTTATTCCAAATCTCATCAAATTTTTCTTTGTTTTCCTCAAGTAACTCTGATGGAAAATACATGGTTCCATATCCGGAACCCATAGTTGTAACCAAATTATTCTTTTTAAGAACCTTTAAATGATGCCGAATTGTTTTATAATCGATTTCAAGAAAATTTGCTAGTTCGTTTGCATTTCGTGGCTGAGCAAATAAGGCTTGAAGAATTCGCCCTCGATTAAATCCACCAGTGGTTCCAGAAAGAAGCCACCATAACAATCGCGTAACACCACGCATATATTACAATCCTTTTTTAGTAAAAAGATGAAATAAACTGTCTTTAAAAAAAGTATGGTTAAAAAAAGTAAGAAATTTAAGTGTTAAATGAATCAAAAAATAAGGCTACTATTTCTTTTACCATTAGAACATGTGATTCTAACCACTCAAACATCATATTTCTTAATATATTATTTTTATTTTTTGGCATACTGACCGGAAGTGGATCTGACCAAGGACATTGATTTCCATGGATGTCTTTTGCTTTCACTGAAACTGCATAAGAACCTCGTTCTGTCCATGTTTTTGAAACAGTGACTGATTCTCCTGCTGCAACAGGACCAATCCAGGATGATAACGATCCATCATCCCAGTCAAAACAATAATAGATATCATCATTTTCTGGGTCTGAGGTAACTGCACTATACTCATAATCCTGATTTGGTTTACCATTTGTTGGTCCAGTGGGAGGTTCAGGAATAGTTGGGGATCCAGGCATCACATAATTTGTTGATTTAAGATTTGCATTGAGTTCATAATCAAAAACATCTGATTCATCATCTTCAAGGAAAATTTGAGCGATGTTTCCAACAACGCTACTGTAATAACATTCAAGTTGGTCATTAAGGGAAATCTGATATGCTGGAAGAATACCAACTGAAGTAGAAATGTTTTCATAATCTGTGCAGACCGCAGTTTTGCCAAGAGTTGCTAGTGAGTAATCCATAGTGATTTCATCGGGGATTGATGAAAACAATTTGGTGATTCCAGGGAGTGAAATTTCTCCCGTGATGGTAAAACCCGTACTTTGAACTGACCACTCATCTCCATTTTTAAATGGGAATTGGAAAAATGAATATCCTGGATCAAAAGTGATAAGTGCGTCGATTTCTAGGTTTATGGGAATGAGATTGATTGATAATTTTCCCGATACATCAATATCAAGTTCTTTGACGGTTAGATTGTTTTTATATATTTTAAGAAAACCATCTAGATCAGTGTTTTTTAGGTTTCCAGATAATTTAGGAAATCCTTCTAAATCAATGGTAAAACTTCCCGATACTGGACTGTCTAATTGCAATATGTATATACTTGCGGCTTGAATGACTTCTAGTTTTAGTGGGTTTACTGATAAATAAAGTGAAAGATCCGTAGTTTCATCATACATTGCAAATGAAATTGATGTTTGATAGGTCCACTCTGTTCCAACTGGCCACGTTGGGATTGTGCAATTTTGTGATATTTTTAGAGACTGTTCTTTTTGTATGCTCATTCTGTGTTGTTGGTTTATTGCACTAGATGCAAGAGTGGTGTTTATTAATAGCATGATACAAAAAATAATGATCATTCTTTTTTTCATATTCATCTCCCCATTAATACAATATCATAATAATATATTATATTTTTATAACTTTCGGAATTTATTTTATATGAAATGATAAACTTGTTACAATAATAAAAAATTTTTAATATTCAATTTTTTTTAAAATAGGTAATAAATTGGCAAAAAATATTTATAAAAATAATTAACATTGGATTATCTAATGAGAGTTTTCATGATAAATAAAAAAAAGACTTTTCTTGTTACGATCATCACCATTATCATATTGATTTCTTTTCTTTCAGGTTGTATACAAAAAAGACAGGTTTTTACCCATGATGGATTACAACGTACCTATATTTTACATCTTCCCTCATCTTATAACCCAAATGATTCATATCCCTTAGTACTCGTTTTCCATGGAGGTGGAGGTAACGCAGAAAGTATCCGGGAAATTACTAATTTCACTCAAAAAGCTGAACAGGAAGAATTTATTGTAGTTTATCCAGATGGAACCGGGAAACTAAACAAGAAATTGTTAACATGGAATTGTGGATTCTGCTGTGGATATGCACTTGAAAATAATATTGATGATATTGGTTTTATCAGATCACTTATTGAACATCTCCAGGAAAAATATACTATAAACTCAAGCATGATTTATGCAACAGGATTATCCAATGGTGGAATTATGAGTTATTATCTCGGTGCTGAACTATCAGATATTTTTGCGGCAATAGCTCCAGTTGCTGCACAAATCGGAGGTCAGGCAACAGCACAAGAAACCCTCTGGCAGATCCCAGAACCAGAGTATCCAGTTTCAGTGATATCATTCAATGGAATGAATGACTCCCGAGTTCCTTATGGTGGTGGAACATCAAATGAAACACATGTGTATTCTTGGATGAGTACCAATGAATCCATTTCATTTTGGGTAGGACAAAACCAATGCAACGAAATAGCTCAACGAAACATAAGCAAAACAGGATCTATCATAATTGATACATATCATGGTGGAAAGAATAATACCGAGGTCACACTTGTAACCATTGTGGATGGTACTCATTCATGGCCCGGAGGCCAAAAAGGATGGGAAAACGGAGCAGAACCAACTAAAGATATCAATGCGACAGATGTGATCTGGGATTTTTTTAAAACTCATCCAAAAACAATGTAATTTTAAAAAAATACTAATTCTGGAAAAATAGTATTTAAGATTAATGAATAATTCACTAAATTTGTTAATAAACAATAAAATTATAGAAATATTGTCGAAAAGTTTATAATATAATTAAATTAATATAAACCTGTGATTTAGATGAAAAAACAAATCATTATCGGATGCTTCTTATCAATCATTGCTCTTTTACTTGTACCTAGCATTCCTGGAACACAATATTCCATGATGAAAGAGGCAAAAATCGAAGCGATAGGTCAGGAGATCATTAAACATACTGACACATCTTCAAGTTTTGATTTACATAAGATTAAAACTATGCTATCGACCGTATTATCTAACAAACAATCATTAACAAAAGAAGATGTTATTGACCAATTACAATTAGGCATTTCGCAAACCAGTAATACTAATGATGAACAACCATTATTCTTTCCATTCCTTGGAATTTTCATTTACTTGTTGATCTTTTATATCATCTACATCGTCATCGTAAGCATTCTTAGAGAAATCTTTGATTTTATCGATGTCATTGTGGGAAACATTCAATCAAAAATACAGAATTTCATTGAGGGAATCATCAATATATTCCTTACGATAGTAAGTCTGGTATTTATGCTGCTCAAAACCATTGTTGAGGTCATTGGAACAATTGGAATGGCAATTATAAACGGAATTGCAGCCCTTATTGTAGGAATTTACAATGTTTTTGTCCTCCTACTTCAAGGCATTGGCATGCTCATCGTGTTTGCTATCCAAAGTCTAGGTATGATCCTTAGTGCTATATGGAATGGACTTGGAGTATTCTTCAGATTGTTAGTTGATATCTTTAACTTAATTATCGATGCTATCTTTCCAAATGCTAACACAATACTCTAACCAACGTTTTCATCTAGAGAGTTCAAAGATATACGGTAATCCTAAAGATACAAACATGTTAACGAATCCTCTTATTCTTACAGATATACATATTCTTCTCGAAAAATTTTAATTGAATATACCCATAGGTTATTTCATGAGAATTGCTCATATCTCAGATATTCATTGCCATCATGGAAGTGATTTCAACCCGAAAATGTTTACTAAAGCAACAAACATGCTAAACAATTATGAATCTGACCTAGTGTTTATCACTGGTGACCTTACCACTATGGGACTTCTTCACGAATATGAAATGGCTAAACAAAAAATTGAAGAAATCAAAGGCGAAAAGGTAATTGTTCCAGGGAATCATGATGAACGAAACCTCGGCTTCAAACTTTTCCCAGAATTTTTTGGAAAACCAGATTTCATTAAAACCTATCCCCAGTTCAACCTAGTTGGTCTTGCTTCTAGTGAACCTGATAAAGACGATGGTCATCTTGGACGAGGAAGACATGCGTTAATAGAAAAAGGGATTGCAAAAAATGATAAACTCACCATCATTGGGTTTCATCACCATGTCATCCCCATTCCAAACTCTGGAAGGGAAACAAACATCATTGAGGATGCTGGAGAAACCCTTGATATCCTCCTTAGAAACAAGGTACCACTCGTACTCATGGGCCATCGACATGTTCCTTATGCGGTTCAAATCCATAAAACCTTACTTGTCAATGCTGGAACCTTTTCGTGTACCAGAACGAGAGCGCATTTTGGAAACACGTTCAATATCATTGACATCCAAGAAAAAAACATTAACATTCGCGTAGTGAATGTTGCCGAAGAAACAGAACATCAACTCATCAGTTTTGATTTGGAACAACAATGTTATCATAATGCATTATATGACTAAACAAAAATAGTCTTCCTAGTTTATTATCAGATCTTCAGGTTTTACTAGAGGATGATGATACCTTTTAGCATCTTTACTTCTGTTTCCAAATTGAATTGCTTCAGATGGACAAAATTGTAAACAAGCAAAACATTGCTCACACTGATGCAACCAAGATGGTTTTTCCTCAACAAATTTAATATTTGATACTGGACAAATCTGTTCACATGTCCGGCAATGAATACAGTTCCCATTAGCAAAAAATGCAGCATCCATTAGTTTCCTACTCTCAGAAAATGACATGTTTCTGTCGTTTTTCAATCCAGACATTTTTAGCCACATAACCTTTCCTAAAGATTCCTTTAATTTAAGTGCATTAACTATGGTTAACAATAAATCCCCACTTGTTTCAAATACTCCACTTTTCCTTTTTTTTACAAAATCAATTATTTCATCTTGTTTTGTTTTCCAGTCGTTGAATAATTTTTGCATTTTATCATCTGAAACATTTTTTAAAGATAGATGAACCCCGAAAGGTTTCAGTGAAAACGAAGGTATCACATAATTATATGGCATGTGAACTGCAAAACCCGCAGAAAGCGATCCTTGTTTAACTTCAACTAGTTTCTTTAAATATTTCATAGTCAAACCAGGACCGTTGCCACCAAAAGTACAAACTCCAAAAACATATTTGTTTTGTAATGATGGGATACTTTTCAAAAACAGTTTTACAATATTTGGGATATCTGAATGATAATCTGGAAAAACAAAACCAACAACTTCTGATTCAATGATACAAGTTTTCGATAAAATCATTTTAGGTATCGATGCTAAATCTGCGTCCAATCCTACTGCAATATCTTTTGCAACCGCAAATGAATTACCAGTTCCCGAAAAATAATAGATAGTTGATTTTGTCAAACTAATACCTCACTAAATTTATTGGATAATTTATGGTTCCTTTGTAATATCAAATATATGTTAAATATTTTGTATTTGGAAAAAAATTGGTGGAGATTTGGTAAAAACATTAAATAAAATGATCACATGAAATCCTCATGGTGAATCACATGAATAAAAAAATAATTGCCATGACAAGTATCCTGATTTTGATGCTGACGACAACATCGGGAACAGTAGTATATGCCCAAGAATTCTCTTTCCAAGAAAACCATGGGCTATTTGCTTCGTTATTCAGAAATACGGGTCCATCGCTTGATGAATTAATTAAAACCTATGAAGAACTCAAGGAAGCAAAACAAGATCTTCGGCAAACTATGGAATCATATGGTATCCAATTTCCTGATTTAACAAACGAGGAAAAAAGAGAACTAATTCAAACAATAAGAGAATTACGACGTGACGGCAGCTCTCGTCGAGAAATAAGAGAAGAAATTATCGATTTACTCATTGATTTTGGTTTCAATTTACCTGATTTATCAGAAGAACAAAGAGATGAAATTAGAACAAAGATTAAAATTCATTTGGAAACAAATTATGGTTTTGTCTTAATTGAACTTACTCCGGAACAAAAAGCCTATATGAAACAAACCTTGATACAATTGAAAAGAGATGGGAGAACCAAAGAGGAGATTAGAGACGAACTAGTTGAGTTATATGAGGGATATGGAGGGATGATTCCGGATTTAACTGAGGCTGAAAAGGAAGTAATCTATGATTGGGCGGTAGCAATGATTGAACAAGATTACGATGTTGATCTTCCAGATGTAACTTATGAACAACGACAGATCATTAAAGAGAAAAAAGGAGACATTGGAAATATTCAAAAAGATCTCCGACAGCAACTTCGATTAGCAAATCGACTTAATCGTTTCAGATTCTTTAGATATGTGAAAAGAGATTTTTCATCCTAAACATCTTTTCCTCTTTTTTTTTAAATTCTTAAGGTTTTTAAGTAAATTTTTGATTTAAGTTTAAAAGATATAAAATGGAATTTAGTATTTCCAATTTATAATAAATACAAATATGAAAACAAATTTTTTTTCCACCAAATCCTTTTATACTAAAAAAATATACCAATAAATGGATGTTGGATGCGCAAAGATGGACGTAATATTTTCGAAACAGATGATAGGTTATCTCGTAAGGGTGAAACCATCTATTATCTTGGTACCCTTCTTTTTGTAGCTGGTATCATTCTAATTAGTTATGCAACCGCATCGATTTTGTTTTTTCAAATTCATTATGAATCAGAAGCGAAACTAATTACAGATACAGTCACCTATATGGGCGTTGGTCTTCTTTTTGTTTCACTTGGTATTAACCTAATGTTAAAACAATCAAAAAGAGGATATTTTATCTTTTCAACAGGTTTAATTTTTGCAATCATTGCAATTGTCACCTTTTATTTTAATTATGAGACTAACTGGTTTTATCCAACAATAAGCTATATTTTACTCTCATATCTCTTAGGTTTTCTACTGCTTATGGGAAATGCTTTTGGGCACGTTACTCTTTGGATCATTCGAAAAAATCAAGATGTTGTTGAAGAAACGATTAAATCTCCAAGAGTAGAGTATACTAATGAGCAAATTGAAAAAGATATTGATGAGGCAATCAAAAAATCAATGAATGAAGCTGCAGAGGAACTTGATTTTGATCTTACGGGTTCGCCCTCATTTAAAGTTTCAGCTGCAGCGGATACTGAAACCGTGGTGAAACGGAAGGATAACATGAATGAAACCCTGGTCTTACAACAAACATTAAACCCAGGTTCTAAGGAGGAATGGGGTGGAACTGGTGTTGATAAGGCTTCCTCACTTCTTGCGGATACATTGAATAATGAAACAACACAAAAAAAAGGCTTTTTTGGTTTTATTCAAAGTATTTTCACCAAAAAATAATGTTTTTTAAATCTTTTTCTCGAAATGTTTTTAAACAAGTA
>Ga0102934_1003780_pt1 | contig 10223 bp, 13 predicted proteins | sample SalPonR2_A_D1_MG_FD_78175 | JGI IMG/M metagenome (GOLD analysis project Ga0102934, IMG submission 78175) | Salt pond soil microbial communities from South San Francisco under conditions of wetland restoration - Salt Pond MetaG R2_A_D1_MG | ecosystem: Environmental > Aquatic > Marine > Intertidal...
GAGGGCGAAGAAGTCTTAGAGATTGGGCCCGGCGACGAGGGAGATATGATCCCTCACGCAGCCAACCTTGCCGAGTACATGGAAGAGACTCAGTGCGCCGAGATTGCCGATGAGCTGCTTGAGGCTTACGACACCGACCTCCAGTCGCGCGCAGAGTGGGAAGAGACTTACTACGACGGCCTTGAGTTGTTGGGTCTAAAAATCGAGGACCGCTCTGAACCGTGGGAAGGCGCATTTGGTGTCTATCACCCGCTGCTAGCGGAGGCGGTTGTTAAGTTCCAGTCCGAGAGTATTGTCGAGATGTTCCCTGCACAGGGGCCTGTCCGCACTAAAGTGTTGGGCCAGACAAGCAAAGAGAAAGAAGAGTCAGCTGTACGTGTTCGTGAAGACATGAACTATCTGTTGACCGAGAAGATGGAAGACTACCGCTCCGAGCACGAGCGGCTGTTGTGGAACCTGCCCATTGCAGGTTCTGCGTTTAAGAAAGTGTTTTATGACTCCTCGCTAGAGCGCCCGGCGTCACAGTTTATCCCTGCTGAGGATTTTGTTGTCAGCTACGGCGCCTCAAGCCTTGAGAGCGCTCAGCGGTATACGCATCGCATGAAACGCTCGAAGAACGAAATCCGTAAAATGCAGGTCAACGGTTTTTACCAAGAATGTGAGATCGGTGATCCTGTAGCAGACGAAGACGACATTGCACGTCGCAAGAATGAGATCGGTGGTTTTGACGCAGCACGCGATGACCGCTACACACTGCTCGAAATTCACTGTGAGCTCGACCTAGAAGGGTTTGAAGACCTTGATAAGTTCGGCGACCCCACGGGTATTGAGCTGCCGTATGTGGTGACGATCCTCAAAGACAGCGGCAAAGTTATGTCGGTGTACCGAAACTGGGACGAGATGGATGAGAAGAAACGCAAGCAAGTACACTTCTCGCACTACAACTACATCCCCGGCTTTGGCTTCTATGGTTTCGGCCTTATCCACCTCATTGGTGGTTTTGCCAAGGGCGCTACGTCGATCATGCGCCAGCTCGTCGATGCGGGTACGTTGTCTAACTTGCCGGGCGGCTTCCGTACGCGGGGGCTTCGTATACGTGGCGGTGATACGCCGATTGCTCCGGGTGAGTTCCGCGATGTGGATGTGCCGACTGGCACGATCAAAGACAACATTATGCCGCTGCCCTATAAGGAGCCCTCAACGGTTCTAGCTGGGCTACTCGATAAGATTGTTGAAGAGGCACGGCGGTTCGCGTCGATGTCAGACATCAGCGTTGGTGACATGCAGCCCAACGCGCCAGTTGGGTCCACACTGGCTATTCTTGAGCGTCAGTTAAAGACCATGACGGCGGTGCAGGCGCGCATGCACGCGGCGATGAAATCAGAGTTTAAGATTCTCAAGTCAATCGTGGTCGATATGGCCCCCGAGGACTACGAGTATGACGCCGTTGGTGATGAAGGGTTTATGGCCCGTCGGCGTGACTATGAGAAGACAAACATTATTCCGGTGTCTGATCCCAACGCCTCGACAATGTCGCAGCGGATTGTTCAGTATCAAGCAGCGATGCAGCTTGCCCAGCAGGCTCCGCAGTTATATGACCTGCCTCTGTTGCACCGTCAGATGATTGAGACGCTAGGTATTAAGAATGCCAACGAGCTCATTCCTGACGAGGACGACGTCAAGGCCGCTGATCCGATGTCGGAGAACATGGCACTGCTCAACGGCAAGCCAGTCAAGGCGTTCCCATATCAGGACCACGAGGCGCACATTCAGGCGCACATGGCGTTTGCTCAAGACCCTGAGATTATGAAGATGATCGAGATGGAGGGTGACGCAGGCAAGATGAAGCTGGCCGCTGGCATGGCGCACATTAACGAGCACGTGGCTCATCAGTACCGTCGTCGGGTTGAAGAGCAGTTGGGTGTTCCGCTCCCAGCGCATGACGAGGATCGGGCGATGGACCAAGAGCAGGAGCTGGCCGTGTCTAGGCTCGTCGCCGAGGCAGCCCCTCGTGTTACTGGCAAAGCTCAGCAGCAGGCGCAGGCCGACGAGGCAGCTAAGAAAGCACAAGACCCTGTTATTCAGATGCAGCAGCGCGAGCTGGAGCTGGAGCGGGCTGAGCTGCAACGCAAGGTTCAGAAAGACAAGATGGACTACGAGCTCAAACTCCGAAACATGGAGATTGATGCCGCACGCATTGAGTCACAAGAGAAGCAAACAGGCGCTTCGATTGGGGCGAAACTCCGTCAGCAGATTATGGAAGCTGAAGCTGACTTGGAGAAAACGGGCGTTGAGATCGGTGCCGACCTCGCCGAGAAACGTATGGAGGTTGAGCAGGATTTAGCTGCTCAGCGCATGAACAACAGGTCGCAACAGGAGTAAACGATGATTCGCACATTCGGAGAGCACCTCCGCAAAGAAATTCGTAAGGATATGGACGCTATCACTGATGCTATTGCAACAGGGTCGGCCAACTCCTATGACGAATACACCCATTACACGGGTGTGATTAAAGGGCTGGCACAGGCTGAAAGGCTCGTGCTGGATTTAATGGAAGCAGCAGAAAAAACTACCGAAGATAATTAGGAGTTATCATGACTACAGCCGAAACGGCTGCACCTCAGCTCACTGAGCAGCAAATTCCAAAGCCTACGGGCTTTCGCATATTAGTCGCCATTCCTGAAATTAAGGAAACAACTGAAGGCGGGATTATTAAGCCAGACAGTGTTTTGAAAAGTGAAGAAGTCTCCACAATGGTCGTACAAGTTGTCGACATGGGGCCGGACGCTTATCAGGACAAAGAACGGTTTCCTAATGGCCCGTATTGTCAGATCGGTGACTTTGTTCTAATCCGTGCCTATTCAGGTACGCGCTTCAAAATCCACGAGCGTGAGTTCTTCCGTGTCATTAACGATGATTCGGTTGAAGCTGTGGTTGAAGACCCAACGGGATATTCCCGCATTTAAGGAGTGAACCATGGACCCCAATGCAAAAAACGAAGACGTCGATTTCGACGATACCGAGTTTGTTGTTGGCTCTGACACCAGTGGTGTCCCGCCAGCGATGAAGAATAAATTTAAGGAAGAAGACGAAACATCTGTAGAAATTGATGCAGATGAGGACAGTCAGCCTTCCAAGCAAGAAAGCAAGAAAGCTGAAGAAGATGATCTTGAGCTGGAGATTGTTGATGACACTCCGCCTGAAGATCGCAACCGCAAGCCGCTACCAGATGAGGTAGTTGAAGAGATTGAGCAGGACGCTGCTGATGATTACTCGGCAAAAGTAAAACAGCGTATCGACCAGCTCAAAAAAGCATGGCATGACGAGCGGCGGGCTAAAGAGCAGACCACTCGTGAGTATGAGGCGGCGACTGAATATGCACGTCGTCTTCAGGCTGAACGAGATAAATTACGCACAGACCTTTCATCTGGTGAAAGTTGGGCGCTTCAACAGGCCAAAGAACGGGCTGCTTTGCAGCTTGACGCGGCGAAGCGTAAATACCGTGATGCGTATGAGCAGGGCGACTCTGAAGCGGTTGCAGATGCACAGCAGGAACTAGCAAAAGCAACGTATCAAGCTGAACAAGCCAACCTTCTTTCTCCACGGTACGCACGACAAAATGTTGCAAGCCAACAGAACGAGGCTTTACAGCAAACAACTCAACAGGTATATAATAGTCAACAGCGTCCACAAGTTAACGCACCAGAGCCCGATGCAAAAGCTGCAGATTGGGGTAAACGTAACGAGTGGTTCGGCAGTGACGATGAGATGACCAGTTTCGCACTGGGTGTCCATCAGAAGTTGGTAAAAGACGGTATTCCGCCTTCTACCGACGAATATTACGAGCGTATTGATGCTCGCATGCGTGAGGTATTTCCGAGTCGGTTTGGGGACGCACAACCCTCAGAAGACAACGAGCCTCCAAAAAGGAAAAAGCGGCAACCCTCTACCGTTGTCGCACCCGCAGGGCGAACCCCTAAAGGTAAAAAGGTAGTGCTAACTCAGTCGCAAGTGGCGATGGCGAAGAAATTGGGAATAACCCCAGAAGCCTATGCCCGCGAAGTACAGAAATTGGAGAGTAATAATGGCTAACACAACTCGTACCCGTGAAGCTCGTCCGGTTTCTCGTGAGCATGAAAATCGTGAAGCGACTGCGCGTAAGAAGCAGTGGGCACCTGCAAGTCTGTTGCCTGAGCCAAACCCTCAAGAGGGGGTTTCGTTCCGTTGGATTCGCAAGTCGATGCTTGGAACCAATGATCCGACGAACTTCTCTCGTAAAGTTCGTGAGGGCTGGGAAACTTGCCGCATTGAAGATCACCCCGAACTTAAACTTCATGTGGATGAAGATGCTAAGAGTTCTGGACTGGTTGAAATTGGTGGCTTGGTTCTCTGCCAGATGCCGACTGAAATGATTGAACAGCGTAATGCGTATTATCAGCGTAGTAATGCTGCTCAGGTCGAATCGGTCGACAACAACTTCATGCGTGAGAACGATCCTCGGATGCCTCTGTTCCGTGATCGAAAATCTGACGTAAGTTTTGGGCGGGGCTCATAGAGTCCTAAGTTTTTCCTTTTAGGAGAGTAATCTCATGGCATATCCAACCGTTTCAGGCCTTTATGGTCTCGTGCCGGTGAAGATGGTCGACGGTTCTCCGTACACTGGCGCTCAGCGCGCTTACAAAATTGAGTCGGGAAGTGCGACTGCAATTTTTAACGGAGATTTCGTGGCTATCGGAACTGGTGGTTTAGTGGATCGTGTAGCAGCTGGTGACAGCATGGCGTACGCCGGTGTCTTTGTTGGCTGTTCATACACCGATCCTGTTTTTGGTCTAACGTTCCGCAACTCCTACCCCGGTGGTGTTACGGCTGACGACATCACGGCTTTTGTCGTTGATGGTGACAACGTGCTTTACAAAGTTGCTGTTACTGACAGCAGTGGCGAAGTTGGCAGCGTTGCACAGTCAGAGATTGGCAACAACGTGGGTCTGGATGACCAGTCCCCTGTCGGCAACACAACCACAGGTCGGTCGTATGTGGCCGCTGATGAAGATTCGACTGCGGATACGGCTACTCTGCCGCTTCGTATCGTTCAGGGCGTTGAAGAGACTAAGAACGGCTCAGGTGAGTTCACCGAAGTTCTGGTCAAGTTCAATGCTGGTCATCAGCTCAGCAATACTACTGGCGCTGGCGACGCATAAAGGAGCGTAGATCATGGCAATTTCAAGAGCACAAATGGTGAAAGAGCTTCTCCCCGGCCTGAACGCTTTGTTCGGGATGGAGTACGCTCGTTATGGTGAAGAGCACAAAGAAATCTTCGAGCAGGAGACTTCCGAGCGTTCTTTTGAAGAAGAAGTTAAGCTGTCGGGCTTCTCGGCTGCCCCGGTTAAATCTGAAGGCGACGCCATTCAGTACGATCAGGCACAGGAAGCTTACACGGCTCGTTACAACCACGAGACGATTGCTCTTGGTTTCTCGATTACTGAGGAAGCAATGGAGGATAACCTCTATGATTCCCTGTCTTCGCGTTACACCAAGGCGCTTGCTCGTGCGATGGCTTACACCAAGCAGGTTAAAGCTGCTTCGATCCTGAACAACGGGTTCGATACAAACGTAACCTACGGTGATGGTGAAGCCCTTTTCTCAACGAGCCACCCGCTTGTTAGTGGTGGGGACAACTCAAACACGCCGTCAACTGCAGCTGACCTGAACGAGACCTCGCTTGAGGCCGCCGTTATTCAGATTGCTGGCTGGACGGATGAGCGTGGCCTGCTGATTGCTGCACGGCCTCGTAAGTTGATTGTTCCACCGTCGTTGATGTTCGTTGCTACTCGTCTCCTTGAGACCGAGCAGCGTGTTGGCACTGCCGATAACGACTTGAACGCGATCATGAACAACGGGTCGATCCCCGGTGGTTATAGCGTCAATCACTTCCTCACGGATGACGACGCATGGTTCCTGACCACCGACATTCCTAACGGTCTGAAGCACTTCGTGCGGACGCCGCTGACCACCAAGATGGAAGGCGACTTCGACACGGGCAACGTGCGTTACAAGGCTCGGGAGCGTTACAGCTTCGGAACCTCAGACCCACTTGGTGTGTTTGGTAGCCCCGGCGCTGCGTAAAAACTAAGGTTTCCTTAGTTAACCAAGACCCTGCTCCGGCGGGGTCTTTTTATTTGGGTTCTTGACCCCTAGCCGTGCGCGGCGTATAAAGATTGTAAGTCTGGGACTATTCCAGCTATACCGACCGACCCAGCGGACTTTGCAGATGACGGTATGGCAAGTGCTGCAACACGGAGATAATCCAATGGGTCGCACAACTTTTTCTGGCCCGGTCCGTTCTGACAACGGCTTCGAGGGCGATGTCACTGGTAGCGTTACTGCTACTGATCTCACCACGACCGGCACCGTTACGATTGACGGCACCACGGTTATTATTTCTGATCTTCCGACAACCGATCCCGGCGTCGCTGGACAGCTGTATAACGACAGCGGTGTTCTTACCGTTTCGGCTGGCTAATAGGAGACCGTCATGGCTGGTATGCACTCTGACGGCAAGTCGGCGACACTAACGGCATCAGGCGACATCTTTGGTGGCCCGGCTCGTATCGCCACTATGTATTTTGTTGCAGGCCCCGGCGAAGGCAGCATTGTTATTAGGGATGGTGGGGCAACTGGCCCGGTTTTGCTAGAAATTGCGACTCCGGCTGACCAGTCCGCTCACGGTGTAGAGTTTTACTACACACCGATCCGTTGCGAGACCAACCCTTACGCTGTGCTGACTGATGTTACGTCTGTAACGTTCTTCTATTACTAGTAGGTGATTTATGCCTGTAGGTAAAGCTGGAAGTAACCGCAGTCGTCCCGACGCAGCGGAGCAGAAACAGATTGAAAGTTTGCAAGAGCAGATGAATCGTCAGCGTGAAGCTGGCAATGATAAGCGCGCAAACGAACTTATGGACCGCATTCAAAACTTGGCTGCGGATGCTTATGAAAAGCGCAAAAGCGCGGGCTACAAAAGAGGTGGCAAAGTGAATCGTTCTAATATGAATATGCAGATGACTCGTGGTGACAAAATGGACGACGAAAACAAAAACGCCAGTAAAAAGAAGATGGCCCGTGGCGGCATGACTGGCGACGAGAAGAAAGACGAGAAGAAGAAAATGGCTCGCGGTGGCATGGCTAAGAAAAAGATGGCTCGCGGCGGTATGGCCAAAAAGAAAATGGCCCGTGGCGGTAAAGTTAAAGGTGCAGGCTGCGCTACGAAGGGCGTGAGCAAGGCTAAAATTCGGTAATGGCTACAAGCGGCACGACAAACTTTAAGCTGGATGTCTCTGATGTGATCGAGGAGGCGTATGAACTCCTCGGTCTTGAGATGCGCACGGGGTATGACGCACGTAAAGCGCGGCGTAGCCTCAATGTGATGTTTCAGGACTGGACTAACCGAGGCGTTAACCTCTGGAAAGTCGCACAGGTCACAGAGCCTATGATTGAGGGGCAACGTCAGTATCAGATGAACGTCGAGGACATTGATGTCCTTGAGTCTGTCGTGCGCCGTGATGGCACTGATTTTACGCTTGAGCGCATTACCCGTGAGGATTACCTCAATCTGCCTCAGAAAGAGCAGACAGGCCGTCCTACGCAGATTTATGTTGAGCGCACAGCAGTGCCTAGCTTTTATGTCTGGCCGACTCCTGAGAACAACACTGATGCGGTGATTAGTTATCGCATTCAACGTATTCAGGATGCCTCGACATTGACCAACGATGTGGATGTGCCAAGCCGGTTTATCCCGCCGATGGTGACTGGGCTTGCTTATTACTTGGCGATGAAGTCTGCGCCTGAGCGCGCACAGGCCATGAAGATGGTTTACGAAGAAGACTTTGCTCGTGCGGCTGACGAGGACAGCGAGCGCGGGTCGTTACACATACGACCTAGCTTCCGTTCTTACGGGTACTAACCATGGGCAACTTTGCATCAGGCAAATTCGCACTAGCACTTTGCGACCGATGTGGGTTTGAGTATAAGTACCTAGAGATTCGCGAGGAGTGGAATGGCTCTCGTGTATGCCCTGAGTGTTTTGAGTCCAAGCATCCGCAGCTAGAGCCACCGTTTGCTAAAGCTGATGCTGAGGCGCTGCGTCATGCGCGCCCTGCACGAGAAGAGCCGCCGGTTGATACAACCGAGTACGATGACTTTTTAGATAGGTTGCCCTAATGCCTAATTACACCTACACAACTTTGCGGCAGGCGATTCAAGACTACACAGACAACACAGAGTCTGTGTTTATAAACAATATCGACCGTTTTATTGAGACAGCCGAAGAGCGCATTCTCAAAGAAGCTCCGCTTGAGGTGTTTCGCAAGAACGCTACCGCTACAATGTCAGCGGGCACACGGTTTTTCCCCAAACCGATTGATTGGTTGTATACGTTTTCTTTGTCGATCACTGTTGATGGCGACCAGAAGACATTGCTGAACAAGGACGCTAACTTCCTTCAGGAGTTTTGGCCTGATTTTAGCCAGACGTCAGAGCCTCGGTACTATACTGACTTTGATGTGACGAATTTTATGATTGCTCCGACGCCTGACCAGCAGTACAACGCTGAGCTGCATTATTTTTATCGTCCGCAGTCGATTACAGAGTCGCCGAACGGCGAGACATGGCTTGGAACAAATGCTGGCCCTTCAATGCTGTACGGCTCTCTTGTGGAGGCTTATACTTTCATGAAAGGCGAGCCTGATATGATTGCCCAGTACGAAGAGCAGCTTCAGCGGGCGCTGAGTCGACTAAACGGCTTTGCACAGGCGGTTGAGGGGCGCGACTTCTACCGTCGCACAAAAGACTAATTTAGGAGAACATAATGGCTATCACACAAACTCTTTGTACTTCGTTCAAGCAGGAGCTCCTGCAGGGCATTCACGACTTCACCGCCTCGACGGGTGATACGTATAAGCTTGCACTGTTTACTAGCGCGGCTACGCTTGATGCGAGCACTGCGACGTATTCAACCTCTAACGAAGTTAGCGGAACGGGCTACACAGCTGGCGGCAACACGCTGACTGCGGTTACTCCGACGACGTCTGGCACGACTGCGTTTGTTGACTTTAATGACACTACGTTCACTGACGCGACGATTACTGCAGCGGGTGCGCTGATTTATAACAGCACTGACGGCGACCGCGCAGTGGCTGTGTTAGACTTTGGCGGTGACAAGACCTCGACCAACGGCGATTTTACGATCCAGTTCCCAACGGCTGATGCTAGTAACGCGATTATCCGTATCGCATAAGGAGACCTGTTATGGCTTTAGTGCTAGCGGATCGTGTCAAAGAAACATCGGGCACAACGGGAACTGGCGATCTATCACTCGCGGGGGCCACGACAGGCTTTCAACGGTTTGCGGATGCTATCGGCGATGGCAACACGACGTATTATGCAGTTAGCTTAGTTGCTGGCGGCGAGTTTGAGATTGGTCTTGGTACTTACCTTGCGGCCACAAACTCTTTGCGTCGCGACACAATACTTGACTCTTCAAACGCTGGGGTGGCGGTTAATTTTTCAACCGGCACTAAAGATGTCTTTGTTGTTTACCCGGCGAACCGTGCGGTTGTTGTAGACGGCTCAACAGTTGATATTCCGAACTCGGCGACGGTTCCGCTTACAGGCGGTGGTACAGGCGCTAGCTCTGCTTCGGCAGCTCGGGGTAACTTGGGTTTGGGAGACATTGCCACGCAAGACGCGAATAGCGTCAACATTGATGGCGGTGCGATTGACGGCGCGACGCTAGGCGGTAATTCTCAAGTTACTATTACTAGTGCGGACATCAACGGCGGCACCATCGACGGCGTTAAGATCGGCGAGACGACTACCGACTCTGGAAAGTTTACGAGCGTCGAAGCATCCAGTGGGTTTACAGGCGATTTAGATGGCAATGTCACGGGCCAAGTCTCTGACATCAGCAACCACGACACTGATGATCTTTCTGAGGGCACTAGCAATCTCTACTACACCGATGCACGGGTAGACGGGCATCTAAGCGGTGGCACGGGCGTTACCTATACGTCTGGCGAAATTAGCATTGGTCAGGATGTCGGTACGTCAGCCGCCGTTCAGTTCGCCACAGTCAACACAGGCCAAGGTGCGAACGAGCTGTACGCGATGGATCAGAACGTGCAGACTTCAGATTCCGTCACGTTCCTTGACGCTGAGTTCACTGGCAC